>RCUH01000244.1_pt1 | contig 66905 bp, 68 predicted proteins | sample 2166191 | NCBI WGS metagenome assembly RCUH01 (sample SAMN09932848, study PRJNA488358) | compost metagenome | feature: garden; material: soil; isolation source: compost soil in an enriched community after 214 h of incubation | place: Germany: Experimental Botanical Garden Goettingen | collected... | reverse complement strand
CCTTGCTGTCCAGGTTAAAGTCTTCCAGTTCTATAGCTGGTTCCTTTTTACAACCTATTAGCAAAAGCGCTAAAAGTAACAATCGATATTGTTTTATCATTTCAATAGGGTTATGTCTGTTATTTGTATTGTTCGTTGCGGTAAGAAATCTTAAATTCGTTAATTTATATGAATTAATCTATGGTTTTGTTATTTCAAAAATTCTTCCTCGCTAATTAATTCTCCATTTTTGTAGAAATTGTCTGTATACACGCCGGATAGCGAAAATACTTTATAATTAACCATATTCGGTAATAATTACTCAGCAATATTTTATAATCATGGAAAGAAAACAACCTTTTTGCATTGCCTTAGGAGAAAATCTTATCGTCGCAATTTTCAATGATGAACTTGCAGAATTGCAAGATTATGCCATGGATGCAGGCGATGCATTGTGGTATATTATGGGGACGGATGCTTGGCTGGAATTGCAAACAAATGGGGCCAGAGCCGCACTTGTGGCCAGAAGCTACGACAAAACTTATTTTACTTGTTTTGTAGGTGATGAAATTGTCGAAAAAATAAAACACCTTGAGGAGAGTGGCATTATTGTCCTTTCGTCAAATGTAGAATTAAGACCGGAAGAACTATTGAAAGACTTTAAAGAAGATTCAAGTCTTGATGATATTGGATACTGGATTGAAGACAAGAGCAAAAAGAATGGTGTGGATATCGGAGGCCTTATATTTTGTTATTACTCGGTAGAGGCAAGAAAAAGGCTTCATGGAAACGATGGTTTTTCTGGTATCCATCGGGATTGTTCTCAACTATAGTGGCAGTTTGGGCAGGCGTTCCATCCGGGGTTGTCGCCGGACTATTATTTATGCTATTTAATTTTCAGTTTATTAATGATGAAAACCGATATATATTATTCTTTAAAAGGCTGATTTCCTACTTGGTAATTTTAGGTGTCGTTTCTATTTTATTTCACAAAGGTGGAGATTGGATTTTTGATATTTCGGAGTATTTTAAGCCTAGAAAGTAGTCTGTTTGTACCATATTTCTCAATGGCATGCGGATAAAAAGAAGAAAACAAAAGAGTGTTAATTATTCACGAATGCTTGTGCTGTCTCCCAGTGTTAGTTCGGCTATTTCGTCTTTCCTTTTAAAAGAAATACCTTCGTGCTGTTGAATGTACTGTATTAGATTTTTTGTTGCCCTTACCATTTGAGGCGTTCCTCCAATTCGGTCATGAAAACTTATAGGTGACTAACTTCGGGTTGACCGAAATCGCCATTGAATTTGGGCTAACCGATGTCAGCCATCTCAATAAACTATTCAAAAAATTTAAACAAATGAGCCCTTCTGATTATAGAAGAGCAGGGAGATGATGAATTGTAGAGACTGCAGCATTACGCGATTATTCTACAGGCAACATTAAACTAAATATTGTTTCTTTTTCATTTGAGCGAACTTGCAATTTCCCGCCATGTCCCTTTGCAATTTCCGAACAAATAAATAAGCCTAGTCCTAAGCCTTCGCTACCATTTTTATCTTCTCCACGCACGTAGGGTTGAAATAAACTTTTTAACCTTTCCTTAGGGATAGCAGTTCCGCTATTTGTTACCGAAAGGTTGAAATAACCGTTGTCCGTGGTTGTCCTCACCTTTATAGGCCCTGATTTATCTCCATGGGTTATTGCATTGCCCAGTAGGTTGGAAAATAATTGTGCAATCCGATTCGCATCACATTTAACTGGTGCAGATAGATCTTCGGTAAGTTCGATTTTTATGTCAGGCCAAACGGTTTGTAGTTCAATAATTACTTCTTTTAATAGATCTGATACCGGCTGATTTTTCTGAATATTTAAAGAGATTCCTGAACCCTGGTCTGTGCGTGCTAAATCTAAAACGTTATCAATAAGTTCTTTCATTCTGAAAGAGCTGTTTTTAACTATGTCAGCTAGCTTTCTGGTTTTATCATCTAAATTCTGTCTAAGGATCAGTTGTGTGCTACTTGATACGGCACTTAAAGGATTACGAAGATCATGGCCAAGGATTGCGATAAATTGTTCTCGGAGTTTCGAAGCTTTTCGTTCTTCGATTAACGCTGTTTCAGTCGAATCCATATGGTCTAAGGCATTTAAATGAAAAGCAATCAAATCGCTATACAAATGAAATGAATCAACAATTTCTGTGTCTTTCAACTTAGCAGGCCTTGGGTCAATGGCACAAAGGGTTCCAAAAAAGTTTCCGTTTTTGAGGTAAATTGGAATAGAAATATAACTTTGAAATCCATACATCTGTGGCGTATGATGGTTGCGAAATTGAACATCTTCTGCTACATGATCAATAACAACTCCATATCCAGTTTGACGGATTTCGTGACATATTGTGGTCTCCAAAATAAGTTCTCCACCTGGAATTAGTCCGAAATTTATTTCATCTCTGACACTGCATGCAATCCACTTTTCATCAGTAACACGTGCTACGGCAGCAAAACCCATTCCTGTTGTCCGGCAAATCACCTCCAGGATTTTGGGAATTACAGAGATGCGGGAAATAGCATCTATATCAGCTTGAATTTCTGGTGAAAATATGGACATAAACTTGAATTATTTCGAACAAGATAAGCAATGTAATGGTAATTAGTCCCTGGATCTATTAATATAAAGTCTTTCGGGGCTAGCCTAAACGGGAATTTGTATCAGACAATCCGCCTTTTGTATAAAGGTTGGCCTGCTTTGCTTAGGTACCTTTACTTCATCAAAAAAATTATACTAATGAAAAAGACAATTTTAATAACCGGAGCTTCACGTGGATTCGGAAAAATATGGGCAGAAGCCTTTTTAAAACGTGGCGAAAATGTAATTGCTACCGCCAGAAATATTGAATCGTTAAAGGGATTAGCAGAAACTTACGGTAGCTCAGTGCTTACTCTTGAGTTGGATGTAACCAACAGGACACAAACCTTTGATGTTCTGAATAAAGCACATGCTCATTTTGGAGTACTGGATGTGGTAATTAACAATGCAGGTTATGGTCTGTTTGGTACGATTGAAGAGGCCTCAGAACAAGAAGCCCGTGAACAGTTTGAAGCCAATGTTTTTGGTACTTTATGGGTTAGTCAGGCTGCGATACCGTTGATGAGAAATCAGGGGCATGGACACATCATTCAGGTGTCTAGTGTCCTGGGAATAGCTTCAATTCCGAATCTGGGTCTGTACAATGCTTCAAAGTGGGCTGTTGAAGCTATCAGTGAGTCGATGGCTGCAGAGATAAAGGGTTTTGGAATTCATACTACCTTGGTAGAGCCGATTGGTTATGCTACCGACTGGTCTGGCGCTTCGGCCGTACATAGCAAACCTATCGATGTTTATGATGGATTGCGGGCTGTGGTGTACGAAGAATTAAAAAATATGCCTTTCGGAAATCCAGATGCGACTGCTGATGCGATCTTAAAAGTTGTGGATGCACAAGTGCCGCCACTTCGAGTTTTCTTTGGTAAAACTGCATTGCCATGGATAAACCAGGTTTATGCTGATCGGTTAAGCCAGTGGGAAGAATGGAATGAAGTATCGGTGGCAGCACACGGATAAGAATATTTAAAGACAGTTTTAAGGAAAACCTATGTGCTTTGACGTAGGTTTTTCTTATTTTGTAAATATAGAGCTATGAAACATTTTAAAACCATCAGTGAATTATATAGTTTAAATGGCTTTCCTCCACCGGAAAACCCTTTATTAGGCTTATTTTTGTGCTCTCAGTTAACTATGTGTACGCTGGCCTATACAGAGTTTACGAGCGATTTCTATATGATTGCGCTTAAAAAGATGAAATCTGGTACCTTTCTTTATGGTAAAACAAAATATGACCATGACAACGGTTCGCTATCATTTGTAAAGCCAAGGCAAATTATTAAACTCGAAAATATTGAACTGGAAGAAGAAGGTTTTATCATTTATATCCATGAGGATTTTTTGTTGAATCATACGCTCCATACGGAAATCAAAAAGTATGGCTATTTTGATTATGAAGTCAATGAAGCTTTGCATTTGTCGCCCAAAGAAGAAGAGATCATCTGGGATTTATACTACAAAATACAATCCGAATACAACAACAATCAGGATGAATACAGCAAGGACATTATGATTACTCATATCGATTCTATCCTGAAATATGCACAACGCTTCTATAAGCGGCAGTTTTTAAACCGTAATGTATTTTCTGGGACTATCATTTCTAAGTTCAATGAAACCTTGAAAGTGTATTTTGAAAGCGGGAATTTAGAAAAGAAAGGACTACCAACTGTTAAATACATGGCGGACCAATTGAGTATTTCTGCCCGTTATTTAAGTGACCTGCTCAAACAGGAAACTGGTAAAGCGGCTTTGGATCACATCCATCTTTTCTTAATTAATGAGGCTAAAAATATACTGATGAGTACCGATAATACAGTTGCACAAACTGCTTATCAATTGGGCTTTGAAAATCCGCCTTATTTTTCAAGAATGTTTAAGAAAGAAGTCGGTCTTACTCCGGTTCAATACAGAGAACAGTTTTTGAATTAGATAGGCAAGTTTAAAAGGCATATCAGTTCCAAAGACTGAGTTATATGATTTTGATACCAAAGCTAAAAGTACTTATGTTTTTTATGTAGATTGATACCGTGTTGATTGTCATTTGTTTGAGTGATCTTGATCATAGTTTTTCTTGAATGTTTTCTGAAACTTTGGATTGGAATTATAGCGTATTATTAATTTAATTACTACTAGGATGACGAAAGCAAAGTATTTCAATGAGCGTGATTATGCTGCACAATATTGGTGGTTGATGTTTTGTGCAGGTATTTTATTCCTGGGCTTGGGGGCGTGGATATTGGCATCTCCTGTATCTTCATATCTGTCTCTAAGTTTATTATTTGCCTTCGGAATGATTTTTTCTGGATTATTCGAACTCGTATTCTCAATTGGTAACCGCAAGCGGCTTCATGGTTGGGGATGGACTATGGCAGGAGGCCTTATCGATGTAATTTTAGGTAGCTATCTTTTAAATTACCCATTGTTGACGATGGTGGTGATGCCAGTAATCATTGGGTTATGGATGTTATTTAGAGGATTTATGGCTATTGGCAGCTCAATTGAATTGCGCGCCTATGGTGTTTTGGATTGGGTTTGGCTACTGCTAACGGGGATACTAATAGTTGTTTTATCATTACTTATAATTGGTCATCCGCTATTTGCAGCAATAAATATTGTGATGTGGACAGCATTTGCATTTATTTTATCTGGAATCTTTAGAATCTTTTTGTCCCTACAACTCAGAAAGTTTAAGAAATATAGTTGACACTTAATATTTTGATTATGAAAAAGATACTCGCTGTTTTTGATGGATATAAATTGAGTGAAAGTACACTTAGATATGCCATAGAAATTACTAAACAAAGTAAAAGTCATTTAACCGGTATATTTTTAGATGCTTTTTTTTACCATAATTATAACCTTAATAAGGTTCTGAGAACCTCATTACACCCCGATATGACCATGGAGGAGTTGAATAAACAGGATGAGCAACAAAGAGGTAAATCGGCTTATGAATTTGAAAAAGCCTGCCAAAATGCAGGCATTAGTTTTTCCGTTCATCGCGACCATAGTGTTCCTTTGCTGGAACTTCAGTATGAAAGTATGTTTGCCGATCTGATTGTTATTAATGAACGTGAAAAATTCACAAGATTGGATCTCCAGGAACCTAACGACTTCATTAAAGATTTATTGAGCAGTTTACATTGTCCAGTAATGGTAGTTCCGGATAGTTATAAACAAATTGACAAAATTGTATTTCTTTATGATGGTGAACCTTCTTCGCTTTATGCTATAAAAATGTTCAGTTACCTCTTTAGTTACTTGCAAGATGTGCCAATTGATGTGCTTACTATAATTGAAAAAGATATCATAGACCCTCAGCTTCCGGGTACCATTTTGATGACAGATTTTTTAGGCCTGAGGTTTTCAAATTTCAGGTCTAAACTGCTGAAAGGAAATGCCGAGGAAATGATTATATCACATTTATTAGCAGGAGGCGAAAACCAATTTGTGGTTCTAGGTGCCTATAGAAGAAGCGGATTTTCACGATGGCTGAAACCTAGTATGGCTGATACTTTAATGATTGGATTGGACCTGCCATTGTTTATCGCACACGATTAAATTTAAGCTTGTGAACCGATCATGCGTAAGTCTAAGATAGCTTATGTTTGGATTTAGCTGGTGTGGATCCGAACCAATTTCAGAATGACGAATTTTCCCGCCAAGGTAAGCGGTTCTGGCGGCCAGGCCAAAACATACTATAGCAATTAACAGGATAAGTATAGCTAGTTCATTGTGATATTTTTTCAATTTATAACTAAAAACCAGTGTAATGCTGCAAGCTATTCCCAGGATAGCTAATGCAATTATAGTTAACTCAGCAGACTCTTCATGGGCTTCAATGTTTCGTTCTGCTATTCCCAGGACGTGTTCGACAACCTCTTCTGCGGATTCACCGGTAAGATAGGCAATGCCACCGCCAATGCTTGACAGGATGAATACCAGGTAAGCTGCATCGATAGTAGCTTTGGATTTCGTGAACAACCCATATGCTAAAACGACCATACCGAGAAAGCAACCAAAAACCGGTAAATGGGTAATGATGAGGTGTAAATGTGCGGGATCCATTTCGTGTTTTTTTAAAATGAAGGAATCAAAAAAATTCTACACTAAAATACCATAGAAAACTTTAGCAAACAATGACGACGATCACTACTATGTAGTTATATTTTAATTTCTTTATGAAGTATACTGCCCGAGCATCCTGAGGCAACTTTTTATTGTTCCTTTCGGTTTAACAATACATACAATGGTTTCCAGGACGGAATATTCTGAGCTATAATCTTTAAAATAGCTAGTAGTGGTATAAATAAGATCATTCCTGCAACTCCCCAGATGATTCCCCCTGCAACAATGGATACTAAAGTTGCCCAGGTGCTCAAATCAAGCTGTCGACCAACAACCTTGGGAAAAATAATATTGGCCTCGAGATATTGAACAAAGACAAAGACAACGATTACACCAATAGGGTACCATATCGAGTCTTTGGTGATGAATGCAATGCATATAGGTAATAAAGAACTAAGAATGATGCCAACATAAGGAATGATGGTCATGATTGCCGTTATCATGCCGAAAAGCAGGGCATGTTTTATACCCAATGTACTCAGACCAATACTGTTCAAAATGCCAACTATAATGTAAACCATTACCATGCCTTTGACAAAACTGGCATAGGTAAAAACCACTTGCTGCAGTACGCGTCTTATTCTTAATTCATGATATGTGCCAAGTAGCAATATCAGAACTTTTACAAAAACGGAACGGTGATAAAGAAATAATATCGCATATACAGGCGAAAGGAATAACATGAATAAAGTGTCTACAGTAGCAGAAAATGTTTGGTTTATAAGGGTAGCTATTTTATCTCCGCTGTTTAAGGCAAAGTTATGGATCCATTCATCTTGCATTTTTGTTGTAAAATTTAGACTGTGCTCCAACCAGTGTTGTAACTGCAATAATGCAGTCTTAAGCTTTTGACTTATTTCCGGAATTTCCTGGTTAAAAAGCTGCAATTGCCAAGCCAATAAATAGATGACACTAAAAAACAAACACAGTACAATAGTTATACAAATCGTTATGGCCAGATATTTTTGGATACCATGCTGCTCAAGCCATAAACAAAGCGGATACATCACAAATGCAATTAATAACCCAAATAACATTGGTATAAATATTAATGCTCCGAGATATAATAACATAGCAGAGAGTAGTATGAGCAGCAGCCACTTCAGTAAACTGTTTGTGATTAATCCTGACATAGTTAAAAGTTAATATGATGTGGAATGGTAAATCAAAAATAGAAAACATCACAAACCATTCAGATGACGATAATCACTAAAATGGCTGACTATCGTCATGTTTATAGGGGCTGGCAATTAGTAAGTTTATTTTATAAAATGGAGAATGATAAATACGATAGAGCTTAAGACGCGCAGATGGCATAGTATACCTGTCTCTGATATTTATGAACTTCTTGAAACTAATAAGAACGGATTAAATAACATTGAAGCCGAATTACGCCTTCTAAGTAATGGACCAAATGAATTGTTAGAAAAGAAGAGGAAAACTAAACTGCAATTATTTGTTGGGCAGTTTAAAGATGTTATGATCTTGATATTGCTCGGCGCCGCAATTATATCTGGGATAATTGGTGACATGGCAGATACAATTGTTATCCTGGTTATAGTTTTTTTTAATGCTATAATTGGCTTTTATCAGGAATATAACGCGGAGAATGCTGTTTTAGCACTTAAAAAAAAGTCAGTTAATGAAGTCGCAATACTGAGAAACGGAGAAGTAACGAGCTTACCTGCCACCAGGCTTGTAGTGGGAGATGTTATACTTCTTGAAGCTGGAAATGAGGTACCTGCTGACCTTAGGATAATTGAATCTGCTAACCTTAGGATTGAAGAGGCGGCATTAACAGGAGAGTCCGTATCCATAGATAAAGTTTCTGAAGCTCTGGAGTTTCCAGATTCTTTACTAGCTGATAGAAAGAATCTAGCATACCGAGGTACGTTTGTGGCTTATGGACATGGCAGAGGGGTTGTTGTAGCAACCGGTATGGATACTGAAATAGGTAGGATAGCTGCTATGTTACAGCTTGATCCAGCTCTAACTCCATTGCAGCAGCGAATGTCCAGATTTAGTAAAAAGTTATCCCTACTGATTACTTTTGTCTGTATCATTTTTTTTATAGCAGGTTGGTTAAGAGGGGAGGATATCATGAAAATGCTGTTAACCAGTATTTCTCTTGCTGTAGCCGCTATTCCCGAAGCCCTACCTGCAGTAATTACCATTTCTTTGGCATTGGCTGCACATAAACTGATCAAACTTAATGCCCTTATAAGAAGACTACCAGCTGTGGAAACGCTTGGATCTGTTAATTTCATTTGTACGGATAAAACTGGCACATTAACACAAAATAAAATGTCGGTTATAGAAATCTGTATTGACAAAAGTCATTACGCCCAGCGCAATTTCAAGTCTCTAAGAAAAGATCCGGATGGGCGCTTATTGCTATACGCCTTTGCACTAAATAACGATGTTGTTATAGATGCAGATAACCATTTCAAAGGCGATAGTACAGAAGTTGCACTCATGGAAGTTATAACGGGGGTAGATCCTGGGCTGCTAAATTGTCCGCGACTTTCGGAAATCCCATTTGATGCAGATAGAAAAATGATGACGACTTTTCATGAAGTAGATGGTAAGATCATTTCCTTTACTAAAGGAGCGCCTGACATTCTATTGAAACATTGTAAAGAAGTTGATGCTGCAAAATGGCATAAGCATATAGATCTTATGGCACGAAAAGGCGAAAGAGTATTAGGATTTGCCTACCGATACTGGAAAGAAAGACCTGTAAATCCCCGGAGTAAAATCCACGAATCGGATTTGCATTTCTTAGGACTTTGCGGATTGGTTGATCCTCCAAGGGAAGATGTGTTAGCTGCAGTTGCCCAATGCAAAACGGCTGGTATAGTTCCTGTTATGATTACCGGAGATCATCTCGCAACTGCAAGACACATAGCTAAGCAAGTTGGAATTATCGAAAATGATGATGATCTAGTGATTACTGGCACAGAGCTTTTAGCAATGGATGAGGATAACTTCCGTAATTGTGTTACGAAAATAAAAGTTTATGCCCGGGTAAGTCCTGATCAGAAGCTTCGAATTATCACCGCACTTCAAAATGCTGGTAATTATGTGGCAATGACCGGAGATGGGCTAAATGATGCGCCCTCATTAAAGGCGGCAAATATTGGTATTGCCATGGGAATCAGTGGTACTGATGTGGCAAAAGAAGCTGCTGATATCATTTTACTGGATGATAATTTTACTTCTATAGTAGCTGCAATAAAGGCCGGCAGACAGGTTTACGATAATATCCTTAAACTAATATCGTACTTGCTAACTACTAATTCAAGCGAGGTTCTAATACTTCTGCTTGGCCCCTTGCTAGGTATGCCCATTGCATTTTTACCTATTCATATCTTATGGATAAATTTAATATCTGATGGATTACCCGCCATCTCGTTATCATTTGAACCTGCAGAAAAAGATCTCATGACAAGGCCCCCACGTCCTTTAAATGAAAATATTTTTTCCGGCGGAAGAGGGCTACATATGGTTTGGATTGGAATATTGATGGCTGGAATTGCTTTATTTCTACAAAGTTGGGCTTATAAAAATGGATTGGCCTGGCAAACGATGGTATTTAACGTAACTTGTTTAAGTCAAATGGGGAATGCCATTTCTATTCGCTCATCTACTTCCATATTTAAAATGGATTTCTTTTCTAATAGAATAATGATTTTATCAGTATTATTGGTTCTGATTTTGCAACTGGTGATTACCTATACTCCTGTATTTCAATCGATATTTCATACACAGCCACTTACCGTTAATGAATTTTGCGTAGTTGGAGTCACTTCATTACTGATTTTTTTTATAATTGAATTTCAGAAAGTCGTCTTTAAAAAACGAGAATAAGGAGCATGAAGCTACAAATGTGATAGCGTGTGCGGAATCTTTTTATGTTAACTTTGGCTAACGATTGGTTTTAAAGATATTAGTATTTACATGAAAGCTAAGGAAGTTTTAAAGGATTATGTCTCGAAAAATGCTGTACTCAGCGACGAGCAGTTTGATTATTTCTTTTCCCATTTTGAGCTTCAGAATTTCAAAAAAGGGCAGGTCATTATTTCCGCGGGGAGTATTGTCGATTGTGAATATTTCGTGATCTCCGGCTGCTTAAAATCTTTTTTTATTAATGAAGAATTGAAGATGTTCATTCTGCAATTTGCAATGCCGACTTGGTGGGCTTCGGATTTCGAAGCACTTTATAACCATACTAAAGCCAGTATATCGTTAGACTGCATTACCGATGCAGAAGTATTGTGCCTTAGCAATACAAATCGCGAAAAAATTTGTGCTGAAATCCATGCCGTGGAAAGCTTCTTCCGCTGGCGAACCAACAGAGGCTATGTAGCCAGTCAGAAAAGGTTATTGTCATTCATGAACAATAACGTCAAATTCAGATACGAAGAATTGCTGAGCTTGTATCCGGAACTCTATAATATGGTACCAAAAAACTTGATTGCCGCTTACCTTGGCGTATCCAGGGAGACATTAAGCCGACTCTACCATACCTAAGGTGTGATGTAGATCACTTAATGATTAACCCTCTTCAAATGTGATGTAGGTCACCTGACCAGCCCGTTTTTCCTTCCGTACTTTGTGGTGTAATTAAAAAACAAATCACATGGAAAATCAAAAATTCATCATCGATGCTGCACAGAGCAACATTGATTGGGTAGGTAAAAAAGTAACCGGAGCACATAACGGAACCATAGGTATTAAAAGCGGTAAAATCATTTTGAATGAAGGTAAAGTCGCAGGCGGTAATTTCACCGTAGACACCACCTCCATTAATATACTCGATATTACTGATCCAGATACAAATGCTCAATTCCTGGGACACCTGATCTCCGACGATTTCTTCGGTACCGAAGAGTACCAGGAAGCAAATTTGGTGATCAATACGGTTACCGGAAATCATATTGCCGCCGACCTTACCATTAAGGGCATTACACATCCTATAGATTTCGATGCTGTTATCAGTCAAACCGACGATACGGTTTCGGCAAGCGCTAAACTTCTGGTAGATCGTACTAAATATGGTATGAAATTCCGATCTGGAAACTTTTTCCTAAACCTGGGGGATACCTTAATCTATAATGATTTTGAGTTAAATGTAAGTATTACTGCTAAAGCTGAGCCATCAGCTCATTAGCCTAAATCTTTAAGTTATGCCATTTGTAAAAATAGAAGTAACCCGTGAAGGTGTTACCAAAGCGCAAAAACAAGCCCTGATTAAAGGGGTGCCATACACGCACTCACCTTACAATTGGCGGCTGAGTTTGGGAAAAAAAACATAAGAGTAAATACTGTAGCACCAGGGGTTATTCGTACCCCAATGCACGGAGATAAAGCGGATCAAAGTGCAGGCTTGCATCTATTGAACAGGGTGGGAGAAGCCAATGATGTTGCACAAATGGTCTATGCCATTGCAAAAAACAATTTTATAAATGGTGCTATTATTAATGTAGATGGCGGCATGGCCGCCGGTCATAATTTGAACTAACGATGAAAGAAGATTCATTAGCTATCGCCGCAGCACTGGAAAGTGATTACTTTCCGGGCATTTATGAAGGCGATGTAGAAAAACTAGGCCATATTATATATCTGGGAACATTATTGTTCGGGGATGTAAACGGTGTGCCTTATGCCAAAACCCGCGAGGAGTATCTGGACGGGGTAAAGAACCGGCAAAGCGTGAAAGATTCAGGAAAACCTTTTAAAGGAAGTATTCTCTCGATAGATGTGGTCAATACTATAGCAGTAGCAAAAGTTCATGTTAAAATGTATGATTTCAACTATGATGAGTTCCTGTCATTTCACAAAATCAATAACCAATGGGTGATTGTTAATAAAATGCTCAGCAATGTGATCAGGTAAATATAAAGTTATGTGGTATCAAACAAAAGCATCCAAAATATTGAACATTCAATATCCCATCCTTCAAGGGCCTTTCGGTGGCAACTTGTCGTCTGTTGAGTTGGTAGCAACAGTGTCAAATCTGGGAGGACTTGGGGGTTATGGCGCCTATACGCTGAGCCCTGAGGAGCTTATCGCAGTAAATAAGCAGATCAAGTTGGCTACAAATAAGCCTTACAATATTAACCTATGGGTTTCGGATACCGATGCTGTTGATGGATCGGTATCAGACGAACAGTTTAACCGTGCTCAACAGCTATTTAAGCCTTATTTCGAGGAGTTGGGAATAGCGCTTCCAGAAAAACCTGCACCATTCAAAAGCAGGTTCGAAAAACAGGTCGAAGTGATCCTGCATCAGCGGCCGCCTGTATTTAGTTTTATGTTTGGAGCACCTTCGGCCGATATTATGGAGGAGTGTCATAGACTTGGTATAGTGACTATTGGTGCGGCCACTACACTGGATGAGGCGATTTTTTTGGAATCTGCAGGGGTTGATATGATCATCGCATCCGGCTTTGAGGCCGGCGGACATCGTCCATCGTTTCTTGCCTCGGCGGAAAGCTCTACAATTGGAACATTTGTATTGCTGCAATTGATTAAAGAGAAGGTAAAGACGCCTGTAATTGCCGCAGGTGGAATCGCTAATGGAAAAGGCGTTGCCGCAGCACTGGCGCTGGGGGCAGATGCTGCTCAAATTGGTACTGCTTTTCTGGCGACCGAGGAGTCTAATGCCACAGCGATTCATAAACAAATGTTATTTTCGGATGCAGCGAAATACACGACCCTGTCAAGGGCATTTACCGGCCGGCTTGGTAGGGGAGTTAGCAGCCGAATTGCACAGGACTTGATTCACCACGAAAAAGGATTTCTACCCTTCCCGCTTCAGACACAGTTTATGTCGCATTTAAGAAAGGCAGCTATTGAACAGGAGAAATGGGATATGATCATGTTTTGGGGCGGTCAGGTAGCACCAGCCCTAAAACATACCAGGGCTGCTGAGTTGATGAAATCTATTTTGGAAGAAACGACTGCATATTTTGACCATCTAAAATCTTAAAATGCTGCTTGGTTTGTGGTGCTTTATTGGGATTTGGTTTGAATTGTGTAACTTTGTTTTATGGCACAGACAGAGACACTTGAGGATTTTTACAAGAAAAAGTTTAATTGGTTACCTGATAATCTCAGTCAGGATATTGGACACTTCAATGTATTTAGATCCGAGGACTGTTACCTCCCCGGTGCGAAGCCTGTCCAGTACAGTCGCCGGGATTTCTACAAAATCAGCCTTTTCAGGGGTAAGGGGGTCATTCACTATGCGGATAAAAGCATAGAAATGGATGGAACCGCATTGGTCTTCTTTAACCCAGTTGTTCCTTATACGTTTGAGAATCTAAATGACAAGCATTCAGGCAGATTTTGTATTTATAAGGAGTCTTTTTTTACGGAAATGCTACGCAGTAATGTCCATCAATTGCCGATGTTTTCTCCAGGAGCGAATCCGGTTTATGTGCTTAACGCTGAACAGGAAACAATTGTATTGGCTTTATTTGATAAGATGCTGGCAGAACTTAATTCCGACTATATTTTTAAATATGACTTACTTCGTAATTACGTCACTGAGTTGATTCATTATGCTTTGAAGATACAGCCTTCCAATCGCCTCTATCAACACCCGGATGCCAATTCACGCATCACAGCTATATTTACAGAACTTCTCGAGCGGCAGTTTCCCATCGAATCCCCATCACAAAGATTTGGTCTTCGCTCTGCTAAAGATTTTGCCGATCAACTATCTGTACACGTCAACCATCTTAACCGGGCTGTCCGTCAGACGACTGGAAAAACAACTACAGATCATATTATGGAGCGGCTGACCACCGAGGCCAGGGCACTTTTGCGCCACACGAACTGGAATGTTTCTGAAATAAGCTACTGTCTGGGTTTCGAAGCTCCCACACATTTCAATAACTTTTTCAAAAAGCAGACCCGTACTACACCTTCAGCATTCCGTATTGTTTGAATTTCGTAACAATCGGTTTGATCAACGTACTCGCTCTGCTGTTGTTCTTCCATATCTTTGTATCGTAAAAACAAACGAAATATGGAGAAAATCAGAACTTGGTTTATTACAGGAGCTTCCAAAGGATTTGGATTAACTCTGGTAAAACAATTACTTCATGCGGGTCAGAATGTTGCAGCTACTTCCCGCGATTTAAAGGCATTGGTAGATGCCGTTGGTGTTACCGCAGCAAACTTTCTACCGCTGCAGGTAGACCTTAGTAATGAAGACAGTGTTGGTTACGCCATCTATCAGACAAATGCTGCATTTAAAAGCATCGATGTTGTAATAAATAATGCAGGCTATGGTATCGGAGGAAGTATCGAAGAATTAAGTGATCGTGAAACCCGCAATAGCTTTGAAATAAATGTCTTCGGAACGCTGAACGTTATCCGAATGGTGATGCCTTACATGCGCGGTCAAATGTCGGGACATATTATTAATATATCCTCGATAGCCGGTATAACTAGTACCAGCGGCTGGTCTGTTTACGCAGCTACAAAGTTTTCAGTTGTCGGATTGTCTGAGGTTCTTGCACAGGATGTCGCAGAATTTGGAGTTAAAGTAACAGTGGTCGCGCCTGGTGCATTTCGCACTAATTTTCTAAATGCCGATTCAATCAATATCGCGCAGCATACTATTGCTGAATACACTGAGGTGCATAAGGCGCAGAAGATGCTTCTGCAAAATGACGGCAAGCAAATTGGCGATCCTGCAAAGGCAGCCGCAGCCATCATCGAAATAGCTCATTTAGAAAACCCTCCACTTTACCTGTTGCTTGGCGATGATGCTTACAATCGTGCCATGATCAAATTGGACAAGCTGAAAAAGGATTATTTACTCAACGAAGAGCTATCCAAAGCTATGGCCTACAACGGATAACCAGCTAATCTTATTATCTATTTAACCATTTCTCAATCTTATCCATCAAGTCTTCCAAACGAATAGGTTTACCAATATAATCGTCCATCCCAGCGTCTAAGCAATCTTGTTCATCACCTTTTAGTGTATTGGCTGTTAGCGCAATAATAACCGGCTGTTTCGATTGCTTTTTTCTGATCAGACGAGTTGCCTCTAAGCCGTCCATTACCGGCATTTGCATATCCATTAGGATAATGTCATAGTCTTTTTTATTAACAGCTTCAATGGCCTCTTTTCCATTTTTCACCAGGTCGGGTTTATAGCCCAATCGATCAAGAATATTAACAATTACCAATTGGTTTATTAATTTATCCTCTGCTACCAGCAATTCGCAAGGGTGATTTGTTGCAAAGTCAGCAGACATTTTCTTACGAAATACCTCTTCTTCTGTTTCTGCATACTTTCTTGTTTGCAATGCATTGGAGACTTGTTTACTAAGGACATGCTGGCGGATAGGCTTTGTCATGACCGAATAGAACAAACCACGTTGACGCTCTTCAAATTCTTCGCCAATAGAACTCAGCAAAAGGATTGGAATAAATGGGTAGCGTTGCTTAATCAAATTGGCCAGCATTACACCGTCCATTCCAGGCATTTGCATATCTGTAATCACTAATTCAATTGCCGGATCGAACGATAGTATTGACAATGCCTCTTTGGCCGAGCTGGCCGATATTGGTTGTAAGTTCCAATATTCAAGCTGCTTACTTAAAATGCTCCGGGTGGTAGCATTATCATCAACAACGATTACTTTTTTGCCAGCATGTTCAGTCATGCTATAATTGGGGTATGGCAACAGTACCTTAGTCCCAATTTGCGTACGCACTGTAAATGAAAAGGTCGATCCCTGATCCAGCTTACTCTCTACCTTAATTTCGCCGGCCATAAGCTTGACAAGCTTTTCTGAGATGGCGAGGCCCAAACCAGAACCCCCATACTTACGGGTTGTAGAAGAATCCAATTGCGAAAAAGCGTTAAATAAATTATCCAATTTATCAGCTGCTATTCCAATACCTGTGTCACGTACGGCAAATTTCAGCTCGAACTGTCCATTTTCTAAAATACTCCCCATAGAAACCGCTACAAAAACCTCACCCTGTTCAGTAAATTTCATGGCATTTCCAACCAAATTGATCAATACCTGCCTCAACCGTAGCTGATCACCAACAATTTGCAAAGGAACATCTTCTTCAATATGATAAACCAAATCCAACTGAAGCTCAGCAGATTTAATTGCAAATATATCAAGGACATCTTCAATACATTTACGCAAATTAAAGTCTTCAGCCTCCAATTCCATATGGCCAGATTCTATTTTAGAAAAGTCCAGTACATCGTTGATCACATTAATCAATGCTTCGCCGCTATTCGCAATCACATCCGCAAACATATACTGCTCTTTGTTCAGGTCAGTTTCCTTTAAAAGCATCGCCATTCCCATTACTCCGTTCATCGGGGTGCGGATCTCATGACTCATGGTAGCCAGAAAGATGCTTTTGGCCTGGTTGGCCCGATCGGCTTCAGCTCTGGCCTTTTCCAATTCTAGATTAGTTAGCTTAAGCTTCTCGTTTGCTTTTTCCAATACTTCTTCATTCTGCTTCCGAACCTGTGATAGTTGAGCTTCTTTTTGTAGTTCGGCCATTTCTAAGGTCTGGACAACCTGCCTTTCATTAGATTTTCTTAGCAAGTAGGCCCATAATCCACAGATAAAAAAGATCATGTCGGCCAGCAATATATGGATGATAAAAGTCTGCAGATCAAAATTATCCAGGCGTGTAAAATAGATGTCGTTTACCCCACTATTCTGCAAATAACCAAATACCGCATGATGAACCATCACCACAATCAATATAGGTAGCTGTAATTTCCATTTCTCATAGGTAATGAGCAGTATGCTACCAATAAAGGCAAAGAAATGCATTTCGAATAATCCATGCATCTGGTAAATATACTGTGCCATAAAAATGCCCAGCACTGCACTTAAAACGTATTGATAAAGATTGGATGAGGGCAAAAAATATTTCGCAGAATAATAAGCCAGCAAAGAGAGACCGCCTACGCAAAATGCAATTAGCCAGGTATCATAAAATTGGGCAAAGATTAGCCCTACGATGAAGTATCCCCATAAAAAATAGTTCATTAAACGATCCGTTCTTTGCTTAATGCCCAAGAAAAGTAAACGGTTTTGGTTATCAGAAATAGCTATGCGATTGGTTGGTGTCATTACTTAAATCATTCAATAATTATTTGCAATCAGGCAGAGTACAACCATAGGATTTTAATGCTGCGCTACCGAAAACCAGATCAGTTTGTTTTTGCAACAAACCCTTCAGCGCTATTTTTGCGAAGCTGGTTTTTTCGTCTGTACAATAACGAGTGGTGTTGTAGTTCCCTCTATAATATAAATATTGAGCCTGATCTAATAAAACTGCCTGAGGTGTAGAATACACACCACAAGCTGTGGCAAGGGCTTTATCAAATAGGATAGGGATTTGGAGATCAAACTTATTTTGGATGCTTTCTTGGGTAAAAGTTTTCGGACTCAATACTACTACTCTAAAATCAACACGGTTGCCATATTCTTTAACCAGTGATTGGAAGTGCTTTATGTTAAAGCGCGAACAGGGGCAGTCTGGATTAAAAAAATGCAGAAAAATAGGTTTGCCATGCTTATTGTTCAAAGCGTCATTAACGATCAAACTACCAGTCTCAACTGATTTGTAGTCTTTAGGGATGGGAGTTGGCAATCTGTAAATGAGGTCGTTGTACCAAAAGAGATATCCAATAACAGAGAACAAAAATATTAGCCAAAAAAACACGAGAGCTTTCTTCATACTGAAATACAGATTAATACTAGGTTGTGTTTTGTTACACTAATAACGGCATTTATAATGTTAAAAGGAAGAAAATATAAAATTTAGGTTTATAGGTATGTGAGACGAGAAAGGTCTTATCTGCCAATTTTTACTTATTATTGGCCAGATTTATCTATAATTTTGTACAGGCATAGCACATTATGACAATCAGACCTATTCCGGAAGAGCGTGAATTACTGGCAAAAATTGCCAGTGGGGATGAGCATGCATTTAGGGTTTTGTTTGAGAGCTACTATCACAATTTGGGTAAATATGTATATCAGTTGACTGGTTCTATTGCCGTTGCAGAAGAAATCGTTCAGGATACTTTTATTAAAGTCTGGCTAAAAAGAGAATTCCTGGTTGAAGTGAAGAATTTCAGTAATTACTTATTTATTCTTTGCAGAAACCATACTTACAATGAAATGCAAAAGAAGGCTACAGAACGAAATTTCATAGATCGCCTGAGCCATCGGATTAATGATCAGCAAAACAATGAAAATCCGGATACCTTATCCGAGAGGTACCGTGAACTGGTAGAGCAGGCGATAGAGAAATTGCCACCTCAGGCGCAGAAAGTGTATTTGATGAGTCGGGATGAGCGTATGAAATACGAAGAAATTGCCCAGGCCTTAAAAATCTCACCTGTGACGGTAAAAAAGCACATCCAATATGCGAATAAATTCATTGCAGCAGAACTCAGTTCAAAGCTGAATCTGGCTATTGTAGGCGTTTTAATGACTACATTAATCCTATCTTAATAATTATTTTAAAATTTCATGATCTGCACTGACCCTTTTTAGGGGGTGTTCCGGTCTTTAGCTTAAATAGGGATTTTGAATACCCTAAGAAACACTATGCAAGACACTAGATTTAATTATTTATTTGAGCAGTATTATAAAGGGCTGGCAACACCTGAAGAGTCCAATGAGTTTTTAAACATCGTCGAAGATGATCTCAATAAGAATCAGGTGCATGAGTTAATGGAAGTGTATTGGAAAAATGCTGCTGCTGAGGATGTGGAATTCTTTTCGGAACGGCAGCGAAATCGCATGTTTGAGGCTGTTCTTGATACTGATCAGGATGTCAAGAAAAAAGCCGGCTTTAAAATTTGGCCTCGTTTGGCTGGTATCGCCGCTGCAGCTGCCATCATTATTGCAGGAACATATCTCATTTTTAACAATAATAAAACTAAGGATACTGAATCAATTGCACAGGTAAGTGATATCGCCCCAGGTAAAGTAGGGGCTACATTGACGCTTGCCGATGGTAAAAAGATTAGTCTGGAAGAAGCACAGAATGGAGAACTGGCTAATGAAGCAGGAATTAGTATTAATAAAACTGCAGATGGACAGGTTGTCTATCAAGTGAAAGGAAATCCTGGTGCATCAGATAAGATCAATACCTTAACCACAGCCAAAGGCGAAACCTATATGCTGACCTTGCCGGATAAATCAAAAGTATGGATAAATGCAGCCTCAAGTTTGAGTTACAGTGCCTCTTTAAATAAGCAGGGACTTCGCAAGGTAAAACTCCAGGGAGAAGCATATTTCGAGATTTTCAAGGATAAAGCTCATCCCTTCATTGTGCAAACTGATAACCAAGAAGTTGAAGTATTGGGTACTCATTTTAACGTAAATAGCTATAACGATGAACCTGGAATTGCCACTACTTTAATGGAAGGTTCGGTTAAGATAATTTCTGGGGGCACTCAGAAGATTATCAAACCAGGCGAACAGGCGATTAATAGAAGCGGTGCAATTACTGTAAATCTTGTCAATCTGGAAACTGTAACGGATTGGAAAAATGGCGACTTCAATTTGGATAAAGTCAACTTTAAAGTTGCTATGCGAAAAATTGCCAGATGGTATAATGTAGAGGTCATTTATGATCCCTCAATTACTGATGATATGGAAGCGGGAGGCTGGGTGTCGCGCCAAAGTAACTTATCTTCAATTTTAAACGTAATTGAGTCTTCAGGCTTAGTTCGGTTCAAAGTTGATGGCCGTAAAGTATTCGTTTACAAATAATGATTTCTACTGAATAGATAGGGTAATTTACAAAATTATGGAAAGGAATATGAACTAAAAAACTACAAAAAAATAACCAGGCCTTAAAGTAAGACCTGGTCGTATTTGGCTCAAGCTAATATAATTATCAACTAGAAACAGCAGTTGCCTTCTCCGTCGAAAGTTCAGGCATTCTGCATAAACCAACTTAAACAAATGTATAAAAATTATACTAAGAAACTTGGTATGCCCAATAGGCTATGCCATAAAATACTGCTAATTATGCGATTAACCGCCGTGATATTGATAGCATCCCTAATGCAGGTCACAGCCTCGACCTTTGCCCAGCGAATCACTATAGATCAGAAAAATATGCCGCTTAAAGCGGTGTTGAAAGAGATTCGTAAGCAAAGCGGATTCGATTTCTTTTATGATGGAAAGATCATAAAAGACGATCAAAGAATAGACATCAGCATCCACAATGTAACCATCGATGAAGCCTTGCGTAGTACATTTAATGGGCTCAATTTTATTTACGAAATTGAAGGAAAGAAAATTGCAGTTAAAAGGAAGCCTATATCTTTGATCGAAAAAATCAAGGAGTATCTCGTTGATATTAATGTTACTGGCCTCATTACAGATGAAGAGGGAAGACCGCTTAGCGGAGCCACGATTAAAGTAAAAAATGGGAGAGGACTTACTAAGACCAATAAAGACGGTTCTTTCATATTAAGCGGGGTTAATGAGAAAGCATACCTGATTATTTCATTCATTGGGTATGCCGACAAGGAAATAAAAGCTGCAGAAAAACTAGGGTTCATTAAGCTTAAACTGAGTGATAACCCTTTAGATGAAATCCGTGTTATTGCTTACGGTACCGATTCCAAACGTTTTAGTGTCGGCTCAGTGTCTACCATATCGGCTAAAGATATCGAAAAGCAGCCTGTATCCAATCTCTTATTGGCACTGCAGGGACAGGCGCCGGGATTGGCTGTAACCTCTACCAGCGGCATCCCAGGCTCACAGGTGTTGGTTCAGGTAAGGGGGCAAAATACCTTAAATGCTACAAATCCCAACTTATTTCTTAAGAAACCTTATGATCAACCACTATTTATAGTTGATGGTGTTCCATTTGCTACCCAGAATAATAACGTAAACCAATTTGCGTCGCTTTTAAATGCACAAGGTGGTTCCACAAACCTTAGCCCAAATGCGGTAGGTGTCAGCCCTTTTAATAATCTAGACCCGGCAGATATTGAAAGTATTAGTATTTTGAAAGATGCCGATGCAACCTCTATATATGGTTCGCAGGGTGCTAACGGTGTGATCCTGATTACAACAAAAAAAGGAAAACCTGGGGCCACTACTTTTGATGTGAATGTAAACACAAGTTTTAACTCCGTTGGTCGCCCCGTTCAATTGCTCAATACAGAACAATACCTGCAGTTGAGAAAGGATGCTTTTGCTGCCGACGGCCTTACACCAAGTAATAATCCCAGTAATTTTTCGGGTTATGCGCCTGATTTGACTATTTACGATCAAAACAAATATACCAATTGGCAAAAGGTTATTTATCGCCAAAATACATCAAATGCAGATGTGCATGCCAGCCTATCGGGTGGCTCAGCTAACAATACTTTTCTCATTTCAACTGGTTTTAACAAGTCGAACTATAATTATCCCGGTGATTTTTCCAATCTACGATATTCACTCCATAGTAGTCTGCACCATAACTCAAAGAACTCCCGTCTGACAATTGATTTAACCACCGATTTTGGATATGGCAAGAATAAATCTGCCGGGTTTGGCGGTGCGAAAAGTGTGATCTTTTCGCCGAATTTGCCGGACTTATTGGGCCCTACAGGTAGTCTTAACTGGAGTTACCAGGGTGTGGATTTAACTTCCTACCAGTTTTACGCGTCTCTGTTGAAGCCTTCTTCTGTGCAGAATTATAATTTCAATACCGTATTGCATATTTCCTATAAACTGCTGGACGGATTAACAATTGGTGCTAATGCAGGTTATAACCGAAATACAACCAACGAAAATTCTCAGGAGCCAGGAGTATCACAAAACCCGGGAAATATTAACAGAATAGCAAATTTTTCGACTAACAATGCGCAGGCTATTAATATAGAACCACAAATTAATTACAACAAGACTATCGGGAAAGGTGTTTTTACTGCCCTTGTAGGTTCAACTTATAAAGAGAACCCAACCTATTCAACCTACATGACCGGTACGGGCTATTCAAACGACAATTTCCTAGGCTCAATTAACGGTGTCTCCGTAACGGCCAGTGATAACACGAGTAGTTATAAATACATCGCAGCTTTTGCCCGGTTTAACTACATCTATGACAACAAGTTCATTATTAATTTATCGGGAAGGCGCGATGGCTCAAGTAATTTTGGTCCAAATAACCGGTTTGGTAATTTTGGCTCTGTTGGGGCAGGATGGATCTTTTCGGAAGAAAAGGTTATCAAACAATCACTTCCTGTGTTGAGCTACGGTAAGATCTCTGGAAGTTACGGTAATTCGGGCTCCGATGGTATAGCGGCTTACCAGTATCAGTCTTTATATAAAGCTATTCCTTATGTGCCAACTTACCAGGGAATTGGGCCAAGTTATCCATCTAACCTTTACAATCCTGACTATAGCTGGGCATCAAAAAAATCCCTGAACCTAGCCTTAGATCTCGGCCTTTTCAATAACCGCCTTTTTTTGAATGCTACTTACTACAGAAACCGGGAAAGCAACCAGCTGCTTTACTATCCATTACCGATTCAATCTGGTATATCATCAGTACTGGGTAATTTGGACGCAACTGTTCAAAACAAGGGCTTCGAATTCTCCGCATCTTCAACCAACTTGAAAATGAAAGATTTTAACTGGAGAACTACTTTCAATCTGTCCTTTAACCGCAATAAACTGCTTTCATACCCTAACCTGGCATCTTCTTCATTTGCCAATCAGTACGAAATAGGCCAGCCAACTTCTACTATATATGGATATCGATACAAAGGCGTAAACCCAAGTACCGGCCTTTTTGAGTTTTATAAAAAAGACGGAACTGTTAGCTCAAAACCGGCTTCCGGATTGGCTGCAACTGGTGGAGATCAGGTAGCCATTGCAAACCGGGAAATAAAATATATGGGTGGTTTTGGTAATACTTTTACTTATAAACAATTCAGTCTGTATATTTTCTGCCAGTTTGCGAGCCAGAACGCGCCTAATTACCTGTCACAGATCTACGGCAGCAACCAGCTTGGTTTTAGCTTCAATCAACCTACGGCAGTACTTGGTAATTATTGGAAGGCACCGGGCGAGGTTGCCGAGCTGCAGCGACTGGCTAGCGGTAACAGCACTCCAACTATTCCGGGCACGGGAACCAATGCGGTAAGCACGGCATTAAAATTTGCGCAATCAACCGGGGCTTATAGTGATGATACCTATCTACGTGTAAAAACAGTATCCTTGGCTTACCAACTGCCTGCTGCATTGCTAAATAAGGTGCACATAAAAGGAGCAAATGTTTTTATGAACGCCCAAAACCTGTTCACGTTTACCAACTATGAAGTGGGTGATCCGGAACAACCCGGTTTATTTACCGCTGTTCCTGTGCAGCGTGTGGTCGCATTTGGTTTAAACCTCAAATTTTAAGCAACAAAAAGAATATGAAAACAATATCCAAAGTATATATATTAATGACCGGCCTTTTGGTAGTTGTCACATCATTTACATCCTGCAAAAAAATGATAGAGATCCCTAACCCACCTTCTGCGATTACACAGGAGGTACAATTTGCCGATAGTTTAACCACATTATCCGCTGTTACCGGGGTTTATGCATTAAACAGTAATGGGAGTGGTTTCGCTTATAGCAATGTGGCTTTTACGGCTTTTCCCGGACTTTCGGCCGACGAATTAACCTATGTGCCGGTTAACGACTATCAGCAGTTTTATAACTATTCCCTGACCCCGTTAAACAGTGGCGCGGCCATTTTATGGGGAAATATATATCAAAGTATTTATCAGGTAAATGCGGTATTGGGAGGTATCACCAACAATAGTAATTTATCGGCAAGCTTCCAAAATCAAATTACCGGCGAAATGGAAGTGCTGCGAGCATTGTATTATTTTAGCCTGGTTAACTTTTTTGGCGATGTGCCGTTGGTTACCACAACAGACTATAATACAACAAGCCGTTTACCAAGAAGTCCGGTTGCAGCTGTTTATAGCCAGATCATGTCCGACCTGGCGGATGCCCGTAAAAAATTAACGATAAGCTACCCCTCAGCAGGGCGGGCAAGGCCAAATTTATATACGGCAATAGCCTTGCAGGCAAAAGTTAATTTATATCTGGGTAACTGGCAAAGCGCTTATAATGGGGCCGACTCGGTTATTCGGATGGGGGGGTACAACCTGGTCCAAACGGGTCTCACTAAAGTATTTTTGAATGGAAGTACCGAAGCTATCTGGCAAATACCCGGAGCTCAGGCATTTAGCAATGGAGTGCCAGATGCGGTAGCTTTTGTTCCCGCTTCCGTTAATTCGTTTCCGAATTATATCATAACACCATTTTTATTAGGTGCTTTCGAAGCTACCGATCAGCGCCTTGTAAATTGGACTGGTTCAAAGGTAAGGGTTGTTAACGGGGTAAACCAAACACAATATTACCCTTATAAATATAAAAACCGCTTGTCAACCGTTGCACCTGCAGAAGATCAAATGGTATTAAGATTGGCTGAGATGTACCTGATCCGTGCCGAAGCTGCTGCACATCTTGGCGGCGCCATCAATCTTGGGAAAGCTTTAGCAGATGTAAATATCATTCGCCTCCGTGCTGGTTTATTGGGTAGTACCGCTGATGTTACATCGCAAGCTGCTGTACTCAATGCGATTATGAAAGAAAGACAAACAGAGCTTTTTTGTGAATGGGCAAACAGGTGGTATGATCTGAAAAGAACAGGTACAGCCGCCGCCGTTCTTGGTGCAATAAAGACGGGGTACATACCTGATGCTGCGTTATACCCGGTACCGCAGGCACAAAGAGATTTGAATAATCAATTAAGCCAGAATCTGGGATATAATTAAGCATTCTTTTACCAACCATTCACATACAAAAAAATGGGGTGGGAAACCATCATCACAAAATTTAAACAGATAAAAATGAAGTTATTTAGTAATACCTTGCTCGTTTTACTGTGCCTGCTAGGCACAGTAGCTCAGGCTCAAAATACAACGCTTACAGGCCAGATCAAAGGTTTGTCCGGGACAACCATTAAAATCAACACCAATAACAATGGTGTATTCAAAGCCGATTCAGTAAAAGTAATCAATGATGTTTTTACCTGGAAGACAAACTTAAACGGACCGCAACTAATTTCACTGGTTATAGATAACCACAGTTACTCCTATTTTATAGGGCCGGGTCATAGCAAGCTTACAGGGACTAAAGAAACTTCAGAAGCGTACAAATTAACCGGATCTCCTATGCAGGATGACGCAAAAGCATTTGGCGAGTTTATCAAAGATCTGATAGATCAGGAAGCGTTCCTATCTACTGCATATGGTAAGGCATCTGCGAAGGAAAAAGAGGAATTAAACAAAAAAAGGGAAGCGCTTAAAACAAAAATGAAGGCCAGGGCAAACCAATTTATAGCTGATCATCCAAAAAGTTTTTTCAGCATATACCTGATAGCAGGTCGTACCTCGTATGGTTATGCAGAGGTCAAACCCCTGTATGATAAGCTTGATGAGTCGGCTAAACGGACCGAAGCGGGTAAAAAGCTTAGCCAAACGCTGGAAACCTTAAAAAAGAGCCTGATAGGAAACCAAATGGCCGATTTTATACAGGCTGATACGAGCGGGAAACAGGTAAAGCTAAGCAGTTTTAGAGGAAAATATGTGCTGGTAGATTTTTGGGCCAGCTGGTGCGGGCCATGTCGCGCAGAAAATCCCAATGTGCTAAAAGCTTACAATGCCTATAAAGACAAAGGATTTACGGTTGTTGGGATTTCACTGGACGATAAAGCAGCCAATTGGAAAAAGGCTATCCGTGATGATAAAATGCCCTGGACACAATTGTCAGATCTAAAGGGTTGGAAAAATGAGGTATCTACCATTTATGGTATCGAAGGTATCCCAAGTAACCTGCTGATCGATCCCACAGGGAAGATTGTCGCCAAAGACCTTAGGGGGGAAATGCTTGAAAGTAAACTAAAACAATTACTGAAATGAAGAGAATAATCCTAAGTCTTTTAGTTTTATGCCCGGTGGTATTGTCTGCACAAAGCAATTTTACCATCAAAGGCAAGGTTAGCGGTCCGATGACTGCGCTAAAAAAAGTTTACCTCAATTATAACGACGGAACGGCTGGCCGTACCGATTCTGTGGAGATCAAAAACGCTGAGTTTGAGATCTCGGGTACCATGAAGGATGGAAACTATAATTCTGCAACTTTGGCTATTGGAAATAGCCAAAGCAGGAGGCCAGATCGGCAACTGACACTTTTTATAAAAAAAGGAGAGCGAATTACGGTAGATGTGCAAGGCGCGCTCCCAGATTCAAAGATTACAGGTTCTGTTCAAACTGAGCTTTATCAAGTGATGAGGGATAGCTTATCAGGCACAAAAGATGTAGATCAATCTCTGTTGATCCTAAAAAGGTTAATTGTGCAATACCCGGATTCTAGAATGGCGTTTAGAACTTTTTTAAACATTTTTGGTACTGGCCAGGTACAACGTTTCCCGACCAAATTTCCTGAAATAGCGAATTTGTTTAGTCTATTCTCGCCTCAGATTCATAGCTCGAAGGAGGGACTGGCTTATAGCAAATATCTGGAAAACGTTAGGCATTTGGTAATTGGTGGTACACTTTCTGATTTTACCTCAAAAACTCCGGAAGGGAAAGTCGTTAAGCTTTCCGATTTAAGGGGCAAATACGTACTGGTTGATTTTTGGGCTTCCTGGTGTATACCTTGTCGCGGCGAATTTCCATATCTAAAGAAAGCTTATACTCGGTTTAAAGACAAAAACTTTGAGATACTAGGTTATTCTATTGACCATGATAAATCCTTGTGGATCTCCGCACTGGAAAACGATGACGTTCCCTGGATCAACGTATCTAATATACTAGGCCCGGAAGATCCCATCGCGCGTGAGTATCAGATTTATGCAGTTCCTGCTAACTTTCTGATCGATCCGAATGGTAAAGTGATCGCTACTAACCTTCGTGGCGAATTGCTGGAATCTACATTAGAAAAATTCTTTAAATAACCTGAAAATCATAGAATATGAAAATGAGAAATTATAGCATTGTAATGCTATTGCTGAGCCTTGCTTTTTTCTGTAATCAGGTATTTGGGCAATCCAGAATTACGGAATTGCTTAAAACAAAACCTGCGGTAATTGAGAAAACAAGACCCCAGATGTACAAGAATTCGCAAATCAAGTTCTACGAATATACCATGGCAAACGGTCTAAAGGTGGTAATAAGGGCCGATGACAGTCGTAAAGATATACAGATGAGTGCCATCTGTCCTGGCGGTGCCTCCTTAGTAGATGATCAGGATTTTCAATCAGCTATACATGCAGGAGCTATTATTGGCAACAGTGGCTTGGGGGATTTTAGCGGATCCGAAATCAGTCAGTTTTTTAAACAAAAAAATATCAGTTTAACTCCTGATATCGAAGAAAACTATAGCACCTTAAAAGGCAGCTGTATGCCTGCCGATTTGGAAACCTTTTTGCAAGCCATTTACCTGTATTTTACGCATCCTAAAAAGGATAAAGTTTATTTCGATACGTATATCAAGAATCTTAGCAAGAGCGCTGCGATTTATTATAAAAATCCGTACAATGTTTTACAGGATACGGTTAATGCGTTAGTAAAGACGAATAAAAACAGAGTCAATACCCTCAGTGCGGCTAATATCAAAGCAATTAACCTGGATAAAGCATTTGATATTTTCAGCAAATGCTTCGGTAGTATCAAGGGCTATACTTTTGTGTTTACCGGAAACTTCAAAGTGGATGATTTTAATGAGCCATCCAATGAGGTTATTGATCTGATGGCTCAATATTTCAATGCATTACCTTCAAAGGCAGCTATGCAAGCACAAGTTGACAGGAACAACGAGATTCCGAACGGCAAGATTTATAAAAAAGTCTACAATGGCCATTTGCCATTGGCAGCGGTGCAATTGGTTTATAGCGGGAAGTACCAACACAGCGATTCTGTAAACTTGCAATTAAAGGTTTTGTCTTATTTATTGGAGAAAAATTTGGATACCCTTAAAGCCTTTAGCGGCGCAAGTAAAGCCTCGGTGACACTTACCTTAACTAAGTTTCCAAAGCAAAGCTATTCCATAAATATTGGGTTTAAGTGTTTGCCACAGCAGGTTGATGAATTGTTGGCTATGGTTAATCGAACGATAGCCGATTTGAAACAGGGTGTAAAACCTGAGCAGCTGAAGCAATACGTGACCTTGAGAAAAAGCGAACTCAAAAAGCAAACTTTCGATTATATTTTTTGGCGCGATTACCTAGCCTTACAATACGTGAATGGCGACGATCCATACGAAATTGTACATTATCCTTATTACTTTTATAAGGCTAGTACAGAAACGGTAAAACAGGCTGCGAATGAATTTTTAACCGGCAGTAATTACATTCAAGCAGTTTTGTTGCCTGCCCCAAAGAAATAGTTAAAATAGAAAGGGTAAGATGATCCTTCCGATCATCTTACCCTTTCTATTTATGATTGATGAATTTAATTCTGATTTTTTTAATCATTACTCGGAGTAATCGGTTTCGTATTGTTTGGCAGATTGAAAAAGCCTGTTTTTTATTCTGGAAGCCAGGTTTCGTGGCGCCAGTACTTTCATACATTCGCCAAAGCCAAGAATTTCCCTTTCCAGCTCAAAGTTTAATACCACATCAATTCTAAAGATCAAACCATCAGGCTCCTCTTTCAACACTTGCTGACTATGATGCAATGGTTTAGTTAGTATATAGGGCGCAGTTCGTTTATCTATTTTTAAGATAACTTTATGTGCTCGATCTCTTTCTGATTTGGTAACGCCCAGTAAATCTTCAAAATAGCGTTCAAAGTCTACGCCTTTATATTCAACATAAGGTTCATTTGGCAGTTCCTGAAATTCGATGATCCGATCAAGAGCGAGCGTGAGCAATTGGGCACCTTTTTTTGCCTTCACAATCACAAACCATCTATTCCTGTATTCTTTCAAAAGATAAGGAAAATAGATACTCTGACTGGCTTGCAACGCTTTAAATGACCGGTACACAATCAGTAGTGATTTTTGCTGAAGAATAGCCTGATAAAGTGGGTTAATGTATTCCAATCCCCGCAGTTGCTTATTACTTTCAAATTGAATGTAGTTTTTACTGGGGTTGGTGGATTTATATAGGTTGTTTTCCAGCTTGGCAATCATGTCGCTCATCTCATCAAAGTAATTAAAGCCATTAAACTGTTTAAGCACACCAACAATTTCTTTCATTTTCTCTACATCACCATCATTGATTGGAACTTTAGTAATGCTATAATCTAAAGCACTATAACTGTAGAATTTCCTGTCAGAAACTACAATAGGGGCATTGTATCCCAATTTATCACTGCGCATCAATTGAATGTCGGCTTGAATAGTACGCTTGCTTACCCCAGATGTAATCCCTTCGTACTCGTATAGTCTGGAAGCTACTTTTTCAATGATATCATCCAACGTCCATTTTCTAAACCTGTTTTTGAGGCATTCATCAATGGTTTTATATCGAATTAAGGCAAGTTTATTTACTGACATAGCGCATTTAAGGGATTAATAAATCAAAATCGGCATTAGATAAAGATATGAAATGAAATTCACTACGCAATAGAATTGCGTAATTGAAATAGAAAAGTGGTAAAAATGCGAATAGTGTAAATTAATTGCGCTGAATTACAGTGGTATATAAATAATTCAAAATTTATTTTTCATTGCGCAAATCTGCTGCGTAGTACCTCATGCATCTTTGTAATGTCAACAATAAGACAGGTTCTTTGAAAAAATAAAACGTACGAAAGTACTTTAAGATATTCCCGAAAGGGAATGGCAATCGAAAGGATAAACATCCACAGTTGCGAGTCTCTGATGGCTCCATAGTATTGCGCTGTTCAGCGACAATATTCTGATGTTTAAAATGGCTGATTGTCCAATTTGTGGGTCGCAGGTTCGAATCCTGCTCCTGGTCAAACAGGATAACTCAGGGGTAGAGTAACAAATCAATTGCAGGTTCGAATCCTGCCTCCAGCGTATGGAGTAGCAAAATGGTAATGCACCGGATTTAGGTCCCGAAAAAGAAGGAACACTTTTCAAATGTTCCATTACCAAAAGCACCAAGAAAGACATTCCGCTCTATGGAAATAATGCTCCATGCCATAAAGCAGTTTGATTTATGCTTTGCAGGTACAATATAGAAAGGCAGATTTTATTGCTGCTATCGGTTCTTCGAAAGATCAAAACGCGCTCAACGCTCTCAACGCTCTCAACGCGCTCAGCGTGTTCAACGAGATCTTTAAAGAATAGAATAGCTGCTTTAAAAAGAAACCGAGTATCATTTGTACCTCCGCATAAAACAGATGAATGTCTTTTGAACGTGCTTATTAAAAAAAATAACAGCGACGCAGGAAGGAGCAGATCAATAAAGCGGATATCTCTCCTTCCTTAAGTCAGGAATAATTATAGCAACCCAAAAAAATAGAAAATATGAAAAGAGTAATGATTAATACCAATTCTGTGGGGTTGGTTTACAGAAAAAATGAATTTAAACGTGTATTGACTGTCGGAAACCATTGGTTGGGTTTTGGAGAATCAGTAATCACTTACGATATGGCAAAAATATTCATTGCCACTACAGAACTAGATATTCTGTTATTGAATAAAGATTTTGAAGCATTGGTAACTACCGTAGAGGTGGCAGACAATGAATTGGTACTGGTTTATCAAAACAAGAATTTCAAACAGGTATTGACTGCAGGAAAATATGCATTCTGGAAAGGTTTAAACAACTATTCATTTGTTACTACCAATTTGGATAATTACGAAATTGCAGCAGATATTGATAAAAATACGATAGAGAAGCCTCAGTTGGCAGGTTATATCAGAGTTTTCAAAGTAGAAAATTATGAGAAAGGCTTGCTGATGCTGGACGGGAATTTTGAAAAAGTGATGGAACCAGGTAATTACATATTCTGGAAGAACAGAACTGCAATTCAGGTTTTAAAGACAGATATGCGTCAATTGAACATGGAAATCATCGGACAGGAAATCCTGACGAAAGATAAAGCACAGTTGCGTATCAATTTCAGCATGCAATACAAGGTTACTGAGCTGATGAAAGCTTTATTGGAAAATAAAGAGTTTGACAAGCAATTGTATGTCAGCATTCAATTGGGTTTAAGGGAAATCGTTGGAAAAATGACTTTCGATGAACTCATGGAAAATAAAGAAAGGATCTCTGAAAGCATCTTGAACATTTGTGCAGGCAAAGCTGAAGGTTTAGGCGTGAAACTGGTAGACTGTGGGGTAAAAGACATCGTATTGCCAGGAGATATCAAGGAAATCATGAACCAGGTTTTGATTGCCGAGAAAAGAGCACAAGCCAATTTAATCACACGCAGAGAGGAAACTGCGTCGACCAGAAGTTTGTTAAATACGGCAAAGTTAATGGAAGATAATGCGATGCTCTACAAATTGAAAGAAATGGAATATGTAGAAAAGATCGCAGAGAAGATCAACACGATCAGTTTGTCCGGAAGCGGGCAGATCGTTGATCAGTTGAAACAAATATTTGTAAAATAGGTAGGGCCCCAGGCCTTACCTTTAATAGAGTGAAAAGTAAAAAATAATGACAACAAAAATAAACGGAAATGACCTGCTAGAAGCTGGTTATACTCCAGGCAAAATACTTGGTATTGCTTTAGCAACAGCAACGTATTTACCAGAACTATCAATCAAGGAGCTTAAAGTTTTACTTAAAACAGTAAAAGACAACCCAGAGGATTTCCTAAATGATGAAATCATGAAAAACCTGGCGACAGAAATTATAGAAGAAAACAAGATTGAACCCGGGATCTCATTAATGGAAAACGCGCTGCCTTATACTTTATATGGAGCTGAGCATATAGAAGAGGGGGCAAGAAAACAAATGAATATTGCGATGCGTCTACCAGTAACTGCTGCAGGTGCATTAATGCCCGATGCCCATCAAGGTTATGGATTGCCAATTGGCGGCGTTTTAGCGACGCGTAATGCAATTATTCCCTATGGTGTGGGCGTTGACATTGGTTGCCGAATGGCGCTCTCTATATTTGACATCACAGAGACTCACTTTTACGAAAATGAGGCGAAATTTAAAAGGGAACTGATTGCCCATACCAAGTTTGGTGCAGGACATGGATTTCACGGGCGATACAAATCTGATCATGAGGTCTTAACCAGGGATGAATTTAATTTAACACCCTTTATCAAGAACCTTCATGATAAAGCCTACTCGCAACTGGGAAGCTCCGGAGGTGGAAACCATTTCGCGGAATGGGGGATTATTGAGTTTGAAAAAAGAGATGCGGTCTTGAACATTGAGAAAGGTAGCTATCTGGCGCTGTTAACCCATTCCGGATCACGTGGATTCGGTGCAACCTTAGCCGGTTATTACACCAAGCTTGCTAAAGAAAACTGCAAATTACCTGCTGAAGCTGCCAACCTGGCTTACCTGGATCTAAATTCCGAAGCTGGTCAGGAATATTGGTTAGCGATGAATCTGGCTGGGGACTACGCTTCCGCCTGTCATGAAATCATCCATAACAAACTGAGCAAGGCAGTAGGAGCCGAAGTGTTGGCAAAGGTCGAAAACCACCATAACTTTGCCTGGAAGGAAACCTGGAACGGCGAGGAAGTTATTGTGCATAGAAAAGGTGCTACACCAGCGGGCAAAGGTGTGATGGGAATTATTCCTGGCTCGATGACGGCCCCAGGCTTCCTGGTTAGAGGTAAAGGTGTTTCTGATGCGATTAACTCAGCTTCACATGGTGCCGGTAGACAAATGAGTCGTTCAAAGGCCATCAAAAGTATCACTAAGGATGAAATGAGGACTGTACTGAAAGACCATAACGTAACCTTAATCGGTGCAGGCTTGGATGAGGCTCCAATGGCTTACAAAGATATCAATCTCGTGATGGAAGCTCAAAAAGAGCTGATTGATGTAGTTGCAAAATTCACACCTAAAATGGTAAGAATGGCCGATGATGGTAGTCGTGAGGATTAACTGGAATTATGTTTAATTATCCGTACCTTAAAAGGTAATTTATAAATAGTCAACAGAATCTGAATCTCTACATGACTGCTAACACTAGGCCATTAACCGTTGTACAATTTAAAAAACATAAAGTTGCATACACTGTTGCTGCTGTAGTATCATTGCTATTGGGGGGCATGCTTTATTTCGTTTTTAAAGACGATGGAAGCGTCTCCTTGGCTTGGTTTTTCTTGGCTGCAGGGATACTCTTGTCTGCTTATTGCACCTGGAATACATTTAGCAATGCAGTAGTATTGGAGCTGAATCCCGAGGGTATTAAGTATAAACAGTATTTCTATAGCTGGAATAGATTGCACAGTTACGCAATCCGAAAGGAAGAGGATGAGGGTGGTACGTTTAACTATTTGGTGTTGAATCTAAAAAATGCTAAAGTTCCCCTGGAGATCCAGTTGGACTGGATCAATGACCAGAAATCGGTAACCGAGAACATGGCTATTTTTACTAAAGCTTTCCAGATAGAATTTGAAGGGGTGTTAAAATGAACGACAATAGCAACAAATTTCCATTACTCAGCAGGATTTCATATTTAATGGATGAACAGTTTAGATTCCCAGGTACGAAATTTCGTTTTGGGCTAGATCCTATCCTTAATTTAATTCCTATTGCAGGCGATATGGCCGGACTGGTAGTTTCAGCTGGGTTGTTACTCGCGATCGTTAAAAAAGGAGCAAGTAGTAAACTTGTCGTATTAATGACGCTAAATATTTTACTTGATGCAACAATAGGTGCTATACCTATTGTTGGTCAAATTTTCGACTTCTTTTTTAAAGCCAATTCCCGGAATATTGAATTGATGAAAGCACACTATTTGGAGGGCAAGCATCAGGGCAGCGGCAAAAACACGGTTCTAGTTGTAATTGTTGTGCTTATTCTGGTGTTGGCTTTACTGTGTTATGGTTTGTACAAGTTAGCTGTATGGTTATGGACATCGATTTGATTATAAAGGAATCTCTTTTAACAGCGGAACGATATTCTCTAATGACTTATTAAACATAGATTCCAGTTTTTTCTGAGCTGATGATCCTGAAATAAAATCTGTAAACCAATTTCTGGTTTTATAAACATCTATAGTAAGTTTTGTTTCATTCTCCGCCACTTTTACGAGCGTGAAGTAAGTCACCTGATCACCTTTTTCATCCGTTTCACTAAATTCAACCTTGTCATCAGTATAAGAGTAGCTGCTGGAGTAGTAAAGCATTTTTCCGTTGGCTAATGTCCATATACTCTGCATACCTACCCTCGGTAAAGAGTGATTAACTTCCTCAACTTTTTCTACACCTTCCCACCAGAGATGGCGATATTCAAATGCACCTGCAACATGAAATAGCGTAATGATGTCAGTTTCATATACTCTTGACGCACTGAGTATTTTTCTTTTACTGGAGAGGTCTAACTGAGGTAGAGGGTCATCATGTATTTCATTTTTTAATTCGCTCAGTTGTGTATAATGAAAGTGTATTTCCCCAGATTCAGTCTGCTTTATACTGTCATTCCAATTCATCCATGTTGTAAAATCAGCAGGAGGGTGGTCCTTCAGTAGCTCTCTCGTGACCAACCAATATTCATGTTGCGCGATGTCGTTTTTCAAAAGTTGATGTGCAACGATAACATCCTTACCGATCAGCTTGCTGAAATTCTTTACGTGGTACTCCGTAAACTCACCGTAGTGTGTAATTACTTTTAAGGAGAGGTTGGATGCGGAAATACAGGCCTGGCATTGGCAATACTTCCTTCGGTCATAAGCCATTAGACTCTTGTGAAATAGGCAAAACATCTTCTCCACCTGCTTGTACAGTTCTTTTAGCTGTGGCGGTTCGCCAAATTTGTAAAAAAGAATGGCGTCGCCTTCTACTTCAGAGACTTCAAGCCCTATTTGATTTGCATTAATGAGCAATTCGAGCAATTCCTGTATGATTATGCGGCTGTGGTTAATTTCTGATTCTGATACAAATCGAGTAAAACCACTAATGTCAGGGATAAAAAGCAGACCTTTTGTTTCCATTTGGTATTAAAGTTACAAACAATAAAATTGATTCAAATGAAACGTTTGGTATAATGTCGTGTTCACCCATTATGATTGTCGTATTTACACCTCCTTTGAAGCATAAGAGATCTCGATATTTGATACTAACATTAAAAACTAAACAAGATGAGTAATACGAAGAAAGTAGATGAGTTTATGTCCAAGCTTGAACACCCATTGAAAGCCGAAATGGAGGCAGTCAGAGCGATCATTATCAATGCAAATTCTAAAATAGAAGAACACGTAAAGTGGGGAGGCCCGAGCTTTTTCTACAAAGAGGATCTGGCCACTTTCAACCCCAGGATTAAAAATTATGTGGCGCTTATCTTCCATAAAGGGGAATTACTCAATATAAAATCTGACTTCCTTGAAGAAGCCACAAAAGGAAAAGTTTATGCAAAGTTTTATTCTATGGAACAAGTGACAGCAAATAAAGAGCTGATTGAGAAAATGGTGAATAAGTGGATTGAGTTGATGGAAAAATAAGAACGGAGAATTCTAGGTATAGATATAAGAAGAAACACTCGATAATGACCAATTATAGAGTGTTTCTTCTATAATCTAACGCTTCCAATAAACAACCAGTCCACCAATCAGCAATAATCCTATCCCTGTATAAATCCATAAAACAGGTGGCTTCGATTCCTTTACCATCAGATTCTTTTTGGTAATAGCCTCATCAGTTATTTTTAACCCTGCAGATTCCGCCTGATCTACTTGTTCACGGATGTTTTGATACTGGTAAACCATACCGCTATCCCAATAGGTATAAACGTTGGTTTCTTTATTCGCTGTTTTAATATTCAGCCACTTAAAGTCGCTAGATTTCAAGCTGCTTTGACTGTCATTTACGGTCGTTTTAGTTGTTTTCTTAAATAAGCTACAGCTTTGAGAAATCATTAGTATTACCATTGAGATAAACAGAAACACCTTTAAAAAGAATCGCATATTCCTCATCGTAAAACTCCTTTCTTCTTTTTATTATTCATCCAGTTCGCATAACGGTAAATGGTTTTCACATGCCTGAGCTTCCTGTAAACACCATCACCCTCTCTAGAACCATTAATATTTGTATTTCCCTCGATGCAGACTAGCCAGGATCCTTTTAGCCGCTCTACCATACCACAATGCGCTATGCGTTTTAATGCTGGGAAGTAGATGCCAAATACCAAGCCTGTCGAAGGCGTTTTAACCCATCTAGCTTCTGGAAAGAGGGCTGGCGACCAGCCAGTTCTAGGTTGCTGATATCCAGCTTGTTTAAAAATCCAGCTCAGGAAAGCTGCACACCAGGGTTCTCCTTTCTTCAAACCTGCAACAGCTAAATAAGCTTCTACTTCGGGACCGTCATTGTTGCCTTTGACTTCTCTAACTCCAATTTGCGATTGCGCTATGGCAATCAGTGTTTCTGCTTCATTCTTTACAGTATTGCTGCCAGGCAGCCCACTCCGGCCAACAAAAGCAAGGAAAAACATGCAAAGTAAAATCCTAGCTGTTGCCATACCTCCAAAAATTTAAATTGTGAAACCATTAATGCTAAAGAGGGTAGTCCCAAAGCCATCCAGAACCGCTGCAATAACCACCAGCATGTCGCTACCAATATCAAAAAGCTAATTAGCGACAGTAGGATCAGCAACCAAATTGAAGGATCTATGTACCCTGTTGTTTCATCAAATCCCATTAACTTAGGTAAGGCAATCCATAGGGTTAATAGCAATCCCAACAACAGGTACTTGCCCAGCTGCTTAAACTCTGGTAAAAGCACTGACTTTTTAATGTATATCGTATTCATGTCTTTTTTGTTTTTAGATTGTTCCTAATGGGAAAGAGCAGGCAGCCTATAAGCTACATACGCTTTCCCTAAAAGGAAGTGATTAAACGATTGGAATGTTGCCTATGTAGGCGCTGTTGCTTACCGCTTTACCGTCTGCGCTTACAAACAAGATGTAGCATTCTACTCTGTCTTCGCTAAAGTCAAGCGGCATTGGCATGGTGTATTTTAGCGCGGATCTTGGGATTTCACCAGCTAAACATACATATTGATTCTTTGTAGGATTGTAGGCTATAAATGTCCCCAGGTCGGTAGGATGACTTTTCCCGTTACCTTCGATTTCTAAGCCCCATTCAAACCGAACCTCAGCATCGCCATCTACTACAACTGCACAAGACCTTGGTAAAGCCAGTTTTCCCTTGCTAAACATCAGCTTAGAAAAATCAAGCGCATAATCTGGCGCCACGCCGGTAACAGCATTTTTTAGATTGTGAGATACTGCTGCGTTCATTGCCGACTGCCCATTTACGGCTGCTTGTTTATAGCCAATCTTGATGATTTCACTAAACATCGCTAGGAATGATGTCATTAATGTCCAACGCAGTTGCACTTGTTGTTGCTTTTCGGTTGGTGCTCTTTTTACTTTGCGAGGCATCGCCTTAACTAAGTCCATCAGCCTCCAGAAACAGCCGTATGCTGTTCCTAATTGTCCCTGAAATCCGCCCAGGAATCCTCTTGATAATTTTCCCATAATAATGGTTTTTAAAACATTAATAAATCTGTGAATTCGTTGTTCCTTGCAAGTCAACGAGACAAACATATTGCGTTAAAAACCAGATTCCTAGCACTTGGGAGGCGCTTGCCGCATATTGCCGAAACATTGCCGGGGGTATAGAAAGAAATTCGGTCTAAATTTGTTTTTGAAACATTTTAAACAAGTAGATATTCAGTAAAAACTGTGTATAACCATACACTGCATCTTCTATTGGAATAGTAAGGATCCGAATATTTAAGAAACTCTTCGGATTGTAATTCACAATTGGCGACTCCAAGCCTGTACCAGTCAAAACACCATTAACGGGGAAAAATCCCAGCATCAGAATAGCAAACACAAAAGATGCCTGACCAATCCAGGCCGCTCTGACTACAAAATGTAGATAAATTAGCGTTGCTGCTGTTACTATGGTGGTTACAAAGGTGTAGGACTTATCATAATGCAACAAGGCTATCACTGTGCATACAATCACACTTACAAAAACAATGATGTTGTTAAAGCCACTTAGCCAGGTCAGATTGAAGAATTTGTCGAGGCAGAAATAGGTAAACACGCATGAAAATGGGATACAGATAAAAAAAAGCCACTCTTCAACAGGCAATCCCAAAAGCATCAAGCCTGTAGTATAATCTGTATTGAACCACCATACCTGATGAGCGGTAAACCATACATCCCAGGCAATAAAAGGAATAGCCACTAAAATACTCGCTTTTAGAAAGGCCGGAAAATGCTTATTGAACTGGATTCTTTTGTCAAAAGAGAAAATAAAGCAAATGCTGATGGTCAGTAAATTGATTAACAAGTAAGTGTAGGGTTTCATTACTTATTCTTTTTATAATACATCTTGAAATATTTCATTGGGACATACAAAAAACCAAAGCATTCACCTTCTTCTTTGCCCAGGTGCTTATGATGTTGTTTGTGTGCCCTGCGAATAGCCAGTAAGTAAGGGTTTTTGGTATCTGCCAGATACTTAATGCGTTGGTGAATAAAGATGTCATGCACAAAGAAATAGGCCATTCCATAAAGCGTAATAGCCAGTCCTATGTAAAACAAGTAATTGAAATGATTTAAGGAACCGAAATAGATCAAAGCAATAGCCGGTAAAGCAAAAATCACAAAGAAGTAGTCATTTTTCTCAAAAGAACCCTCAGTACTGTGGTCGTGATGGTCGTGATGCAACACCCATAAAAGACCATGCATGATATACTTATGGATAAACCAGGTGGCAGCCTCCATCAATATAAATGTGATCAGTAGGATAATGAAATTCATCTTTAATGTTTTAACGGTTTAAATATCGCTTCCAAAACCTGATTGCGGTAGTCGAAAATATGTTCCAGTTTTTTCTTTACCATCAAACTGTGCACCATCTTGCCAATGACACCAAATGGCAATTCATAGTCTACAGTATCTACCATTAAAACGCCATTTTGGTTTGGGATAAATTCATGATGATGTCTCCACAACTTGTAAGGACCTTTTTTCTGAAAATCGGTGAAGCTTTTTTGGTAGTTAACCTCCGTAATTTCAGTCTGCCACTTCAGTGGAATACCCAGTACAGGGGAAACAGTATAATCGATAATCATTCCTTTATATATATCCCCCTCAGGTAGATCGCTCAATACAACAAAGCCCATTTCTTTGGGCGTAATGCGCGAAAGATTGTGTGGCGAAGAAAAGAAATCCCAGGCACTTTGCATATCACAATATAGTTGTTGCGCTCTTTTAAGTTGATAAATCATTTTTTTCACTTAGATAAGGCCTTCCAGCATATTTCTCAAATGCGTAGATGTAATACTTTTACTGTTGGCTTGAATAAACTTCTGGTCCTCCGTAATGTTTTTTTGGTAGCCCAAAAATGCAGGGCTGTTTTTCTGGATCGATAACCGCAGGATTCTGATTTCTACATTGTTAGGTTCTGCCATTACCGCATCCTCGATCTTCTTTTTGCCCGTGTTGAAAGTCTTGAGTTTTGATATCGGATTGATAATGTGTTTTGCCCATATCATTTGAAATGCACCCAGGTAGCTTAAGTGTACTGAACTTTCGGTACCGGTACTCAATTCTTTAATCATGGTGTGACAAAGTTTTTTGTCCGAAACAGCTTTTTTGTAATTGGCCCTAATGCTTTCTAAATCCATACTTTGCCCATAACAAGCCATGCCAAGCAGGGAAAAGATAATCAGAATCATTACTTTTTTTAAAATCATAGTATGGCCATCTTATACTGTACATAACTACTCATTGCCAGAGAGAATTTTTGACTGTTTGGAATCCGTATCCTTTGGTTCATAATTTTATCCGCTGGCGTACTCTTTATTTTTTTAAACAATGATAGGTAATATTTGTACGCCAGGTATACCCCAAATTTAGAGGAAACCGGCAATTTTTTTATTCCAATTAATGCTTCTTTAAACTCTGCTTCAATCTCATTTTCAATTTCTAACTTGATTTTGTTGTTGAAGGTTTTCATATCAATATTGGGGAAATAACTGCGGCCCAAAACATAATAATCGTCCTTCAGATCCCGTAGAAAGTTTATTTTTTGAAAGGCCGAGCCCAATTTCATGGCATATGGTTTTAGGTTGTCAAATGCTTCTTTGTTGCCCTCTACAAATACTTGAAGACACATCAAACCTACCACTTCAGCCGAACCTAAGATGTATTCATTATACAAATCAGAATTGTAATCTATCTGCTGCAAATCCATTTGCATACTATGCAAAAACTGCTCAATCAAGGATTTGTCAATGGCAAAATGATTGACCGTGTCCTGAAAGGATTGTAAAATAGGATTAAGGGAAATACCCTCTTCCAGGGCAGTCCAGGTTTCTAATTTAAAACGTTCCAGCAGACAAGCTTTATCATACTCGTGAAAGCTGTCTACAATTTCATCGGCCAGACGCACATAACCATAGATCGCATAAATGGCATGACGAATGGACGGTTTTAACGCCAGAATTCCCAATGAAAAACTGGTGCTATATTTTTCCGTAACCGCTTTGCTTACCTTGTAAGCCAATTCATCAAATAGTTTTTTCACGACTTGTTAGTTTAAGCTTATTTACTTCTTTTGCTACTATTTTACCGGAGATAATGGATGGTGGTACACCAGGACCAGGCACGGTCAACTGTCCGGTATAAAATAAATTCGACAAATGCTTGTTTTTAATGCCAGGTTTCAATACTGCGGTTTGCGATAATGTATTGGCCAGGCCATAGGCATTGCCGCCGTAAGCATTGTAATCGCTGATAAAATCATCCACACAATAGCTTCTTTTGTAATCTAATTTTGATAATAAATCTCTTGCTCCGGTGTGTTTTTCTAAACGTTTGATCATTTCCTGAAAATAGTGCTCACGTGTACTTTCCTCATCATTAAGTCCCGTTGCCAGTGGCATAAGGAGAAACACATTCTCATGTCCTTCGGGTGCTACCTCAGGATCTGTTTGGGATGGACAGCATACATAGAACAATGGTTTTTCAGGCCATTTTTTTTCTTCGTAAATGCTCTTGATGTGTTCATCCAGATCATTTTCAAAAAATAAGGTATGGTGTTTAAGATTAGGAAGCTTTTCTTTAAATCCTAAATAGTAAATCAGGCAGGAGGGCGCAAAGGTTCGGCTTTTCCAATACTTTTGATCGTAGTTACGCAATTCGCTGTTTAGCAGTGTTTCGGTATGGTGATAATCTGAAGAGGCAATAATGGCATCAAACCCCTCAAATTCCCCATTTACGACTATCCCGCTGGCAACACCTTCTTCAGTAAGGATCTTTTCTACGTTTTGATTGAAATGGAAATGAGCACCTTGCTTTTCTGCTACTTCTTTCATCCCCAATACCAACTGGTAAAATCCACCCATGGGATACCAGGTACCCAAGGCATAACCGCCATAGTTCATTAGGCTATAAAGTGCCGGAATATTTTTAGGGGAAGCGCCCAGGAAAATAACCGGAAACTCCATTAAAGTTTTTAGCTTGGGATGCGAAAAATACTTACTAACGTAACTTCTGAAATTTGATAGCAGATCCAGTTTTAAAGCGCTGCCGGCAATTTTAGGCGAGACAAACTCCAGCCAGCTATAACAAGGTTTGTTCACAAAATCCTGCATTCCAACTTCGTATTTGTATTTTGCGGCGCTCATGAAGGCATCTAATTTTTTACCTGCACCTGTTTCCAGCTGCTCAAACAATTTTTTTAAATCCTCGTAAGATTCCGGAACGGTCAGCAGTCCGTCTTCAAAAACCATTTCAAATTGAGGGTTAAGGGAAATAAGCTGATAAAAGTCGCTTGCTTTATAACCAAAATCGAGGAAAAAATTATCAATAATATCGGGCATCCAGTACCAGCTTGGACCCATATCAAATACATAGCCATTTTCTGTGCTGAACTGCCTGGCTCTTCCTCCAGGTTGAGCATGCTTTTCGTAAACATGCACTTCATTACCAGCCTGAGCAGCATAAGCCGCAGCGGAAAGACCGGAAATTCCGGCACCAATTATAGCTATCGTCTTTTTTGAATCTGGCGCTTTCATGGAGGAGTTTTATTTATGGGCTAGCTTTAATTGTTTTTTAATAAAAAATCATTGTAAGCGATAGGGATCAGCTGATCGGGTTCTATATTTTTAGCATATATAGCTTGATGAAAGCGGTCCAATTTCTGGAGTAGTTTAATCAAATCCATTTTTTCAGTCGCGCTGAGGTTTCCAGTCACAATCTGACTGGCCTGCCTTATTTTACCCATAATCTCTTCCAGCGCATCAATTCCTTTAGTGGTAATCGAAATAATTTTACTTCTTTTATCTGCTATAGAATCGCTTTGGTCTATCCAACCTTGGCCAATCAGTCGATTGATAATCTGCATCCCTACAGGTTTTTCCTGGAGGTTCCTTCTGATCAACTCCATTTTGGTCATTGATCCAAAGGCTTTTAGATTAATTAAGTATATAAAATCTTCCTGGGTGCTGAAGGGCGAATCGTGTATGGCCGACCTTGAATAGGTTTTTGCATATCTATTCATATGAACAATTAAGGTATTGATCTCGCTATCCGGACTTCGGCCATTTTCCTTTCCTTCCCAATCGATATCATTGGAGGGATGCTGAGCTTCTTTTTCAGCATCATAAATCCAGCGTTTGAAGCCGCTCAAATCTTTTGTATAAGATTTGGAATCTGCGCTAAGCTCAAAACTCTCCATGAGCTCAATAACTTCTTTGATCAGTTGATAGTTCATAATGAAATAATTGCATATATTAGTATACAAATATACTATAAATATTTAATATGGTGTATTATTGATACTAATAAATTCATATGAGGATATTTGTTGCGTTCGGGGAGTTGAGGTGGAAAATCAATCGTGTTTTTTTATCGTTTGCAGAATTAATTGATATACATTTAGTTCTATTTCTTAAATAAAACATCAATGAAACGGATCATCAATAAAGTAAAGGATTATTGGCACTCAGATACCAGCTTTATCACATTACTGGTAATGCTCTTTTTTATGGTATTTATTATGCCCGTTTTATTAGAGGGAGCTGTAGTAGACATTTTGGTTTTAAATATTTTATTCCTGACGCTCTATTTTATTGGGATTTTTTCTAGCGAAGACAAGTGGAACATGTATTTATCGTCATTTCTCTTCTTAGCACATTTGATTTTGCTGATGGTCAGATTTGACGACACGCCTAGAGAATACTATTTGTTAGAACGTTTAGTTGGGCTTGTGAATATGAGTTTGTTCATTTTTGTCAATCTTAGATTGTTGTTTCGAGATGCAGAAAGTAATATTTTCAGAGTGATAGGGGCGGTAAATGTCTATCTCTTATTTGCCTTGATGGGTGCTTTTGCTTTTGAGATTTTAAAAATCCAAACTGGTAAATCAATAGCAGGGAATATAAGTCTGCATAATAACGATACTGACTATGCAGTTTATGTTTATTATAGCCTGGTATCGTTAACGACTGTGGGCTATGGCGATATATATCCGGATGGAATGGCTTCGCGTATGCTTTCAGTTTTACTTTCTGCAATTGGTATCCTGTATCCTGCTGTAGTTATTGCGAGGTTGGTTACAAATAATATTGTAAGTAAGAAAAAAGGTTAAGTGAAGCGCATAAATATTTAATTATGAGGATATTGTTAACAGGAGCTACTGGTTACATCGCTCAGCGATTGTTGCCTGTTTTGCTTGAAAATGGGCATCAGGTGATTTGTTGCGTTCGGGATAAAAGCCGATTTGATAAAAGTAAATATGCCGGCTTTGATTTAGAAGTTGTTGAAGTTGATTTCCTGAACAAGGACAGTCTTAACCATATACCTACAGCTATTGATGTAGCCTATTACCTCATGCATTCCATGTCGGCAACGAAGGGCGATTTTTCTGAAGCAGAGCTGTCGACAGCAATTAATTTTAAAAGCATCATAGAACGAACCTCTACAAAACAAGTTATCTTTTTAAGTGGAATTGTGAATAGTGCGCATTTGTCGAAACATTTAAATTCGCGTCTGAGTGTTGAGGAGGCCTTGCAATCGCATCAATATGCCTTAACTACTTTAAGGGCGGGCATTATTGTGGGTTCGGGAAGTGCCAGTTTTGAAATTATCCGGGACCTTGTAGAGAAACTCCCTGTAATGATTGCACCTAAGTGGATCAATACGCGTTGTCAGCCCATAGGTATTCGCGATGTACTTCATTTTCTTGAAGGTGTGCTGATGCAGGATTATGCTTTTAATAAAGCATACGATATCGGCGGGCCCGAGGTGATCACTTACAAGGCGATGCTTTTGCGTTTTGCTAAAGTGCGGGGATTGAAGCGATGGATTTTTTCCATACCCGTAATGACACCAAAGCTTTCTTCCTATTGGCTATATTTTGTGACCTCAGTTTCTTATCCTTTGGCTGGCAGTTTGGTAGAGAGTATGAAGGTTGATGTGGTGGCAAAGCCAAACGATCTGCAAGAAAGATTAAACATTAAGCCCGTTAGCTATGAGCAGTCTATCGAATTGGCTTTTGATAAAATAGAACAAAACCAGGTGATCTCAAGCTGGAAGGATGCGATGAATGGCTATGTTTATCCTGATCGGTTTAAAAAACTCATTGAAGTTCCCCAGGAAGGCTGTTTCAAAGATGTGCGATCCATGAAGGTAGCTGATCGGGAACGTGTATTGAACAATGTTTGGGCTATAGGTGGCGAAACGGGATGGTATTATGCAGATTGGCTTTGGGGTATTCGGGGCTTCCTGGATAAGTTATTTGGCGGAGTAGGATTGCAAAGGGGGAGAACAAATTCGAATACATTATCGACCGGAAGTGTAATTGATTTCTGGAGAGTAATCCTTGCGGATAAAAAAGATGGGCGGCTATTGTTGTATGCAGAAATGAAGTTACCTGGCGAAGCCTGGCTGGAATTTAAAATAGATAAGGAAAATAGGTTTATACAGACGGCTACTTTTCGACCTTTAGGTCTCACAGGAAGGTTATATTGGTACTCAGTTTTGCCTTTTCATGCTTTTATTTTTAAAGGAATGATGCGGAATATTGTTTCGCTAAATTAGATTCTCGGGATCCATTCAGCAGTAATTTGTATGGCCTATTAAATGCTTCTTGCCTTACTTTAAAGTAATCGGCTAACTTTCTAATTACGTCTTTTGAGAGTCCCTTTTTGTAATTTAGGATGTCTGAAACATATCCCTTACTAATTCCTAAAATTAGTGTCATGTCCTGAGGTTTTAAATGATGATCTGACATGAACGAACGGAGGAGAGATATAGGATCTGATTCTTGAAAAGTATTGTTATCCTCGTCATATTTCTCTATCAGTAGGGTAACTAAATCAATTTCATCCTGGAGGTCATTAGTAATATCTTGAGTTACCAGAACCTCTAATTGTTTGCAATAGTCATCATATTGACTTTTTGTTTTTATTATAGTGTATTTTAATGCTACTGATTTCATGCTAATATATGTTGATTGTATACTGTTTATTCTCTTTACATATTTTGTCGTATGCGGAATGAACTCCCATCCAACAAATAAATAGATGTACTTGATGGCTCTACTTGTTGGGTTTTTAACTACAAAATCTTCTAACGTTCGCTTTTTGATCAAATGTACCTTCATTTAATTATACAAATATAAGTTTTAGTTTTCTTTTTGTGAACTTTTAGTGTGATAATTTTATCATTATTTATAACTGCGGACAGTTAATAATATGTTACACTACAAACCTCTCTAATTATTTTAAGATAATCAAAAAAGAAATAATTTGTTGTTTTAAAGAAAATATTGTAATTAATAGCGATGTTTTGATTGTTTTCTTAAAGAAGTTATGCCCCAGCTCAAAATTCTGTGAATCCACCGAAAATATGGTGAATTATACCACCAAGCGATGAAAAAAAAATCTATATTTAAGCTGTATATACCATCCAGAAATGAAAAACTACAGAATGCGACAGATAATAAAAGGAAATCTGAGTAAAAAACATTGACCAGGATAAGATGAACAAGACTATCGGAAAGCTTCTGATGGCAGCGGCCTGCCTGCTGCTGGCGCCATCGGCGGATGGACAAGAATATAGAAACGACACGCTGAGACTCGATATCGATCTCGACCAAAGACCGGATACCGTCATTTTTGACAAGGCCAAGGGCATAATCGTCTGCAAGCTATCAACCCAAAGATTCAGGGAAATCAAAAGCCTGAAGCTGAATTTTGACGGGCGGCAGTCGGGTATCGAAAAAAAAGGAAACGGGTTTACCTACACCGTTCCGCATATGCGGGCGGGCTATCACTGCGATTTTGCGTACAACAAGGCGCTTAAAAAAATACAACTTATCGGAATGAACCGCTACGAATTCGGTCCGGCTAATAATGACGGGAGCGGAGAATCAAGCGTCAATCTGCTGACTGATAGCTATTCTGGAGTATGGAATTATTATGACATGGAAAACAGCAGGCTGGTTGAAATGCCGGCGATAAGAAGAAAAATGGTCCTGCCCAAGACTTATCTGGAAACTTTCGACGACAAGATCATCAACCAGTACATCAGCCGCTGCGTAAAGCTTTTCGAAAAGGAAAAAGCAGATAGGATAAGGCAACGCAAGACAAGCTTTCACCAGGACTGAACCGAAAATAAAAAGACCTGAAACCAAAGAACCAGAACGATGAGGTTATTTTTTCTTTGGTCTGACGATATAATAAGTTTTCTCATCCAATCTGAGGAGTGCAAGATCCAGGCCTTCGGCCGCGCCCCGCATCCGCCATCGGCATCCTGGGCATACAGGCTGTCGATCTTGAACCTCGCCGTGTCGTCCCGATAAAAAATCTGGAAATATCCCGTGCCGTTCCATCGTACCTGCGAAGCGGTCCCGCATTTCAGTCTAGCTGTCTTGTGGAAGTACTCTAGTCTGACTGCGGCCGTGTCTTTCTGCAGCTCAGTTATCTCATTTTTGCTGTCCGGCCATCCTTCCTGTACCAATGTCTTTTTGCCGTCGAATATCCAGAAATATGCGCTTTTGGAATCTGCAGGCCTTACAAGGCCTTTGTCGAATATCAGGCTTCCGCTACTGTTAGTCAGCTCTGTTGCATCCAGGCTGTCTGCGATCTTACCCTGCTTGTCGATCCTGAAGATCTTGAAAAGCGGTGCATTCTTATTTGAACTGGCATAGTGCAGGCTAATAATGAGCTCGCCTCTTTCCTCCAGGTAGTAGGGCTGCGAGGCGGTATAGTCTGGCCCGGCATCCAGCAGGGGCGATATCTCCAGATCCTGAGACTGCAGGCCCTCGCCGAGGCTTTTGTATGCAGTATATTTCGGATCAAGCGGGGGCTGGTTTATCTTTTTTGCCCAATAGAAGGCAGCCGCGCTAAGCACGAAGGCCCCAGTCAGGGAAAGTGCAAACAGCATATTGGCATTAAAAAGAGACCTTGGTGCTGGGATATCTTTCGGCAGTGAAAAATATAACCCGACTCCAATGATGATTGATACTACAGCGATATATAGCAAGTGCGAGCGGAAAAAGCCGCTCAGGGCGGCCACATATCCCGGGGAGTCTGCAAACGCAGGCATGGAAAAGCTTCCAAATGCCAGCCAGAAGAGCAGCAGGATGCACAGGAATGGGAGCAATATCATGCAGACTGCGTTCGGGTAAACCAGCCCGGAAACGGCCATATGCGCAACGAGCCTTACGATCAGCGTGCATATAGCAATCGCCGCGCCGCATAGGAGCCAGAATGCGATCGCACTGCCAAGGCTCAGGAAAGACCCGCCCTTGCCGGTGTAATAGAAATAGGTGAAGAGAAGAATGGCTGCCGCAACCAGGGCCGACTTGATGTTCATGCTGAGATTGTTGATCATCGCCACCCAAGAGCAGGTGCCACGTGTTCCAAAATAGCAGACAGTACATGGATATTGTAATCTACACCCAAAGTGTTCGGTATAGTCAAAAGTACAGTATCCGCTTCCTGTATAGCCTCGTCCTGAGCCAATTCCTCAATGAGCTGATCGGGTTCTGCCGCATAGCTCTTACCAAAAACCGCCCGTTGAGTAGGCTCGATATAACCAAAGCTATCAGCGCCCTTTCCCTGCTGTCCAAAGTAATACCTGTCCTGATCGTTAACCAGTGCAAAAATAGAACGGCTTACCGAAACCCTGGCCTCACGTTCGTGTCCTGCTTTTTTCCAGGCATCTTTATAAAGCCTGATCTGCTCGGCCTGCTGGATATGGAAAGGCTTACCGTTTTCATCGAATTTCAAAGTAGAACTTTGCAGGTTCATTCCATTTTCGGCCGCCCAGACTGCTGTGGCATTGGATGCAGCTCCCCACCAGATGCGTTCTCGTAACCCATCGGAGTATGGTTCCAATCTTAACAGACCAGGAGGATTTGGAAACATCGGACTCGGATTGGGCTGAGCAAAACCTTCGCCCTTCAACTTATCCAAAAACTCCAGGGCCTTTTCTCTTCCCATATCCGCATCATTTTGACCTTCCTTAGGTGCAAAACCAAAATGCCGCCAACCTTCGATGACCTGTTCGGGAGAACCTCTACTAATACCCAGTTGCAAACGCCCACCCGAGATCAAGTCGGCAGCACCTGCATCTTCTACCATATATAAGGGGTTCTCATAGCGCATATCGATGACGCCCGTGCCAATTTCTATTTTGCTGGTCTTTGCCCCGATTGCCGAAAGCAGTGGAAATGGTGAGGCAAGCTGCCTGGCAAAATGATGAACCCTAAAATAGGCACCATCTATACCTATTTCTTCTGCGGCAACAGCAAGATCAATGGACTGAAGCAAGGTGTCGCCTGCTGTACGGGCGAGATACGAGGGATGGTCTGACCAATGACCGAAGGATAAAAACCCTATTTTTTTCATTTTACCAAGATTACATTCAAAGTTACGAAAGTTTAGGAAAGGTCATAGCCCAGTCATAACGATGAATTTTGGTTTGCTGAAAAGAATTTCATAATGTTACATATCTAAATTCATTACGACCTTATGGCAACGCACAAATCACCCGGAGTTTACATTGAAGAACTACCAGCTTTCCCAAATTCGGCTATAGCAGTAGAAACTGCAATTCCCGCATTTGTTGGCTATACTTTTAAGGCCGAAAGTAATGGAAAATCTCTGATTGGGGTTCCGACAAGAATCAATTCATTTGCTGAGTATGTAGAGAACTTCGGTGGAGCTTTTTCTCCCAGCTTCAAAATTGAAGCAGATGAGAGCAGTCCGAATACATTTAAGGTTTCGTATGAAGAGGATAATGAATTGTATTTCTTTAATAGCATTCGACTCTTCTATGCAAATGGGGGAGGTTCCTGCGTTATTTTAGCTGTAGATGTATATGGCGATAAAGAAAACGGACTTGAGGTTAAGGCCTCAGATTTCAATAAGGCAGATGGTCCATTGGAAATATTAAAAAATACTCAGGAACCAACATTAGTTGTAATGCCTGATGTTATAAAGTTAAAGGAAGCTGCGTATGCAATCTATACGGATGTTCTTGCTCATTGTGGTCAGATGCAGAATCGCTTTGCCATATTCGATCTTAAGAACCATAACGATAGCGTAAAACCCTCATCTGTACTTGACGAATTTAGAAGCAAAATCGGAAATAGTTTCCTTAGCTATGGCGCAGCATATTATCCATGGCTAAATACAAGTGTAGTTGGAATTGATGAGCTTACATTTGAAAATCTTCCGGATTCATATTATAATTATCTCGAAGATGGTCTGCCAAAAAAAATATATGAAAGCTACAAGACCAAGTTTGCTGAGTTGGATAAAGCGGGCTTAGTGGATCAGATTCATAACCTAAACAAAAATCATCATCTTGAGCTTAAATCATCGAGTGCTAATTACAGAAGTATATTAAATCAAGCCAGATATCTGGTAAATCAATTGCCTCCAAGCGCAGCAATAGCAGGACTTTATTCCATGGTTGACAATACAAGGGGAGTGTGGAAATCGCCAGCCAATTATTCTTTGAACCATGTAGACAGTCCGGTAGTTAGTATTTCAAGTCAGGATCAGGAAGATTTTAACGTAAATCCAGAAACAGGAAAATCGGTAAACGTCATTCGTCCGTTTCAAGGTCTTGGAACTTTGGTATGGGGCGGCAGGACTTTGGATGGAAATAGTGCTGACTGGAAATATATCAATGTGAGAAGAACTTTGATTATGATTGAGCAATCAATTAAAGCAGCTACAAGGGCTTATGTGTTTGAGCCTAATGATGCAAATACATGGCTTACAGTTAAAGCAATGGTCACAAACTTCTTAACTAATCTTTGGAAACAAGGAGCTTTGGCAGGTGCAGCCCCCGAGCAAGCTTTTGATGTTCAGATTGGCCTTGGGGCAACGATGACCCCAACCGATATTCTTGACGGAAAGATGCTGATCAGCGTAAAGTTGGCCATAGTAAGACCTGCTGAATTTATCATCATCACTTTCCAGCAACAGTTACAACAATCATAATCAATTAACAAATAGTATTTTATCAAAATAAAAATATACAATTATGACAGATGATGGATCAACACAATCAGCAGCAACCTTTGCATCAGTTAAGTTTGCTTTTCAGGTAAAATGGGATGATGCGGAATTCGTGTTCCAAGAAGTAACAGGATTAACCGCAGAAGCTAATGTAATCGAGTATCGAGGCGGTAGCAGCAAAACCAACGCAACGGTAAAGATGCCGGGCTTATTAAAGTATAATAATGTTACCTTAAAAAAGGGAATGTTTAAGGATGATAAAGCAATGTGGGAGAAATTTAAGGCAGTTAATATGAATACCTATAAGCGGGCAAGCATTCTTATCAGTTTGTTAGACGAAGGAGAGAATGTAACCATGAGCTGGAGACTCTTAAATGCTTTTGCGGTAAAACTTACGGTAACAGACATGAAATCGGATGCGAACGAAGTGGCTTTAGAAAGCATTGAGTTAGCACACGAGGGCTTAACACTACCTTAGAACTACATGATCATCGCCAGCCAAGAGCAGGTGCCACGTGCTCCAAAATAGCAGACAGTACATGGATATTGTAATCTATTGCTCATTCCTCATTAGATAGTATAAGTAGGAGCAGCAAAGCAGCATACCACTGATAACCACCCAAAGTATATTGTAACCATAATTTTCTGCGATAAAAAATCCTGCTGTAGGGCCAACAACTTGAGCTACAGACCAGCACAACATATATCCTGCAGCATATAGTCCGCGGTTAAACTCATTAGAGCGGTTCATCACAAAGGTATTGATGAAAGGTAAAGCGAACATTTCTCCAATGGTAAATAAAACAATACACAAGGAACCTAATACTACAGGATGGCTGAAAGGCAATAACAACACAAGGAAACAGGCCGCAATAAAGAAAACACCTACAATGATGAAGTATATGGGCGACCGTTTTTTCTCGATTTTATGAATCATCACCATTTCGAACAACGCAATGATAATTCCGTTTAACCCCAGGATTAAACCGATCATAAACTCATCAATTTTCCATACTTCCTTAAAAAACACAGGAACCACTCTAAATACCAGGAATGCACAAATGATAAAAACTGTACTTAGTAATATAAATTTGATGAATACTGGGTCTTGCCATGGTTTTCTCACTACCAGATCTTTGGTTTTTTCTTTAATGGCTTTTCGATAACCCTTGATTTTGGGAAGGAACCATAGAATACAGAGTCCGGCAATAATGCTTACTATTCCATCTACAAAAAACAACATTTTGTAGTCGTAAGAAGCAATTAAACCACCCATACTTACACCTACAGCCCATCCGATGTTCGTAGCAAGGCGGTTTAGTGAATAGGATCTTGTTTCTAAACCCGGCTTCGCATAAGCAGCGATGGCAGCAAAGTTTGCCGGGCGGAAGGCTTCAGAGAAAAAGCTGATTACAACAGCAAGTACACATAGGCTATGAAAATGTGTAACATTTGCGAAGACCAGAAATAATATACCGCTAACTATAGCTGCGACAACCTGTACAGGACGGAAACCGACCACATCAGTGAGCTTGCCCCCGGCGGCAGAGCCCAGAATGGAACCCAGTCCGAAAAGTGTAATGATAAGCCCTGCATCCGAAGCCGGTCTATGCAATGACTGTGTAACAAAAAGTCCCATGAAGGGGACTGCCATGTATCCGCTTCGGTTTATGAGCATTACAATACTCAGTATCCAGGTTTCGCGGCTTAATCCAGTAAAAGATTGTTTATAGTTGTTAGAAATCTCCTTAAATAGCGACATAATAAGTTAGTCCGACAAAGATAGCAAAGCTTATTATTTAAAAGTTGATATGAATCTTAAAAGAAGAAATTGGAAGAGATATTTTAAATTTGGTATCATATTTAAATATTGTATGCTAGATTTCTATTTGTTGGCTGATGTTGAGAATGCTCCGGGCTATCCTGAAGCAGCTAGGATAAATAATGTCGGTAGTATAGATTTTGAGACTTTTGAAAGACTAAAAGCAAAAAGGATCATTCCTGAAAGGTTTGATTATCATTCGGATTTTCGGTGGGATACGGTTTTGATCCGGCAAATCTGGAGCAATATTCAAAAACAAGCACCTAGTGATAGTGATATGCAACCTTTATTGCAATTGCTTGATGAGGCTATTGCTAATGGTAGTGGATTAGCTGCTTATGCTGATTGATTTGAACCTGTAAAATCTATACATTTGCAATAAGCTGATTTGTTCAAATGACTAAAACCACATCCAACATTAAACAAGACATTAAGGTTACTGTTGACGCAATTGTTTTTGGTTATAACCAGGAAAATGGTATTTCTGTGTTGTTGATTAAGCGGAAGATTGCTCCTTTTCAGCATGAATGGGCATTACCGGGGGGCTTTGTGAAGGATGCGGAAACGCTGGAAGATGCGGTGGAAAGGGAGCTTAGGGAAGAGGCGGGGGTGTCTATTGATTACTTGGAGCAGCTATTTACCTTTGGTAAACCAGATCGGGATCCACGGATGCGTGTGGTGTCTGTTTCTTATTTTGGATTGGTAAAATCTACTGATTTTAGTCTTTTTGCTTCTACAGATGCCTCAGAAGCTGCCTGGTTCAATATCTATGAGCTGCCCCAACTTGCATTTGATCACAAAGATATTGTTGAAAAAGCGATTGCAAGGCTCCGGGCTAAGATTACTTATGAACCGATAGGTTTTGAATTGCTGGACCGTAAGTTTCTATTTTCTGATCTGGAGCATTTATACATGTTGCTGTTGGGACGTGAGATTGACCGAAGGAATTTTAAACGTAAAATGATGTCTTTGGGGCTGGTGATCGAGCTTGATGAAAAAGCACCTGTGTTGACTGCGGGCCGTCCGGCTAAACTTTATTCCTTTGATAGTGAAAAATACAAGCAGCTTAAGGTCAATGGTTTTGACCTAAATAAACTCATTTAATCAAGTGTTTTGAATAGGCTTTAAATTAATTTGTGTAAAAAAAACACAAATTAATTTGGATAAGAAATATTAATGTATTTAATTTGTGTCATTGTAACGCAAATAGATATGAAGATATTAAACTTATCAACCGGATTTACCCCATTTCAATCTTCAATTGAAGAGATAGACAGCAAAAGCTTTGTGTTTAGTGGAGGCGAAGTACACATTAAACTACAAGGTACTGCGGAAGAAGTACTGATCGCAACCAGGCTTAATGATGCGAATGATATTATGAAATTGTTATTGGCCACAGATGCTTTGCGTAGAAGTGGTACAAAGATCATCAGTGTGTTTATTCCTTATTTACCATATGCCCGTCAGGATAGGGTGATGGTTGCTGGCGAACCTTTGTCTATCAAAGTGATGTGCAATCTGATTAATGGTTGTGGTTTTGCGAAAGTATATGTGTTTGATGTGCATTCGGAGGTCTCACTGGCCTTATTGGATAATTGCGAACACATTAGCAATTACAGTCTGGTAGATACTGTACTGAAAGACCGTAAAGATTATTTATTGGTTTCTCCTGATGCAGGGGCTTTGAAAAAAATCTATAAGCTGACTGAGGCATTGGAATATACTGGTGACATTGTTTTGTGCAATAAGGTGAGAGATGTGAGCACTGGCAGAATTAAACAGATCACTGTAGATCAGGAAGATCTTGCTGGTAAAGATTGTTTCATCATTGATGACATCTGTGACGGGGGCGCAACCTTTATCGGCGTTGCTAAAGCACTTAAACAAAGAAATGCGGGTAAAGTTAGCTTGATCGTATCGCACGGCATCATGTCGCACGGAGAGATGGAATTGAGCGAATGGATAGACCATATCTATACTACAGATTCCATAAAAGACACTACATCGGAATTGATCACCAGGATCAAATTAAGTGACCTGATCGAATTCTAATTTTATAAACCTTTAAACCTGATTATCATGAATAATATTCTTTTACAAACTGACGTATATAAAATGGGCCACATGGAGCAATACGCTCCGGGTTGCAATAAAGTATATTCTTACCTGACTGCACGTAGCGATAGGAACTTTAACGAAACTGTGTTTTTCGGATTGCAGTATTACATTAAAAGATATTTAGCGGAACCGATTACCCCGGCAATGGGTGAGGAGTTTCTGAATTACCGTAAAATGATTCTTGGCAGTAACTCTCCGGAAATTGAAACTAAAATAAGGGCTTTATGTCGGTTGGGCTATTTGCCGATTGAAATTAAAGCAGTTGAGGAGGGGACCATAATGCCGGTAAGAAACGTGCTGATGACCATTACGAATACGCATCCTGATTTTTACTGGGTAGTTGGTTTTATGGAAAGTTTGCTGCTTAAATTGTGGTATACTATTACTGTGGCTACCTGTAGTTATGGTTACCGTAAAATTGTAAACAGCTTTTTCGAGCAAACTGACGAAGAGGATATGAACCCGGCTAAAGATTTCCAGGTTCATGATTTTGGCTATCGGGGTGATGCTTCTGAGGAAGGCGCAGCGATTAGTGGTGTGGCGCATCTACTTTCCTTTTTGGGTAGCGACAATGTTCCTGCATTGCCTTGTGCGGTTGAATTTTACAATGCAGACTTAAGCGGCGAACCTATTTTGCTTTCTGTACCTGCAAGTGAGCATAGTGTAATGTGTTCTTTTGGAAGGGAAGATGAGATTGGTGCTTTCAGGCACATGCTGGAGTTGTATCCGACTGGAATAGTTTCTATCGTATCCGATACTTTTGATGTGTATAAAGTGTTGACAGATTTCGCGGAAACGCTAAAAGAAGATATTTTGAAAAGGGATGGTAAAGTAGTGTTTAGACCAGATAGTGGTAATCCAGAGTATATCATCTGTGGCAATCCGGAGGCCGAACCTGGAAGTAATGAATGGAAAGGCGCAATCCGTTTACTTGATGAGAAATTCGGGTCTACTTTGAACAGTAAAGGATATAAAATATTGAATCCAAAAGTTGGCTTGATTTATGGTGATGGCATGTATACCGAAAGGTATGTACGTACACTGGAACGCTTAAAAGGAATGGGTTATGCGGCCAGTAACCTGGTTATTGGTGTTGGTGGTATTTTAAGAAACCATAGCAGGGATACTTTGGGTTTCGCGATTAAAGCTACTTATGTGGAAGTAAACGGCGAGCCAAGGGAAATCGAGAAAGATCCGGTAACTGATCACAAAAAGAAATCGCACAAAGGCTTGTTGAACCTGGTAAAAGTAGGGGATGAGTACCTGACTAAAGATCAGTGTAGCCCCGCCGAAGAAGCTGATTCTTTATTGCAGGTGGTGTATAAAGATGGAGCCCTGGTTAAACAAACAAGCCTGACGGAGATTAGAAGATTGATTAAAGCACAACAAGAGACAGTGATGGCTTAGATATGAATAATATCATTTTAAACTTATAAAAATGAAATACAATATAGATTGGCTTAAAACGGAACTTGTAGAGAAACCGAATTTAAAGTTTCTTTACTTCTGGGGCCACACGAATAAATTAAATGAAAAAGCAGGTAAGTTTTGTTTCAGTCAGTGGTATGAATCGGCTTTTGTGGTAGATGAAGTAACTTATAGAACCGCAGAGCATTGGATGATGGCGCAAAAAGCATTATTGTTTGATGACGTAGAAATTTATCGGCAAATTATAGCTGCAAATAAGCCGGGGGAGGTAAAGGATCTTGGCCGGAGAATTTCGGATTTTGATGAGGCTGTGTGGACAGCTGAGCGTTACGAAATTGTGAAGACAGGGAATCTTCATAAATTTCAGCAGCATCCTGAATTAGCGGAATATTTACTGGGAACGGGTAACCGAGTTTTGGTAGAGGCAAGTCCCGTTGATTTTATTTGGGGTATAGGTATGGCTCAGGATCATGTTGATGTTTCGGATCCGGGTAAATGGTTAGGACTTAATTTGCTGGGTTTTGCTTTGATGGAGGTAAGGGATTTATTAATGTGAAAATTGTGGCTTGGCTGACATAGGGTTGTCAGTGGTCTACTTATTTTTGTATATCATAAAACAGAAAACAGATTATGTTGACATTAAATTTTTCCGAATTTCCTAAATTGACTACTCAGCGGGTGCTACTGAGAGGTATTTGTGCTCAGGATCTTGAATCTATCCATAGATTGCGCTGCGACGAGGCAGTAAACATTATGGTTGGGCGGGAAACCCCCACTAATTTATCACAAAGCTGGGAGTTTATTGCAAAAATAGAGAACATGGTTGAAAGGAAGGAAAGCTTGTACTGGGTGATTGCCTTGAAAGAGGAAAATAGTTTGATTGGTACTATTTGTTGCTGGAATTTTGATGTTCAAAATGAAATTGTGGAGATCGGTTATGAAATGCTTCCTGAATTTAGGGGAAGGGGGCTGATGAAAGAGGCTTTGACGAAGGTTATTGAATATACATTCGATGGATTAAACGCAAAGTTGATTACTGCATTTCCGTCAGGTGTCAATGACCGTTCAGTCGGCCTGTTGGAAGTGCTTGGTTTCCAATTAGAGGATAAATCATATAATAACAAGCATGCTAATGTAACTGATATGGTTACTTATACATTAAAACGAGTGGAAGGTTAGATTAAGTGTAAATCTTAGAAGCGCATCACATCTGTGTCTGGTGGAAGATGTCCGTGCAATCGGGACATGGTCATGGCCTGGCCTTTATGGTGAAATTCATGGGTAATGACATGTGTAAAAATACTGTAGGCATCAGTTTCAATGTATTTTTCCGTCCATTTATAACCTTTAACCGGCTGAGTTGGATCTGCGGTGAAATGCGCGATAAAACGGCCCATGATTTCATCAACCCCAGCAAACAGGTTTTTGATTTGGGATATATTTAGGGGTTTTTCCTGATCGTAATAGGGATAAGAGCCGTTCAATGCAAAATTGCCTGCCCATGCTATATAAGTATTGGCGATATGGACATACATATAGGAGATGGTTTTGTCGTTAAAGATTGTAAGCGGCTTAGCCATATCATCCATAACGTTTTCTTCCAGGAACTGAAAAACAACAGCTCTGGACTGCTGAACCAATGTGTATTGCATGTATAGTAAATCTGACTTCACAAGATGAATGTATGAAAAATACTTTTGTGTCGGAGGTTTGTTATTGCTGGTTTTGTTTTCTCCATGCTTCCAGGCTGTGCTCGGTGTCTGCTGCCGGATCGTAGACGTTTATTTGATACTGGGGATAGATGTATACCCTAAACATCAGGAAGCGGGAAAAGTTGTCGGCTTCCCGGGTTCCGGTTTCAACAAGGTAGTAGTTTTTTCCCTCCGAGGGTCTTTCGGCAATTGCTACCTGGTCAGCACCACTCTGAACTTCGGGTATATTTCTAATGTCGTGAAGGATTTGTTTTTCGGTGATGGGCGCTACAAAGGGTTTTCCTTTAATTGGTTTGAAATGTGACATGCGATTTGCTGCATACTTGCTGTCGTTGTCGCCTGCTTCATAAAGGGTATCGGTAAACCATTTTACTTCAAATAGCTTGTTTTTAAAATCATCGGTGATCATGCTGTCGGTGACCAGGGATATGGTATCTTTTGATGAATTCAGGAATATGCAGGACCAATAATCAAAATTTCCTTCAAAGTAGATGAACTGCAAGGTGTCGGTATGAATTTCAGCCTGAAGTTTTGTGTGCTTGTTTTGTGTAGTTGTAGTTTGCTTCAGGGGGTGCTCAGCAGCTTTTTTGTTTTTGCAGGCAGCCAGGAGTAGTGCCGCGACAATAAATAGGGGAAATCTTGTCATTGAGGTTTTGAATATGATTGATGTGTTCATCTCCACCAATATTAAGTAATTGAAATGCTACATTCAATTTTTTTTGTGGAGAGTTAGAAAATGTGGTTGAGCCCTAAATTATAGAAATAGAATAGAATCGGTGTTCAAGAGCTGTTGGGTAATGAACTGTATGGAAAATTAATTTTATTTTTGGAGTAAACGTAAAATAGAAAATTATGAATAGTGAACCTGTAACTTTCACTTGTACATTATGTGGGGAAAAACATGCCGGATGGCCAACTTTGACTTTCCCATGCCCTTCAAATTATGGTGTCTTATAATAACAAGCATGCTAATGTAACTGATATGGTTACCTATACATTAAAACGAGTGGAAGGTTAGAAGAGAAGTAATTTATGGCTACACAAAGCGCAGGTTTATTGTTGTATCGGTTTACGGAAAAGAAACTTGAGGTGTTACTGGTTCACCCTGGAGGCCCGTTTTTCCGAAATAAGGATAAGGGCTGGTGGACTGTGCCGAAAGGGGAGGTTATGGCTGACGAGCAGGCTTTTGATACAGCTTTAAGGGAGTTTAAGGAGGAGACTGGCTATTTGCCTGAAGGGGAATTTAAGGCTTTGAAATCTGTAGTGCAAAAGGGTGGTAAGGTCGTGCATTGCTGGGCGGTTCTTGGTGATCTGGATGCTTCGCAGATTGCTTCTAATACTTTTACTATTGAATGGCCGCCTAAATCAGGAAAGATGACCGATTTTCCAGAGGTGGATCAGGCTAGGTGGTTTTCTTTGGCTGAGGCTGGGATTTACATAAATGAGCGCCAGCAATCCTTTTTAGCTGAGTTAGAAATTGTAGTTAAGCCCTGAATTAGATTCGTATTTCCCTGTGGAAGTGCTGGCACTAATAGTGTTTCTACGTTGCTGGAGGCTACTTATTCAAGGACAGGAGATATCCGAAACGCTTCCGGAGGTATGGATAGGATTACATAATGTGTAGTAATCGTATTTTTTTATATCAATTTATGTAAGTGATTTACAATAAATGGCATGGAAATGTAGATAATGTAGTTTTTTAGTTATTTTTGTTAAAATAATATATATCTGCTATGATTATTGAATTTAGCATTAAGAACTTCGGTTCGATCAAGGATAAACAGACCTTGTCATTTGAAGCGACCAAGTCCGATGATCTCGAAGATTACTACGTTATTCATGGGCCAAACAATTTAAGGCTTTTAAAAATGGCTATGATTTATGGTGCGAATGCCTCTGGGAAAACCACCATTTTGATGGCATTAGAATTTTTAAGAGATTTAGTTTTAGAACCTGAAGATAAGAAAACTGGATTGCTTGATTTTAAGCCATTTCTTTTTGATCCAAATACTCCAAATGAAAATTCCGAGTTAAGTATCGACTTTCTACAAAATAACATTAGATATTCTTATCAGGTAGCGTTTACTGAAAAGGCCATAATTACTGAGGAACTTTATTATTTTAACCCAAATAAAGCAAGAGTTTACAGTAGGACTACTGATCTGGATAAACAATTTTCAAATATTTCTTTTGGTAGTAAAATTAAAAAAGATAAAGCCTTTGACAAGGTTTTGGAAGCTAACACATTGTGGAACAATACCGTGCTTGGAGGCTTTCTAAAAACTAATCTCGAAAATCATGAATTAACAGAAGCTCAAACGTGGTTTCAAGTCTACTTAAGGCCTTTAATTCTCACCAATACTTCATTAGGAGGTTTTATTACCAGGAATATTGATCATGGTGGAATTGAAAAGAAACATGTAGTAGAGATTCTTAAAAAAGCCGACTTCCATATTTCTGATATCATTATTAGTAAAAGTGAAGAAAGCATTCCAGATGGTCTTATTGAATTCTTGGAAAAAACGGATAAGATAAAAGAAGTAAAGCAGGAAATTGAAAATTTGAGAACAAGAGGCAAGGTTACTGCTATGGATGTCAGTCTCGAACATTATGTTGAAGGGGCTAAATATCGGCTTCCTTTAGAACTTGAATCTCAAGGTACGAGGAGATATTATGGATTCGCGGGTTTGTTGACCTTGTTGATCAAAAAATCTGTTATATTTCCAATTGATGAATTGGAGTCTTCGCTACATCCAGACCTATATTTACATTTTATACTTTCATTTTTGATAAATGTTAAGAGCTCACAGTTGTTATTTACTACTCATAATAGAGAGTTGTTAAATAGAAGAGACGTTTTTAGAAATGATGTGATCTGGTTTGCGAACAAAGGCGAGTCTTGTGCTACCGAACTTTATTCTCTTGCTGATTTTAATAGTTCTGTGATTAGAGATACAAGTAATGTTTATAATGCATATAAAACTGGTAAACTAGGTGGTATACCTAACCTTGGTGATTACTACATAGATCTTGATAATGAGGAGTAGTGCTAATATATCCTTTAAAGGGAAAAAGACATATGCTATAATAGTAGATGGAGAGACTGAATTTAGGTACTTTCAAATGCTTTTGAGAAATAACAGATCGCTAAGTGTACACTTGAAGCCAGAAATTCCCCAGAAGAAGAAACTTGCAGATCAGTTTGAAAATGTAAAAGAAAGTGCCAGACACTACGACAAAGTGATTTGGATAGTTGACCTGGATGTTATTTTAGCTGAGGATAAAAAAACTAAGAAAGGGAACAAACCAGCGATGGTTCAGTTTAGGGAGTATTGCGAAGCCCTTAAAAAGGAAAAAAATGTAATGGTGATTGTAAATAATCCGTGTTTTGAATATTGGTTGTTGCTTCATTTCGAACCAACAACCAAATTTTTCAGCAAGTGCGATGACGCTATCAGCCAATTAAAGAGGTATTTACCAGACTATGCAAAGACCGAAAAATTTTACACCAAACAAGACAATGATATTTATCTAATGTTGAGGCCTCGTTTAAAAACAGCAATTGCAAATGCTAAAAAAATAGGGTCTTTTTCATTTGATAATCCCCATACAGGAATGTGTGAAATGTTTAATTTTTTTAACCTTTATCAAATTAATTTCTCTTAAACCCAATACAGGTACCTTATTGAAAACATGAAACTCTTTAATCCGGGTTTCTCTGGTCTCCCCATTATGTTTTGAATTAGGGGCAGGATCCAGGTAATGTGCATTTATATTAAAAGGAATAAGCCCTAGTGTATTAAAAGTTAATTCGTTGTTTTAATTGAAAAAATACTCCTTTAGTAGTATTGAATCGGCTTGAATAGTTGATTAATTTTAATAGGATTTTATACCAAAGAAAATGAGAGAAAAATATCCCTATTTGACTATCTTATTTACCCTATTGGCATCTATAGGTAGCTACGCCCAAAATGACGATAGTCACAAAACATTTGAAGCTGTAATCAGCGAGTACCATTTGCCTTTAGATAGAAACGGGCTATCTGTTTCGGCATTCTTTGTCACACCGAGTATCAGGATTGTACGCTGGGAAAAAAGTGCCGAGATATTTCTGAGTATCAAAAGTTCGCAAGGTACTTCATCAAATCCCAACCCCAGCTTTACCCATAGTTACAATTACATGGGCAAAAAATATGGCAACGAAACTGTGGGATATGATGCGTTTCGATCTATACAGGCAAGTGATTTAACCTATGAGGTTACTGTGACTTATGGTTCTAAAGCATGGACACGTAGAGTGAAGGGGACGGAAACCAGCTATGGACCAATAGATAAGAATGCAGGGGCTGAAGAAGTTTTCGTTCGAGCTAAAGTGGTAGCAATTTTCGATTTTAGTGGCACCAGTGTAATTGAAGCTAAGTTGAGAGGGATTTTAAAACCACAGGTAGTTGGTACAAGTTCTGGAAATGGAAATCCGCTTTCTTCAACAGGATCAAGGGTTGGCAGTCAGGCTACTGTTGTAAATGGGGGACAAGGTAATGCGCAAAATAGTAATCAGGAGGCAGCTGGCGCTACAGGTGCTCCAGCTGAAAAGTTTACTGCAAATGATCCCTTGGCTCATTTTAATACAACAGAAAAGAGCGCCTTTCAGGAAGGCTATGAAAAAGGACAGGCGATAATGACTATAGCAACCGGACTTATAGATGCCTTTAAGCCGGATCGAGAGCGAGAAGAAAGGTTGAAAGCGGAGCATAGCGACCTGCAACGGCGAAAACGGGACATTGAATCTGCTTTCAATAGTCAGGAGGTAAAGGTGAATCGCATTCTAAAGACGTGGAAAGGTGCCCGAGAGAACTACTCAGCAATTCCAGGTGTTTTGGAAGGCCCGGCACCTAGTTGGGAACAAATTCTAGGTACTGCTGATTACAACACCGCTTTTGGTAAAGATGCGATGTATATTACAAAGAACTTCAGGACAAGCGGTGGGAGAAACAAGCAAATTTTAATGAACCTGGAAGGAGCTAAGATTACTACAGAAAGTCCGATTCAGGGTATGACACCCTTTTATGCTGCTGACGTGGGTTTGTATGTTGAATATCCATTGAATACATTGTTTGCTCCTGCTAAGACGTGGCATCATATGGATTTCATGTTAGACGAAAATAATATCGTGATTGGTATTGCTATAGATCCTAGAAATTTTTGGATTGAGGCGAAAAGCTATATACCAATAGAAAGCTACATGGAAAATATCTTGAAAAAGATAAAAGGGAAATTTATTTGTCTTAATGCGAACACCTACTTACTAAAGGATAAACTTATAAGAATCGAATTTCGAAAGATTACGATGTATGACCTGAATTATTTATATGATAGGGTGCTTTTGGACTGGGCAGATGAATACTACCTTATCGAGAAGCTATCGGCTGGGGCTTACAAATTTCCGCGCTTGGGCGTAAATTTTGTTTTTGAACAAGGTACAGCTAAAGTAAAAGACGCGATAAAACTTGCGACGTCTGACAAAGGAATTATAGTGGGGGAGGTTATCAGTAATGGTCCTGCAGAAAAGGCAGGAATAAAACCTGGCGATATCATTACTGCGGTAAGGGGTATTCCTGTAAGGATGACCTATATGTTACAGTTGATTATTGTTGGTTATGGTGCAGAAGGTAGATTTGATGTCAGCTATTTAAGGGAAGGAAAGGAGTATAATACTGTAGTTGCTTTGTAGGTTATCCATCATCTGTGTCTGGTGGAAGATGTCCGAGCAATCGGGACATGGTCATGGCCTGGCCTTTATGGTGAAACTCATGGGTAATGGCATGTGTAAAAATACTGTAGCCATAGGTTCCTTCTCTTTCGCTTAATCTATTGTGGATGATGTACGGTCCACACCAGGTCCTCTGTCCTATAACCTAATTTCTTAGCGTGCGCGAGATAGTCTTCCTTTACGGACTCCGGTATTGCGCTTGTTCTGGAAAGTATCCACAGATAATTTAGGTTATTGCCGGCTACCAGTGCATATCGATAACCTGTGTCGATAGCGATTACGTTATAACCTGCATAGAATGGACCGAAAAAGGAAACTTTTAATCTTCCCTGATCTGCTCCTTTTACAAACTTGGCTTTACCAATGCTTCGTTTCCACTGTTTTTTTACCGTGTCATAGCCTCGGTTGTCTACCTGGATTTGACCCTTATCTTTTTCAGTATAGGTTGCGGTTACATTATTGAGGTTCTTTTCATATTTAAAATCAAGTCGTGCAATTTCGTACCATTTGCCTAGGTAACGTTTGCTGTCAAATGGTTTTACTGCTTTGGCACCTTTGGGTATGCTGACTTTGCAGGCGTTGAAAAGTATCGCGCAGGTACTTAGTGCTAAGCTTAGGTATAATACGTTTTTTCCAGTATTGTTCATATTGATTATTTGTTTCATCTGGAGAGGCATGTGCTCCTGTTAAAAGATCCGTTTACTTAACTAGGGTAACAATTGCGGATAAATATAGTTTCGGTTTGTTATTGCTGGTTTTGCTTTCTCCATGCTTCAAAGCGCAGGTTTATTGTTGTATCGGTTTACGGAACAGAAACTTGAGGTGTTACTGGTTCATCCTGGAGGCCCGTTTTTCCGATGATACAGCTTTAAGGGAGTTTATGGAAAACTGGTAGAAGGGTTGGTAGAAAGTCAACGATGTTATCATTAAAGTCTCTATTTGCCAATCAAGGTATCTACCTTATAAAGGATTTTAAAGGCTTTCAAATGCACAAACAGTTCCAGGTTCAATTTCATAGGCTGGCAATTCAGGAAGAAATACTCTGGAAGAAAACATGCCTTCTGTAGTAATTTTGTCTCCTTTTACACGAATCCAGCTACCTTCTCTTAAACCCAATACAGGCACCTTATTGAAGACATGAAACTCTTTAATTCGGGTTTCTCTGGTCTCTCCATTATGCTTTGAATTGGGGTCAGGATCCAGGTAATGTGCATTTAAATTAAAAGGAATAAGCCCTAGTGTATTAAAACTTGGTGGATATACGATCGGCATGTCATTTGTGTTCTGCATATTTAAGCCTCCTATATTACTTCCAGCACTAGTACCTAAATAAGGAACTCCATTTTCAACAACTTCTTTTAAAACATTCATTAGATGCTGTTCGTGCAATTGTTTTACCAATAAAAAGGTATTGCCTCCGCCGGTAAATATGCCTTTGGCATTTTTCAATGCATCTGCGGGATCTTCGAAACGGTGTAATCCCTTTACCTTAATCCCAATTGGTTGAAAAAAATCAGCTACTTTTTGCGTGTATTCATCATGACTAATGCCACTTGGTCTGGCATAGGGTACAAAAATAAGTTCAGAAATCCCTTGAAATAAAATTTCCACTTCTGATTTCAGATATTCAAGATAAGCTTCACCAAATAAATTTGATGTACTGGCTAGAATTACATTTTTCATATGGCGAAGCTAATGAAAAATTCTAGGCTAGGAATAGGATTAAATAGAGATTAAGTTGTTATTTTGTAATTGTATGGCGACACTAAAATTAGATTACCAGCAGGATGATTATGAATCGTTGCAAGAAGGTGAATTGAGCATAAAGGAGTTCTTAAACGAGGTTTTGTTTAGCGGGAGCTATAATGATGAAAGCCCCGAAGATGAGTTGATTGGACTTTTGCTGGCTTATCATTCAGATGAGGGTGGCGCTCCAATAGTTTCAGATCTTGAATTGGATGATGTGGAGTATGATGAGGAAAAAGGAACTGGAAAAGCTTATTTCTCTTATCTTCTGGAATATCATTTTGCCTGTTCAGACATGGATTCGGAACGTACTGTTGAGGAAACTGTAGATTTTGTGATTGATGAAGAGTCTGCTGAAGTGACTTTTACTTTTATAGATCTGACTACACGCTCTACTGCTGATGAGTTTTAACTTTTATTTTTTAAGTTTGCCGAAACTAATATTATTATACTATGAGCGAGCTTGAAGAGGCTGCATTTGACGAGCTAGATCTATTATTAAGTGAAATTGCTGATTATAAAAGGAAAGTTCATGCAATGGTGAATCGACAGTTTTTTTTAATTGAAAAAGCGCTATCCAATGCAATTAGAATTTATCAGTTGTTGCCAGATAAGCAAATGGGTGGCTCCAATTTAAATAGACTAGAGCAGATGATTGCAGAAAGGAAATCGAAGATCAATGCAGATTTAATTCCTTTATTTGAGAAATTAGATGATCAAGGAAGGTTAAAGCTTGTTATTGGTTTTAGGACGTCATTGGATCGTCTACAATCCATAATTGACAGTAAACCTAGATGATAACAATGCATATATATGCATTGTTATCATCTAGGTTTAC
>RCUH01000242.1_pt1 | contig 67481 bp, 60 predicted proteins | sample 2166191 | NCBI WGS metagenome assembly RCUH01 (sample SAMN09932848, study PRJNA488358) | compost metagenome | feature: garden; material: soil; isolation source: compost soil in an enriched community after 214 h of incubation | place: Germany: Experimental Botanical Garden Goettingen | collected... | reverse complement strand
CAAGGCAAAGTATGAACCTTTAGTCGTCGCTGCTGTAAGTCATAAGAAAAAGTTTGCGAAGTATTTGAAAATGCATCAGGCGGCGCAAACGGATTACCTCAGCTTTTGCAGGCATTGTGCAGAAACAGGAATCGATAGATGGATAGTGAATTTATCATTGATGGCCTGCGCTTACTATGATCAGAAAAATCAGCTCATCCTGACAGAATCGATCCCAAATTCTGAATGAATTCATCTCAAAAGGGACAAAGTTTTGAAGTTTAGGCAATAGTCTGATTAGTTTTTCATTTTGTATTTGCTTTAAAATATTGATAAAATCTATCGCCCTGCCTGTTGTATGGCTTTACCGTAAATGCTTTGATTAAAAAAGTCTTATCGTCTATCCATTTTATGTTTTCTACTGCCCATTTTTTTGTGTCGAAACCTGCTTTTTCTGTCAGCACTTTTTGCGGATTTTTTCTATCGCCAATCTTCATCAAGCCAATAAAACAGCTGTTATCTTCATAAGGCCAGTTATAATAATATATTAAATATTTGCCTTCCGGTGATGGAATGGGCGTTTCTACAGCACCATCGCCAATTGAAACAATGGCATATTGGTAACTGGTTAAACTGTCTATTAACACCAAATCACCAAAGCCCAGATGCTCTGCGGTTGAGTTTTCGGTAAGGGCGAACATTTTTAATTTTGGATAATACCCCAAAAAGCCGTAACCGCTGTAACTCTCTTCGCCACCATAATCTTTATACTTTTTCAGGTTAAACTGCTTTCCTTTTGAGTTGATGATGTGATGTGTTTTTGATGTTTTTAATTTGGGTTTTACGATATACTTTGTATTTGCATACTTATCATATTCTGCTACTGAACTTGGTGTAAACACAATTTTTGGCAGTTTATCATAAGTTTCGACATAACCGACTGTTATTTCTTTTTTGGTTTGAGCAAGTAGACTGGTTGATAGGAATACAAAGACGATTATGAGTTTCATTATTCTATTTTTGCTTTAAAATCTTCATTTCCTTTTATATTCATAGCTGCTCGTATTGTCCTTGCTTGCAAGAAACACGAATACCCATCCCCACTCGTTCTGCATCCTGTCCACATGCAGCTGGCCCTCTTTACCCAGTGATAGTTGGAATTGGTTATTGCTGAACTGCCCATAAATCAGCGGGATCGGTATTATTTTCCGTTTGTGTCTCGATACAAAATAGCTGTCCTTCAGCTTTCCTTTCAGTACCACACTCTTCTTTTCCTTGTCTCCATGCAGCCAAGTAGCCCTGATCCGGTCTTTTCCTATGACCTTAAGCCCAATTGTTGCCGTCTTGAAATCGAGCGTATCAAGTTTCTGGCTGAGGTTAAGCTGGTTCCATAGCGAGGAAAATTCAGAATCGCTTTTGCTGCTGAACGGATTCTCATAGGTCCCCTCAAACACATGCAGGTCTGAAATTTCCTGTGCCCCCTCCCGCCTGGTCTGCTTTAATGAAACGCAGCCTGTCAAGATCAGGATCGACGATAGATAGATTAGCCCCTTAACTGTCATTTCTGGATGGTTTTTAAATCTTAAATATAGGGATTTTTTCCACCGCCATATTTTTCCTGGCGTTTCAATACATCACATTACTAAATTAGCTTTATATAGGATGTTGTAGATGGGAAGTACAACGAACACAGTTTGTCCCCGGTAATCAGTTAAAAGCCTGACGAAATTCTAGCGGAGATAAATTCGTCTTCTTTTTAAAAAGCGTACTAAAGGATTGCGCGTGCTCAAAGCCCAAGGCATAAGCGATCTCGCTGACCGAAAGACTGGTCGTGGAAAGTTTTTCTTTGGCTTTCTCAATCAGTTTTTCATGAATATGCTGCTGCGTGTTCTGCCCGGTATGAACCCGAAGCAGGTCACTCAGGTAGTTCGGCGACAGGTTCATTTGCGCAGCAATATATTGTACCGTGAGCAAACCCTGTACGTCGCTGCTAAAGTAGTCATCGATCAACTGCTCGAACCTGGTCAGCAGCGCTGAATTATTAGTCTTGCGGGTCAAAAACTGCCGTTCATAAAAACGGTTGGAGTATTTTAGCAGGCTCTCGATCTGCGTCAGAATGATCTCCTGTGTATGCTTATCGATATGCTGGCACTCCTTATCAATTTTATGGAGGATCGTGATCAGGTCATCTTCTTCCTCGGCCGACAGGTGCAGCGCTTCGTTAACCGCGTAATCGAAAAAACCGTAGTGATGAATGCTGTTCGCCAGCGTATGCTGTAACAAGAAGTCCGGATGAAAGATCAGGAGATAACCTGACCCGCATTCCATATTTTGCAGGTCCAGTTGTTGCACCTGGTTAGGCGCGGTAAAACTCAATACTCCTTTATCGTAATCATAATGCTGCTGTCCGTACCTGATCTTGCCTTTGGCTTCGCGTTTGAGTGCCACGCAATAAAAACGGTTAACGAAACCTTTCCAAATCTTGTCTTCCAAAAAAATACTTTCCGCCAGATTGATCACGCTCACCAGCGGGTGGCGAGGTTCTGTTAAGGATAGCAAACGGTGAAATTCCGATATGGAGTTAATGGCGTTCATAAAACAAATTAATCAATTAAGCCCATACTGAACTCATCATAAGGTGCGCCGGTATCCGTACCTAAAGGCACGATGCTTTCCAGTTGTGATAGATCCGCCTGAGTTAATACAATAGTTGTTGCCGCAATGTTTTGCTCCAGATACTTCCGGCGTTTCGTTCCAGGAATCGGCAGGATGCCTTTTCCCATAATCCAGGCCAAAGCCAGCTGCGAAGAAGTGACGTCCTTGGCTTCAGCCATTACTTCAATCGCTTTCACCAATTCAATATTCTTGTCGAACTGTACGCCCTGGAAACGCGGGATTGCCCTGCGAAAATCATTCTCAGGCAGATCATCGATGCTTTTGATCTGTCCAGATAAGAATCCACGGCCCAGTGGTGAGTAAGCTACAAAACCAATACCCAGTTCCTTTAAGGTTGCCAGAACTCCACGTTCTTCCACCGTCCGCTCGAACAAAGAGTACTCGCTTTGTACGGCAGTAATCGGATGCACGGCATGCGCCCGCTTAACCGTTTCAGACGAAACTTCCGACAAACCGATATAACCCACTTTACCTTCTTGAACCAGCTCAGCCATCGCCTCAACTGTTTCCTCGATCGGCGTATTTTTATCCAAGCGGTGCAGGTAATACAGATCGATGTAATCCGTATTCAAATTTTTGAGCGAACGCTCCAAGGATTTCTTTACATAATCTTTCTTACCATTGATGGCCCAGGTTACCTTATTGTTATCATCGATCTCCCAGCCAAACTTGCTCGCCAAAATATACTGATCACGTTTACCACTGATCGCTTTAGCGATCAACTGCTCATTCTTCAGCGGTCCGTACAGATCGGCAGTATCTAAAAAATTACCGCCTAACTCAAGTGAACGTTGGATCGTCGCGATGGCTTCCTGCTCATCCGCAGGCCCATACATATGCGCCTTTTCAAAACCCGTCATGCCCATACAGCCCAGGCCGATCACAGGCACAACCAAACCCTGGCTGCCCAATGCTATTTGTTTTATTTCCATGATCCAAAGGTCGGTAAGCCGAATCGCACCCATGTATGCAAACCCCTGAAGCTTGTAAGCAAATCAAGGAAAATGCAAATTCCGCCAAGACTTATTGCCGTAATTATGAACACCAAAGGAAACATAATTGAATTACACAGTTAAAAAGCTATTTTCGGTCAATCGTTTTGTAGAGATTATGGAAAAAATAAAACCAGCGCTTCCCTTTTATACGGAAATCAATGATTTTCTAGCCTCTATTCCCTGGCCTGGCAGAACAGAGAACCCTGATTTCTATTGTCTGAGGTTAAAGCCATTGGATAAGCCGCAGATGTCGGTATACCGGCCACCGTTTAAGCGTGCATTTTACTTTTTTGCATTGCTGTTCAATTCAGGGAAGGTGAATATCAGTTACGGTGAGGAGTTGGTAGAAGACCCGAATTCCTATTTGGTGTTCCATTCGCCGAACCTGGTTTATAGTTTTGCGCACAATAATGCTTTGGAGGGGTATATTATTTATTTTAAGCCCGAGGCTTTCTCTTTTTTCAGGCCGGGCTTTCACCAGCAATTTAGCCTGTTTGATCAGCAACGCACCAATCTGTTCAGGTTTGATCATCATACTTTTATGGAGTTGGCTCCGCATTTTGAAGCCGTTTTTTCTGCTTATGAACAGTCTGATAAGGATGCTCATTTGGAAGCAAGGCTGAAGCTTTTGGGGCTGTTGTGTCATCTGGAGGGGTTTACACTGGATAGGAACCAGAAGGCGCTCCCTGCTGGCAGACAACAAGTATTGATGCGGGATTTTATCCAGTTGATTGAAAGCCATTATATCCATAAGCGCAGTGTGAAGGAGTACGCAGACCTACTTTCGGTTACAGCCAATTACCTTTCTCAATCGGTTAAACAAGCTTCAGGGCGCAATGCTTTGAGTTTTATCTCAGAACGTCTGGCTATTGAGGCTCGTTCGCTGGTTAGGTACACCGATATGGAGATTTCCAGTATCGCATACCAGCTGGAATTTTCTGACCCGAACAATTTCGGCAAGTTCTTTAAAAAACATACCGGGCTCTCCCCTTCTACGTTCCGCAGACAGCATAGGTAATTAAATTGACCTGTAAATCCAAGATTTCTACCGAACTTCTTTGTGCGAATCTGTGTTTATTTGTGATATCAATTTAATTATATGCCAAGCAAAGTATTTATCAATCTACCAGTAAAAGATCTGGGCAAATCCGTAAAATTTTTCACAGACCTGGGTTTTTCATTCAATCCTCAATTCAGCGACGATAAGGCTGGCTGTATGGTTGTCAGTGACAGCATTTTTGTGATGTTGCTTACCGAAACGTATTTCAAAACTTTTATCGATACAGCTGTGTGTGATGCCAACCAACATACTGAAGTCCTGATCGCATTAGATGCAGATTCAGCGGAAGAGGTTAAAGAATTCATTGCCAAAGCTCAATCTTTAGGGGGCAGGATTTATGCCGAGCCTAAAGATCACGGTTTTATGTACCAACATAGTTTTGCCGATCTGGACGGTCACAAATGGGAATTGGTATATATGGACATGAGTCAGTTCGCTCAGTCGTAACTCTTTAGAAATGGACAACATGATGTACGATCCGGCTATAGACACCTATATTGCTAAGGCAGAAGATTTTGCCAGGCCCATTCTCGAACACTGGCGTAAGCTTGTCCACGACAACTGCCCAGATGTGGACGAGGCCATCAAATGGGGCATCCCCCATTTTGATTATAAAGGAGACCATATGTGTGTGATGGCTGCACATAAGGCACACTGCTCTTTTACCTTTGTAAAAGGTGAGTTAATGAGTGATCCTCGACTAAAAGCGGCCAAGGATCTAAAACCTATCAAGCGCCTACTGGGTAAGATCACGCATTTTAACGAACTGCTCCCTGATCAGGAATTTATCGCCATGATTAAAGAAGCGGTACAACTGAACGAAAAGGGCTTAAAGATCCAAAGAGAAAAACCGGTAGCAGAAAAGCCTAAGGTATTGGAAACGCCGGGCTATTTCCAGGATGCGCTTGAAGGCAATCCAAAAGCGAAAGCGGTCTTTGAAAGCAAGTCAAACTCCTTCCGTAAGGAATACATCATCTGGATCGGTGATGCCAAGACCGATCAGACCCGGCAAAAAAGGATTGATGAAGCCTTGGAATGGATCGCTGACGGTAAAGGACGGTTCTGGAAGCACCAGAAATAAACGCTGCCGATTGACCAAAATAGGTCACTGTTTAATATTTCAATCAGCCCAGGGTGAATTTAGGTGTATGTATTTTCATAGTTTCTCCTTGTATTTTTAAGTTGCCACTGTTCTGGTAGCAATTCCCACCCGATTTAAAAAATTGATATGGCAGATGCAGATGATGAGGTCTGCTATTTCTGACTTACTGAAATAACGTTGAAGTTGTTGATGGGTTTTGTCGGTAAGTCCATGCTCAGAAATGTGTGTAATTTCTTCAGTTGCCTGAAGAACGGCTTTCTCTACATCCGTAAACAAAGGGCTTTCCTCCCAGGCAGAAAGTAGAAATATTCTTCGCGGGGATTCTCCATGAACTATCGCTTCCTGCGTGTGATAATCAATGCAATAGACACATTTGTTAATTTGTGAAGCTCTTATTTTGATCAGCTCTATCAGATCTCGTTGCACTGAAGAGGCATAAAGACGTTTGTCGATCGCGAGCATGTGCTCCCAATACAAGGGTTTCTCTTCCCAAACGTCCAGGCGGTGTTTAATAACATTTAACATAACTTTATATTTTAATTGTCATACAAAGTTGCCAAACAGAAATTCTAATTCTCTTAAACTGGTTTAAGAAATAAACCGTTTACGGATTTCGCTCAGGTATTCCGGTGTGAATCCCAGAAAGGATGCGAGCAGGTACTGCGGGACACGTTGTAAAAAAGCCGGGAAATTACGCCGAAAATCAAGGTACAGCTCTTCTTTAGAAAGCTCATACAGCATTCTGAATCTCATTTGAGCAGCGGCGTAGGCTTTCTGAAATACTAAATGAAAATACGCATTCAGTTCGGGAACCTCGGTTAACAGTTGTTGTTGACGCTCGGCAGTGATGCACAGCACTTCAGTAGTTTCTACCGCTCGAATAGAGAATTGCGCAGGCGAAGAGTGCTGGAAGGCCATGAAATCTGATATCCACCAGTTCTCTATCGCAAAATCAATTGTCTGTTCAACTCCATCTTGCCTGAGGTAATACAGGTGAATACATCCTTTTACAATAAAAAATTTCTCTTCACAACGTTGTCCTTCCCTGAGCAGAATATCTTTTTTTTTATATATCCTATACTCAAAGAACGGTGCCAGTAAGTTTAATTTCTCTTGATTTATCGCGCAAAACTTGCTGCAGTGGTTAAGAAGAGGCTCTATCATCAACGTACATTTTTGTTTATCAAAATTATCACAAATTTCACTGAAACAAGAAAGACGCTATTTGTCTGTAATTTATGCTTCGCCTTGATAAAACAATTATATTGACCTAATTCGGAAAGTAGTTTTTGAAAGGTATTTCATGACGGGTTTTATTTGGCTAGATTTTAAAGTTTTGAATACCAAGCTAAAACAATATCTTTGTAAAAAAAATACAGTCATGCTACGCCTAATATTACATACCCAAATTAACCTCAATAGCCAGTCTTCTTGGTTAGCTGGGCCGGGTATGAAATAAAATCCAGCCTAAAATATGAGGTAAAACCTCATCAATAACATTCAATAAACTTATTAATATACACATTGTCTGGCCAATTAAGGCTGGTATTTACAATATATCCTTATGGACACTTTTTATACTGCAGACGAAAAATATCTGCAGGCTATCGAGGAGCTGAACTATGGCGAATTGCCTAAGGCCCTTAATTTATTTAACGCAATATTAAGCATAGACCCAGAATATGCTCGGGCATATCATCATCTGGGCTGTTTATACCAAGATCATTTTAAAAATTATCAAACTGCGGGTTATTATTTTAAAAAATGTATTGATCTTGACCCTGCTTTTCCTGATGCCTATTTCCATTATTTAAGGCTTTTAGTGGTATTGAAAATGCATCAGCCAATCTGTAATGTATCCGAAAAAGCCCTACTGGTACCGGGCGTATGCAAAGCGGATATTTACGAAGTACTGGGAAATTATGCTGAGGAAAGGCAGGATTTTGATGAAGCAAAGGCTCAATATCACAATGCTGTGCTTGCTACGGCAAATCAGACAGAGCATAGTAACCTTCAAGAGCATATCAAACGCATCTCTGCAAAACAGGAGGCAAAGAAAACCATGATCTATGCCTATCAGGTTTAGACATCTTGACGAAGCAGAACCAACAATAAGCCTGCAATCTTATGATTTGCAGGCTTATTGCATCATAGAGAAGTATCCTCCGGACATAAACAAAAATCTTCCAGCATTGTTAAAATTATAAAACACTTATAACAATGGAACAATTCAGAATAGAAATAGCAGATAACGGACAGGGCAGATTTTATGACATTAAACCCTTAGGAAACTCACGCTACCAGATCTACGTTGAAGGAGAAACCATAGGAACCATACAACTGGACGAAAAAGATCATGCCCGCTGCGAAAGTCAAGGCTGCGAACTGGACATGCCGCTACTCAATTCGATAAGAGACGAAATTCAAGCCCACGAAAACTGGAAACTTTAGAATATGAGAAGATTTTATTGGCTGTAACATGAATATCAACACCACACCATAAGATTATCTACTATCGCTGGTAAGTTCTAGTTTAATTCGAGTGAAAAGCAAAGGATGCAATCAATATCAAATTGATTACATTTGCATCAAGACAATGGACATCATCAAACTCATAGAGCAGTATAAACATCTTGACATAGACCAGGTGATAGATCATGAAAAAATCAATCTGATTTCTATCGTTCACCATTCTACCAGGATTGAAGGCTCAACCCTTACTGAAGTCGAAACTCAGGTTTTACTTAGCGAAGGATTGACTCCAAAAGGAAAGCCTCTACACGAAAGTCTGATGGTAACTGATCACTATGCGGCACTTCAATACGCCCTAGAGCAAGCTAAAACCAATAGACCTATTACCCACCAGTTTATTCAAAAGCTAAATTCACTTATTGTAAAAAACACAGCAAGTACTTATAATACGGTTTTTGGAACTATTGATGCTGCTACCGGAGCTTTTCGCAAAGGTAATGTAGTGGCAGGTGATACGTATTTCCCTAATTTCGATAAAGTAGAAACGCTGACAAAAAATCTTGCTTCGGATCTAGCTAAACGAATGCAGCAAAATCTAACTGTACGGGAAAAATTAAATCTCTCCTATGATGCGCATTTTAACCTGGTTAGTATCCATCCTTTTTATGATGGGAATGGCAGAACTTCCAGATTGTTAATGAACTATATCCAAGCTGTGTTTAAACTACCACTTGCGATCGTACACAATGAAACAAAAACTGATTACTATCAGGCACTTATTGACACCCGTAAAGACGAGGACATTAACATTTTCAGAAAATTTATGGATGAAGAATATATCAGGCATTTGTCTACTGAAATCAACAAGTTCGAAGAAATGAAACACCATAAAAAAGGACGCGGTTTTACTTTCTTATTCTAACTGCTTTTTTAAGCAATTCATTAGCTATAGATTATTGGGTTAAATAATTATAAATTTCACTGTTTTTGATTTGCTGTTGATACTCCTCTAATGATTTAGCCATAAGCGGATAAAAAAACACTTCTTTATTTCTGAATATGAAAGTAAAGCTGTAGCCGTTTGCACTAGGTTTTATTGTTTTCATGGCCCTGTCTAAATCAGCTGCAAATTTCCTATTATCTTCTTTTTCGTGTAACAGGTAAGACTTCAAGTCTTTTGTTGCCAGTGTTTCATTGTTTTGACTATCAATGATCAATCCCAATAAATAGCCATACGCTTCATCCTTTCTGCCGGCCTTATAGCATGATTTTGAAAGATCATAAATTATACGTTCCATATCTTTTATAAAGGTTGTTCCACTCGACACTTCATAAGGAAATTCAAATGCTGCTTTTTTATAAAAAGCAACAGCCTGGTCGTAATTGCCTTGTGACACGTAATAATCTGCTAAGGCATGGGCCGACAAATGCTGTATGTTTAAGAGCTCGTTTATTTCAAACTGGTCTTTCTTTTTGAATGTCGAAAAGTTTAAGGTTAAAAAGTAATTAAACTGGGCGGCATAATCTTTCAGGTTAAACCGGGTGATTTTGGTGTCTAACTTTTCTATATGTTTTTGTAATTCCTGATTAGATTTAAACGGCTCTTTCATAACTAGTTCTTTCAATAGTTCACGAATCTCATCAGTTCTGAAATCATGAAACAGGGGCGACTTTTCCTTTTCTGCTTTTTCGTTGGCAACTCTGGTTATCCGTCTTTTCTCCATATCATCAATGGAATTTTCTGTATTGAAAATGTCCTTGCCAGAAATACTGATCTTGAAAGCATACATAATGATACGAGGATTCTCCAGGGTTTTATATTCATTATCTATACTAACAATATACATCCAATCCTCATCTCCGCGTACAAAAGATAATGTATTTGGTTCATTTACGATAAATTCAGTGGCATTTTGTGCGAAAACACCCTCTGTTTTCGGTTTATTTAACACCAGGGACCTAAATAACTTTGTACTACCTACTTCTTCCATCTTATAAAGGTACTTTTGAACATATTCTTTCATATCCTCGCTTAAACCTCCGGTTGTTTTTGATCGGATTGCCGAAATATTAATTTTATTGTTGTCGAAAGTATATTTTGCTGGCGATACAACAAGTTTAGAGCTTAGGTCTGAAAGTACAATAGCAACACCTACATTGTCTTTTGATAAATTAGCAAGGCTTAACTTTTCAGATTTTCCAAAGCCGGTAAACATGTTTCTTAAGAACTTATAATTTGGATCACTAAACGAATAGGCTTTTTCAGCAGTTTTAACCTTGCTTTGTATGTCCATGTATTTTTCCTGTGCCCATGCGGGGTTCAATATTGATATTAAAAGAAAATTAAACAGGAGTATTTTTTTCATAGCGTAGATGTTAGAGGATTTGGCGCAAGGATATATTTCACCACAATAATATGACTAAAAACATTAATTATCTTTACTTTTCCTATTGACGGAAAACACAGATGGATTAAAATTGAAAAATGAGGACACTAATTATATCAAGCTTAGTATTACTGTCGAGCCTGGCTTCCTGTCAGCAAAAACAATTATCAGGCACAACTATTGAAAGTCAGATAAAAATGGATCAGAAAATGCTGGATATTTATAAGCAGGTAAAGAGATACGATCATACTCCATTGTATGAGGTAGAATTTAGTCAGGATGCCTGTGGTTATGAAATTTTAATCAATGACATGCCCCTGCACCGCTATTTGTTATTAGGTAGTGCCAATGAGCAACGTATTCAGATTAATGATCAAATATTAACGAGTGGAAAACAGGAGATGATCATACGCTTGTTTCCGCCTCAACTTTCAGACAAAAGTTGGTCGCCGACACTTGTGGATGCTTCTAAATTTAAGATCAAAGTGATTTATCATAACCCTGAAAACGCTACAGAAACCTATAACCAGGTTTTTGAATTCAGTACCTCCAATAAACCGGGGACAGAAAAATTTCTGGGCAGCGGGCAAAAGGTTTTTGAATTTAAAGGTTCTTTTGATGCAGAAGTTCCTTATCAGTTAGAAGGTTGGAGAAATTCCAAAGATTTGAGTAAAGAGGATCAGGATAAATTACTGAAAGAAGCGATTGCAGCTTATAACAACTTTAGAAATGTGCTGATAAAAAAAGATGTGAGTGCTTATGCATCACTCATGTATGATAAAGAAGTGGAACTGGCAAAAGCATTTTACTGGGATACTCCCGCAAATTCCAAGGAACGCTGGGACGAAATGAGTGGTACAGTCCGCCAAAAAAGGGAGATTTTACCTTTAAAAGATTTTAAAATGGTGCTGTATGCAGCTGGAAAAGTGCTTGCATTACAGCCGACAAGCGAGATGTATAAAGATTACCTATCTGCCATTCATGCCCAGACTGAAGATGATGATATTCAGATTTCTTTCCTACTTCATAAAAAGGCAGGCAGTAATGAACTGACGCCAATACGGTAACGATATTGGTCAAGAATATGGAGTTCCTTTTTGTTAAACCCTTTAATTTAAGCTGAATTGTCACACCGCACCTACTTATACAATATCAATACCCCATCAATTGCAGAAAATGCCGACACGATGATGATGGAATGGGGATACGAAATGCCACTAATGCTTCAGCCTTTATTAATCGATAGTGGCTTTATTTCTGGTAATAACTACAACAATCACGTGGAATTTAACGATTCCGGTTTATACTACAATGCCAAACCTGGACTTGAAAACCTGAAGCGATTTTATAATTTCCTGGAAGCCCAGCCTGACCTAATTAAAAATATAGAAAAATTTAAAGAGGCTAAGGACAAACTGTTCAACTACCTGGATCAGCTCGATGGAAGTTACTTCCATCTTGATATGTGGGATGTGTTAAATATGGAAGACAGACCTCATGCCGAGCAAGCAAAAGATTGGCTGGCGACCATAGCGCATAACAATCAGGTGATTACCTTGGCTATGGACTCAGGAGACGTCAGCCTACTCAACTATAAAGAGCTTAAAGATGTCAGTCCTGCCTTTACCTCTTTCTCAGACCTGCTAAACTATGAAGACTATGATTATGGATGGACTTGTATCGACTCCTCAGAGGAAGAAAAATTACCCTACGAAATATTCGAAGAAAATGAACTCTGGGGACTTAAGGATAAAGATGGTATTATATTAATAAGTCCTCAATTTGATGAATTTTATAGTTTTGGTCCGGAAGATCTGGCCGTAGTCTCAAAAAATGGTAAATATGGCTATGTGGATACCACTGGAAGAATTACAGTTCCATTAACATGGGATGATGCTTTTGACTTCGAGTATTCTGGCTTCGCCGTTGTAGTATCAGAAGAAAAAAGGGGCCTAATCAATACTAAGGGCGATCAGCTTACTCCGCTCATTTATGATGACCTGAACACGCTAAACGAGGGAAACTATTTTAATGCAAAAATAAATGGACTTTGGGGTACCATCGATCCTTCCGGAAAAGTTGTTATTGCTGTTGAACATGAAAATGAGCCCCAGGCAGCCTATGGCTTTTACCATATTGAGATAGCTGGCCAGAAAAACCAAAAGATCTTCAATGAGCTTTTTAAGTACCTGGGAGAATTCCCGCTTAAGGCTGTAGAAAACCTGCATGAAGGGATACTATTAATTAAACCTCATAAAGGGACCAAATTCAATTCCATATACAAAAGAGATGGAACACGACTGGATAGCGGATTCGAATTTGATCTGATTGGGCGGAAACCCACCGAAGATGGTTTTGCCTATGCATTCAAGGACGACAAGGTATACACGGTTAGCGAGACAAATATTCGACCAACCGATAAAGCTGTCGCACTTAAACATACTGGCGAGGATTACGTTTACTATTTTGAATACGAAACCAGGAAAAGGCTTTTGATCTATGGAAAAGGGAAAAAAATGGATGATCAGCAGATCAGGGATGAACTGAGCGAGACATACACCCTATTTGACTATGGCGAACAAGCTTTTGACACGGAAGACTATGGTAAAGCCATTTATTATTACACCATCGCAGCAGAAAAAGGTCATACTCCTTCCATGAATAATCTGGCACATACTTACTATACTGTTAATGGGTTTAAAGATGATGATAATGCCTTCTTTTGGTTTAACAAAAGTGCAGTAAAAGGCAACGATGGCTCTATGAATGGATTGGGCATGTGTTATAAATATGGTGTTGGTTGCCAGGCGGATATAGAGAAGGCATTGTACTGGTTAAATAAAGCGGCTGAAGCGCAGCTGGCACTAGCCAATAACAATCTCGGAGACATTTACTCAGAGGAAGGACTCCTACCCTTTAATCCGGAAAGAGCTTTAGCCTACTATCAGGCAGCTGCAGCGTTAGGCGAACCCAAATACAACTGGTTAGGCTATCTCCACGATTTAAAAGCTGAGTATGAAAAGGCCCTGGAATACTACCGTTTAGGTGCTGAAGAAGGTAATGAGATTTCCGCCTTTAACTTTGGGATTCTAACAGCTAACGGCTTAGGAACTGAAAAGAACAATGAAGTGGCCATTAAATACTTTGAACTTTCATTAACCCTTGGGTATCCTAATGCACATATAGAACTCGCTAAGATTTACCGAAATGAAAAGGGATTTCAGGACGAAAAGAAAGTAGAACATCATTTAAAGGAAGCCCGGGCAGCAGAATTGGAGATACCGGAAGAACTGGCAAAAAAGAAGGGATGGTGGTAATCATCCCTTCTTTCATTTTGCTTTTTTTCTCCAAATAAAACCATCTAGAACATAATGCGTGCTTTGTGGTAAAGCAAGTAATGGAATCAATAATGCCAATACATTTAAATCCATCACTTTTGGTAAAGAAGAGAAAATGGAAAACACATTGGTATGTTCTTTCCACACGAACCCATCCCACAACCCTTCCTCAACGTAAGCCAGCAAAATAAGTATCAGCATAAATACCAGAATACCATATTTACCGAATGTAACCTGTACAAGCATATTTTTACCTGGTTTTACCTGCTGATGGTTTTTCCTTTCAAAAAACCAGATCAATGCCATATAAGGGATACCATGAGAAATCACATTCAGGGTAGTGAAAGCCATATCACCATTAAAGTAGACAATTCCAAAATACCAAGACAAAAAAGTTCCTACGATTAATAGATTTCTGGGAACGTTAAACTGCCGCTTTTGTATAAAAAGCCCAATCTCCTTTATCACATAAACGAAAATCGCAACAAGATATAACCCATTGGAAAGTGTCTCCAAAAATTTAGAAGGAAAATAAATAAAATCATCAGCCACAAACCAGTTAAAGTTTCTGCTTTCTCCAAAATGCCAGTACAGAATCGGGTATAAAGTTGCTGCATAAATGGCTATAACATCGATTAGACGGGCCGTCTTACTTGTATTTTCAGTCCTTGAGTATAGACGCATAAAACCATACTGCTGTCGGATAAAGTGGAATACAGCCAGGTATGCCAATACCCTCCAAAACAGCAAACCATCTATGTGATACAACATCACGCCAAAAAAATAGCAGAGTAACGGCACAACAATCAATAAGGTATGCTGCTTTCTTAACCTGTCGGCATTAAAATAAGTCCTGTACAATGTAGAATATACATGAGCGACATCAATAAAGACCACCAGTAACACCCAATATTCGACTGGCATAGCAGTGGTAACCTTAAACTGATTTGGAAAAAAGAAAACGAGTAATAACGATAAAAACGGTGGTGACAAAATGAACACAGAATCCGACAAAGCCGAATTTAACCAGGGTTGGCGAAGTCTAGTTTCTTGTACCTTCATCTAGCCGCCTCCAGTAAAGATTTTGCCGCGCTTATGCCCTGATGAAATCCTTCTTCGAACAATGAGATTCCACTTAAATCTGTGTGTGCAAAGAAAATCCGACCATCAACTGATAACCGTGCCTTCTCTCTTTCTTCTCCCCAAATATAATTCACAGATGGCGTAATCATCCCATGTCCCCACACCCAAACATCTACACAATCAATCAACGGTGTAATTTCAGGATGCATATATTCGAGTTCAGGGATGATGATATCCAGCCATTGTTCATAGCTTCTGGAATAAGCGGCTAACCTGGAAACCCTCGGTTCGCGATCACACAATGGTAAATAGAATGTAATGACTTTAGCCTGTTGACTTCTGTCGACATTTTGTTGACCCGCATAAACATAACCTACGGATGGGGTTCCATAAGGTACATTATCCCAGGATAAAGTTTGGAGGCCCGAGCCAGGAAAATCATTTAAGGTTATGTTGGCGACTACCCATGGCGCATAGCTAAGCTGATCATAATTAAATAAATTCCTATCCATATTTTTCAGGATTCTTTTATTTACGAATTGTGGACAAGCCATAATTACCTGTTCTGCAGATATGGTGTAGGTTTTATTCTTTAGCAGGTCAAACACAGTTACCTCAACACTATCCTTATTCTTTACTACAGCACTTACCATCGCCGAAGTTGTAATGTGCGGTTTCAAATAATCTTTCAGCTTTTTTACTAAAAAGCCATTCCCCTCTGGCCAGGTAAGCACCGCTCCAGGTTCGGCATTTGCGGCTGTACCTTTATGACCTGCAAAATAATTTAGACCAGCCCATGCCGAAACATTTTCAATCTGCTGTCCATAATCATCTTTACAACAATAGTTTAAATACCATAAAAGATATGCTGAACCAAAACCTTCCTTTAGCAGGTAATCCTTAAAAGAAATTTTATCTAGTCGCCTATAAGTTTCATCTACAGATGAAGAATCAATCGGAATATTAAATGCATATTTGCCGTCCGTCCCCTTTGCGTGCTTCAATTCATTACTCCATTTAAAAAAGCGATCTATTTGCTCCTGGTCCTGTTTTGATATACCAAATTTGGGGATTAACCCATCCTGCCATTGGCCACTGATCAATAAGCGCTCTTCTGGATCGAAACACAGATAAAATTCATTATAAAATGGCAAACCATTTTCAAAATGGGTGATGACTTCATTTTCTTGTAGAAAATCAATCAGCAACTGATCTTCATTGTTAGCGATGGTAATGTAATGCGCACCTAAAGGATAGGATGAGACCTTGTTTGTATCACTGTGAGAATTTCCACCCGCATGATTTTCAAGTTCCAGTATTTCAAAATCATCATGGCCTTGTTTTTTTAGCCACCTGCCAGCAGAAAGACCAGAAATTCCGGCTCCAACAATCAGTGTTTTTACCTTCCTCACATATGCTGGTGCTGCAACTGGCATTTTGTCCCTCAATAGGTGCCCTGCTTTTTCATCCGGCCCATTAACAACGCCTTTGATATGTTCGTATTTTTCATTTTTGCCGCTCAGTTTTCTGACACAGCCATTTAAAAATACGCCACCCATCACCAGGGCCGAACGTAGTAAAAATCCTTTTCTGTTAACTCCCATATTACTGATAAGAAACAGCTCCCCACTCCTCTTCAAAATACTTAACCAGCACCTGATTATTCAGCTTATTAATTTCTGTGTCCACCTTCCTCATATCTTTAGGAAAATATAACATTTGTGCCAGTCCTTCTTTGGTTAGAAATTTTACGTCTTCCGGAAAGTTTGCCGGTATTTTATACCCCGGTTTTCCTGCAGCCAGAATATAACCCCAATCGCCAAAAGAAGGAACATAATTATGATAGGGTACGGTAAAAAAGCCTACTGATTCCAGCGTTTTATTTACGCACCAAAAAGACTTGGGGGCCACATATGGAGAGGTAGATTGTACGACAATTAAACCATCATCAGAAAGGATTGACCTGACCAACCTGTAAAAAGAATTACTGTATAATTTTCCAACAGAATAATTTGAAGGATCTGGAAAGTCAATTACGATAAAATCATATTTTTCTTTTTGCGACCTGATCCAGGTAAAAGCATCTGCATTGGTGACTTTAACTTTAGGCGATAATAAAGAAGATTTATTTAAATCCTTAAGCATCGGATTAGACTTGAACAGGTTGGTCATACCCGGATCAAGATCAACCAGGCTAATCTGCTGAATTCCGGGATACTTCAATATCTCTCTCACTGCCAGACCGTCTCCCCCGCCCATAACCAGAACTTTTTTAGCACCAGCTACTGCGGATAGCCCCGGATGAACCAATGCTTCATGATATCTATACTCATCATCTGAGCTGAACTGTAGATTACCATTTAAGTACAGTCGTAACATTTTACCCTTTTTTGTTAAAACGATACGCTGGTAATTCGTGCTCTTTGAATAGATAATGGTATCACTATATCCTAAACTCTCAGAATAACTCGTTATGGCATTGGCGAAAACAAATCCGGTTAATAAGGCCAGCAAACAAATTATAGCTGCAACTTTAAGATAAGCGACCCTTTTGATTTCTTTACGGAAACTTAAACAAACAATAAGTGCTATTCCTACATTAAGGATTCCGAAGAGGTAAGAGGTTTTGATCAAGCCAAGGTAAGGAATCAGCAATAGCGGAAAGATGATTGATGCCAATAATGCTCCAATATAATCGAAAGTAAATACTTTAGACACCAAATCCTTAAACTCATAACGATCTTTTAAAATCCGCATCAACAATGGAATTTCAAGACCGACCAGCGTCCCGGTAATGCCTACCAGACTATACAGGATAATACGGAAAGAGGCGGCACTTTCAAAAACCAGGTATAAAATACTAGAGCTGGTTCCTCCAACTAAACCGACAAGAATCTCAATCTGAATAAACCAGAATAGAATATCCTTTTCAAAGTATTTTGATATCCAGGAACCAATCCCCATGGAGAAGAGGTACAGACCAATGATTGTAGAAAACTGCGTAACAGAATCTCCAAGCAGATAACTGGCCAATGTACCGGCAATCAGTTCATAGATCAGTCCACAGGTGGCAACAACAAAAACAGAAGTTAGTAATAAAACAGGTAGCTTTTTATGCATTGCTATCCATGAATTGAAGAGCTTACAATAATCGCAATAGCGATGATAAACGCAGCAAAAACTACAGCTAATGCCATATTTTGTTTCTCCAAAATCTCTTTCCAAAGATTCTCCGGCGTAATCTTCTCTATAACCCAGAAGGCAAAAAATAAGATAAAAATGCCCAACACAGAGTAAAGCACAGAGGCTACTATGTATTTGAAATTGATGAGTTCGTTTAGGTTCATATACTTTTAATTATTTATGATTTAATCTATTTCCGTAACCACTGTAAAATCTTTTACCTGTATATTCTGTATTCTTCAGTACCCTGGTACTCTCCCAGAAAGCCTTGCCATAATACATTGCATAGCCGAAATAGCCGATAATGCTTAAGCTTAATGCCAGATAAAAAGTTCTAAAAATCTTGTTCATATCATTCTTCAAAAGGTGAATAATCACTGTTCGACCAGCGTCTTTTTTCAAAATTGCGCATCCTTAAATAGGTATAGGCAGGGAAAAGACTCAAAACAAGAATACAAATGAGCAAGTTCCTCCACAAGGTTACATTACTAACTACCTTAATAGATAAGGCATCTCGCATCGGATCACCCGACGCAGTATAAATGTTCAGGTGATATTTTCCTTTCGGAATCTCAGAAAGCAGTACTTCCGCACTTGTCTCTCCCTCACTCCAGCTTTCTCCAGCTTCAACTCCCTGATAATATTCAAATCCTTTTGTTACCTCCCAGGTTTGATTGGTCGCTTCGTTCACCAATACGATTGTTGTCTCAAGCCAACTGTTGTTTAGTCCCGAACTAATTCCTATTTCCAGTGGTGAAGAATCATCTTCAACCTTAAAGGCAGACGAGACAAAAGGTTTAAACTCATTAATACCTTTATCAGGATCATAGGTAAGGTTATATACACTATCCACCAATACCTGCTCTGGCTTTTTCCATACCACAAACAACTCTATGAGTAATAAGGCTAAAATAAGGTACAGCGTAGTGTGCAGCGACCATTTCCAATTATCATAAGCTTTTGAAGGCTGATTGGATATGATATCTACTTTAGCGGGGAACAACGTTATGTCCAGCTTAAAGGCTTCCGCAATTACCTCGGGTTCCAGATACTCACCAAGGTAATAATTCACATCCTTAGTTTTTGTCCCGATATTCGTTTCACGGGCAATGATATAAGGTGGGGCTATGAATTCAGAGGTTTTTACCCTTTCCTTAACGACATCCCAATCAAACTCGCCCAATAAAGAAATTAGTTTTGGTGTGTATTTATGAAACAACTTGTATTCGTAACCATCATATTCGACATAACCATTCCCAAAAACGACCTTTTCTAAATTAGGTAAATGTGCTTTATCAAAAAGCAGATTCCAATGTCCATTGTATTCCGACAAAATAGCATAACCTATTTCATAATTGTAAAGCACATACTCCCTCCATCCCAGATAGGCTTTATTTCCTTCATCCTTTTCCATGTAGCCAATCACCTTAAAAGATATATCCTGTAATATACCTTCAGTTCCTAAAGGTATAACAGGCTTTAGTTCAAGGGGACTTAAAGTCTTTATTTTTTGTGGGATCTCATCTACAAACTGAATATAGCTCTGACAAAATCTGCAAACGCAAAACTCACTCCCCGCAGGATCATATAATGTTATACCTGAACCACACTGTGGGCAGTCAAATTTCTCCGGTACAGGAAAGGATGTTATTGAAGTTGTGGCCATACCTTATCTGATCAGTTCTGTTTTTTGACGTTCATCGCCCTCAAAAAAGGATAAAACCTCCGCATAAAGACCTTTTACTTTGTCCTCATTATTTTTTTTGTAATTAGATAGAAAGATATCAAATGTGGCCAATCCAAACTCAGGCCATGTATGGATAGATAAATGAGATTCGGTAAGACATACCACAGCGGTAAAGCCCCCATTTTCAAAGTTATGATACACCTCACCTACCTTTGCTAACTCATACTTATCAATCAAATTATTAAACAAGATTTCACAAGCTGCATAAGAAAAAAGATAGTCTCTCTTAACTGAATTAAACTCAGAGAGAATGTGAAGACCTGGCTTGTAGTGCATGGATAACGAGCGTTAAGTAAACTGTTCCATCAAAAATAATAAAGTATTTTAATTTCGCCAGAAGAATATTAGCCGATCATCATTTTATTGCTTAGTATTGTTAAGCAGTGATGTAAGCATCCAACACCCTGCAGGTTACCCATTGGTAATTGCAGGTGTTACCCCCACAGAGAGAAGCGCTTACCGTCAGTATGCCAAGATTATTTCTGATTTAGGTTATCAGCAGCCTAAAATAGACCCTTTTTCAAGAGAGATCAGCACCAATACACCATGGAAGCAAGATCAATCCATTGGTGGAATATCAGTGAATGTGGATTATAAAATCGGTAATGGAACCCTTACTTCTACTACAGCCTGGAGATTCTGGAACTGGGATCCTACAAATGACAGGGATTTCTCTGAATTCTCTGCATTGACCAAATCTCAAGGTAACTCCCGTCATGATCAATATTCGCAAGAAGTTAGATATGCCGGTAATCTTACGGAGAAAGTAAGTGGCGTAATTGGTGTATTTGCACTTGCTCAAAATTTAAAAGGACTAGCTCAGACTGAAGAGGTGGGTAAAGATCAGTGGAGATTTGTACAAACATCAGCTACTGGTGCTCAAGCATTATATTCAACCCCTGGTCTGTTAGATGGCTTTGGTATAAAAACCAATTCAACCATTAAATCATTGAGTTCTGCTGTTTTTGCTCAGGCTGACTGGGAGTTTATCGAGCACCTACACGTATTACCAGGTTTAAGGTTCACCTATGACAAGAAAGATGTTGACTACGACAGGGTAACTTACGGAGGTCTGCAAACTTCGGACGCAGCTTTACTTGCGCTTAAAGCCGCTGTTTATAGCAATCAGCAATTCGCTACAAGTACAAACAACAACAATCTGTCTGGTAACCTTACGTTATCTTATCGCCCTACTACTAAGCTAAACGTTTACGGAAATTATTCTACTGCTTATAAACCGGTTGGTGTTAACGTTGGTGGTTTACCAACTACTTCTACTGGCGAGGCTGACTTGTCTTTGGCTGTAGTGAAACCTGAATACGTTCAACATTATGAGTTAGGTGTTAAAACAAAACCGCTTAAAGGCTTTTTGCTAAACGTAACTGGTTTTAATACGGATATTAAAGATTACCAAACCAATGTTCAATCTCCACAGTTAGGCGTAAACAGAGGTTACCTTGCCAATGCTGAGAAAGTTAACGTAAAAGGTCTGGAAGTTGATGGAAGTTATCAGTTGGAGAAGTTCTTAACTTTAAATGCCGCCGTAGCTTATCTTGATGGCAAATATGTAAAATTCACCAATGCTCCCCTACCTTTAGAAGAAACCGGCCATACGGAACTCGTTAACAACGTTGCTACCCAGGTAGCATTTAAAGATGCTTCCGGTGGCAGAATACCAGGTATATCTAAATGGAATGTTTCGGGCGGTGCAGAATTTAGCGTTGCCGGTGGTTTGGCTACCCAAAATGGTAGATATTTTATTGCTGGTGATGCCAGCTACCGCTCAGAATACTCTTCAAATCCAACACCTTCAAAAGTGTTAAATGTGGATGGTTATGCGCTATTGAACGCAAGAATAGGATTTAAGTCAGATAAATTCTCAGTTTTTGCCTGGAGCAGAAACCTGGGAAATACGAAGTACTATGAGCAATTGCAAGCTGCTGCCGGTAACTCGGGCTTGTATGCGGGTGTACTAGGTGATCCAAGAACTTACGGTGTTACCTTACGCTATGCTTTCTAAATTCATTTTAGCTAGGCGCTAAGAAATACTTCAAAAAAAGAACTAAGCATCGATTGTGATGTTTAGTTCTTTTTTTGTCCCTTATGCTTTGTCAATCGTATCCATAAGGGTCAAGTCATCTGCGTTAACCCTAAGAATGAGTATCTTGCTCGCATTTTCCACATTTATAAACCAAACCTTTTGATCATTCTGCTCAACTTGAACTGAAAAGGTGATGTTGTGGTCTGGATATTTACCTTTCACAATAGACTTAACATCTTCAGGAACTTCGTTTTCTGCAGCATAAATCAAATGATACACTAAGGAACCACCCTTGGTGAATACGGCCCTGTTTTTTTTGTCATTCATGATAAAATTAACTACATACCGCTTATTCACTTCGTACCATTGAGGAGCTACAGCATCCTTAAACAACTGGTTAAATGATTTCGAAACCTCATTATTAACAACCGTCCTACTTGCTGTACCTCGAATTGTTACTTCACTAAGTTTTATCTGTGCAGATGTGCTATTCATTCCTAGAAGGGATATCAATCCACAGAATAATACAAAAAACATCCGTTTTTTCATCATCTTAAAATTTAAATCACATCAAATGTAAACAGTCTTACAATCCGAGAAATCAATAGCAAGCTACACTCCTATTGAACGAATTCATACAACGGATATAAGCTCATAAACCGCTTTATAATCAGATATAGGTGTTTGGCACACAGAAACATACCATTCATACGATTAATTACGAACAATAAAAGATCTTCTGCGTTTTAGAACAGCAATATCTAGTGCTAAGAATATGATTTGGAAATGCTTAATTGTAGATGACGAACAACTTTCCTTAAAGATCGTTGAAAAGTATAGTAAAATGGTTGAACAACTTGAAGTTGTAGCCACCTGCAACAATGCTTTTAAAGCTATTGAATTTATAAAGACAGAAAGAATTGATCTGATCTTTCTGGATATAAAGATGCCCGAGCTGTTAGGGACAAGCTTTATCAGAACTTTAGCTCAGCCCCCTAAGGTTATCTTTATCACCTCATATCCGGAATTTGCGGTTGAGGCTTTTGAATTAAACGCTATAGATTACTTGTTAAAGCCTTTGAGCCTGGAACGGTTTCTAAAAGCTGTTAACAAGGTGATCAATACGGATAACCAAATTGGAGAAAGACAAAGCGATCACTCCAGATATGGCCACCTTTACTTCAGCGTCAATAGAAAAATGGTTAAAATCCTTCTCGAAAACATTCTCTATATAGAAAGTGTTAAAGACCACATCAAAATATACCGGGATCTGGATACGCCTTTACTAGTTAAACAATCGCTCAGCTCAGTGGAATCTATGTTGCCCCCACATCAATTCCTAAGGATTCACAGATCCTTTATCGTTCCTAAGCACAGAATTACTGCTTTTACCAACCATGATGTAGAGATTGGTAAAATCGAAATACCGATTGGCAGGCAATTTTTTGGTCAACTAAAAAAACTAGCCTTGCAAAAATGCTAGCGGTTAACCCATAATATTCTTATTTCAGCTTATCAGTACTTAATGTCCAATTATCTGTCCTAAAAGGAACTACAGGCATACCCGCCTTACTAGCCAAATTGCCAATACCGGCATTGCTGAATTGATAGCGTACAGCTAAAGGTGTTTTAACCTGCTTACTTGAAACCACAATTCCATTTCCTTTTATTTTGACTGATGCAGGGTAAAATACCTGATCGGCACCTGCAATAAAGATCTCTTTAGCGGCATTGCCTTTAATCTGTAAACCCGTTTCCGCGTTGTAAAAATCAATTGTAGCAGTGCTTCCATTTATTCTAATAGATTTAAATAGCGGATTTTTATAGGATGCATCCTTATTTAACCCATATGTTTCGGCTATTGCCAGATTTGCCAGGCGTATGCCTACATCACTTTTATTGACGGGATGAATATTTAAAGTATCATTTACTAAATCAGAAACCACAACCATTCCCGTATTTTTTGTAGCTAAATTTCTGATCTGAGCTTCCCTTAATAAAGCACCTATATTGCTACTACCATATTTATATGGAGCTATTTGCACATAATAGAATGGGAAGTCTTTATTCCATGCCTTGCGCCATGAATCGATCATGGTATTGATCAACTCAGTATAAGTTGATGCGGTTTCAGTGTTACCTTCTCCCTGATACCAGATTGTACCGGCGATCTGATAATTTACCAGCGGCGCAATCATCGCATTGTAAGCATATCCCGGAGTAACAGGCCAGCTTGCTTTAGGTTTATTTTTTAGGGCTGCTTCTTTTAATACAGGCTCATCTTCTACCCTACTTTCAGGAGTCCAGGCTTCGGCAGGTGTACCACCCCAATTGCTACTAATTAATCCAACGGGTACATCCAGCGCCCGACTAAGGTTTTTACCGAAGTAATAGCCTACTGCACTAAATGCCTTTAGATTATTGCTATCACAAACGGCCCAACTGCCATCAACATTATCCTGAGGTGTTTTTGATGTGGTTTTAGGAATATGGAATAACCTGATTTTTAGGTTACTCAGGTCTTTAAATTCGTCTCTAATACTGGTAACACCATTGTTAAAACTCCATTCCATATTCGACTGTCCACTACATACCCACACTTCTCCGATTAAAATATTATCTAGTACAATTGTATTCTGCCCTTGTAAGGTTATGGTATAAGGACCGCCAGCCTGTGGCGTTTGAATATTGACTTGCCAGTTTGCATTGCCATCTGCTTTTGCATCCACCGTTTTATTATCCCAGGAAGTCTTAATCTTTATCTTTTCACCTGGTGATGCCCAGCCCCATACTCTAGTATTCGATTTCTGCTGCAATACCATATTGCTACCAACAATATTTGGAAGTCTAATTTTTGCCTGTAGAGCGGAACTTAGAATTGAAAGTATGAGGAAGAGAAGCTGTTTTTTCATCTGTACAAGATAATTCTTTTAGATAATTTTCTTCCCACCTTTTAAAATAAAAAGTTGCGAACCTATAATGACACTATTTCTTCCATGGTGAGCCCAGTAGTTGTAGAGATGAAATTAAAGGTAGCATATTTCAGGAATGTCCGCTAATCACCAACCCATTCTCTTACGCAATGAAATGATCTGTTCGGCATGATGCGCACCATGCCAGCTGTATTGATTGGTCATTTGCCAAATCGGCATGTATTCTTTATTTCCCGGATGATAATAGGTTCTTGTCCAATCCTCGTCTTTTAAATTATCCAGCAACGTAGCCCATCTGCTATGCAATGCGTGCAACAAAGTAATGGATACATTGACTGGGACAATTTTTACATCCGGCAGTTCGGCCCAAAGATTTTCATCGTACGGACTAACCATCGGCTTCTCTTCTGTCAGTGCTAGCTTTAATCGGATGTAAGCATTCATGTGACTATCTGCAACATGATGCACCACCTGTATAATGCTCCAACCACCCGGACGGTAGGATGTATTTAACTGTGCTTCATCTAGATTTTCAATGCAATAATCGAACAACAGCGGTGCCGATCTAATGCCACCAATCCAGGAGCCAATATTATTCGGACTATACTGAACCGCAGGTACAAAACGGCCATTCGGATACATTAAGTCTTCCATTGAATTTTCCATGGATTGAAAATAACAAAAAAACGCCGGCTTAATGGCAATGAGATCATTTCAGTTTATTTAGATTTCAGCAACAGGGTTCTCTAAGTATAGTTTTCAATTTCTCGGGTGCAGCCCTATTCAAGTCAGACAGATAAATTTCGTGGTGCAGACCATTTCGCTTAAGGTCTTTAGCCTCCATAAATTGCTTCATTTTCTCCAACGTAACAGGTTCCTGATCAAAGGGGCCAACATGCAACATTTGTACAACTGTTCCCTCATTCATTAAATAACCTTCAACATCCTTAACATATTGAAGCGCTTTTTTTTGAATCACAGTTTCAATAGCCTGGTTTATCTGGCTCTGATTTACATAGTCCGGCAAACGAATCATCATTCTATAGTTCCATTCACTTCTTGGCACCTTTAATGGAGCCTCAGACATTCCGTATTCTCCAAATTCTTTTTCATCAAAACTCCATAAACCTTCCAGTTTGGCAACAACAAAATCCTTCCCCATTGCCTTACATGCAAATTTTAGGGTGTAAGCAGTTGCATAAAGCGCTGAGATCTTTTCAGCGAACATTGTTCCTGAAGGATCTCCCTTTCCCGTAATTGATAAAAAAAATGCCTCTTCGATTGTTACCAACTCAGGTTTCTCCTTTGCGGAATAATAGGTCTTGTACTTTTTTGTTAAATCAAGCTTTTCCATTTTTTTTATTTTACTCAAAACAAACCATAGCCACTGACACCCCTATGTCAGTGACAAATCAATATTATTTTTTTTTGAGGGAACACAATATACTTTCCCAATTAACGTCTTTATATGTGAGAGCGTTAATTTAGATGAGCGGAAATAGTTGGATTGACTATTTCCGCTTTTTTTTGACCCCAGTGCCAATGTCCCTTAATGAGGTAGGAAGCAAATTGTCTTTAACTAGAACCAGCCCCTTAGCCTTTTTACTTCTCCAGCTTTTTTTAATTCCCTTCATAACGCCCCTATCACGCGCCGATAACTTACCTGCCAAGGCAGTGCTTAATAAGTTTATACCAACCACACAATCCAGATAATCATTCAAAATATCACTGAACTGATTTAATTCAGCAATATTCGCTTTACCAGCAATAGGAAAATAGTTTTGAAGGGGGATGTGAAATATTTTCAAGCTATACGATACATCTTTCAAGTGTTTTTTTAATGCATGCAGCTGAGTATCCTGAACCTTTGTTCCAATCAATCGGTCGATAGCCCCCGACTTTTGATGGATAAATCTATCTATTCTTTTTTTTGATAGCCGATCAGGGGCACGCTTTGTCATATGCTTAAGTATCCGATGAAATCGAAACTGCTTCAAAGCAATAAGTAGAATACTTTTTGCCTCGGCTATTTGCCGTAATACCTGGTATGTATAGCCATCTTTTTTCTTATAAAAAGGAATGATGTGATCGTAATATATTTGCAAATCACGAACGCTACCTGAATACTGATAAATCTTCTTTAATTTTGAAGGTACTTTCAACTTCTTTTTTGCTGAAGATTCCAATCTAACCAAACGTACAAAAGCTCTTAGTTTCTTGAATTGAATCCGTAACTGGTGTATAACCTCTTTATCCCCACTATACATAATGAGGATAGCATATTTTTCAATACGCTTCATTCTTTTTTCAATGAACCTTTTTATCCGCTTTCTTTTCATCCCAATAACAGTATTCCTTAACAAGACAAACAAAGGGATAAATAGTTTCTTGAGATAAGCGAACATTTTTTGCTTAATTTTACCGCAAATACTTAACAACATGCCTTTTTCCTCCTTAGGTTTATCACCTGCTTTATTAAAAGCACTGACAAATCAGAATTTCACCCTACCTACCCCTATTCAAAAAGCAGCTATACCAGCTATACTAGATAAAAAAGACGTCTTAGGTATTGCTAAAACTGGGTCTGGGAAAACTGCTGGTTATGTTTTGCCGCTTTTAATGAATTTACAGCAAACTGCAGGTGTAAAAAATCGCCATGCCAATGCATTGGTTTTAGTACCTACACGAGAACTGGCGGAACAGGTAAAAAATGTATTCCAAACTTTTAGCAAAGCACTGCCTCAGCCCATCAAAACACTAGCAGTATACGGCGGTGTTTCCATTAACCCGCAAATGATGGCTATGCAAGGTGTAAATGTGCTTGTTGCTACACCAGGAAGGTTATTGGAATTAATAGAGTCTAACGCAGTACATTTATCTACCATCGAAACATTGGTTTTAGATGAAGCTGATAAAATGCTTAATCTAGGCTTTAAAGAAGAGCTGAACAAAATTCTTGCGTTGTTACCTAAAAAGCGTCAAAATCTACTATTCTCTGCCACTTTGAGTCCTGATATTGAAAACATTAACCAAATCTTGCTTCATGATCCGGTAGTGATTAAAATAGAAGCTGGGGAAGATACACTAGACACGATAAATCAGCTCGCCTATATTGTTTCGGATGAAAAGAAAGGCCCTTTCTTGCGCTATCTGATCAATCACCATGAGATGAAACAAGTACTGGTATTTACTTCTTCTACTCACCAGGCTGATGCTGTGGTGAACAAGCTTCGCAAAAATAACATTGATGCCAAAGCCATTCACAGTAAAAAAAGTCAAGGTTCCAGAACTGAATCTTTATATCTTTTTAAATCAGGCAAGCTTAGGGTATTGGTGGCTACAGATTTAATGGCAAGGGGAATTGACATTAACTTCCTTCCTTTTGTGATTAATTATGAATTGCCTCGTTCACCTAAAGATTATGTTCACCGTATTGGTAGAACTGGCCGTGCAGAAAACGCAGGCGACGCAATTTCATTAGTTAGCCAAAATGAATTACATCATTTCGAGGTTATTCAAAAAAAGATGGGCAAGCAGGTGAAAATGATTGACAGTGAAACCATGAAATAGCAGGAAAATGAATGGATGACATTGAGTATAAAATAATCAAACCCAACTCATCGCTATCCGACTTTGTGGAGAGCTTTTGGATGATTGCCAATCTTTCAGAAGAAAGTAAGGAAATAGTAGTCTTACCCAATGCTACAATAGACATTTCCCTCTCCCGCTCTTTATCAGATCCTTTTCACATTATGCTCATGGGACTGGAGAATGAAGCTGGGCAAACATCTCTGAACCCCAAAATGGTCATTTTTGCCGTCAGCTTTAAATTACTGGCCATTGAGTACTTATTAAAGACCAGTATCGCTGATTTAATAAATGAAGGGCGACAGCTATCTAATGATTTTTGGGGATTTAGTGAGGCTGACCTAAATGATTTCGATAGCTTTTACCTCAAAGCTTCCAACAAGATTAAAGAACTGATAAAGGATAAAATAGATGAAAGGAAACGGAAACTCTTTGATCTCATCTATTCCTCAAACGGTGCATTGACCGTTAAAGAATTATCAGAAAAAGTATATTGGAACAGTAGGCAGATCAACCGATACTTTAATCAACAATTCGGCATATCCCTGAAATTGTATTGCACCCTATTGCGATTTAGTGCCTCTTTTAACCAACTCAATGATGGTAGACTTTTTCCGGAGCAAAACTATACTGACCAGGCCCATTTTATTAGGGAAATCAAAAAGTTCTCTGGCGTTGCTCCAGGAGAACTCTCTAAGAACAAAAACGACCGATTTATACAATTATCAGCATTGAAGAAGAAGTAGTTTTACATCAGTTAAACTTACCTTCAAAATGATAATTGAAAATACAAAAATAGCTATCGTAGGTGGCGGACCGGGCGGACTAACACTTGCAAGACTTCTACAGATGAATGGCGCAGAAGTAAAGGTTTACGAAAGAGACCTGAATAAAAACGCAAGAGTACAAGGTGCTACACTTGACTTACATGATGATTCGGGCCTGAGGGCTTTGGAAAAGGCTGGACTAATGAATGCTTTCAAAGCTAATTACCGTCCAGACGCCGATAAGATGCGTATTGTAGATCATCAAGCCAATATTGTTTACGATCAGCACGCTGATGATCAGCAGGAAGAAACATTTGGCAGCCCTTATTTCAGACCAGAAATAGACCGTGGTCCATTGAGAAAAATCCTGCTAGAATCTTTAGATCCTGATACTGTTGCGTGGGACAGCCAATTTAAATCCATGCAGCAAACAGGGAACACCTGGATCCTTGAATTTCAAAATGGTAATCACGCTACTGCTGATATGGTAATTGCTGCAGATGGTGCAAATTCAAAAATCCGTCCGTTCATTACGCCCCTCAAACCATTTTATTCGGGTGTAACTGCTGTTGAAGGACATATACATGATGCTGAACACAAAGTTCCTAATATTTACAAGCTCTTAAAAGGTGGTAAAATATTTGCTTTCGGTACCGGAAAAACGATAATAGTCAGTTCTAAAGGCGATGGAAGTGTGGCTTTTTATGCAGGGCTCAAAACCGACGAAAACTGGGTAAGTCTTAGTGGAATAGACTTTTCAAATAAGGCGGCAGTCCTTAATTGGTTTAAGCAGGATTTTGTAGCATGGGAAAACATTTGGCATGAATTATTTGAAAATGCAGAAACTCATTTTATACCGAGACCGCTGTATTGTATCCCTCTGGATCAAAACTGGGAGGCTCTACCAAATTTAACCATGTTGGGTGATGCTGCACATCTTATGCCTCCTTATGCTGGCGAAGGCGTAAATATGGCCATGCTTGATGCACTAGAATTGGCCGAACACCTGATTGATCCTGAACATAAAACCCTACAAACTGCCATAGCCAATTACGAAAACCAAATGCGAATCAGATCTGCTAAAGCTGCAGAAGGGTCTCTTGAGAATACCTTATGGATGCATGAGGATCATGCGATAAATAAAATGATGGCCATGTTTGACACTACATCATAAGATCTATTTTTTATTTTAGCTATTATACATTTATCTTTACATTGTATAAAATTTCCACATTATGCAAAATAGCGCTCTCAGTGTTTCTGAAAATTTCAGAAAAATGGCGACCAAGTCTGTACTTTCTATAATACTATTCGTATTCACCTATATAATTTTAATTATTATGGGCATAGGCATCGTTTTTCTCTGTGGCTTTATCGCTTATCAAATCGTGATGTTTGAGTCTAATTTTATCACAGCTATGATAGCACTTGGATTTATAGGGATGGGGCTTCTCATTTTCTTTTTTCTTATTAAATTCATTTTTAGCAGTACGAAGAAAATAGATAGAAGCCATCTTGTAGAAATCACTGAAAAGGAACAGCCGGAATTATTTAAATTGATTCGTGAAATTGTAACCGAGGTAAAAACAAACCTTCCTAAAAAGGTATATCTATCTTCGAATGTTAATGCATCTGTATTTTACGATTCTAACTTTTGGAGTATGTTTTTTCCTGTTAGAAAGAACCTTCAAATCGGATTGGGCCTTATGAATGCGATCTCCGTTATAGAACTAAAAGCAATTTTGGCTCATGAATTCGGGCATTTCTCCCAACGCAGCATGAAGGTTGGCAGCTATGTACATAACGTAAATAAACTGATCTATAACTTGCTTTATGATAATGAGGGCTATGATTCGTTATTGAATGGCTGGTCGAACATGAGTGCCTATTTTGCTTTATCCGCAAAAGGATCCATAAAGGTAATACAAGGCATTCAATACGTCTTAATAAAGGTGTATACGATGCTAAATTTAAACTATATGGCATTGTCAAGAGAAATGGAATTTCATGCCGACGCTGTCGCGGCAAGTGTGGCTGGTTCACAACCCCTGGTCAATTCGTTATTGAGGCTAGAACTAGCTGATCAATCTTTAAATACTGTTTTCAATTATTACGACAGCAAAATTTCGGAATCTCAAAGGACCGATAACTTTTATCCCCAACAGTACTTCGTGCTTAACCAAATCGCATTATATGAAGGTTTGCCCATACAAGATGGCCTCCCTATTTTATCTATTGACGAATATAAAAAGTTTAATAAAACGAAATTGATATTGGACGACCAATGGTCATCACATCCAAGTACCGAGCTGAGAGTTGCTAAATTAATAGCCTTAAATCAACCAACAAAAGATACTTATGATGGAATTGCTATTGATTTACTTCTTGATAAGGAGGCATTCCAGGAGCTGGTCACCGCGCTTACTTTTGTGAACGTTAACTATGAAACCGAACCAACCCTTGTAGGGCCAACAGAATTTATAGCCGAACACTTAAAGCTCGAACAGGAAAACTCATACCCTGCTGTTTTTAAAAAATACTTCGATGACCGCAATCCTTATAAAGATTTTTCTGAGGAAGATTTTAACTCCCCTGTTTCAGATCTAACCTTGACCTTTGAAGAGTTAATTAATCCTCAAATTATAGCAATCATCAATGATCGGAATATTGCGGTATCAGACAAAAATACGCTTGAAAATATTTATAATGGGGGTTTAGAAACTGAAAGTTTTGATTATGACGGTATAAGATATAGTGCTGTAGATGCCAATACACTCCTCACATTTTTAGATGATGAAATAACTAAATACAACAAAATTTTAGATAAAACAGATGCTGATCTGTTTAAATTCTTCTTGAGTAAATCCTTAGAGCAGAATAGTTCAAAAGATTTTAAAACGCATTACTTGGCTTATCAGGCACGCGCAGCGCATTTGGAGGCCCAACAAGAGGTCTATATAAATTTGGCTCAGGCGACCTATTTTATGCAAACTTCTACCCCATTCGATCAAATAATCGAAAATATGGTTCAAGTGAAAAAATTGGAAAAGCCATTTAAAGAACAGGTTAAACAGTTGCTTGAGAATGCCATTTATCAGGACGAAATTAATACAGAGATGCGCGCAAGATTTGAGGAATATTTATCAAAAGACTGGAAATACTATGGCCACGAGTTATACTTTGATGAGGAAGTTAAAACGTTATTTACTGTAATGGCTGATTTTACAGAAGTGGTAATTAATCTACATTTTAAATTAAAAAAAACACTACTTGAATTCCAAGCGGACATGATGAACTACCGCGAAATCCAATCTGGTTTAGTAAGCTGATAGATATAATTTAATTTGATAGGCTCCCTATAATAAGCTACTTCCTGTTCACCTATCTTATTGGCACCAAGTCTTTCCACAGCTTTTTGGGACCGCAAATTTTGGCTTCCGACATGAAAAATAACGGAGTTCAGATACTTAAAAGCATAATTGATCATTAATCTTTTAAGGGCTGGATTATAATTTTGTCCCCAAAATTTCCGGGCAATAAAAGTATAACCAATAGCAACAACACCTTGCTCTTCATCCAAATCATAATATCTCGAACTCCCAATAAACTCACCAGTCTTTTTGTCTAGCACTAGGTAGGCTCCCTCAGAGACTAATGCTCCCTCAAAGAAAGTTTCAAAAACATCACGGCGATAACGATCTTTATTGGGATGTTGCTCCCAAATCAATGGATCTGAAGCAACCTCATATAAAGCTTCAAAATGCTCCGCTTTTAGGGGTATAATCCGGATAAGTTCGTCCTCCAATTCTTGTTGTCTATCAAATTTGCTATTCATGCTTCTTTTATGTTAAGATAACTGATCACAAAGCTATTTTTTTATACAAAAGACAAATCCTTCTTATGTAAGTTCGTTGTTAGCAATATCATTAGGTATGGCGCAATTTCATGATTTCCCTCTGATAAAAAAACAATTAATTTATGAAATATATTGATTCAAGAATTTCATCAGTAAAAATGAGCTTAATGTTATTTTTAATACTGACGAATGCTTCTGCATGGGCCACAGAACCTCAAAAAGAAAAAGAACCAGGAAAAAGTGAATGGGTTTACCTTGGAACGGATGGCAAACTGGTTTATAAAAAAAGTGCTAAGGGCGACCGCATAATGGATTTCTCTTATGCCGGCTATATGGGCGGCGGTGTGGCTCTGCCGAATGTTGCGGTGAAAATGACAGTTAAGCCCTTAAGTGATGCGAATGCAGATTGCACTGCCCTAATTCAAGCGGCTATTGACAAAGTAGCTGCAATGCCCCTAAATAAAGAGGGCTTTCGTGGAGCTGTTTTATTAGCCCCTGGCACCTACCCTTGTTCTAAAACGATAAAGATCATGGCCGATGGTGTTGTACTTCGTGGAAGTGGCAAATCAGCAACAGGAAGTATCATTTTGATGAGCGGCGAAAAGCATCCCGCCATCACTTTATCAAATGGCCTTAATCAACGCATTGGGAACCGCTTAGGCAATACTGATGAAAGTGAAAAGGCCATTAAAATAACGAATAACTATCTACCTGCCGGAAGTAAAAGTTTCAATGTCGCAGATGCGGCTAGCTTAAAGGTTGGCGACAATATCGAGGTTAGAAAACCAGTTACGGACAAATGGGTGAAATTCATGCAAATGAATGATTTAGTACGTGACGGTAAACCTCAAACCTGGATTAAAACGGGTTCGTTGTTGATTACCGAACGTCGTATTGCAGCTATAAATGGCCTTAAAATCACATTGGATGTTCCTTTAGTAGATTCGTATGATGCCAGCTATACCAATAATGAAACAACCCTGGTATTGGCAAACGATCTAAAGCGACTTAAGCAAGCAGGTGTAGAGAGTTTACGAATTATATCTCCCCCACAGGCTATTAATCACACCAAAGCGCTTTATTATGGCTTGAGATTAAATGGAGAGGATTGCTGGCTGAAAGATCTAGACTTAATGGAAACCATGGAGAGTGTTGGAATTGGCGGTCGCAGGATTACCCTTCAACGTGTAGCCGTTGTTCGTAAAGCATTACATGAAGGGGCATCAAAACCAGCAGAATTTGCCCCTAATGCTGGACAAGTATTATTAGACCAATGTTCGGTGGCTGGCGATAACATTTGGTATGTAGCTTTAGGAGCCGGACAAACTGGCCCAATCGTTTTCTTGAATTGCAATTTTGTTGGCAATGGCCGTATTGAAGGACATCAACGTTGGAGCACTGGTATGCTTTTAGACAACTGTAAAGCACCAAATGGTGGCATGGATTTCAAAAACAGAGGTAGTATGGGTTCTGGCCATGGTTGGGGAACTGCCTGGTCTGTTGCCTGGAATTGCGAAGCCAGCAGCTATGTAAACCAAATTCCTCCGGGCACTTACAATTGGGTAATTGGCAGCAAAGGAAAAAGTATGCCACTTCCAAGACCTTTTAACAACTCCGGCCCTGCCCTACCAGAAGGCATTTTTGATTCTCAAAATGTTCAGGTTGGTCCTTCGAGCTTATATTTAACTCAATTAGAAGAACGATTAGGTAAACAAGCCTTAAAAGCAATCGGATACTAAACAATAATTTATGATGAAGAAACAGTTAATAACAACATGCTTACTTTCCTTCGGAATCTTATTTTTAACCAACAATGTGGTTAAAGCACAGGGCGCTCCGGATACATTAAAGAAATACATCCTTACTCCTGCCCCGGCTAAAACTCCACGAATCAATGGTGCCAAAATATTTGGGGTTCGTCCGGGTTCTACATTCCTTTATACCATACCTGCTACAGGTATTCGTCCGATGCGTTTCGGTGTACAGAATTTACCGAAAGGACTAAATCTAGATCCCGCTACCGGCCGTATCACAGGAAAGCTGATGAAGCGTGGCACATATGAGGTAACGCTATCCGCGAAGAACGCTTTAGGAGAATCCAAGCGAGAATTTCGTATCGTTGTTGGAGATCAAATAGCACTAACGCCGCCTATGGGCTGGAATAGCTGGAACTGTTGGGGCGATGCGGTGAGTCAGGAAAAAGTGATGAGTTCGGCCAAAGCTATGGTGGATAAAGGCTTGGTTAATCATGGTTGGCAATACATCAACATAGATGATGGATGGCAGGGTTTACGAGGTGGGAAATACAATGCCGTACAGCCTAACACCAAGTTTCCAGACATGAAAACCTTGGCTGATGACGTGCACCATATGGGGTTGAAAATAGGTATATACTCTGGTCCATGGGTTGGAACGTACGCTGGTCATGTTGGCGCTTATTCTGACAATGCAGATGGCACATACGACTGGGTAAAACAAGGCAAACACAATGAATTTTATCGTTTTGTTGATCCTCAAGGAAAAGAAAAACATGGCATAAACTATCATCATGGTAAATATTCATTTGTAAAAAATGACGTACAGCAATGGAATGACTGGGGTATGGATTACTTGAAATACGATTGGAACCCTAATGATGTGTATCATGTTAAAGAGATGATGGATGCTTTACGATCCTACAAGCGTGATGTGGTATATAGCTTATCGAATAGCGCCCCCTATGGAGATGCAACGCAATGGGAAAAAATGGCCAATAGTTGGAGAACAACCGGCGACATTAAGGATACCTGGGAACGAATGTCCCAGCTGGGCTTTAACCAAACCAAATGGGCTACTTTTTCTGGTCCAGGGCATTGGGTAGATCCGGATATGTTGGTTGTAGGCATGGTGGGCTGGGGACCAAAACTACATTATACGAGGCTTACTGCCGATGAACAATACACACACATCAGTTTATGGTGCTTACTTTCCTCTCCGTTGTTAATTGGCTGTGATATGGCTCAATTGGATGATTTTACAATCAGCTTGCTAACTAATGATGAAGTTATTGATGTGAACCAGAATCCTTTAGGCAAGTTCGGGATGGTAGTTGCGCAGAATGGAGAAACAGTTGTATATGCTAAACCGCTTGAAGATGGTGCTATGGCTGTAGGCTTATTTAATCTTGGAAAGAAAGTAGAGAAGATGACCATCAACTGGAAAACGTTAGGACTGCGTGGCGAACAAAAGGTACGTGATTTATGGAGACAGCAAGATGTTGCTCAATCGGATCAGGAATTTTCAACGGAAGTTAATCCGCATGGTGTTCGTTTTATCAAGGTATATCCTGGCAATAGTAAAACTCAAGCAACTTCGGGAAAATAGGTTTAAAGGACGAATTCCAAACTTTAGTCACAAATAATCATATTTATGTCAAATTTGGATTGTATCTTTCAGCAAAATTTTAATTCATGGCCTATTTGGATAGAGTACTTGATCCGCCATCTTATGGTTGGATCAATAGTGAGGGAACGCTGAGTAAGCCATCTCCAAAACAACTTTTTAAAGAATTCTTTAAGCGATTAAATGTATTCCGATGTAAGAAAAACTGGTTGCCGTTTTTTAGCTGGGTAAGGGTGCTAATTCTAATCCCCTTATTTTTATTATTCCTGTTTAAGTTTTTCAGTCTAACACTCCTGCTTGTCTTCTTTGTTTACAGCATGATTTTAATGGGAACACACGGAACGATATGGCACCACCGCTATTGTACGCATCAAGCCTACACTTTCAAGAATAAGTTCTGGAAATTTATTACCCAGAATCTAACCATCAGTATGATCCCTGAGGAAATCTACGTGGTTTCACACCATGTGCATCATGCCAAGTCAGATCAACCAGGCGACCCATACAATGCTTCTGGTGGCTTCTTGTATTGCTTCTTAGCAGATGCAAATCATCAACCTATAGCAAAGGACCTTTCTGAAAAAGATTATAACAGTACGGTTAAATTGATGCGTCATACGGGAGTACACGCAAATACTTATACTGAGTACCTTAAATGGGGCTCTGTAACCAACCCTATGGTAGCGATTGCTCTATGTTTACTGAACTGGGCTTTCTGGTACCTCATCTCCTTCCTAATTGGCGGACATGCCATGGCTTGTACCGCATTTGGTGCTGCAGCTTTTTGGGCCGTTGGTGTACGTACTTTCAATTATGAAGGTCATGGAAAAGGTGAAGACAAAAGAAGAGAAGGAACAGACTTCAATACAAATGATATGTCTATCAACCAGCTATGGCCTGGTATTGTTGCAGGCGAATGGCACAACAACCATCACTTGTATCCAAAAAGTGCCAGAACTGGATTTTTAACACATCAGGTTGACCTTGCATGGTATTACATCTGGTCGGGAAAAAAAATGGGAATGATTACCTCCTATCATGATTCAAAACAAGAGTTTCATCTCCGTTTTGCGGAACCGTATCAAGAAAACAAGCTAAAAGATGCCCGTCAACAGCCTATAAAGTCTGGGATATTGGAAAGAAATCAATAGAAATCCGGCCTACAAAACAATTATTCTCTCTGAGAATCAGTACAGATATGGTTAATTTCAAATCAAAATTTGCAGAACCATTATAGATTTGTACTTTTGCGCCGGAGAGTTGGCAGAGTGGTCGATTGCGGCAGTCTTGAAAACTGTTGACTTGTCAAAGGGTCCGCGGGTTCGAATCCCCCACTCTCCGCTAAGGTATCAAAGCCTACAAAAAAGCCTGAGATCTTTCGATTTCAGGTTTTTTTGTTTTGCGAAGATTACCATGCTTCTACATCCATTTTCCTGCACACAATTCCCGATCGCCAATTTATTTTCTATATTTGACCTTAGCGCCACTTAAATTGAAGTTCCCTAACCAGATAAAAAAACATTGGTCTGCATTAATTGGAGATGAATTGCGTTATTCCATAGAATCCCGCATTTTTAACTCCGTCAGTATTTTTGCAACTATTGTAGCATCCATAAATGCCATCATAAATTTTGCGCTTGGCTTAGATTTATACGGCTATCTAATGTTCCCTTTAATTGCCGTTTTGTTATTTGGCTATTATTTGTCGCGATATAAGGGTAAATTAAACATCGCTATTGGAATATTTGCCATCACGTTTAACCTACTTTGCGGAGGAACTTATTTTGCGGCAGATGGATCCAATGGGGTCAACCTCTTTACCTTTATCGTCATCATCTTCATTCTCAGTATAGTAACTCCAAAAAAACAATTCTGGATATGGATACCATTAAACATCATTTTCCTGGCCATCCTTTTAACCATAGAATATTTGCATCCTGAAATGGTAAAAACAATTTATGTTGATAAGCAACATAAGCTTATAGATACCGCACAAACATTTTTTGAAGTGGTCATTCTAATGTCCATCATTACCATCTATATTAAAAAAAACTACAATCGGGAGAAAGAACTGGCAAAAAAACGCCTCATTGCTTTAGAAAACAGCAACCAAACCAAAAACAAATTATTTTCAATTGTTGCCCATGACCTCAATTCGCCACTATCATCTATAGAGAGCCACCTTTCTCTGCTGAATGAAATCGATATCAGCGGCGAAGAAAAAATGGAAATCGAAAAGCAACTGCTATCCTCTACCAGGCAAACCTCCGAAATGCTTCAGAATATATTGTCATGGGCCAAAGATCAAATGGACGAAATTAAGGTAAATCTAAGTTCAATATCTATTTATGAGACCTTAAAACATACGGTCAGCTTGCAAAAAAGCATAGCACAGGAGAAGGATATCAATCTAATTTTTTTGGCAGATGAAAACCTTAAGGTAATTGCAGATCCTGATATGCTGCAGCTCATTGTCAGGAATTTATTAAATAATGCCATAAAATTTTCTTTACCAGGTGGAACAGTGATACTCAGCACATCTAGTCTGAATGGCCAATGCATCCTATCCATAAAGGATGATGGCATTGGCATTTCAGAGGATCAGCTACCATTCATATTTTCTCTAAAGAGTAATGCTACTTATGGAACCAATAAAGAAAAAGGTGTTGGCTTAGGATTAAAACTAACTAAAACCTATGTAGAATTACAGAATGGAAAAATCTGGCTCGAAAGTGAATTGAATAAAGGAACCAATTTCTTTATCAGTTTAGATTTAAGTAAATGAGTTTCCTTCTTCATAACAATATAACAACAAATATTTTAGGCTATTACCTTTTTTATCGTACATTTAAACATCACAATTATGATACAATAGAACCACAAATACAAAACAATCCCATAACAATATTGTTATGGTAATCATAATTACAAATTTAAACTAAACAAAATGCCTCAAGGAACAGTAAAATTTTTTAATGAATCAAAAGGTTTTGGCTTTATCGTACCTGATAATGGTGAGCCTGAAATCTTCGTACATGTAACAGGAATTGTTGATCAAATTAGAGAAAACGATAAAGTTAGCTATGAAGTAGAAAATGGTAAAAAAGGCTTGAACGCAACACAGGTTAAAAGAGCTTAAGTTAAAAGCAACCTTTATTCCAAAAAGCTCCGTAAATTAGACATTTACGGAGCTTTTTCTTTATAATTCACAGCCATCTCAGATTAGTATACAGCTTTGATTAGTCTTCCCAACCGTTTTAAGTCAGCCTCTACCTCATTGTTCCACTCCAATCCGTAGTTTAATCGCATACAATTGTTGTATTGATTATATTGGGTGAACATCCTACCAGGTGCAAAACTTATTTTCTGCTTGATGGCTATGTCAAATAATTCGGCAGTATCTACCTTTTTATCCAACTCCAACCATAACATAAAACCGCCCTGAGGCTGTGATATCTTCGTATTAGAAGGAAAATAATCTTCAATTGTCCTTTGGAATTTGAGGCAACTTGTATAAAGCTTACTTCTCAGGGTACGTAAATGATGATCATATCTACCATGTTCCAAAAAATCGGCAATCACTTCCTGGTACAAAGAAGGAGTTGAAATGGTCTGCAATAACTTCTGCCTGATAATTTTCTCTTTATATTTCCCTGGTGCTACCCAACCTACCCGATATCCAGGTGCCAAAGTTTTAGATACCGACCCGCACCACAACACAATACCCGCTTCGTCAAAAGCTTTACAAGGTTTAGGTCTTGAAGGGCCAAAGAAAAGGTTCCCATAAAGGTCATCTTCAATCAAAGGAATATCGTATTCAGTCAGCATTCTAACCAGTTCGATCTTGTGCTCGTCTGGCATCAGACATCCTAATGGGTTACTAAAATTACTGATGAAACAACATGCATTTAATTGTGGAAGTACTTTTTTAATGGCCTCTAAATCTACACCAGTTATAGGATGGGTAGGAATTTCTATAGCTTTTAAGCCTAAAGATTTAATGATCTGCACAATACCAAAATAAACCGGACTCTCAATAGCAACGGTATCTCCGGGTTTAGTTACGGCCATCAGGCAATTAAAAATGGCATTCATTGCACCTGATGTAGTCACAATATCATCTTCAGTAATCTTACCTTCTAATACCAACGACCATTTGGCAATAGATCTTCTAAGATTAACGCTACCTTGTACCGGCTCATAACTTGCCCAATCATCATTAAGTCTACGTACCACGTTGATGACCCCTTTGTTCAGTTTTGCAATTGGAAGCATACTTTTGTCGGGAACACCTAGAGAAAAATGGCTAATGGTTTTATCGTTAAAAGTATTAAATACCTTACTAATCAAATCCTCAGGCTGCTGCTCTTGCGCCGAAGCCTTAAATTTCCCTATTGATGGAAGTGGAAACTTTCTCATGGAGGCTTTACTTACAAAGTATCCAGATTTGGCTCTTGGTTCAATAAGCGATTTACTTTCTAGCTCCAGATAAGCTTGCTTAGCCGTATTTATACTTACATTATAGATTTTTTGAACGGTACGGATAGAAGGAAGCTTATCACCAAGCTTTAAAGTTTCGGTCGCGATCTGCTCCTCCATCACTTTTGCAATTTTAAGGTATAAGGATTCCTTTTTCATTTTAATAACAGTTATTTAACCAATCCACTAATCTCTGAATAACATGCTTTAATTTCGCATGATCTTCCTCAGCATTTTCAAATGTTGAATGTAGCGTTTTTTTTGCTTGCTCCTCTAATGTGCAGCCCATAGATAAGTCCTCAGCTCCTTTAAAATGGGATTTTACGGTAACTTCGCCCAATTGGTTGACAGCAGCAAAGCCATAACCTACAATTTCATTTCCATTACTGGCAACACTTAAGGGAAGACCAAAATCTGCTGTCAGCTTTGCTGTGTTCTGCTGTGACAATTGATATAACCTCATTACTGCGCCTAGGTCGGATAGATACACTTTCCTAAATTCGATACCATTAGTTTTATGATTTTGTTCTTTCATAACTTATCGTTTGATTACAAAATTAACCATCAAATACATCTAGATACAGACACAGAAAAGCGATAGTTTTAGGTTACAGATATAAAAATGATTGTATTGTAGGATCGATTCAACTTCTCTACTTTTGTAGCCATCATCAAATTTGACTACTAATGAAAAAAGAATTAGCTATAGCACAGTGGAAGAGAAAAGAGCATTTTGAGTTTTTTAGAAAATTTGAAGAACCATTTCATGGGATCACTACCAAAATAGATTGTACAAAAGCTCACTGAAATTAATGGAAAGCGAGAAATGAGTGTCTCTATCCATGTTCATCATGCCTTGATGGATGGTTATCATGTGGGAAAATTTATTGAAGCATTTCAGGAATTAATGAACAGATAGTTATAAAAATAGGTATAAAAGAACCGGCAATATTGCCGGTTCTTTTATACCTATTTTAATCTGGATACCTCTTCTATCCTATAAGTTTTTATGCCTTCGGGCATTTCCCAACTCAGCTCGGCTCCCTGGTTATAGCCTACCATTGCCACACCAATGGGTGATAAAATAGAAATCGTTTTGTTTTTATTTTTAGCTTTTGCTGGCGGAACAAGCACATAAGTAAACTCCTCTCCTGTTTCCAATTCTTTTACCCGGACTTTAGTATTCACAGTAACCACGTCGGCCGGAATATCTTTGTTTAAGATTTGCCTTGCATGTCTAAGTTCCTGCACCAGTTTTTCCTGGTTGTAAGTACTTAATTTTCTTCTTCTGATATGATCTTTTAAAAGATCGAATATTCCTGTTGATAATACGATTGATGTAGTCATAATAATAATGATTGATAATGATAAAAAATAAATAATTCTGTTTGCCCCAGTCTCTTATTTAGACTGAGGCGATCTACTCAAAATCCTTAAAATTTAAAGATTCGGCAGGCTCTTCTGATTTACTCAATATCCCATTCATTAATACTTCCCAGTAAAGGGCTTTTTTTTCCAATTTTTTCCTTCTCCATTTGCGATCTCTGAATTTATCGAAGAAGGTGATTGTTAGCGGGATTTTATCATGATTGTGATAAATAAGCTCCATTTGAGTGCTTAGCTGCTTTTTTATCAACGTACAATTGTGCACCTCACTTAACTCAACAATCCGGATGATATTGTTTCTCAAGTCAATGTACAGCGCCTTATTCTTGATCATATCAAAACCTAAAGTCTTGTCCTGAAAATGATCTGTAATGGAAAGCTGCATTCTATTACTTGCAGCAATTTGTTTGACAAATTCATGCAAACCCAGTTTATTTTTCTCTTTCCATATCCTGTACGTTCTAATCAGGACAATTGAAAGTAAAATGAAAGTAAGTGAAAATATAATTTGATCAGACATATTTAATAATTAAATGCCGGAACAGCAGCTTAAACCTGCTTTACCAGAAAAGACAATTGAAAGAGTAATTAAAAAAAGGACCCCAGACCTATTAAAAAGGTTGGGGCTTATTTAACAAAGTCCTTGCTACTTTTAAGAAATGAATCGCCCAATGAAGATTGGATAGATAAAAAACGGATAAACATCGCACTAGCCGTCCGCAATTGTCTTGCAAACTGCTCATTAGAAGCTCTGTTTAACTGTTTATATGAATTCATCAGGAGCGAATGTAGCCCAATTCAGCATCATATAAAAATATTTAGCCCATAAGTACCAATTATTACAGTATTATGCCAATGTACTTAATATTTTATTCAGCGCTACTTAGGTTTGGGTAAATCAGCAGGAAAAGAGAGTAGGAAATTGGTATATTAGTTTCCAAAAGCTAATATTAACCATTGGAATTGTAGTATATTACAAAAACATTTTTAACTATTAAGTGTTTTAAAAAAACCTAACACTTAATAGCTTACCTTATGAAAACAAGAAAAATACTAGCTGTAGTGACCCTCTGTTTTTTAGGACTACAAGCTTGCCAAAGCCCTGAAAAAAGAGTAAAAACCGATCAATCTGAGACCGCCAAAACTCAGGCACCTGATGAAGCCATTATACCGGATACTTTAGGCCTAAACAGAGGAGCTAGCTTAACCATTTTTATGAATGAAGCTGCCCTGGATGGCATGATGGAAATAGAGCTAGGAAAACTAGCAGCCCAAAAAGCTACAAACATACATGTTGTGAGATTTGCAAAGCGGATGGTTAAAGATCACACAAAAATTGCTGATCGACTAAAAGTGTTGGCTGACAGTAAGAAAATAGCTTTACCAACTGTACTCCCAAAAGAGGATCAGGATCATATTGCCGAACTGCAGAAGATGCCGGTAAATGAATTCGAAAAACACTACATGGGGATGATGGTAAAAGGCCATGTGAAAGCGCTTGAGCTTTTTAAATCTGCAACAACATCTGGAGACTCGCCCCTTCAGAATTTTGCCATCCCATCATTACGCACAATTGAACAACATTATACTTTGGCCATGGACATCAACAAGCACTTAAAATAACTTTAAAGCCTTTTTAAGATCATTTTTGACATGATTCAGGTCTTTCCAAATATCGCCTTTGTCTTTTAATCGATCGGGCATATTAAAAATATGAAAATCCTGAATCTTTAAACCTACTTTAACCTCATCCCAATGAATTGGGGCAGATACCGTTGCTCCCGGTTTTGGTCTAACCGAATAAGGTGCAGCGATAGTCTGCCCTTTACTATTTTGCATAAAATCAAGGTAGATACGACCTTTACGTTTAGAAGGGCTTCGTTCCAGGCTTGTCGTATTTGGGTGTATTTCAAAAATAAGCTGCCCCAAATAACGAATGAAATCCCTCGTAATGTCATAATCATAGTTCCCCACAAGTGGAATAAATATATGTAGGCCCTTGGAACCCGACGTTTTAATAAATGAATTGATTTTCCGTTCATCCAACAACGATTTAGCGGTTAAGGCAACCGCAATCACTTCATTAAATTCGATATCATGGGGATCCAGGTCAAGTACGGCAAATAATGGCGCGTCAGGCTTTTTATAAGTACTTAACCAAGGATTGATCTCGATACAGCCAAGATTTGCCATCCACAGTAAAGTTGCTTCATCATTGCATATCAGATAATCAATATCCTTATCGTTGCTATCCGAGTGCATCGGAGCATATTTAATCCAGGATGGGATTTTATCCGTATCCAAATCTTTCTGAAAGAAACCAGGCTCAGTAATACCATTCGGATGCCTGTTAAGGGACAAGGGTTTATCTTTTAAATATGGCAAAATGTACGTTGCAACCTGTTTATAATAATTAATCAATTCAGCCTTACTGATTTTTTCCTTTGGCCAGTACAACTTATTTAGGTTAGTTAATTTTACTTTCTTACTGCCAAACTGTTCTTCTTTTTCGACAACCATTTCATTTTTCTTTTTATAAGGTTTCAAATCTTCTTCTGCTTCCTCAGGTACAACATCCTGGGCTCCTTTATCTGGGCGCAAACCTCTAAAAACAGGATGCCGCAGGTGCCGATCTGCTGTCCATTCGGAGTAAGTGACTTCACAAACCAGCACCGGCTTAACCCAGGTGAAGCTACGCTCTTTATGTACTTCTTCTTCAACTGGTTTTTGAGAGATGATCAGGGGCTCCACCTGTTCATATATTTCCTTTAAACTTTTTTCATTGTACCCTGATCCGCAATTGCCGATATAGGTAAGTACATTTCCTTCATAAATCGCCAAGGCCAGTGCACCAAAATAGGCTCTTCCGCCCTCCGGTTTCGAATAACCAATGATAATGGCCTCTTGGGTAAGTTGAAACTTAAACTTTAACCAGGAGTCCGTTCTTTTATTACTTAAATAATGGCTCTGACCATTTTTTGCAATTACACCTTCCCAACCTAGCTTTTCGGCTTCTTTAAACAGGGCTTCTCCATTACCTGATTGATGTTCATTATAGATGATTAGCGAATCGTCCAATCCTTGAATGATTTTACTTAACAGCTCCTTACGTTTAATGAGCTCTATGCTTCTGATATCATGACCATTTAAGGATAATAGATCAAATACATAGAACCTAAGTCGAATATTCTTTTTTTTATGATCGTAATCCTGTAACAGCTGAAAACTGGTTTTACCTGTTTTGTCCAAAACCACAAGCTCGCCATCTATAACTGCTTCTAAACCCAAGGCCTTTAATGCATTCACAATTGAAGGATAAGTAGCACTAAAATCAATTCCATTTCTTGAGATCAGCTTAGCTGCACCTTTTGCACCGACGTAAGCCATTGCCCGGTATCCATCCAACTTTCGTTCGTAAATCCAATCAGGATCGTCAAATATATGGGCAGATAACTTAGCAAGCATAGGCTGAAAAACCTCATCGTCTTCCTTTTCTGAAGTATCTTCAGGCTCAGTGTGACTAGTTGACTTTACCTTTTTAACTGACTTAGTCTGCTTCTTAAAATCAACTCCAAGTTTTTTTATTGTAGCCGGTACAAGATCTTCGCTATTAAACTTTCCTTTAACTGCATACTTATCATTGTGCTTAATCAACAGCCAGGCATTTTGCTCTGAATTTTTAAAGCGTACCAATGCAAATTCACCCTTCAGAATTTTACCATTGAGTCGAAACTTAAGGTCGCCCTGATTTAACCCTTTCTTCAAGTCTTTTTCTGTTCCCTTATCAAGTGCGGAGTAAGTGCCTTTATCAAAAATCGTAACTATGCCACCTCCGTAATTTCCAGCGGGTATTTCACCTTCAAAATCTTTATAATCATAGGGATGATCTTCCACCATCATAGCCAATCGTTTATCTCCTGGATTTAATGAAGGTCCTTTAGGCACTGCCCAACTTTTCAATACGCCATCCATTTCCAATCTAAAATCATAGTGTAAGCTAGAAGCATGATGGCGTTGCACAACGAAGCTCAGTTTTTTCCCTCTAGCCTTACCAGCGGCAGGTTCTTTGGTTTTACTGAAATCTCTTTTCTGTTTATATTTTTCTAAAGACATCATTAAAATATTAAGGTATCGATCAGGCTCTTTTATTTAAGCTTTCCATCAATTGATCGTATAAATCTTCGCTAACAGCTTTTTTAGGTTTAATCTTTTTAACCGTCGCCCGCTTACCTTTGGCCTTCGCATTAATGATCTTTAGCAATTCTTTTGAATAATCATTTTTAAACGATTCGATATTGAAAGGGGAAGTATATTGTTTAATTAGAGCCAGGCCAACTTCTAACTCTTTGGGGCTGATGGTAACTGCTTCTTTTAACTCCAACTCTTTTGTATCACGGATTTCTTCCTGAAACCGAATCTTAGTGATCACAATAATCCCATTCATAGGGTGTATGACACAAAGGTTCTCACTATTTCTTAATACAAATCGGGCAACACCGGCCATTTTAGATTTCATTAGGGCCTTAAGCAATAAAACATATGCTCTTTTCCCTTGAGATTCTGGTTGCGTATAGTACGATGTCTCGTAATAAACCGGGTTAATTTCTGAGATGTTTACAAAATTCTCAATTTCTATAAGCTTGGTTTTCTCAGGCTTTACTTCTTCAAAATCATGATCGTCGAGCACGATATAACGATCTTTTAAAAAGTATCCTTTTACAATATGCTCATAAGCCACCTCCTTGTGGGTTTTCTCATTCACCCTTTTGAATCTTATATTGGCATGATCCCGCTCGTCCAACATATCCAAATCAAGGCTGCTACTGTGTACTCCTGAGTATAACTTAACAGGAATATTAACCAGGCCAAAGCCTATCGAACCGTTCCATATTGATCTCATTTCTGTAGAGTTTAATGTAAAAACAAACCGTTATGAAAAAGGTTCCAAAAAAATATTCAGCCCTTGTTGTAGCGAATCGACCGCGACTAACGTTTATAATATACAATTACCCAATTATATGTCAGAAGAATTACAGCGGGAAATTCAAAAAGTTCCGGCAAGCCCAGATATGGATGCTGAGTTAATTTCAGCACTAACAACACTCTGTTTTCAGGAAGAAAGTTTAGTTGCATCTGACCTTCTTTTTGTATTTGGTTCGAATGTTCAGCATCGCGAAATCGCTGATATTATCTCCTACATGCTAAATGAAGGATTCGTAAATCAGGTTTTAATCACAGGCGGAATTGCAAACTACAGTGGCTCATTTTACAAAAAAAAGGCAGAATCAGAACTCATCAAGTCGTATATTCCTCTTGAAAAATATGCTGATAAAAAGATCTATATAGAAAACAAGTCTAAAAATATCATTGAGAATATCGTTGAAGCCAGAAAGATAATTTCATTTGCAAACATCAGGAGCATCACTTTTTTGTCGCACTCTTATGCCTCTACAAGAGCGGCATTATCCTTAAAAAGGTTTTTCCCAAGTGTAGAATTGCATTGTATTCCTTTGCCCTTAACTACAGATATCTCCAAGTATCCAGTCAGCAAACAGATGTGGCCTAAAACATTGTATGGCCGTGATTTAATATGGGGAGAATATTTAAGATTGTTAACTTATGGGGAAAGAGGCGATTTCCCTATTGATGAGATCCGCAATGAGTTGGATCATGTTAAACAACTGTCTGAAAAAAAATCATTATCTGTAGCCTAACTATTTTAGCAGCCAGGCTACAAATAATGTATTAATTAGTTATACCGGTAATTTTATTGTCCTTTACACTAATTGCCTTACTGTTTCCTTCAACAAGCACAAACTTCTTTGCGGCAACTTTACCTGTCACATCTTTAACCACTGCATTCTGTACATTTTCGAATCTGATGACAGATTCTGCACCCGTGGTTTCTGGTAATTTCCAATCAGAGACTTCAACACCTATGCCATCCTCACATACCAATGCTGGTCTTAAATCATTACTAGCTAAATTGAATTTTACGTTTTTAAGCTTCAATCCTTTTACATGCCTTGCCCAAATCCCGTAAGCTGGTACGCGAGGCCCAAAGGTTTTAACCTCCGGATATTGATCTATTGCCTCTGGTACGGCCTGACGTGCATGTTCTGCCAATCCACCACCTGCCAAACTAATCTCGATATTCTCCAAGGTTAAACCCGTAATGTAATGTCCAGGTACACCTGTTATTAATATCCCTGTTGGTGGCATCAGTTGTGCATTTGCCGAAGCGTTTGCTTTAACATTTCTAATCACTACGTTTTCAAATGTTCCAGTTGGTTGTTGGCTCTCGGTGTTTTTACGAAATACGCTCAACCTGGAACCTAAACGGAAAAGCATAGGCGTTCTTACATCTTCCATAGTAATGTCGGAAATCTCCACATTCCTCAAATTTGCCCCATCAACGGTAAGTAATTTTATCCCCCCGTTTTTGGTTTCATAAATATGGCATTTCGAAATCTTGATATTTTCGAAAGCAGCCATAGACTCGGTACCCATTTTAATGCCCGCCTGACTGCTCTTAAGACGCAATCCGCTCACAACTATGTTTCTGCAAGCCATCTTACTGGATGTAGTCTTAAATACCAAAGCATCATCCCCACTTACCACATCGCAATCTTTAATAATTACATCCTGGCAACCATCAATACCAATTCCATCATTATGTGCTACACCCACACTCTGGATCTTCACATTCTCAATGTGAAGGTTTTTACTCTGGAAGTAATGTGAAGTCCAGGCCCCGGCATACTTTAAGGTTACGTCTTTAACTGTTACACCCTCACAACGAACAATACGCACTAAAAATGGCCTCATTCCCCAGCGCTGTCCTTCCGGTCGCGTATCCGTAAGGATGTGTTTAACCTTTATGGCCGAGCCTTGCCCGTCAATGGTTCCATCACCCTCAAGTCCGATATTCTTTGCATCAACAGCCACTAAAAGTGCCCAGCCGACATCAATACCTAAGCCTTCTGTAAAAGGATCTAAATTTTTGTAATCTTTCAGATCAATGCTACCCAACAGGACAGCATTTTTCTCAAAATGGATGGTACAATTGTCCTTTAATACAATAGTGCCAGAAAGAAATTTCCCTTCAGGAAAGATCACTTTTCCCCCACCTGATTGATGACATTCATCAATAGCTTTTTGTATGGCTGTTGTGTTTAAGGTAATGCCATCTCCAACAGCTCCGTATTTGAGAATGTTGAAATCAGCAGCTTTTACAAAATTTGTAAAAGCTGCAAGCATTAATAAACTAACCAGTAATTTCATTTTAATTGTTCGGGTCATTATCTATTTAAAATATTTGTTTAGGCTTTTATCTAAACTTTAAAACCAGCCAAGATTTTGAGGGTATTTAGGTCCGGTAGTCACAGCGTCAATTTGTTTTTGAGGTATTGGTCTCAAAACATGGAAGGGCTTAATATTTGCTCCTGCTTCAGCGTTGTACAATTTCACCCTTTCTAAAAGTTTACCTGTTCTTACTAAATCCAGCCAACGTATATTTTCCCCACATAATTCACGGGTTCTTTCATCTAAAATAAAATCAAGAGAAGGAATTGAAGTTACATTCATCACAGCTGGATTTGGATTTGGGTAAGCAGCCCTTCTTCTAACAATGTTAATATTATCTAGGGCATCTTGCTGAGTAGCACCACCCATATAAGCTGCTTCCGCAGCAATTAGATAAGTTTCAGCTAAACGATAAACAATTACCGGACGAATAGATGGATAATTCAAGTCAGCACGTTTGGTATCATTGTATTTCTTCATATAAGGTGCCAATGTAAAATCATAACCATCCGGTGGAATCAATAAATACCTGGAGGCTGCGATTTTAGCTGGGCTTACAGCAAAGCCAGGCATAAAAATCGCCGTATCCCCCACTGCAAATTTATTTTGCCCGGGAACAGCACCTGCAGGAGCTCCTGGAGGAAGTGTAGCAGGCCACTTAGGAATAGATGACGCATTATTGCAGATCCAGGTGGTTAGAAACGTTTTATTGTAGCGGGTATCATTTACTCTTTCCTGAAATGCAACATCAGTTAACCATCTGGTGGGCGAGCAACGAATATATGGACGTCCATATATTACTGAACGCATCATTCCCGGACGAAGTTCATATTGAGGAACCCACATGTGATTTAATACATTATCGGCACCACCACTATTATTTGGGCCATTATAAGCAAGATTAGAAGTATGCTGAACATTCCACAATACTTCATTACTATTTTCATTTCCTTCTGCAAATACATCCCCAAAATCTTGCATTAATGACATACCACCTGTGGTGATTACTGTCTTTGCCATGTTATAGGCATCCGTATAATCTGTCGTTTTTTTGGCTAACGAACCGGCTCTGGTTAAATAAACTTTGGCCAATAAATGTTGAGCAGCAACTTTTGTTAGTTCACCTGCAACAGCGCCTGTTGATTTCGGGTTCGCATATAATGTTGGTGTGGCAATGGCCTCCTTAAGGTCATTCACAATAAAATCATAAACTTCGGCCATAGGTTCACGTGTGCCTGATGTTTTAGGGGTATTTTGAAAATTTTTATTTAAAGATACATCACCATAAAACTGAACCAGAAGGAAATAATAATTTGCTCTCAAAATCTTTGCCTCGGCTACACTTCTGCTGATCACATCAGCAGACAAACCAGTAACGATCAAGGAATTATCTATTACTCCATTACAGGTATTAATATTATAATAACAATTTCTCCAGACCGCCTCAACTTGTCCATTTGTAGTGGTGTAATTACTATTGTACTTATTGATGTTGTTGTTTCCATCCTTACCAGTAAAAAACTCGTCCGTTCCAATTACTGTCATGGTAAACAAATCCTGATTCCCCCAGAAAGAACGATTACCTGCGTATGCAGCATCCAATCCTTTTTGAAAGCCCTGTGCTGTTGAAAAATACTCAGGAGTTAAGGTTGAATGCGGTTCTTCTATTAATGCATTTTTACATCCGGTAGCTGCTAAATACAGACAAGCTAAGAAGCAAATAATATATTTCTTTTTCATAACAATTAAAATTGAGTTAAAGCGTCATATTTAAACCAAAAACCATGGAGTAACTAGCAGGTGTATCTACACCAATATTAGGTCTATTATTAGTGGAACCTGTGCTACTTACAATTGATTCAGGATCTATCCCTTTGTATTTATTACGATATTCTGAAAACAAAATGAATGCATCATTAACAGAAGTATAGACTCTCAATGCTTTGATTCCTACTTTGGACACTAGTTTTTGAGGTACGTTGTACCCTAACGCCAAAGTCCTTATTTTAACGAAAGTACCATCGAAATAGCCCAATGTTGAATTGTTTGGTGTATTGGTTGATGCCGCATTTGGCTTAGGCCAGAAATTCTCATTATTGGTTGGAGTCCAATAGTTCACATCCAGATTGTTATAATTTCCTTGGAATGTATTGGCAAATCCACTATTATGCATACTGCTTACAATAGTACTACCGAAACGGCCGAAAGCGACAACAGTAAAGTCGAAGTTTTCATAAGCAAACCTACTCGTAAAACCTCCCGACCAATCTGGCTGGCTAGAACCAATAATTACCCTATCATCAGCGTTAATTTTACCATCGTTATTCGTATCCGCAATTCTTATATTTCCTATCACAGAACTGGTACCAGTAAGCGTTAAGCCCAATCTTTTAGCTTCAGTAATGTCTTCAGGAGTATTTTGCCAGATGCCTACTTTTTTTAAATCGAAAATAGTGCCGATAGGCTGTCCAGTAAATCTATTATTGCCCGGGTCATTGATAATCCCATCTTGTAATTGAGTAATTTTACCACGGTTAATGGAAGCATTAAAGTCTGTTGTCCATCTTACCTTATCTTTACCATCGCCATTGATGTTCAATGTACTGATCTGAAACTCTATCCCTTTATTTTCAGATTTCCCTACATTGGTAGTATAAGCATTTGGAATTCCAGTTGTGAAAGGAAGGTTTTGTGGCAAAATAAGGTTGTCAGTCCAAACATGATATGCATCAATTGACCCTGTTATACGATTATTTAATACGCCAAAATCCAAACCAAGATTCGCTGTTGCACTATACTCCCAAGTCAGTTTTGGATTAGGTACACTCGCTAAAAATAACCCAGTAGTAGTTTTATCACCAAAATTATAAACTACCCCATCAAGCGACCCAAGCGTTGAATAAGGGTCTATTGCAGTATTCCCTACCGACCCATAGGAAAATCTCAGTTTTAAATTTGAAATTGCCGATATGTTCTTAATAAAATTTTCCTGACTGATGTTCCATGCTGCAGCAGCAGAAGGGAATGTTTTATATTTAGCCCCGGGAGCAAGTCGCGAAGAGGCATCAGAACGTAAGGTCAGCGTTAATAAATATTTATCCTTATAACCGTAATTTACCCTCCCCATATAAGAAAGCAATGACCATTCATTAAAACCTCCTGAAGCAGTAAGATTTGAGCCTAGTTCTGGATTATAATACCACAGTGCATCCGCAACAAGGTTATTGTTACTAAAAGAATTGCTTTGGCTTTCATCTTCCTGAAAACTGAATAGGCCGGTAAAGTTAATTTTATGATCTTTGGCGATCACTTTATCATACGTTACAATATTCTCTAACGTATAATCTGTTTTGAAGCCCGTTTTATTATTTGAAGTAGATAATCCACCCAGATTGTTTGAGGTTGCGCTTCCATAGAAATTGCCATAAATATCAGTTTTTAGCTCAGCACCAGCATTAAATCTGTACTTTAATCCTTCGGTTATATAAGCTTCTGCATATAGGGTAGTGAAAGTTCCAAAACGCTTACGATTCTCTATTTTGGCCCCATCAACAAAATCGGCCAGTGGATTCCATACCTGATTTGCACTTCCTGGTACAAAGCCCCATAATTTCCCTGTTTCATCATAAGGTGTTGCTAATGGACTAGCGCGGAGTACCTGCCCCATTGGATTGAAGCCCTCTCCTTTAGTCAAGCTATAAGTATTAAAACTATTCAACCCAACTTTAAAATATTTACCTAATTTCTGATCAATACTTATTTTAGCGGAATAGCGGGTAAAAGCCTGACCAGGATAAATCCCCGTTTCATTGTGATAGCCGCCAGATAGTGCATACTGGGTCTTTTCGGATCCTCCAGAAACTGCGATCTGGTGATTATTTGTAATCCCATTTTTATAAATCAGATCTTGCCAGTCAGTACTACGCCCCATTTTAATAGATTCCAATTCTTGAGGAGCAAAAATACCGTCCAGCGTTGGATCATCTATACCTGAGTACTTCGTCGTACCGTTGACCGCTGCCCACTTTTTTAACAATGCAAACTGAGCGCCATCCATGACGTCAATTTTCCCCAAATTCTTCGTAACCCCAGCATAACCACTATAGGTAACCACAGCCTCACCTATCTTTCCTCTTTTAGTCGTTACCAAAATCACACCGTTTGCCCCTCTTGAGCCATAAATCGCTGTTGAAGACGCATCTTTAAGCACCTCAACTGAAGCGATATCATCTGGATTCAGATCATTGATACTTCCAGTATATGGAATCCCATCCACAACAAATAATGGATCATTGCCTGCGCCAAGTGAACGCACTCCCCGAATCCTAATTACAGGAGTTGCTCCTGGTTTACTGTTACCCCCGCTTTTTTGAATATCTAAACCAGCACCTCTTCCTTGTAAAGCCTGTGATAGGTTGGTTACAGGAACATCAGCAAGGGCCTTTTCTCCAATAGAGACAATAGAACCTGTAATGTCAGATTTTTTCTGCGTTCCATATCCCACTACGATAACTTCTGATAGTGTTTTATTTTCGGCAACTAGTGTTACATTTATTATTGATCTGTTTTCTACTGCAATTTCCTGAGAAATATATCCAATAGAAGAAAATATTAATGTTCCTGTGCCATCAGGAATTGTTAAATTGTAATTACCGTTTCCTTCAGTTGCTGTAGAATTAGTACTTCCCTTCAACTTCACAATGACACCCGGCAAGGGACCATTCACATCAGAGACTTTACCTTTTACTGTTAATTGGTTTTTAAAATGAATTACCTTATTGATTGAGTCACCCTTTCCAAAAGCATCTACCGCACTACAACACAATAAAAAAATCATGATATACCAATAGGAGGATGTTGTTCGATTAATCATAATTGATTGGTTATTTGGTTAAAAATTGATTAACCTAAATTACCAACCCAGTCAATGGTATTTATCTCTTACATTAGCATTGTAATCACCCAAATTGTCATTTCAATCCCCAGTAATTTTTACCATCCGAGTTCACCGCATCAAGTGTAAAATTAAGCGATTTTTGCCCTGAGTATAAGACCACCTCTTCTCCTGCTTTTAAATCAATTTTAACCACTCCATTTTCCTGCGGTGTAATATTGAACTGACGCTTCCCTACACCTTTAACAACACCTTTCAAACCCGTTTTAACTAAACAAGGAGAACCTACCAGACTTTTAATTTTTATAAATTCAATGGTCCCATTTCTACGGCTCCCAGTTACTAAAAATGCCCCCTTTGCACTCAGGTCGTTAAATGTAGCATCCTTCCAACTATCAGGAACAGCAGGAAATGGTCTGATTACCCCATTCCAACTTTGCAAAAGCACCTCATTCATTGTTGTTACTGCCGAAAGCGGTGTTTCTATCACCGGTCCGGCCTCCAGGTACATCGTATTTGGTTTAATGCTGTATTTCCCCTTCATCATCTCATTCAACAGCTGCTGGGTTCTATTTCCATTGCCCATCATGGCATAAATAGAACCCGACCCAGTATAAGAATATCCCCTCCATGAAGCCGCATTATTTTCCCATTGACTTAATGATCTTTTAATCAAATCGCGGTTTTCCAGCTGATCCCAGTTGACATCATAAATCGGATAAACCTGCAATAAATGTGAATAATGACGGTGAGAGATCGAAAAATCAGCATCACGACCAATGCGATAACCCAATCTATCCTGTGGATATGGGGTTAAGTTGGTCAACACCTCCTGCCACTTAGCAGCAAGGGGATCATTTAATCCAAGTTCTTTATTGATATACAGCAAGGTTTTTAAGCCCCAATGAAAGACAGATAAGTCGTAATTTGCATCTCTGGTAACTCCTTTTGGATATTCTGGAGAATAAGTATAAGGAAGATGGTATTTACCATCGCTTTCCTTATCTATAATATTTAAATAGTAATTAACAGATCGGGTTAATACCGGGAAAAGTTTTTTAATGATCTGCTTATCCATAGTATGCTCATAAGCTTGATAGTAGACGTGCAAGAGCCAGGTAAGGTTACCCAACTCCTTGGATGCATCACTGCTTTCAGTTCCATTATTCCCCTTTAAAACTTTAATCCCCGAAGTCATCGTATATGGACCAGATCTACCTAAGGCGGCCGAATTGTGTTGATAAGGCTCAGGTGCATTTTTAGATAAATTATCAATATTATCATTGATCATCTTCATCAGCGGTGCAACTAGCTCCACATGATTAGAGCTAAAAAATGGATAGTAGCTGAGCTGGATATTCAAGTTCCACCAGTACTTAGGCCAGGGTGTCATCTTGTACCATGGTCCCATTAAATCTATTGGATAGGCCCCCACTCTAGTCGCCGAAGCCATTTTATATTGCTGAATCCACCAGAAACTTTCTAAACGAGTATCTGGAATTGAAATAAAACTCTTCTGATAAAAATTACGCCAATGCGCTCTGTGCGCAGCAATAATTTGAGGTACACTTGCAGGGCTTATCGAACTTAAAACTTTCTTTGCAGCTTCCTTAGAACCATCTTTAGGGTAACTGCTTGCGATAGTGATCAACAAGGAATTGGTATTCCCCTTTTCCGTATTTTTCCATGCAGTAGTATAGCTACCACCACTTGCCAAAAGCTGATAATTATAATTTACCTCGTTTTCCTCAGAAATACGATAAGGCGGATTAGCGGTGTATTTTGAAGCAGTATCTTTTCCCAACGCCAAAAATGGACTCAGAGCTTGCTCCGGTTTCCAGGTCCAGCTTGGTTTTTCGTCCTTTTCTGTGCGTGTATTTAAAATAATGACATCTTTAGTAGCTGCGACAAGTCCATTGAAATGAATCAGTCCTTTATCCGTTGTAATTGTTCCCGTCAACTCAGCCTTAAGTAAATCTAAACGCAGCTTGATACTTTTAATGGAGCCCTTTACTTCCATTAAGAATCTACCAATAGGTAATCTGCACCTTCCAATTGATGCATTAATTCCTTCTTCATGCGCTACCACATCGGTTCTACCTAAATCAAACCTTAAAGTATTTGCATCCTCTCGGTACACCATCACGCCCAGTAAGCCGTTACCTAAAAATGCTCCCTCCTCCCATTTGGTAGATAAAGAATCAAAAACCATATCATTCCGGGACATAAAAGTATCCCAGTTTATTTTATTTTGGAACTGGGCAGAGCTCTGCTGAAAAATACCCGCCAGCAACAGTAAGATTAGGATTCGTTTGTTCATTTTATTTTTCTGCAACAATTTCAAAAACAGCACTGGTTAAAGGTGCTATTTTACCAGCCGAAAGATTCAATCCTACTTTCATCAGGTAATCACCACTGTAAACTTTTCCATCCTCTGCTTGAGTAGACCGGGTATCAGGCAAGAGATTAATTTCTTGTATTTTATACTTTTTCAGAGGATCAAGGCCTTGTAAAAGTACTTTGCCCATATATTCTTTACGTCTAAAATTGAGCAGGTAGTTGAAGAGCACGGCCCTATTTTTACTTTGATCGGCATACATCAAAACGGCCCTATTCTCTTCATAAGGGGAAACCAGACGGTACAAATCACCAAACCAGATGACATCACTGATTCCTTTGTAGGTTTTCACTGCCTGATTACTAAACTTTATCTCTTGTTCTGTTAAGTTTTTAACCCGTATATCGTATCCCATTTTAGCCATCATCGCTACATCGGTACGGAACTTAAGAGATTGTTTACCCATTGAAGTCACATGACTTGATACAGTTAATGCCGGGAAAAAGTTAAGGTATCCCCATTGTATAAATACGCGCTCCAGACCATCAGTATTGTCGCTAGGCCAGAACTCTGTAAAGTATTTCAAACCTCCATAATCAACCCTTCCACCGCCACCAGCGCAAAGCATAATCGGTAAGTGTGGATGTTTTTCTCTTAAGCGCTTAAGGACATCAAATAAGGCTCTGTTATAGTCGATAAACAGATTACCCTGGTTTTCTTTTAAAAATGGAGAATAAGTGTTGGTCAGCATTCGGTTACAATCCCATTTGATAAAAGCAATGCCCGGATTCTTGGTTACCAAATCGTTTACCATATCGTATATAAAATCCTGAACTTTTGGGTTTACCAAATCCAATACCAATTGATTACGTGAATACGCTTCCTCTCGGTTGGGTAACTTTAATATCCATTCTGGATGTTTTTCATAAAGCTCACTTTTAGGACTTACCATTTCCGGCTCTAACCAAATTCCAAACTGCAAATGCTTTTTATTGGCTTCACTAACCAGATAACCAATTCCACTTGGCAGCTTTTTCTTGTCAACCTGCCAATCCCCTAACGCGGTTTTATCCGCATCTCTTGGATATTTATTCCCAAACCAGCCATCATCCAATAAAAATAGATCAACACCCAATTTATTCGCTCCATCAAACAATTCAACCAATACGTCCTGGTTAAAATCCATATGAGTAGCTTCCCAATTGTTTAAAAGTGTTAACCTCGGTTTATTCCCATCCAATACACCATAATTTCTGGCCCAGCGATGCAGATTTCTAGTGGCCTCACCTTTACCATTTTTGGTATAGGTAAATATAAATGCAGGAGTTTCAAAGGTTTTGCCTGGCTGTAATTTATATTCAGAAGCGTAAGGATTTATACCAGTAATCATTCGTAATGAATTTTGCTGATCGATTTCAAAAGAACATTGAAAGTTACCTGACCAGGCCAATGTACCTGCGATCAATTCGCCGGTGGTTTCGTCAGACGGCTTATTTAGAGAAAGGAAAAAACAAGGCGAGCGATACATTTGGGCTCTGGTACCAAGCTTACTATCCAGTATTTTTATACCCGGTGTAAGTTGACTTTCCTTCATGCGCATTTCGGTCATGTAATCTCCATCAAACTGACTCAACCAATATTTAGAAGCATCAAAATGCAACATAGAAGACGCATAATTGGTTAGCGTAACTGGCTTTTTCTCGTTATGCTTTATTTCTGTCCATTCTTTAATAATGTCTTCGTTGTAATAAGTTGAAAAATGCAAGACCACCTCTACTGGATATTGTGGATCCTTTAATGTGATAGACGTAGTAGTCACATTATCGTCTTCTTTGCTAGTCCTCTGCGCTGCATACTTTAAATCCAGTGAAGGATTACCATCACTGTGTACCATACGGATCGCAGGCTCAAAAAGATCGCCCATGCCTGCTCCAATGTAAGCCTCCCTGCGGGTAGATTGCAGTAAACCCTGATCTGCAGGATTAATAAGCCTTTGCCCCAGGTAACTTTGATATAATTTTTGAGCAGAGGATATAGTAAAAATAAGCGAGGTGTTTTTAGTTTCAACAACAATCTGCTTTTCTTTTTGCGCATTGGCATTACTACCAAGTCCTAAAAACAAAAGAAAACAGGCAATGTATTTAGTCATGTTTTAGTTTGTATTAGAGTTTAATTAATTGAGTTCCACCCTCTTTAATTTGATATTTATAATCCTTCCCTGCCTTTTTAATGGTTACCAGTAATTTATCCTTACCGGTACGCGCTACTTCCAGGTCAAATACATTTCCAAAAGAATGGATATTCCTTAAAGCCATATTGTTCCAGTCTTTGGCTAACCTTGGCGCGCACTCAAAGCTATTAAAACCAACAGGGCGCATGCCAAACAAGCCTTCAGTAAATATACGGCAGTATAAACCACTTTCAGCAGATAGATGGCGTTGATTCCCCTCTGGATAAGCTTCCACTGCATAAGGAACGTGATCACCCAATAACCTACGACGTGAGTAATATTTGATAAAATCCATTGCTTTATCAGTTTCTCCAGCTTGCAGTACTCCTCTTAATGCGTAAAGCGTGGATCTGTCCCAGAAAGTTTCCTTTCCTGCCTGTGTGGCTAGTCCGTCCGCTGTCCATAATCTCGGGGAAAACAACGCATCAATGGTACCTTGTTTTCTATCAAAAATACCCATAGTTAAAGGCAAGCAAATCCATGCACGCAATACATCATTGCCTTCGTAATACTTATAGGTTTCAAAGCCTTCTACATTACCGCCAAAATACTTTTCTATGTTCGTTTTCAATGCATCGGCCTCCTTACGGTAAGCATCAGTCTGACTTTTAGGTTTATTTAATGCCTGCCCCAATAACACTGACGAACGTAATGCATCATAGTATAAGGTATTGGTTGATAAATTGGCCTTACCAGCCGGAAAACGACCTTCTAGTTCATCTTTATCGGAAGTAACAACCCCCTCTGAATTTAATTTGCGTTTGCTGTATTCCAAACACCACTCAATTAAAGGCCATAACTTGCGAGCCGAATCTATATTCCCATTGGCCAATGCATAACGCGAAGCACCATATGCGATCATCGCCTGATCTCCCCGGTCCCCCGCACCTTTCCAAACCGCATCACCTTCGGCCACAATTGAACTTGGGATAGCTTTATAGTCAGGATTCATATACTTTGCAAACCAGCTATAAGCATTCATTGCAGAAAGATTACCTATCCTATCGCCCGAAAAGGCAAAATAAGGGTTGATATATTCTGCCTGATCATTGGCCCATATAGCCGCATAATAAGCTAAACCGCCAGGTCCATGCATATAGCCACCCTTTGTTTTATAAATACTTTCCGTAGCCCTAAGTTTAGCGAAATCGAAAGTTGTATTCAATACCTTATCAGGAGTTTCTAATTTTAGAGGGGCTTCAATCTCGGCAATTCTCGCTATTCTTTTTTGTTCTTCTACATCAGGGTTAATTACTGGTAGTTGATCAGGATGATCTGTAGCCAGGTAGTAAACAGCAAAGGTGATCGACTTTCCTGGTTTTAAAACCCGACTTCCATCACCGATTGTCCCCATGATTACACTATGCGATCGCACTTTACTTCTTGAAGGATCGGTTCTTACCTCACGTTTCAAGTATTCCATTGTAACCGGAAGATCCGCATGAGATACGTTGGTAAAGACAAATTTCTCAATGGCCATAGGCTGATCCACGGATGGGTAGATACTTCGTTCCATGGTACACAAAATCGGTTCCCCGATTTCAGCGTTTACCCGCATGATGCCCTTATGATTGATATTTTTAATATCGTAACCTATACTACCCTTTTTCTTGCTTTTAGCACTTGCAAAATCAAAAAGTTTATTGTTGATGTAGAACCGGGGAAGTTCTATATCCTGAAATGAATAAGTGATATGTGTTCTGGTCCCATCGGGCACCATGCGAAAAGTTGGAAAAACAAGGGTTCTGCTAATTTTAGACCTTTTAAGACTATCCAATCCGTATTCAACCCAAATAGCTACCTTTTCACCCGTCATTTCAATATGGTCGGAATGTGGTACTGTATTGTTAACGTTCCATGTGATACTTCCATTGGGTTGTATGGCCCATCTATCGATCTGTTTTGGCAAAGTAACACGCTGCTGTCCGTAGCATAAAGCCTGACTAAGACAAAAAGCTGCCGCAATAATGTTTGTTTTGGTAAAAAAAAATCTCATACTGTTAATTATGTTCAAATTGGCTATTGCAATTTGAACATAATTAACAGCTTTTTCAGGCATTCAATTGGCTAGTTAATCAACAATCTCAGCATAGATATCCAATCAATACTATTTCATCCGTCTTTGATTTCTACTGAATCTGTTACACAAATGCGTTAAATCAATCGCTTGTCCACCTCCAATTTCATTGAGTACAAAAAATGTTCTGAGCTCACTTACATTTTCAAATTTAGCGAATGTATTGACCAGGCAATTGCGATAACCCTTCATATCAGTGGCTACTATATGTAGCAAAAAGTCAAACATTCCATTTACATGATAGCAATTAGTAACCTCAGGGACATACTTTACAAACTCCATAAAAGATTCCAGATTTGAACTGCTATTGTGAATCAACCGAACTCCGGTAAAGGCCATCAATTCTCTGTTTAGCATAGTGTTGTTCAAAACCGTCACATATTGCTTAATATATCCACGTTGTTCTAATCGCTTTATTCTTGAGCTTACTGAGTTAGGAGATAAATGGATCTTCCTTGAAATATCCTTGGCGCTAATCCTTGCATTTTCCTGCAAATGAAATAATAATTTGAGATCTAGTTCGTCTAAGTTGAAAGGCATACAGTTTTTTTTTATTTGAAGGCAAATTAGATCAAGTCATCAATTAAAAAAACTGTCTGTAGATACTTTTTTATTTAGATTGTCTTTTAAAATTCTCTCCACGCAATCTGCTCAGAAACGAAGGTTGCATCGCTAAATAGCTGGCAATGTGCTTTACAGCAAAGTATTGTTCAATCTCGACCCCAAAAAAACTTAGGAATTCCTGATATCTTTCTCTTGGTTTCATCTTCCCTATTTTCCTTTTCTCTAGAAAATCCTGTTTCTCCAAGTCAAAAGCATTCAGCTTCAGACATTCAAAATATTCTTTTGGTAAGGGAATAATTACTGCACCACGAGCCAGCTGCAAATTAAGATCACTGTTTACAGGCATCTGTTCTACCTTACCAGGTTTACAAAAATCTTCAGTTTCCTCATAGGGTAAGCCTTCCTCATCAACCCTGCGGGTATAATAACGCCCATAACCCGAATGCAACCAAAAACCCTCAGTACATAAGCCGCCTTCAGCCCCCACCATTGTCATTTTCCCCAAAGTTTCTACCTGGAGCATTGGCAATATCGTACTATAAAACGCATCTGAGTGGTCCAGAAAACTGCGTAAGTAGTTAAAAAAATCACTGATGACCATCAGTTCTCTTTCTGACCTATGCGAAATACTTAAGCCCCTGATACTGAACTCATCTTCAATTGATTCCCTTATCGATATTTTACAAAATAAATAATCTTTACGCTCTTTCATACATCTACTTTCTTTCATATGTTAATTTTCTTAATAAATTACACATAGTCCAACCAATAATCCACATTAGAAAGAAAATTTATTTTGTAACGATAATGGGACAAACTATCAAAAAAACAAAACCCGCCTTATAAATAAATTATAAGGCGGGTCCGGTAAAGTTAATTTATAATTTAAGCGACCAGCTTACCCAGGTTTTGTATCCAGTCTGCAAACATATTCTGTTCTATTTTTATAACCAATTCCGCATGTTTTTCCCAATCTGGCGAGAAGGTTTTAAGTTGGTTCAACATCTCTTCCAAATGTCCCTCTTCCTCCAAAATGATAGATTTAACATTCACCTTGCTTCCTGCTCTGGTTAAAACATCCTGATAAACAGGATACAACTCATCTGCCCGCACTTCAATTGCATAAGTAACAAATAAATAAGCAGCAAATTTCAGCTCATAACCAGTCAAATTGAAGTGCTGCTTTAAATATCTACATACAGCGACATCCAGCGCATTCAAATAAAATTTAGTATGATTAGGACTTAAAAGCTCGTCATTGGTATATGTTTTACACAAGTCACCATCCAGCTTATCCAATTGCTTCTTCAGGTAATATGCATGGCGATGTTCTTCTGCGGCATGTTTAAGAATGATCAGGTTCACCTGTTCTTTATGCTCCGATGCTGAAATCTTTTTGGCACCTGCATTCTCCATGTAGGACAATGTATTTAGCCACTTAGCATGCAACATATTATCATTAACTATATTCTCCAAAATTGCCTGGATCTGCATATTATATCTCTTTTAATGCCTGTAAAATTGTTTGGTAAATATACGCCAGATCTTCATTACTAATTACATAGGGAGGCAATATATATAATATATTGCCCAATGGACGCAGCACAATCCCCCGTTCTAAAAAGTACAAGTATAACTTATCCCTTAATCCGCTCAAATAAGAGGTATCATCACCAGTTTCCCATTCCATAACCAGTATTGTTCCAGCTTGCCTGATAGCTTTCAACTTAGGGTGTCCTTTAATACTTTCTGCAAATCCCCTATGTTGCGCTTCCACTCTCTGAATATTCTGCAGGGTTTCGGGGCTTAATAAAATATCAAGACTGGCCAATGAAGCAGCACAAGCGACAGGATTTGCCGTAAATGAATGTCCATGGTACAGTGTTTTAAGTTTATCATCACTTAAAAAACCATCAAATATCGTTGCATTACAGGTAGTAATCCCGAGCGGCATTGTTCCCCCTGTTAGTCCTTTAGAGAGACAAAATATATCCGGTTTATTGGCCAATGCTTCACAAGAAAAATACCTTCCTGTACGACCAAAACCAGTCATTACCTCATCGGCAATGGTTAAAATACCATGTTTCTGACAGCTTTCCAGAAGCTGATCTAGGTATTGAGCTTCATACATCAGCATTCCACTAGCTCCGAGAACCATTGGTTCGAAGATAAAACAAGCAACCTCATTAGAAAGATAGTTGATCCTCGACTTTAATTGCTCGATGTTTTGAGCATTGGGTAAGTCTATAAACTCTACATCAAACAAAAGCTGATTAAATGGATCCGTAAATATGCTGCGACCACTAACAGACATGGCACCAAAGGTATCACCATGATAAGCCTCTTTAAATGCAATGATCTTTTTACGGTCCTGCTTACCGGTATTTACCCAATACTGTAAACACATCTTAAGGGCAACCTCTACCGCAGTAGAGCCATTATCGCTATAAAAGGCTTTTGATTGCTTTCCCGGTAGCAGTGGTAATAGACGTTCCGCAAGTCGTACTGCAGGTTCATGGGTAAAGCCGGCAAATATTACATGTTCGAGTGTATTTAGTTGTTCGGCAACCTTGGCAGCAATATATGGATGTGCGTGCCCATGAATATTTACCCACCAGCTAGAAACTGCATCAATATACTTTTTGCCCGCCTCATCAAATAAATAAACACCTTCCCCACTCACAATAGGAATATGGGGCAAAGGATTTTTCATTTGCGTATAGGGATGCCAAATCACTTGTGCATCACGTGCTGCTAAACTCATAAATCGTATTGTTTCAATAACAGATCAATTGCCTTTTTATCGGTTTTAAAGGTCACATCGTCTTCCTTTAGCGTATCCAATGCAATCCATCTAAACGATTGCAGAGCCCCCTCATCAAAGTCAAATGCCTCAGTTTTAAAATTGAGTGCTAAAGGATGTACAGCCCTAACCAAGTAATAAATGCTTAAAATCTGGCTGTCGTTAAAAGATGACTGCTCATAAAAATCAGTCGTATAAAGATGAGCTAACACCTCTATTTCGGCATTACACTCCTCCATAAACTCCCTTTTAAGCGCATCTGCGAGGCCTTCACCAAGCTCAAGACCACCACCAGGGAACTTACTAAAGATACGCCCACCCGACTGCTCGTCACTAATCAAGACTTCATTGTTGGTGTTGATTAATAACCCGTATACCCTAACGTTAAAATAGCTCATTATTTATTGGTCAAAATGTTTTAAATTCTTAGTCGCATTGTCTATTGTCCACTTGATTTCAGCTCGGAAAGGTTCCTGTCTAACCGGGCATTCTTTCATATGACAATAATTACAGCAAGCCGGCAAACATGGATCAGTATGGATAAAAAGCTCAGTCCTACGATCCGCATTACCATTTATGATTTCATCTATTTCAGATACTTCCTTGTGAACCCTGTTCAAGTCAAAATAATATGGCAAAGTAATGTGACAATCGATGTGCAAATCAGCACCATATTGCTGCGCCCTTAAATTATGTACATCTATCCAGGGATCTTTCCTGTTTTTTTGAAGTATATTAATAATATCGGCAACCAGATCAACATTACTTTCGTCCATTAAACCGCCCACTGAGCGCCTGGTTAACTTATAACCGTTATATAATATGTATAAGCCCAAAAGGATTGAAATCACGCTATCCAGCCAAAAAATCTCCGTCAGCTTAATCAAAATGATTCCTACAACTAGGCCACCACTGGTAATCGCATCAGTTAACAGGTGTTTTCCATCGGCTTCAAGGGTAATTGATCTATGGTTCTTTCCGGTATTGATCAAATAGTAACCTACAATCAGGTTAACTACCCCAGTGACTCCAATAATGCCGGCTCCTTCAAAAAGTTGAACAATTGGCTTAGGATAGATCAAATCATACCCCGATTTAAAGATAATAATAACCCCTGCAATAGCTATTAGCACACCTTCAATAAACGCAGAAAAGAATTCCACTTTTCCATGCCCATACGGATGGTTTTCATCCTTTGGCAAAGTAGCAAGGTAAATGCTATAAAAAGCAAAGCTACTGGCTATTACATTTACAATGCTTTCGGCGGCATCTGTAAGTATAGCATTTGAATGTGTGATGAAATAGGCGGCAAATTTAGCCAGCATTAACACTACGCTTACGCACAATGCGATTAATATGGCTTTCTTTTGAGGTTGCAAATTGCTGAGTTTAGCAGCCAAAAATACAGTTTACCTGTCAAATTATGATAAAAAGTATTTTTTTTAGTTTATAATACCGTTAGGTTTATATATTTGCTATTTCACAAAATAATATTTGCTTGCGCATTAATCATTATGACATTTTTATCAAAAAGAATCAACAACCTATCTGAGTCACAAACCATTAAAATGGCGAAGCTAGGAAGAGAGCTATCTGCAAAAGGGATAGACATTATCAATTTAAGCTTTGGAGAGCCTGACTTTTTTACACCTGATGATGTAAAGACGGCAGCCAAGAAGGCAATTGACGAAAATTACTCTTACTACACCCCGGTTTCAGGTTACCCTGAATTACGTAAGGCTGTTGTTGACAAGCTTTTAAAGGAAAATGGCTTGACTTATACGTTCGACCAAATTGTGGTCTCTACTGGCGCTAAACAATCATTAGCCAATGCGGTAATGTGTCTAGTTGATCCAGGAGATGAAGTTATCGTACCAACTCCTTACTGGGTATCCTATTCAGAAATGATTAAACTTGGTGAAGGTGAAACTGTCTTTATCAATGCATCTGCAGAGAATAACTTTAAAATAACTGGTGCACAGCTAGCAGCCGCAATCACGCCTAAAACCAAATTATTCATGTTCTCTTCGCCATGTAACCCAACAGGATCGGTTTACAGCAAAGAAGAACTTGCTGATTTAGTTGCAGTATTCGAAAAACATCCAAACATCTACATCATCTCTGATGAGATTTACGAACACATCAACTTCGTTGGAAAACATGCTTCAATCGCTGAGTTTGATTCTGTAAAAGACAGGGTAATCCTAATCAATGGCTTCTCTAAATCTTATGCAATGACTGGCTGGAGAGTTGGCTATATGGCTGCAAACAAAGAAATTGCCAATGCCTGTGATAAGCTACAAGGACAAATCACTTCAGGTTCTTCTTCAATTGCACAACGTGCAGCTTTAGGAGCATACCAAGGTGGTTTAGAATCTGTAAAATTAATGGTTGACGAATTCAGAAAACGTAGAGATATCGTTTATGCTTTATTAAAAGAAATCCCTGGTATCAAAGTAAACCTTCCAGACGGGGCCTTTTATTTCTTCCCTGAAGTAAAATCTTATTTCGGTAAAAAGAACGGCGATACGGTTATCAACACAGCTGAAGATCTTTCTCTATACCTTTTAAATGAAGCACACGTATCTACAGTTACTGGTGAAGCTTTCGGAAACGAAGACTGCATCCGTATCTCTTACGCTGCTTCAGAAGAGCAATTAAGAAAGGCTGTTAGCCAAATTAAAGATGCCTTAGCTAAATTAAGCTAACTTCATATAACAGTATAACCATAGAGTAGGAAGGTAATCATTATTTGATTACCCGTCCCCTCACACCACCGTACGTGCCGTTCGGCATACGGCGGTTCATTAAACATAA
>RCUH01000241.1_pt1 | contig 67594 bp, 63 predicted proteins | sample 2166191 | NCBI WGS metagenome assembly RCUH01 (sample SAMN09932848, study PRJNA488358) | compost metagenome | feature: garden; material: soil; isolation source: compost soil in an enriched community after 214 h of incubation | place: Germany: Experimental Botanical Garden Goettingen | collected... | reverse complement strand
TGAGGATGTTGGTCAATGTAATAACGGCGATTGAGCCAGTGGCCAAATCCCTGCAACATGTTAGTCTTATGCAAGGTTATAAGGTTTATGGTGCCCACCTTGGCCCATTTAAAACACCGGCCAAAGAATCTGATGCTGGTCATATGCCACCTGAATTTAACACCAGCCAGCTTCAGTACCTTCAACAGCAACAAATTGGCAAACAGTGGACCTGGTCGGCTATACGGCCGTCGGTTGTGGGTGGAACGGCAACTGGAAACCCGATGAACCTTGCATTGTTGATAGCTGTATATGCCACTATTTCCAAAAAATTAAATATTCCGCTTCGTTTTCCGGGCAAGATTGGCGCATACGACACCTTACTCGAGATGACAGACGCTACTTTATTGGCAAAGGCAACGGTATGGGCAGCAACAGAACCTCAAGCGGCCAATCAGGCTTTTAATATTAACAATGGAGATTTATTCCGCTGGAAAGATCTCTGGCCCAAAATTGCAGAATATTTTAATATGAAAGTCGACACCCCCCTCCCCCTAAACCTACAGACTATGATGTCCGATAAAGAATATATATGGGAAGACATACAGAAACAACAGGGATTAAATTATAATTATCAGGAGGTCTCCGCTTGGGCATTCGGCGACTTTGTCTTCTCCTGGAATTACGACTTTTTTGCGGATGGTAGCAAAGCACGAAGATTCGGTTTCCATGAATACATTGATACCGAGCAGATGTTTTTTCGGTTATTCGATGAAATGCGGAACAAACAGATCATTCCTTAAAGATAAACCTGTTTCATGGTAGTCCTTATTGCTACCATGAAACGAGAAATGAAGTCTAGCATTTCAAGCAGCCCGATGTCGGAAATATTAAAATGAAAAATTAATTTGTCTAGTTACAGATAACTGTAGATTCACATTCGTGACTGTATAGTCCTTTTTTGTCTCAAAAAAGTTCATTTTATTATTGATCACCATTCCGTAGGTAAAAGACCAATCATTCTTGGCATAACTGGCCACTGTCCTGGCCAGTACAGTTGGGTATACTTTAAAACGAAAGTTCCGGAAATTTTCGACATCGTTTCCAATGTTAAAACCAATCGTTGTATACGCCGTTATGAGCCAATGCTGTCCCAGAGCCCAGGAATGTACATATCCTCCTTGCGCACCAATTTGAAGATTGTCGAGATTTTGCACAAAATTACCGTCAAACCCTTCAAAATCCCGCAGTTGATGCCAATACACATTGGCTCCAAGCAGGAAGCTCCCTGCACTCTGAAGCTGACGCTCGCTTCGTTCAAAGGCTGCTTTTAATGAAAACCGTGTGTGATTGAACACATAGGTCTGCTCGAGTCCCATCTGATTGATTTTCATCGCCGGAAAAAGCTTAGTATCCTCTCCATCCATGGCAAAGAATCCTTTATAACGCTGGAAATAGATATCTGTTACAAATTTTCGACCATAGCGATGTACCTGAAAGTCTGTCGAACTCGTTTTACCGTATGTCTTGTCTTTTAATGAAACAATCTTTGTGCCCACAAGAAAATTAATCATTGTATTCCGGATCCCTAATCCTACTCCGATTTTCAAGGGGTTATTCGGTTCAAAAGTTTTGTCTTCAGTGGTCATATTGACCGCACTTGTAGAGAGATAACTCGTTATCCAGGATGCATTGGGATAGGTATAAATAAATGTTGTGTCAATCTCCTGCCCCTTCGTGTAAAGGCAGAATAAACATAGGATAAAGAACAGCAATAAATTCCTGCGCATCAGTAATGGACGTAAAGTTTTCAATAGTACAATCTGTATGAATCTATCCAGTGAATATACAGCTTATCTCGTAAAAACAATGAGATTCTGAGTAGGTCTCACCACAATCTTTGTTTCCAAAAAAGAAATCCAATGAAACCAGAAAACAAAACAAACTAAAAATCAGTTAGATAAATAATTTAAAATATTTATTTTTAAATTATTGCAACCTAAATTTCACTTGTGGGTCTTATTTGTCCGTGAACACAGAAACAGCTATACAACGTCAAGCCGACCGGGAACTCGTCTCTCAGATCCTCCAACGGGATCCGCATGCTTTCCATAAGCTTATCGTTGATCATGAGAAGCTCGTCGCTCATTTGGTTTACAAAATGATCCCAGTCGTTGCAGACCGCCGAGACATTATACAAGATGTCTATATTAAAGTTCACAATAATCTAAGACAATTTCGTTTTCAGAGCAAATTGTCGACTTGGATCGGGCAGATTACGTATAATACCTGCTTGCATTATCTGCAGAAAAAACGTCCTATCCTCATGGAAAGTTTTTTTGAAAATGCTGATTTGTCTTATACAGATTATAAAATAGTACAAGCAGCCAGCAACGAAACAGAAAATAGGCTTTTTGCGCGCGAACTCAGCCAGACAATAGCACAGGCTGTAGCACAGCTCTCTGCATTATATCAAACGCTGATCGGATTACATTACCAACAGGAATTGAGTCTACAGGAGATTTCTGAAATCACACAATTACCAGAGGGTACGATAAAGTCCTATTTGTTTCGCGCACGTAAGCAATTAAAAGATATTCTACTCAAATCACAAAAAAGAGAGGAACTATGAACAGTACACATTTAACAGAAGAACAGTTGCAGGCTCTTGCTGATTCCACTAACGATACAACAAGATTGGAAATGGATCATATTTCCACCTGTGCAGCATGCAGAATCAAATTTGAAAACTATCAGTTGATCAACTCGACGATCCAAGAATTACCCATGGCAAGCTTTGATCCTGATCTACCCGATTATATTGTCGGTATGCTAATTCCTCAAAGGGCTCCAATTCATTGGGCAGCCCTCCTTGCTGCAAGCTTAGGTGGTCTATTGGTTACAGTTGCTGCTGTTATCTACGGGAACCAATTTATCAAGTTATTTATTCAGCTTCCCGATAATTTACGTTATTTCTTTGCCCTCCTACCACTTTCTTTAATCAGCGTAAAGACCATACTATCCCTCATCCGATATCGACAAAAAATGAACATCATCATAAAAAAAACAAATTCCTTGCAACCTAAATTGGATTGGTAGGTCTGATATACTATAAAAATCAATTGTATGAAACGCATTTTTAACTTAACATTGGTACTGCTTACAATCAATACGATGCCGACGATAGCTGCACAACAAGCTGCTTCCGTGATGGCAGATAAAGAAGTTATTTTTTTCTCGCTCAACGCGATTGCTGTTTTGCTGTCCATCTGGATCGCTTCCTCTTTTTTGCTCAAGCTTGTCAAGCTATTCCTAAACGATCGTTTGCGCAGAACCCTGATTGAAAGGAATGCACCTTTGGAGATCGTTACGGAGATCCTTCCGAAAGAAAACAATCTTGTAGAACAAGCCTTAAGCTGGTGCTGTGTATTATTTGCCGGCTCCGTCGGACTCACGTTATGCTATTTTACCCAACCTCTTGGCTTTCACTCAGCCATTATTCTGAGTATGAGCTTAGCATTCGGTTTGCTTGTCTATTATTTCATCCGTAAAAATAAAAATCAATCATGAAAACAAATTACACCCTTATCGCAATAGCTATGCTATGTGTTGGCTTATTCGTATCTGGTAAAAAGCTATTTGATCAATTTGCTGTCAATCATTCTGAAACTACTGTTATCTACACCGAAGATGGCTCACTCTGTACTTTAACGGCGAGCTTTCCAAAAGCACAATCGGCTTCAATTGGCCAATACATTAAAAGCTGGAGTCAAAAAGCAGGTAAATCTTTGGTTTTGTCGGGAGATACAGCGCTATTATCATCCGTTAATGGTCCCCATTACAAGCTCTATATGGATGAGACTAATCTAGAAGTCATTGCAAACCGCGATCAGCTTAACAAGGCTTCTTATGCCGTAGTAAAAAACGATTACAAGTTGATCACAGATTTTATTACAAAGGGAATTGAACCGCGTAATTAAAAAATAAAACAGATGAAGATAACAGTACTGCTTCTCGCCCTTAGTTTGGGTTTTGCCGTGTTTATGGTCTCCAAAACTCAAGGCCAACAAAATCTACCTGTGATTCAGGCCAGCAAACCCTTCGTCAGTATCCGTGATGGAAAGTTGTTAGCTAAGGATGTATGGAAATTAATCCCCGCAACGGCACCTGATATCTACTATACACAGGTGCCAAGAGCAGAACGTAAGATCACATTTATTACCGATAAGGATTCCATTTCTTTTACGACTACTTATGGTAAAACCTATGATTTCATCATATTACTGAATGAACGGGATCGTATTCTAACGCGCATATTGGCCAATTATGAGCAACTATTAAATCCGACTGTACAACCTAAGCCAGCGATACACTCGTCGGATACCATTCCCTTTTTTATGAAAAATAGTCGTCTTTATTTTAAGGGAAGCCTCAATGGTTATAAAAACTTGACGATCATGTTTGATCTGGGAGCGGGTATCACCTGCCTCAGCAAGCAATCTCCTGCAAAAGCGGCTGTCAAATTTGATGGTCACATCAGTGTCCAGAATACGGATGGAACAAACAATGAGCCCAGTGCTAGTATCAATAGTTTGGAAATTGGTGGATTACGCTGGGATAAAGTTCCGTTGGTGCAAATTCGAAATCTAGCGGATGGTGAAGATATGATCATCGGAAATTCACTGTTCCGGGACAAGATTATCGAAGTTGATTATGAGAAAAAGATTATGATCCTAAGCGATCAGATAATCAACGATCTACAGGGCTATCAAGTTCACGATGTTGACTATTTCCAACATCGCCCCCGATTTGAAGTCAATATCAAAGTCGGAGAACAGGATTATCCCTTCCATTTTCTATTTGATACTGGTCGGGATGGCAGTATGCTTATTGGGGACGATTTTACAAATCGTTATGGTCTTTGGAACAAATATCATTCGCTATTTTCTTTTGGCAGAAAAAAGATCATTGTCATTCCGGAGCTCAAAATCGGGAACCAGGTATTTAAAAACATTGTAACCAATGCCAATAATCACGATTATCCGAATACCAAGCAAAGCTTATTGGGCAATAAAATATTAAATCAATTTAATTTTATCCTGGATAACCGCAGCGGCAAAATATATCTGAAAGCAAACAAATACCAAAATGACAACTACAGCGCATACAATGCGTTTAAGCTGGTAAGGACGTTAATTGTAATTTTGATCAGCGGACTACTGATCTTTATAGGCTATCGTATCCGAAAGTCATATCTTCGAAAACAATCCTCATTATAAACGCTATTTTCACGCTGCCTACATTTCCGGGAACCTATCTCCTACCAGATTAAGCAAAATATTAAATTCCAGATATGCTTTCAAATTGGCCAAAACGAGTGTAAATCCTTCAGTACTATCGCGCACCTCAGCGATCAGCTTTTCGGGCGTATCATGTTCGATTTCATTGGTCACGGATACAAACGTTCCCCCTTCTATCGCACGAAATTCCCATTCGACAATTGAAGGCCTGTCATAATTGCCCCAGTTGAAAATAATTTTTTGGTTTTCTATGATCTCCAGCACCTCAACATTGACCTTATGATTATACATCTCCCATTCCCATTCAATCGTCTTTCCCTTTTCTAATTTTCCCGAACTCTTGGTAAACCAGATTTTAGTTGTAATCGCAGGGTCTACTATCGCCTGAAACACTTCAGCGACATCTTTCCGGATAAACATTTCTGCTTTTGCAAAATTCTTCTTCATCGTTTGTATCTAAATACCAATAAATTAACTATATTTTTTTAAATACGGAAACTTAACAAAAGTTTAATCAGTTTCAGGATACGGTATCCTTATCTAAAATACATATAAAATAGTAATTTTCTTGAAAAACAGATCATTCGTAAATATTGTGCAATCCATTGAGATTGACATCAGCCGACCATAATCTGTTTAAATAACATACAAAAGAACGATGTGATCAAGCTCGTTCTTTTGTATGTTAATTGGCTACAGTCACAAAATCATTTAATAAAGTAACACTACCAGGGACGATAAAAACTTCATCATAAGCTTCTCCCCATTGTTCTTCACCAACAGACAATACACCAACGATGCGTTCTCCCGGTAAAAAGCTGTGATCTGTCAACTCTTTAAAAAAGCCTAAACGTCCATATCTTCCGTTGTTTGGCAGGGCAGGAAAAATGTCTTCTGCGGTCCATTTTTTATACGTATAAGGTACTCTTTGTGTCCCTTTCCTGACTACATCATAGGTATAAATTTTTCCTTCTGGCAGCGGGGGCAATTCAACGGTCACAAATGATTGTGATAGAGGTATGCTAACTCTTAGTTCCGGCTTTAAAAGTGTCACTTCTTCTGTCATTTGATCCCGTATATAAAAAACAAGATCCACATCCCCGCCTAAAAACGTACTTTGTCCAAATTCGATTACGGGTTTGAATTTGAAAGTCAACGACATACCTTTTGGATTTTTTAAAGTAGGTAATGTCATGTTCTCAAGCACCTTTTCTCCGTCCAACAAGAATTTAAGTGTCTTATTTGAATCGGCATCCATGAGTGTTTTGTTAAAAATCACCTCATTCTTACCTTTAACTTTGACCGAAAGCTCTCTTTTTTGATCTTTATCTAAAGGAATTTCTAATTTACGGGTAAGTTGTCCACCAGAAAAGGTTTGAGCGACTATTTTACCATCTATAAAGAACTCGATGTCCCTATCAATTGGATTTACATATAAATTGTAAAATATACTTTTATCATATATTTTGCCATTATCATACAATATTCCAATTTGATGATTGAAAATAGCAGGGTCAATTTCATAACTTCTTAATATTGTAGTTTTCCCTTTTTCTCGAACTTGAACTTTTTGATCTCCTTTTACAATATTTACTTTCATTGATTTGGGAAATGTGTGAGATGCTCCTTTTGTGCTGTCTAAAATCACATTATTATAGACAAATTCCAAGGGTACAGAAGTAGACCCATTAAAAGTTACTTCCACAATCTTCGCACTAGCCGTGTCATAAAGCTCTCCTTTCTGACAGGCCTGTAAGAAAATTAAGAAGAATCCTAAAAGGATTATTAGTCTAATTAATGCTTTATTGTTGGTTTTCATTTAGATGATTTACTTTTAGAATATATTATGGCATTCAATTGTATTCAAATTTTAACAGTATACAGATCTATTACCATATTCATTGGTTGCAAAAAACCGGGTGGCGATTAAATCATCACCACCCGATAAATATTTTAAATCTACAAAAGCTTAATAGTTAAATTTTGCCCAAGTATATGTCAGACCTGGATTAAATCCAGCTTTATTAAAGAACGGTTGTGGAATACCAAATGCTGGAGCAGGAGCACCGACCGGAGCAATTGTATTACTGCCTAAATCATTGTAACCCGCCGTTGCGGCCAAGGTAAACCCATGTATTGAAGTACTTTGAACACTGGTTGAAGCAGCTGTTGCATCACTATTGATTTGCAATCCTGTTTTATAACCTGTAATTTTTGAGTTTACTAAAGCTAATTCTGCACCACGACGCACAAACACACCAGATTTGAAACCAGGGGCAGTGATGCCAGTCTCATCTTCAGTACCAATAATGCGAACATTGCTGAATGTAGGTTTTGTTTTTGGCGTTAAAGTGAATCCGGTCGGATGGTTATCAATTTCAGAACCATTTGAATCACTGTTTGCAGGATTTGAACTCGAAGCACTATGTGAAGATGTTTTATTTGCAATTGCAATTGAGTTCGATATTGTACCTTGATAACCTAGGTCAAAATCAAACTGATCATCATCATTGGAGAACGCAACAAGATCAGAAGCATTCACACGACCTCCGAAAAATTCGAAACCATCATCCAACCCCCAAGCTACCTCCACATTGTTTAAAACTGTACCCGATCCAACAGCACCCAAAGTCAAACCATTGACCTCATTGTCAGCAGACAATTTGTATCCAGCATACTCAATGCGTACATATCTAAACACACCACTACTTTCGGCATTGTTGGCGTCTGTGTTACTTCCATAATAATTTGCAGGAATATCTTGCAATCCTTCGATCAATTTGCTACCATTATTTGTAGGTTCATTAGTACGTGCATTTCCCAAGATAATTACTCCACCAAAATCACCCGCTTTTCCAACAGTCGCATTATTACCATCCAGCAGGTTACGGCTTGTGAAGACAATTGGATTAGTAGGTGTTCCCGAAGCGTTGATTTTGGCACCTTTTGCTATTACTAAAACACCATTTGCTGTACCACCAACGGTATTGGCAGTTGACTTGATATAAGTACCAGCTTGGATAGTCAATGTTACCCCACTTTTTACTGTTACAATTCCAGAGATTTCATACACATTACCCGAGGTCCAGGTTGTATTTGATGTAATATCTCCAGAAACGGTTACCACAGGTAGCGATGACTGCGTGTAATCAGCTGCCGTAGTACTGCGATTTTCAAAAGCATCATTTTGTAAGGCATTGTCTTTATTACATGCAGTTAAAGCTGTTGATGCGATTGCAAGGATCGCTAAAGTTTTATTTAGAGTTTTCATTATTTTAAAATTTGATATTGTGTTAAAAGATTATTAATTTGTTGCCAAATACTTAGCAAGTCGGCTTGTTCATCGCCCTTGGCGATTTGCAAATTGGTTTGGTTTTCTTTTTAGGAAGCACATGACTTGTATATGCATTCAAGCGAGAGGTCCGTTTCAGCAAAGCCTTTCGCTTTTTTATTGTAGTCTTCCACTTTATCCTCCTTTCTATTTGTTGATTTTTTTAAAATTTATAGGTTATTGATGTTCCGAAGCTTCTTCCAAATCTTTGTTTGAACATAATAATATCCCCTTCATCATAATTTATATCACTGTATCCGGGCTTCAATAATGGACCTCCTGTAGTAGCCCCACCATCTGATTCATAGCTTTTTGTATTGTTATATAAGATTGAAGAAGTATTTAAGATATTTCCGGCATTAATTTTAACTTCTAGCCGACGATCTAAAAATTTGTAGCTGACCTGGGCATCTAAGATCTCCCGGGGTCTTTCATATTCTGTATCTTGAGTGGATTTACCCACAAATGAGGTTTTTCTTCCAGAACGATTGTAGGCTAAATTTATCCCCAAGCTTTCGCCATCATATTGCAGTCCGGCGTTAATGAGATAGGGGCTCTGTCCATATAACGGTCGTTTCTGTTTTGATTCTACAAATTCTATTTCTCGCGTCTGCGGATTTTCAGTGGGGATCAGGGCTGCAACATCTGCTTTCTGAACAGTCAGATTACCGTATATAATTATATCTGCTAATAAGGCATCATCGTGGATAAAATTCAGCTTTTTCCTAGCTTCAAATTCGACCCCATAGATCTTTGCCCAAGCGGAATTTTGCAAAGTATATTGCCAGTTATAAGATGCTGTAGGCTGTGCCGCCACTTCAGCAGGTCTGTCAAAATATTTATAATAGCCACCAATGGAAATGACTTCTCCAAGCCCCGGAAACCATTCTCCTTTCAGATCCCAGCTTTTTATACCTGTACTATTGATACCTATGCTTCCAAACATTCCATCATAAAAAGCGTCATAACGAAGGAACTGACTATTTTCCATCATCTCCGGTCGTATCACAGTATTCGAAAATGCTGCTCGTAAATTGATTTGATTGGAGGGACTAAAAGTCAAGTTTGCTGAAGGAAGCCAGCGTAGTGCCCGTTCCTTTTTTAACTCAAAAACGGCAGTCGTTTCCTTTGGTTTTGGATTATTGATTTCCGTATACTTATAACTATCTGCCCGTACACCCCACACCAATCGCCATTGCGTCCCTAGTTTATGATCCAACATCAAGTAACCAGCATGATTTTGACTCTTTCCTTCATAAAAATCAAAGTTCCAGCCGTCTATGAAAAACATAAATCCATTTTTCCCGATATTTTCAGGCTTAAAACGATCGCCAATAGTGGTAAATTTAAGGGCCTGATCAAAAGTCTTATTATCTACCCCCATTGTTGCAATTTCAAAATTAAACTTAGCACGTCTCTGTAGTCCAAAATAGCCCAATTTAGCTGTACTAAGCACCTCCCCTAACTTAAAAGGATGACTCCCTGATGCTGCCCAAGAATAGTGTGTTTCATTATTGGCATAATTATGACGGGAAGCTGGATCTATACGACCTTCAGTAATTTGTGTATAGCCGTAGATAAATGTCCTGTCATTAACAACATCCTCTGTAAGACCTTGTGTTAAAATCCCCATGTCCTTATCTTTTCGATCTATTCCCGATCGAGCAACTTCCCAATCCAATTTGAAGTCCTTAATTTGATGTTGTCCTGTAATTTTGTTTTGCAAAAGTGTCGTGAAAGTGGGTGTATTAACCTCTCTTATCCGATCAGGTTTCCCCTCCACGTCTCCGTCGGCATCGATACCTTCGATTCGGGCAAAATTATTATCAAACACATGGGTCCAGGTATTACGGGATGAAAAGCGATGTTTTCCCAATTGTAAACCAACATTAAAAACAGTCCCCCATGTTGAATTGAAATTGTAAGATTTACCCCGATTAACGCCATCAATTTCGTCATACCAAGAACCACGTTTGATCTCTTCAATATTATTAATGTTTTGTGCGTTACGATAAGTTACAGCACCTGTAAACCCCAATTTACGAAGCTCTCCGCCTTTTAGCTTGTAGAGTCGACCGAGGGTAAATTGATAATTTTGGGAAGGCTGTGCTTTATAACGATATAAAGTAAAATTGTCCGTTGTAAAGCGCTTACTCTGCGCTACAATCTCGGCTATAGGTGTTTCTGCATTAGCGATATGTAAACCTTTTGGAAAGCTCCTTCGACCATCATCAAATCCCAGATAATCATGTTTACCACGTTTAGGGCTCAAAAAGTCCTTTCCAATAGACTGGTCATTGACAGAAGCCCCAACACCGAATGTTGTAAAATTATCAGACGGAATATCTTTGGTATTAATCTGAATTAAACCGCCACCAAAACTGGTGTTCATATCAGGTGTAATAGATTTCGCAACAACAACATTATCGACAATACTGTTGGGCACCATATCAAAGGAAAAATTACGCGTACGAGCTTCAGTGCTTGGCAGAACTGTGCCATCTAAAGTAGCAGAATTATAGCGTTCACCAATCCCCCTCACAATCACAAACCTATCGTTGATCGTCGAAACACCAGAAATACGTTTCAAACTCTCACCCACATTACGGTCCGGTGTCAATGCAATCTGTTCTGCTGAAATACCATTGCTGATTTCCGAAGCATTCTTTTGACGCGCCAATAGTCCTGAAATGCTGGCCTTTTTAAAGGAAGATGTCACAATCACCTGGCTTAGTGTATTCGCGCTTGCTTTCATCGCAATATTTAAGCTGGTGCTCTTCCCGTCAACGATTTTTATATCTGTAACCCGCTGACTTTCGTAAGAAATATAGGTGATATCAATGGTATATGTCCCCGCTTTTAATTCGATATTAAAATTCCCTTTGCTATCCGTCATGACAGACTTACCCACTCCCTGCACGATAACCGTGGCACCGACCAATGGGTCGCCGCTCCCGTCAACAATAGTTCCTATCATTCGTCCGGGGCTTACCGGAGGGGGTAATTTAAAGAGAACAACGGTATTGTTTCCGGCTGTTTTAAAACCAACGTTACTACTGGCCAAAAGCTGTTTTAATGCAGTTTCCACCGTGTAGTTTTGTGCATGTAAACTCACTTTGGTCTGCCCGGAAAATATACTTCCATCGTAATTGATCTGCAGACCAGATACTGTCTGCAAATCTCGTAAGGCATTAGTAATGGGTACTGAATTAAGGGTTAGGCTCACTTTTTTCTGAAGTCCCTGTGCATAAGCACCATTGAAAACCACAGGAATAAAAAACTGTAATATACCGAAGACTGTCAATAAGATGACCTGCTTCCAAGATTTTGAAAATTTTCTTTTGTTTTGAGAATATATGCTTATATTCATGGAATTCAACGATTTTTTAGTTATTCAATTGATTAGAAATTTGTTTCTCGAACCGTTCTGTTGGTCCAGAGCGGTTCTATTTTCTTTTTTGTTTCTCGTTCGTTGTTATAGCGTTATCCGCTCTTTATGCTGCGATTATATCATGGGCATTCCTTCCTCCATAAGGTGATTGAATTTTCGTCATTGATCCGATAGCTAAGTTTACCTCCACTCATCATTGCTAACTGCTCCATAATCTTCCCGATGGGCTGGTTGTCAAAACTGGCGTTAATACGATAATTATCGAATTTGCACGAGCCCTTGATATCAAAATGAATACTGTAATACCGGCTTAATTTCTTTGTTATTTCTCCGAGGTTGGCATTTTGAAAGCTCAGACGGTTTTCTATCCAACTATTAAATGATGCGGGATCCTGACCTTTTTCGACAACGAAACCCATCGTCTGCTGCTCATAGGTCAGACGCATTCCTGCAGTCAGATCCGCCAGTTTTTTCGATTGGTGCGTCCCATTTCGACTTACACGAACCTTTCCACTACGCACCGAGATTATTTGATTTTTATCTTTTGGATAAGCATAGATATTAAAGGAGGTACCCAACACTTGTGTGCTCACTTGCCCGGAATGAACAATAAATGGGCTGCTGGTATCTCTCTTAACCTCAAAAAAAGCTTCCCCGGTCAATACAACTTCCCGTTTCTGTCCTTTCACAAATTGGTCGGGCCAACGTAAAGTACTTCCCCCAGCGAGATAAATAATACTACTGTCACTTAATCTAATCTTTACTTTTTGTCCATCAAGAGTCGTTTTACTCGACCATACTATGCTGGTGGTTTGCATAGCTTTTTCAGGTGTCTGGAAATAAAACCAGCTCGAAACAACTGAAAAGAATAATACTACCGCCGCTGCGTAATACCATTGCTGTACTATTTTGATTGGCTTTCTTTTCTTATCTTTTGGGATGTCTTGCAAGATCTCAGCAAACGCGGCCTCTGTCTCAGCGGTCTCCTCCCTATAGGCAGGCTCGCCTTCCCACAGATCAGCCATCATCTCTCCAAAGAGCTCCATATGCTCTTCTTCCTGATCTGTCTCCAAATAGCGCAACAGGATCTTTTTCTCCGCCGGGCTTGCTTGCCCTTGTCGGAAACGTTCCATGATGCTTTTGATGTATCCTTTGTCTTGCACTTCTTTTTGCTTATTTATCTATAGAAAGACTGGCAAGGAAAGAACGGCTACTCGAAAGAAAAAAAAATATAAATAATTTTTGGAGGGAAAAATTGGCCCTTAGATAAGGACCAAAATCAAACTTAAGATACAGCCAAATGCTTCTGGGTAACTATTATGATAATAGGCTCGAATCTGGCGCATGGATTTTTTGATGTGATTGCTCACCGTATTGGTAGAAATCTGTAGTTGATCAGCGATTTCCTGATGACTCAATCCTTCTTCCCGACTCAGTCGATACACCTTCTGTGCCTGTTGCGGCAGGGCCTCAATCGAACGTGTTAATACCGCATAGCATTCTTGATAGTCGATATATTGTGCGGTGGAATCCTGGTGCTGCTCAACTCTGCTTTGCGTTTCAAGAAAACTATCATAGCGCAACTTTCTTTTCCAGGTATCGAGCATACTGTACCGTACCATGACAAACAAAAGACTCTCAATATTTTTGCCGGCATCTATTTTTTCGCGATTTTCCCAGAGCTTGACAAATACCTCCTGTGTCAGTTCTTTCGCTCCCTCTTGAGAACGTAAAAACTTGTAAGAAAAGCCAATTACCTTACTACGCATACGAAAATACAGTTCCTGAAATGCGGCAGTATCTCCCTGACGTAATTTGTCCAATAACTGTTCGTTTGTTTCAATTGCTTTCCTTTTCATAACAAGTATATTGATGGTAATGACCCAAAGCTAAATAGCACCTATTAACCCACAGTTAACACTAGTTTAAGTATGTGTTATATAGTTATTAATATATAAGCTGTTAATTGTTTATTTGTAGGATTTCTTGATTCGTCTGCTCCCTTTTACTATCTGTCAGTATCCGCAGTGAACTTACCGAAGACTGTTTGCTTGATCCCTTCTTGTCTAGACTCTCCTTTCCTCCAATGAGTGCAATAGCACGTTGAATCAAGGGATCATCAAGAGCAGGCAGAGCTTTTAATGGCAAGGCTTCAAGTTCGTTGACATGATATTGTGGCACTATTCCAGTAGCATAATCTCCCGCTCCCAGCGCATTGGACAGCTTGTAAATAATCGGATGCATTTCCCAAGAGATCGTTTTTGCGGGCCGCATATCCTTAATTACAAATGAAGCCTCATCTTTTCCTCTCGTCTTCTCTCCTATCGTGATGACATGCACATAAGGTTTTAGGTTATTGATCAATATCTCAGCGGCTGATGCCGTCGTTGCGCTCATTAAAATGTAAACCTCTTTTAATTTCATGCCGGTTTCTAAGATCTGGTTGTATTGCAATGTACCATCACTTGAAGCACTCTGACCGATACTTTCTGTTTTTCGCCCACCATTGATATTACCTGTATAGGTGATAAAAGGGGTATTAAAAAGTAAGCCACTGATCAATCCAGCCATCCCCGCAGCCTCAGCAACCTGGCCACCCGGGTTATAGCGAAGATCCACCACAAGAGCATCTATATGTTCATTTTTAAAAACGGTAAAATCCGACATAGCCGACTGTGCTATACCGCGGCTAAAATCATTGATATAGAGGTAACCAATTATCTTGGTATTCAAGCGGAAAATCTCCCGTAATAGGGGCTGCTCAAGTAACATACCCCTGCTTAAATCCACAGTTTGAATATCCTTCAGGGAATTATTTTCCAAAGCTGCTAAAGTCAGTTGCCCCTTGTCTCCTGTTAACAGTTCGTTTTGAAGAACAACAGCATTTTCGGTCGTCAATTGCTGCCCATTGATCCTACTGATGTAATCTCCCCGCTTCAATCCATTTCGGGAAGCTGGCGAATCGTTGTAGACGTATTTGATAACGGCAAAGACGAGCTTGCCATCAGCACTGCTCAAGGTACTATAATCGAATCCAAACTGACTCCGGTTGGATTTTGGAAAGCTGCTGGGATCCGCTGGATCCACCATATAGGAAAAGCGGTCATTCTCATGCAATAAAGACCTGAAAAACAGTTGTGGTTCCTGATCCATGTTGATCTTTTTTGGGAGAGATTCATTCCACAAATAATAGCGGCGAAGGCTGTCCAATATCCAGCTGTTGACATAGGCATTGGAACCAACAGGATTACTTGGCGGATCTTTCTTGCAACCCAAAAATTGAACGACAAAAACGAAAATAATCAAATTCAATAAATAATAGACTCGTCTCATGATATTCACGCTAAAAGTTGATTTGACCACTAAGGCACAACAACTTAAACTTCTAACATCAACTTATCATTATGACTATATTAAGTTTTAAATGAAAAAACATACGCATCTATTGAAATAAATCTAACAGCGTTTTGAAAAAGGAAATTAGGCTGTTAAAATATCGACAAAAGGGACTCTCTTCATAAAGAAAAAAAATCTGAAGCCTAAATCCAGATCAAAACAGATTAAATACATTTTTTAAAGACCATCTACCAAGTGGCTAATAAGGAGTTATACAGAAATTTGAAATTTTCAAGGGGCTTTGTAGTAGATAGCTTATGGACAAGTTCGCCCCATGCTCGCCCTGCTCCCGACTTGTAAAAAACGTTTAGGCACAGTGAAAGCGCCTTAAAAGGTGGACTCAACGTGCACTCATTGTACACTCACTCTGCTTACAGGCCGAACTTGGTAATAACATGGTCTTAACTTGGTCCCTATCAGATCCCTCTGTCAGCCGAAGGCCTTCACTAGTCATCCTCAAGAAACCTGTTTCCCTTTTTTTACCTCAATCCTAGGATTCCGTCATCAGACAACTTCTTTGCTACTTGCAGATCATGGCACTGGCAGATTAGATTTTGTTTTATTGTTATTTTATACTTACTTTGAGAAGGTTTTTGTGGGATACCTATTGTAAACAGAATTAAATTATGAATTTCTCCGCCTGTTCGGATCAGCAAATTTTTGAATCAGTTTGTCAAGGTGAGGAACGCGCGCTACAACACCTGATGCATCGCTTTTGGCAACCACTGTTCAAAACAGCATCCATCACGATGCAGGATCCCGAAGTATGTCAGGAACTTGTCCAAAATGTATTTATCAATATATGGCGAAACAGAGAGAAAATAAATCTTAAATATTCCATCAAAACCTATCTATTTGGCTGCATTCGTTACGAAGTATTCCGAAATGTCAAAAAGAAAATGGATTATGTCGAATTGAAAGATTTAGATGAAGACTATGTTGATTCCTTCAATCCATTGTTAAAATTGGAGTACAGTGAACTGCTGGATTATCTGGATCAAATGATCAACCAGCTTCCTGACAAATGTAAGGAGATCTTTTTCCTCAGCAGAATGGAGCAACTAAGCCATAAGGAGATTGCTGAGAGACTGAATATTTCCGTAAAAACAGTAGAAAACCAAATTTCTATTGCGTTGAAACGATTAAAACAAGGTATGCAGAATATGCACATCTTTTTTCAAATTTTCTTTTTCTAACAAGAATCTGAAATACAACAAATAAAAGCGAGTAAAATCTAATAAAAGACTCTTTTATATTTTCTTTTTTAAAAAAAGTGTAATTCCTTTTGGGGGCTAATTGAAAAAATGAACTCTATAAGAACGAATCAATTATAGATTTCATGAAAAAACCTGAAATTATAGACTTAATCAAGAAAATTTTGCGCAAGCAATCCACTGAAGATGAACTGCGTGAAGTAGACGACAGGCTCTTGGATGCGTATCATGATGCTACTTGGGACGAAGATAAATTCGGCCCTGCAGAAAATATAGAAACACAGATTAAGCGCAACGTAGAACAACTTATTCAGGCAAAAGCGGGCAATACAAAAAAAATAAGCATTTTCCGTCGTTACCTCCCTTATGCCGCCTCTTTGTTACTTGCTGTTTCCAGCATTGCCGGATATTATTTTTTTAAAGGTCAAAATACCGACTTACAAGTTACAAATCAGCGGGCATACCTGAATCCGGGTGCCGAAAAGGCCTCTTTAAAAAATTCAGATGGCAGCAGCCTGGATCTGCAGCAACAGCAGGTTGGAGACACTGTTCCCTTTGGAAAGTTGTTGTTCAAAATTGACCATGAAGGCGTTATTAGTTATCAGGCAAAGACCGAGAAAAAAAATATGGAATCTCAACTTGTCACCTTAGCAACCCCGAAAGGCGGTAAATATCAGATCAATTTAGAAGATGGTACCAAAGTATGGCTCAACGCCGAGAGTAGCCTGATTTTCCCGGAGCATTTTGCTGCTGACCGTCGTCTCGTTCAGGTCAAGGGAGAAGCTTACTTCGAAGTTGCTGAATCAAAACACAAACCTTTTATTGTAACGGGCAATGGATTTGGAGTCCGGGTATTGGGCACCAAATTTAATGTATCCGATAGGGATAACCTCCATGTTGCAAAGGTCGCCTTGCTTCAGGGGTCAGTACGTTTAACGTCAAAAGCAGGCCAGACGATGCTCAAACCCGGTGAGCGTGCAAAGATATCTGCCTCAGGTGTTCAAATAGATCAATTTGATGCTGAATCTGAAATCGCCTGGAAGAACAACTACTTTATTTACAAAGATGAAAATATCAAAACTATCATGGCGGATGTCGCGCAATGGTACGACGCCGAAGTGATCTTTCAGGGAAATGACTGGGATGATGTAAACCTCAAAATGAAAGTCTCCCGAAGAGAGAATATTGAAGAGATCTTATCACTTCTCGAACTAACAAAATCAATCAAATTTAAAGTTGTGGAAAGGAGGATCTACGTCACAAAAAGATAAATCGAAAACTTAAAGCCAGGATGCTGTCACATCCTGGCTACGAATAGAGTTTAAAAATTTTCTGTCAAAAATTAATTAACCTTTTAATTCTAAACAAAATTATGAAAATAATACTGGGAAAAGAACAGTACATGTTCTTAATTAAGACCCTATTGATTATGAAGTTCTATCTACTGCTCGCATTTTTTGGCGTTGTTCAGGCTAAAACTCCGGTTTATAGTCAAAAAATGAACCTCCATTTTAAAAATAGTAAGGTCGATCTTGTTCTCGCAGAAATCAGCAAACAGGCACAGCTTGACCTGCTTTACGATTCAAAGCTGATCAAGAAAGCAAACCCTGTCACGCTTAATCTGGAGAATGCCACGTTAAATGAAGCGCTGACAGCCTTGTTTCGAAATCAGGCACTTGAGTTTGAAGTCATCAAAAAGACGTTAATAATACGTCCAAAAGAATCGACGGGGGCAGCTCGTACCGCAGAGGTTACCGAAAATCAAAAAGCCATCAATGGCTCAGTCAAAGATCAACAGGGAAACCCACTAGCCGGTGTAACCGTACGTATAAAAAATACCCAGATCACAACGACAACCGACGGCAAGGGAAATTTTACCATCGCCTCACCATCCGGATCCGGTCAGGTGATCCTGACATTTACATACGTAGGCTATGAGCCTATTGAACGACAAGCAGACAACAAGGACCATTTAAATATAACCTTGGCATTGGCCAATAATAATCTGGATGATGTTGTTGTTGTAGGTTATGGTACACAGAAAAAAATCAATGTTACGGGTGCCGTAAGTTCGGTAAATATGGCCGATATGCGTACACCGGTTCCTAATTTATCAAATGCTCTAGCAGGTAAAGTCGCCGGTATTATCTCCGTGCAGTCCAGTGGTGAACCCGGTTATGACAATTCAAATTTTACAATCCGTGGAATCGGAACCTACACAGGTAATTCGTCTCCACTAATTATTATCGACGGTGTGCAACGTGATGATGTCAATGGTGGTTTCGGTGGGTCTTTCAATAATATTGATCCCGAAGATATTTCCAGTATTTCCCTATTAAAAGATGCTTCATCCACGGCTATGTATGGTGCTAAGGGCGCCAATGGTGTAATGATTATTACCACCAAAAGAGGTGTTGCCGGCAAACCAAAGATTTCCTTTAAGGCAGAGACCGGCTTCTCAGGTTTTACAAAAACGCCACAAATGCTGGATGGCGTAAAATATATGGAACTGCAGAATGAAGCAAGAACAAATATGGGCTTGACCCCAACCTATTCAGATGAATTGATCCAAAAAACAAAAAGTGGGCTAGATCCCTATATGTATCCCAATGTGAATTGGATTGATGAAGTCTATAAGAAGAATTCCATGCTCACCAATGCCAACATCAATATTACCGGTGGTGGAGAATCGGTGAAATACTATATTTCGGGATCGTACTATAATCAAACAGGCCCTTATAAGGTCAGCAACTTAAACAATTACAATCCTAATCTCGATTTCAAACGCTATGATTTCAGGAGTAACGTGGATGTCAATTTATCAAAAACCACCTCCGTTCAACTGAACTTAACGGGGATGTTGGTTAACTCCCGCTACCCCGGTATCGCCGCTGGTGATTTGTGGTACTTAGCCTATGCGACGACGCCCGTTGCCTATCCGATTCAATATCCGGACGGTAAATGGGCCGGACCACTGAGTGGTGGCGGTGCCAATCCATTAAATGAAGTTCAAAACAATGGTTATTCCAACGAATTCAAACCCATTGTACAGTCGGTATTGACCATTAATCAAAAATTAGACGCAATTACGGAAGGATTATCCGCCTATGCCCGGTTCTCATTTGACAGTTACGGCGAATTCAATAACCGTCGCTCAGGAAAAAATGATTTATGGCAGGCGACAGGCAGAACACCTGAAGGGGAATTCATTTTTAACCAAAGCAGAGTCGGTCAGCAATTTTTGGACTACAGCCAGGAATCTTCTGGCCAACGCGTTATGTATCTTGAAGGTAATTTAAATTATGATCGTACATTCAATGACCATAAAATTGGGGGGATGTTTCTTTATAATATGCGTAACCGTCTGGTCAGTCTATCGGGTAATGTTATTGGATCGATTCCCTATCGCAACCAAAGTCTGGCCGGAAGGATTAACTACGGATTCCGTGATAAATATCTTGTAGAAGTTAACGCGGGTTATACAGGATCCGAAAATTTCGAAAAAGGTCAGAAATTTGGCCTATTTCCTTCTGCTTCGGCTGGCTGGGTAATTTCCAATGAAGAATTTTTTGAGCCTCTGAAAAAGACATTTAATTTATTAAAAATCAGGGGATCCTATGGTGTTGTTGGCAACGATAATATAGGCGGTGCTGATAATCGCTTCCCTTACTTAACGCAGATCGGTGATGGTGGCTCTACAGGTTTTGGTCTCAATGGGACCTGGGCAGGTGGAAAAACCGAAAGAGTAATGGGTGTAGAAAATCTCACCTGGGAAAAATCCTATAAAACTGGGATCGGTCTTGAAATCGGATTATGGAACAAGCTCAACCTGATCTTTGATGGTTTCGCCGAGCGTCGAAAAAATATTCTTATCAATAGAGAATCCATTTCTTCCATCGCTGGTTATAATAGTCTTCTTGTTTATGCCAATATAGGTGAGATGGACAATAAGGGTATGGATGCCAGTATTGAATACAACGATAAATTTGGGGATGTTTGGCTCCGCCTTTTTGGTAACTTCACCTATAGCCGCAATAAAATAGTATTTGCGGATGAACCAATCAGACGCTACGGCTATCAGTCCAAGACAGGAACACGCTTTGGTGAGTATCAAGGGCATATTGCCTTGGGCTACTTTACGAGCAAAGAAGAGATCGAATCCGCCCCGCAACAAAAGTTTAGCCCAATATCACCCGGAGATATCCGTTACAAAAACTTAAATGCCGAGGACGATAATATAATTGACCCTTATGACAGAACCTACCTTGGAAAATCCTGGTTTCCTTCTTGGCTATATGGTGCCGGTTTTTCTGTTTCGTATAAAAACTTTGACCTTTCCCTATTCTTTCAAGGGGTTGCTGACGTAGGTATCATGGCCAATGGTAGCGAAATCCCTGGAAAAGGTATGGGGGTCAATGGTGTCGGAGTCCTCCCTTTTTCGGGTCTGGGAATCTATCCCAACAATACCATGTCCATTGTTGAAGACCGTTGGACTGCAGAAAATCCACGTCAGGATGCTTACTACCCACGTCTAACAATGGCCAGCGGCAGTGACAACAATTACATCAACAGTACACACTGGTTAAAAGATGGAGCTTATATACGTATGAAACAAGCCTCTGTGGGTTATACTATTAAAGCAAAAGGATTGGACAAACTTGGTTTTACTTCGCTTTATGTGTATTCATCGGGCCAAAACCTCCTGACATTTAGTAAATTCAAACTCTGGGATCCCGAATTGGGAAGCAACGGTGCCAAATATCCATTAAATCGTATGATCACCTTTGGCGTTCGGGCACAGTTTTAATCTAAATCTATACAATAACCATGAAACAGATATCACCAAAATATATTGCATCAGGTCTATTAGCGCTAGCCTTATGCCAAAATATGCAAAGCTGTAATTATTTGGACAAAAAACCGGATAACCTCCTCACTTCAGACATGGTTTGGGAGACCCGGGCCAATGCAGAATCTTACTTAAACCAGATCTATAGTTATATCGAAACACCGGTAGACGATTTTACGACCCTTGGTGCCAGCGATGAAAGCTCATGTAATATACCTGTTGTGAACGTTCGGCAAATGGCTGTCGGGAATTGGAATGCACAAAGCATGTACTGGCAGCATTATTGGAATAACGCATACACCGCCATTAGGCAGTCATTTATTTTTGAGGAAAACATCGACAAGGTTCCTGAAGGCGCATTGAGTACAGAACTTAAAGTACAATACAAAGCCGAAGCAAGGTTTTTACGGGGCTGGTATTATTGGAAATTGCTACGCCAATATGGCCCAGCGGTATTGTTGAAAGGGACATTGGGTTTGAACGAAGATTTCAACAAATATCCCCGCAATTCATTTCAGGAATGTGTCGACTACATCAATAGCATGATGGATCTTGCTGCTGCCGACCTTCCTGTGGTATGGTCCGCCTCCTCCAATTATGGTCGTCCAAGCAAAGGAACCTGTTTGGCCATAAAATCACAGGTGGCGCTATGGGCTGCAAGTCCCTTATGGAATGGGAATCCACGTTTTGCAAATTTCAAAAACAAAGATGGTAAGGCCCTCGCCCCGTTGCAGAACGATGCCAATAAATGGCAATTGGCCGCTAATGCTGCAAAAGCTGTTATTGACTTAAATGCCTATAAGCTCTTTACCAATCTGGATGAAGGAGATTCAAAATTCGATCCTTACCTGTCTTTCCGTAACCTCTTTTTAACCAACTGGAATAGTGAGATTATTTTTTCCACGCACAAAGCGGACACCTGGCAATGGGGACATGAGAAACGAAGTGCACCTGAACCCGGAGGGATTGCGATGATGAATGCCACACAAAATGTGGTGGATGCCCATCTGATGCGTAATGGGAAAACCATTGACGATCCCAGCTCTGGTTATCGGGAGGATGGTTTCGTGGCAACGGATGATCCAGCCGACTGGGGCAAAAGCCGCGATGGCGTCAATAGAGGTTACATCGCTGGCAATTCAAATATGTATGTAAACCGGGAAGCGCGATTTTACGTCAATATCCTCTATAATGGTAAGCCTATCCTACCTGCACCGACAGCCGATGACCGCAACTTCTTTTCGTCGGACGGCAACAAGGATGGACGCGGAAGAGCCGAGTTTTATTATTCGGGAAAAGCCGGTTTGGTCCAGAATTCAAATAGTGCCGATAAAACAGGATACCTTGCACAGAAAAATGTCAGTCCAGCCAGTAATATTCGCCAGGATCGAGCCGTATATCGTCCGTATATTCATATCCGTTTGGCCGAAATCTATTTAAATTATGCCGAATCGCTAAATGAAGTTAATCCGAGCCATCCTGATATTCTGACCTATCTAAACCTCATACGTCAACGGGCCGGTTTACCTAAGTTGGAAACGGTATATCCGCAGGTGGTAGGCAATAAAGACGAACAACGTAAATGGATTCTTCGCGAGCGACAAATTGAGTTGGCTTTTGAAGGCGACCGTTATTTTACCCTCATTCGTCGACTGATGATGGGAAATCCTGCCTCCCGAGCAATATACCGGATGAGTATCGCTTCAAACGATAACAATCAGGGATTTTTTTATCAGGACTTCTATAAGAGAAACTTATTGCAAAACAGATACTGGGATGATAAAATGTATCTATTCCCTATTTTACAGGATGATATCGACAAGAACTCGGCGCTTGTTCAAAATCCAGGCTGGTAATTAAGGTTTGAATTTTAATTTTTACTATTTATGAAATTAATATATAAAAGGATTTTATTCTTCCCCCTCCTCTCCTTTGTGATATTGGCGGGAATATTTTCATGTAAGAAAGATCATATGGGTGCAACACATGATCCTAATGCGGCCATTGTTGTCACGGACTTCCTTCCAAAGCAAGGTGTCTATGGAACAGAAATCCTGATCAATGGTGAGAACTTTACAACGGACACAGCTGTGATTTCCGTTAAACTCAATGGTATACCGTTAAAAGTCATTGGCGCAAATGGCACCCAGATCATGGCCATAATCCCTAAAAGAGCTGGTAGCGGACCTATTGAAGTCGCTATTGGGGGGAAAACTGGGACATCCAAAGATAGCTACAGCTATATCTACAAAAGAACGGTCAGTACCTTGGCGGGCAACGGGGCAGCAGGCTTCCTCAACGGAAAAGGTGCTGATGCGAAGTTCAATTTTGGTGGTGAGTCCTGGTATCGCAGTGGCGGTATTGCTGTAGATGATGCGTTAAATGTCTATGTCACTGACCCTGGCAACCACTGTATCCGGAAAATCGATCCTGCCGGAAACGTCAGTACTTTAGCCGGATCCCCAAGTAATGCCGGTATGGCGGACGGAAAAGGCGGTGAAGCACGCTTCAGCCTTCCTTATGGATTGACCATCGATGAACAGGGGAACTTATACGCTGTTGATCCGGGAAACTGGGATATCCGTAAGATAACACCCGATGGGACGGCAAAGGTTGTCGCCTGGGCCGCAAGGGAACCTTGGTTTATTGCTTATGACCGAGTGTCAAAAAAGCTATACTATAATTCTGTGACCTCCCCTGCTCCTATTTATCAGTTAAATACAGATGGTACAGCAGTAACGACCGTCATCGATGGATTGAATTTTCCAGCAGGTATGGCCTGCGGTCCGGATGGCAGTCTATACATTTGTCTACATGGCGACAACCAAATCAGAAAATATGACCCCAAAACCTGGAAGCCTACCATCATTGTCGGTTCCGGTAAATATGGTTATAAAAATGGTGTTAGTACGGCGGCTGAATTTGCACTCCCTTGGGGTATTGCGGCTGACAGCCAAAACAATGTGTATGTTGCCGGAAACGGTACTGCCGGCGGCGATAGCGGTTCTCCAGATCAGAGCATTCGTTTTGTGGATGGCAAAACATTCCAGGTAAGTACATTTGCGGGATCTAACATCGCAGGTTTTACAAATGCCGTCGGCGAGGCTGCCTCATTTAATGTGCCTGAAGGTGTGGCTGTAGATAAAAATGGTACAGTCTATGTCATCGACAAGAAAAATAATAGTGTCCGAAAGATTATATCAGAATAACCTAGCGGGTGTCCGAAATAGAACCATCGGACACCCCTCTTTTTATTGATTTTTGTTTGTATCCCCAACAACATCTTTTCAATTCATGCATCCTCAGAAGCTTCGCTTTTATGCCTTTGACAGCTTCTTCAAATTTCAAATGACTTTATATGATTTTTAAGCGTCTATTTTCGTTGAGCTACGCACTATTGCAAGGTTTGCTATTGTGCTCGGCATGCAGTCATGCTAATCATCTCGAACCTATTCAGAACGACTCAGCCCCTCAAAAAAGCAGGTACGTTTCGGTCACAGGTAACGACCTAAACAAGGGTACAGAGAGCAAACCCTTTCGTACTATCGCTCGCGCTTTAGATGCAATATCACCGGGCGACACCATTTTTGTGCGTGAAGGTACCTACCATGAGAAACTATTGATTTCAAAATCGGGAAGTTCAGCGAAACTCATTACGATAAGGGCCTATCCCAATGAAGCTGTGGCCATTGACGGCGAAGGAATATCCATTTCGGGCACAGAAGCATTGGTAACGATCAGAAATGCCCGATTTATTCAGTTTGACGGTTTTGAAATCCGAAATTTTAAAACACAGGACAAAGGCAATGATGTGAATGGGATTATTATTGACCAGGGTTCAAAAAACATAACCATACGAAATAATAGGGTCCATCATATCGAGAACAATGCCAGCCCACAGGATGGCCGAAGCGCGCATGGTATTCTGGTCATCGGCAATACCACCGAGGCCTTACAGGATATTATTGTGGAGGATAATACGATCCATGACTGCAATACCGGTTATTCCGAGAATCTCACCATCAATGGATATGTCGATGGCTTTATTATCAGACGGAACAAGGTATACAATGGTGAAAATATTGGCATTGTTGCGGCCGGAGGATATGCCGCCAATGCTACAGCAAACCTAAACTATGTACGCAATGGACTGATCAGCCAAAACGAAGTTTATGATATTGATGGTAGAACTGGTCCCATCCCTGCATTTGCCCAACATAACGGGGCCATCGGGATTTACATCGACGGAGCCCGGGATATCATTGTTGAAAGAAACAGTGTCTATCGCTGTGGGCGCGGAATCGGCCTAGTCAGTGAAACCGATAATTTTCCCACACGCGACTGTATTGTCAGAAATAACGAGATCTATAACAACTCACTCGCGGGGATAAGCCTGGGTGGCTATCTAAATTACACCGGTGGTGGTACGTTGAAATGTTATGTTGTGAATAATACCCTATTTCATAACAATATCGACAAAGGATATTTTGATGAAATTGAAGGTGAAATACGACTTGTTGAGAACTGTATAGACAACATCATCCAAAATAATATTATTGTTGCCAAGCCCAATAGCGTATTTATTCATAAATACACCAATACAGGTAAATCGAATGCGATTGACTACAATTTATACTTCAGTACCGGAGAAGATCAGTGGATATGGAATGGGAAAGTCATCCGGGATCAACAAACCTGGAAATCAACCCTTATTGGCGATACGCATGCGATCTTTGGACAGGATCCGGGGTTTATATCAACGACACAAGCAGATTTTGGATTAAGGAATTCGTCTCCTGCCCTTGACAAAGGAAATTTTATTAGTCAAGCAATCAATGGCGTATTGGATTTGAGCGGAAAGGCGAGATCAAAAGCAAATCGCATTGCGATTGGAGCATTTCAAAAATAATCGTTTAAAAAGAAAATAGGCCAGTCGACACGACTTGTCTACTGGCCTATTCTGCGTTTAATTTGAATTCTTTCCCTTTGATTCTAAAAATCGCTGGGTCAGATATTTTCGCACAGGGATATCGTATAATTTTAAACAGCTATAAGCGAGCACAATACTACCAATAACAACCGCTGCAGCACCGGGCAATGATTGCTCAAAACTGAGGTTTTCATTTTTCACCCAAGCGTAATACAAATAGATAAAAGGATAGTGCACCATATACAAAGGGTAAGAGATATCTCCCAAGAATTTAGACAGTTTGTTCGTAAAACTGCCCCCTTTTCCGGAAGCCCCCAGAACAACTAGCAGTGGAAAAACCAGCACACAGCACAGCGTATCATAGACTCCATTCATCCAGAGATTTTCAGCTCCCCCGATACGAGGAATCGCCAAAAGTGAAACAAGGATAATACTACAGATCCAAAATGCACCTTTAATCCAAAAAGGTTTAAATACCCGCGATAAAAACAGTCCGGCTGTAAAGGAGAATAAAAGACGTAGGGATCCTGCTGTAAATTCTGTTCCGGTCAGTGAAAACCCTGCACAAATATCGCCCAAAGGACCCCAGATCGCAAATATGGCTAATCCACAGCCTGCAGCAACAACAAGTCCACCAAGTGCTTTTGTTGAAAATTTACGGATGATCAAAACATAGAGGATATTACCGATATATTCAAAAAACAAGGACCAACTCGGACCATTGAGTGGAAACATCTCACCCAGGCCTCTTACTTCATGTCCAGGTAGAGCAGGGATCAGCAGTGCATTTAAAACCGTCGCTAGTAATAAAGCTGAAACGGTCACCTTGGATACGTCCCAGACCGAACAACCCTGAAAATAGAATAGGACAGCACCAATGATGGCCCCCATAATAACCATGGGATGTAGCCGTATAATCCGGCGTTTGATAAAATCCATTGTTGTCATCATTCCCCAGCGGTCATCATATGCATAACCGACGACAAATCCAGAGAGCATAAAGAAAAAATCGACTGCGAGGTATCCGTGGTTAATACGTTGATCCAGATGACTGGTTGCAAAGGCTTCGAAAATATGAAAGCATACGACAGTGATGGCTGCAACACCACGCAAACCATCAAGCACGTTATAATGCGGTTTGGTATCGGCATAAGCAGAGGTAGAGACTGTTGTATCGGGCATAGAAAAAATAAGATTAGTTTGATTGATTTCCTAAAAACAAAGACGTAAATATAAACAAATTTCAAAAAATGCTGTATAACCGCCGTTCAAACTAATCTTTATTTATTTTACAAGGGAATGTAGCCTCTCAGATAGACCTGCTCCTTCCGCATATCCTGAATATATTCCTTACTAAAAATTTCCAAAAGTATTTCTGAAATAGCTGTCGTGGTGGGCTTGTCATCTTCGATTTCACCAAACGAGAAAATCTCCTCCTCCGTCCGATCTTTCTTCGATAAGAAATAATAAAAATCCGGACTTTCCCAGCCTTTTATCCCTGAACCCGCTTCTTCTGATATGTTGAGGGCTGTATATGTTTTTTGTAGAAAATCCTGAAGATTCTGGTAATCAGTTTTGTTTTTTGATGTTTTGCTCGCATATAAATAAGCGAACTTACCATCCTTATTTTCCGCCATAGCAAGTGCAGGAAAAGCGACACCATTCAACATGGCCAAGGTATCTTTGTCTTCGTTGTAAGACACCGTGGTATACCGATAACCGTAATATTTCTTCGGTTTTAGCTTCTTGGTCTCCCATCCGGAGGTAGACTCCAGATAAAAGGGTGTCGGCAAGCTTCCTTCACTATCAAAGATCGCGATTGTATCTTTCTTAAACATGGCTGTCTCAAAAGCCTCTTTTAACGCTTTCTTATCCATCTCTTTCACGTCGGAAGCTAACATGGATTCCGTTTTTTTTATTTTCGGCGCATAAAAGGCTGAAACATCAAAGCTAGGATCTAATTTGTCCAAGAATACAACCGCTGGATCCTGAGATTGACAAGAATATAACAGTGTCGATAAAAGCAGTAAAGAAAGAATACTTGTATGTGTAGAACTAAATAGCTTCATGGAAAATTGCTCAAAATTATCTTTTCATCTTCTATCTTAAACCAGCAGTAAAAGATATCCAAATATACAGCGTATGGAGCGATATTAACACGAATATTTACAATCCGCATAAACTCATTTTAAAAACGTCATTTATTATTCCAGGGAAGGGGTGCATTTTGTAGAAAGTAAAAAATAGATCTTAGTCTATTTAGGATACAGCAGCTATTAATTATATTTGAGAAAATATGAACCACACCTCTTTATGTCAATCGTTTACGACAGTATACTCAATCATATCAGTCAACACAGTATCTTATCAGAGGAAGAGAAAGAACGCTTTTGCGCAGCATTGACCTACAAAAAAATACGCCGCCGGCAATATTTACTACAAGAGGGAACGATCTGCACACGGGAGTGTTTTGTGATCAAAGGCGCCCTGCGGCAATATGAGGTTAGCTCAACCGGCCGCGAGAATACCGTGCAATTTGCTTTTGAGAACTGGTGGATTTCAGATTGGTATAGTACCTTACAAGCACAGCCTTCGGTTTACAATATCGATGCATTGGAAGATACGGAAGTATTCTTAATAGAAAAATGCAAGCTGGAAGAACTGTTTATTGAAATCCCAGCTTTAGAAAGCTATTTTCGGAAAATATTTCTAAAAGCCTTCGTTTACCTCCAGAAAAGAATACTATTTCAGCAGAAAACAGCTGAGGAAAGGTATCTTGAGTTTATGAAATGTTATCAATGGTTTGAACAACGTATCTCCCAGCAACATATCGCCTCTTTTCTTGGTATCACAAGGGAATCGCTGAGTAGACTCAAAGGACAACAGTATAAAAATATATAAATCTGTGATAAATCGCACAGATTTTATTTATCAAATAGCACAGGTTGACACGTTAATTTCCAATTAAATTTGTTCATCATAAACCATAGTAAGATGAACAAAAAGATTAAACAATGGATGCTGTCAACAGATAATAGCTGGACAGCCTTTATTTTGCGGCTAACATTGGGGCTAGTACTATTTCCACATGCAGCCCAAAAATTATTTGGTTGGTTTGACGGCCCCGGATTGCAAGGAGAAATTGCGTACATGACCAGTCATGTCAATCTCCCGATGTTCTTAGCCGTTAGCGCAATTGCAGTTGAGTGTCTGGGAACTTTTTTTATCCTATTGGGCTTTTTGACCAGACTCACCAGCATTGCTATTTTTTTTCTATTTATTGGTATGATTGTAGTCGATCACGCCGCACATGGTTTTTTTATGAACTGGTTTGGAAAAATGCCGGCTGGTGCTGAGGGTTTTGAATACCATTTATTGGTCTTGGGGATCTGTCTCGCACTCATCCTACAAGGTGGTGGCAGATATGCGCTGGATAAATTATGGGGCTCAAAGTCCTGGAACAGTCGTGATCAATACTAAATTTGCTTAAATTTGTATCTTATTTAGGCACCCACAAATGCGATATTTTTGCAATAAAGCCTGTCGGTGTTTTTAATCAAGAGATATGAATTTAGACGCTATCAGTTCGCTATTGATCGACCATTTCAAAGAGATTGTGCCACTCACTGAAGCGGATATACTGTCCATTCTCCCGAAATTGGAAGTAAAAGTTGTAAAACGGAAAGAGTTTCTTCTTCAGGAGGGACAGATTTCCAAACACATGCGATTCATTGTAAAAGGAAGTCTATATGCCTATTATATGGAGGAGAATGGCAAAGAACATATAACGCAACTCGGGATAGAACAGTGGTGGATCAATGATCTATATAGCTACCTGAGTGAATTACCATCTCGTCTATATATCCGTGCAAATGAGGATACCACACTCATACAGATCAGCAAACGCAATCTGGAAATATTGTATAAAGAAGTCCCTGCCCTATCCGAGTTTTGGCGATTGAAAATTCAGCATGCTTATGTGAATTTACAGGAACGTACTTTCGAAAATGTACGCTCTGATGCGTATACCAAATACCGCAAATTTATCTCGGACTATCCTACAATTGAACAACGGTTTCCGCAATATATGATTGCCTCTTATCTTGGGATTACGGTTGAATACCTAAGTTATTTGAGAAAAAAACACCTGTCACGTCTTTCTTAAGATTTCTTAATTTTTATCCCCTCCGCCTTGTCTAGTTTTGCTCGTAATTCAAACGAGAGAACATGAAGACAACACTTATTACACTTGCACTTTCTACCTTGGTTGCTGTGGCGACACATGCTCAGCAACTATCCTATACACCTGAGGTCGTCCTGGGACATCGTTCATACTTCTATATGCATCAGGTCAGTTACAAGATCAGTGACAAAATAAAAATCAACAATCTATCGCTTTTTGACACAGAATATACAACCGATAAAGAAAACATCTTTTTTATCAGAAATACGGCTTCCTATACGGTTAGTAAACGATTCACATTGAATGCAGCTTTTGGAATGAAAAATCCCGGAGCTTTCTTTAGCGCGTTTGTACAATATCGCGTGAGCAAACCTACCCAGTCTTTTTCTTACGCTATAGGCACTACCTATCAAAAAGGATTTACGCTCGAACAGTCCTTATCATTTGAGTATACCCCCTATTTAACCACACAGAAACAGGCCTATTTCAGTGTACTTGCTATCGGCAATGTAAATACTAAAATTTACCAGCGTGGACTTCAATTTATACGGCTGGGCTTAAAACAGGACAAGCTTATGTACGGACTGGCATCCAATTTTGACCAATTTAATAACAGTAAAAAAACACTGGAAAATATTGGCGCTTTTGTAAAACACAACTTTTAAAAATAATATATAATGAAAAAAAATCTTGATTTAGGTATTTTAATCAGTAGAATAGCTATTGGTGGTCCCATGTTGGTGTACGGGATCAATAAGTTAATCCATGGCATCGGGTTCATTAAGGACATCATCGTCAGCATCGGACTTCCCTCCTTTTTTGCAAATGGCGTATTTGTCGGCGAAATCATTGCGCCGATTATGATTATCCTTGGTCTACGCATACGTTTGGCGGGTGTAGTATTCGCTATTAACTGTCTTACGGCGATTTGTCTCGCCCAAAGTAGTAATATCTTTAAATTGAATGAATTTGGGGGCTGGGCGGTAGAGCTTTTGGTTATCTACATGCTGATTGGACTAAGTTTTCTATTTATGGGGGCAGGTAAATATGCCGTTTCGACAAATAATAAATGGGATTAATCAAAGCGCATTAATTCGAAAACAGAAATGAGCTGTCCAAAAAGATCTCGGACAGCCCATTTTCTTTCATTTTATTCGTTTCCCGCTCTTTCACACCATCACTACTCGGGAGTTTGTTTTTACTCTTCGGATTGCTTCTTTTCCGTTTATATCCTTATTGTTTGGTTCCTTCGAGAGTCGACACACTCTTTGCTGGGATAGTTAAGCTATATACCCCATTTGCAGTTGGCGCAACCATACCAGCAAGTCCCCAATGCCCTGCGCTGGTCGCTGTAGTCTGATAATTGGATAATTGTCCCGCTACAAAGCCTGAGAGGTTGATATCCAACGGGACACTACTACTACCTGTATTTGTCACGACCATCACAAATTTACCTGTTTGCGGATCTTTATACGCGGATATCAGTAATCCGTTGGCATTTTGTACCGCCACATTGATACGCTTGTAATTAGCTTTAATAAATCTGGAATAATGCCCCATCACGTCATAAGCCTTGGTAAATTCCAACGAACCATCACTTCGTGTACAGATCAACGCCTCGTTATTTTGGAATGCGAGCATCCCGAGCCAGAAGACATAAGCACTGGCATCGCAATCTGCCAGCAATTTGTGCATATTGACGGCAAGCTTCAATCCACCTTCAATTCCAGCATCGTAGTTTCCTCCATCGTCCGATGCTTCGGTTACCCACATTGGTTTGCCGCCTGTAGAAAATGTCCACTTTGATGGGCTTTGGTTGAAACCTCTTTTTCCGCCGATCAACTCTGTAATTTCCACGTAACCATGTCCTGCCAGAATATCGACATTACTCCTGTCCATTCCAGATAGGAAGGTATTGGCTGTACCCCAAGCCGCATTTTCAGAAGCGATGATTTTGGTACTTTGCAAACCTTCTTCATTTAAGGCTGGTCTGAGGTTGTTAGTGACAAACTCACCAAGTTTATTCGAAGCCCAATAAGATGCATCCCAATCCGAAAACACATTTTCAGGTTCATTCGTTGGCGATATGGCATTAATTGTGATCCCTTCATTTTGATAGGCTTTAGCGAAACCGGCCAGATAGCGGGCAAATAGCGTCGATGAGGTATTCAGATTAAGTCCATTAAACCATTTACCACTGATACTATTGGGATTTGTCTTCATATAAAGCGGCGGTGTCCATGTACTCGCGATAATAACGGGGACCTGAAATCTTTCCTTCGCCTTTTTTAGAATCCATAGCTGTCCCAGATGCTCCCGCGCATCTGCCGAGAGTGCCTGATAAGCCGGACTATTCACTGCGACATCGATATCAACCCCTGCAGGCTTAATGGTCACCACCCTATTCTGTTGATTAAAAGGATAGGTATGTAATACCTTGCCGCGCAATATATTCAACTTCAAACCCGAATTACCCCACAGATAGTCCAAAATACTATCTCTCTTCGGAGATTCAAAGAAAGGAACAATACGCCCCCCGAAGGCACCAAAACCGTCTATTTTTTGACGTTCCTGATTCCATTCCACAACGGCATTTGTCGTTACTGCGGCAGCCTCCGCATTTAACTGATTCAAACGATTCACCGCATCATCTTCATTCGTCGATAATACCTGCTTTTGACAACCCGTCAACCATAGGGATGCCATTAATCCAAAACAAGAGATGGATTTAAAAACAAATTGATTTCTGTTCATAAATTTCTATTTATTAATTTGCAATAACAGTTTATCTCTAAATACGACTTGCGGTAAAATTGTTTTGTCAAATTTCAAACAAAGTATTTATTTTTTGAAAAATTAACAATCCATCCAATCGCTTAACAATAAGCTATTATCATATTAACATTCAATAAAAATGAACGATTTTATACAAGACTTTGAAGTGCTCATAGCTACTTTCCCGACCGAACTATCGGCCATTGATACCATAGCATTTAGTGCGAAGCCAGTTCCGGAAAAATGGAGCAAGAAGGAAATTTTAGGGCACCTGATCGATAGCGCCATGACAAACTACCTCCGGTTTATCAGAGCACAATCTGAAGAAAATCCACAGATCTTTTACACACAGGATGACTTTTGTGAAAATGCAAATTATCAGCAGTCAGAAACTAAACAGCTGCTTGATTTATGGTTAGCACTCAACAAGCAACTTCTATTTCTATTCAAGACTTTGATTACTAAAAGCCTGACAATGCTAAAATGTAATGATCTAACACTTGCCTTTTTGATGGAAGATTATGTAGCCCACCTCAATCATCATCGTCAACAGATACTTTCTTAATCACAAAATAGTTGAAAATGTCTAGTCCATAAAATAATTCAATGATATGGACTAGACAAAATACAGTTTACTTTTTACTCCACCAATGATAATAGTTGTGCAGTCCATCGTATTCAAAACCACAACGTGGGTATAGCGTATTGCCAATGTCATTTGTTTTTTCTGTTTCGAGCATTAACCCGCAGGCACCGGTTTCGGCACACCATTCTTTGCTCTGATCGATCAGTGCAACTGAAAGTCCCCTACCTCGATAGTCCTGATGAACAAACAGATCGCTCAGCAACCATTGCATTTCTAATTTAGTGTAATGAAACAATTTATACAATTGTACAAACCCCACGGCTTTACCGTCAGCCAGGGCTAGAAAAATAATTGATTCGTCCTTCAGAAATCGCTCTTTTAAAAACATCTTCCCTTTTTCCATATCAGATTCCTGACGGTAAAAAATTCGATAAAGGTTAAACAATTCTGCGGTTTCGTTCAAGTCTTCAAGACTGGCTCTTTTAATTTGATAATTCATTTTAGTAAATATTTTGATTTATACAGGCAAAAATATTCGTAAAAAGAATCCACATTATCATCCAGATTTGAGATGCCGGATAGTCCAGTCATTAGACTTCCTCAAATTGGCCCTTGTATCTGTTTCTATAATCTATGGGTGTTAACCCCGTTATTTTCTTGAATAAACTGCGGAATGTTTTTAAGTCATTATAACCGATACTATAGGTAACATCAGCTATATTTGCATTCCCCATTTCCAATGCTTTTTTTGCGACCTCTATCTTTGTCCGCTGTATATATTCTATCGGATTCAATCGGGTTGCATTCTTAAATCTTCGAATAAAATTTCGTTTGCTCATATTGACATGGTCAGCAATCTGTTCAACCGAAATATCTGCTTTAATTTTCTCTTCGATATAGCTTTGCGCCCGATGGATATCTTGATCATCGTGAAGACGTTGCCCTGAGAAAACTGAAAATATATTCTGTGAGGTACGACCATAATCCAATGCATAGAACTTACTGAGTTCGATGGCGATTTCCTTGCTACAATTTTTTTCTATAAAATAGAGCATTGCATTTAATGCCGAAAAACCACCTCCGCCTGTAATAATTGCTTTGGAATGCGTGACCACATGATCTGGTTTAAACAAGATCTTGGGATATCGACTTGCCAGATCCGTTATGGCGTCCCAATGCGAGGTTGCTGGCATTCCATCCAACAATCCACTTTCGGCCAAAAAATAGGCTCCGGTGCACAGACTGATCACTTCCGCCTTGCGCTCATATTTATCTCTGATCCAACCGATCAACTCCCAATTGTCATCTAAAAATGATTCAATCTGCCCAGCGGCTATATTCATGGGGGGAATTATAACCACATCCGTTCGAGCGACCTCCGCCAGTATTCTCGTACAATAGAATTGGATCGGGAGAATGGACTGCACCGTTTTTGTACCAACCCCAATTAATTCAATCTCAAATGGGATCGGCATCCCCCTTTTTAAAGCAGCTTCATTTGCGCTCATGAGTAAAGCGACCGTAGTTGATACGGCCGTAGATAATACATTGTTATAGATAATGACTGATATATGTTTCATCCGTAAATATTTATGTACACCTCTATTTTCTCTCTTAAATGTACACATAATTTTGGCACGAAAACCACCCTCAAATGTCATTTTTACGTGGTAATGATCGGCGATATCCGCCCTAACTTTACAAAAAAAACAAGATGAAAACAATATTCAACAACTCAGCAAGAGCGGAACTGATCGAAAGGATCGAACTCCTTACCCCCAATAACACAGCACAATGGGGAAAAATGAATGTATATCAAATGATCAAACACTGTACAATCTGGAATGATTGGGTGCTTGGTCGGAATAAACATCATTACAAACAAGAATTTCTTGGGAAGATATTTGGGAAAATGGCCCTAAAAGGTATGATAAAAGACGATAAGCCGCTGAAAAAAAATGTGCCTGCGGGAATTTTCGCCGTTAAGGACAATAAGGGTCAGGTTGATGCCGCCCAGAAAAAAACTTGGATGGAGCAAATTGAATCCTATGGTCACTATTCAAATCCAGATTTCGTCCATGATTTTTTCGGAAAAATGGAAACGGAACAAATTGGCATTTTTGTGTATAAACACATGGATCATCACTTGCGGCAATTCGGTGTATGATCGAATATAAAATCTTTTCAGACGAATTGTAAATGTAAGAGGTATCGACTGTTGCACACGATTATATTTACGAAATAATCTGTCGTTTTACATTACTATTGATCAATGAATAGGTTGATTAGGTGAAGTAAAAAATAGATCTTCATTTATAAGGAGCTTATGGTTAATGAGGTGCCGTCTGAAAAGATTTATTATCATCCAAACTGGAAAAGAATCACGATCGCTGTTATTTTAGTGCTCATTGGAACAGGAACATTATGGGTAGACATTGCTCCTTTTTGGGGATCAATACCATGGCTACCATTAAAGTTGATATGTATCCTGATCGGGTTTTGGATGCTAAAGAACAGCAAAAAAGCCGTTCGGGCGAAAACAGATACAAGGGGATTTTATTTCAAAAGAATGCCCGCCAGACATGCGTTCAAAAAAGCCATGGCTGACCTCGATTTATTGGTGTTTGTTCCATTCGTACAAATTGTCAACATCCGGATTACTGCAAGTATCTGGGAAGGGACAAGACTTGAACTAGAAACTACACAGGGAAAAGAGATACTCACGATGTTAAACGTGTTGAGTAGAAAAGAGAAACAGCAGATCTATCAAACTATCAAAAGATTTGGTATAGCGAATGTGGTCAAAGCCCAGGAGGAAAAGGGGAAAATTGATTACATTAAAAAACCTGCTGTAGATTAGTTTCCTTTTAATTGAAGTTGTCTGATAATAGCTGATCTACATCTTCCCTAATTTCTTCAGGCAACATCAGGTAAACCGGTGTTTTTAAATTCTTTCTACTGGCCTCTCCTTCTATAAAAATGTTTTTAAATCCTTCATTGAGCCATTTTCCGTCTTCTTCCAAATAAGCTTTATATTTATTGTCCAAAATCTCAATAATGTTTTTGCTCTCTTTCATGTGTTCCGTCATTTATCTTATTGTAAACTGCATCTAAAAATATTCGACAGGGGAACATCAACATTGGTGCCACTCCTGCCCCGAATTTTCAAAAGAGGATTGGAAATAGAAAATTTTAAGATTTCTTAACATCTTCCGCGATTTGCTTTCTTACATATTATTGTCGATTTTTGTTGTGTACATTTAAGCTATCTGTATAACCAAATGAAAGGATCTTGTTTTTGGTTATTATACAGTTCTTTTATAAATCGTTTGATATGATATTGATTGCAGTACTACTTCCTTGGTTATCCTTCTTTTTAAGAGGTAAAATATTCAGTGGAATTATTTGTTTAATCCTCCAAATTACTATTTTGGGCTGGTTGCCTGCAGCAATATGGGCCGTTGCTTCACGTGTTGATGGTAAAAATCAACAACGCATACGAAGTTTGGAACGTAGTATGCGCCGTTAACTGTCTCATCTGCTGTACTAAAATCACTTCAACCCGACGAACAGGACCTGAATAGGAAGATGCTATTCGGCCTCAAGGAATTTTTGAATCTGGAGGAGCGTAAAATCAATTAATCCTGTATCTATTTGTCCATCAAAATCTTTCATGATATAATTACCATGATTAGCGGGCAGAACCATAAGCCGTGCATTGGGAATCTGCTGTTGCATTTGTGCCAAATGCTGCCCTTTGACCACGTCCTGATCTCCGCCGATCAGAAATACTGGGCAAGCTAAGTTTTCTAAGGTACCCGGTTCAAAATCCTGAAAATTTATCATGCGCTGGCTATCCTTTTCATACATATTTTTAAACTTTTCGGGATCCGGATTCAATTTCATAAAATTTTCTTTTAAATAGCCCGGCATAACCTCAATCGTAGAAGCTGACATGCTATCAAAAAAGCCATCTAACAAGCCCTCTCTTTTGGTATTACCCGAAGCAGCAATCAATTTGTCTACCCTATCCGGGAAAAGAGAAGCGAGTTTTAAAATGGTCGTTGCGCCATTACTGAAACCTAAAAATGAGGCTTTATCGATCGCAAGGTAATCCAACACCGCGATAATATCCCTTGCATCCTGTTCAAATGTTTCTGGAACGGCCCTATGCTCCGATCGACCATGATTTTGCATATCCAGCAAAATCAATTGATAGCGATCTTTTAATCGGATCACCGTCTCCTCAAAATCAAAAAAACCTGAGGAGCCACCGCCGTGGATAAGCACTAGTGGCTTTCCGGCCCCATATATTTCATAGTATAGCTTTATCCCGTTAGCGGCGGCATAGCCTGAGTGATTGTTCAACATGCTCATTATTCAATTTAATTAGTTTCGTCTATTAAAGATCTAGATTTATCTGCTTTCTACAAATTTTTTAAAGTTGACCAGAACGGCGTCGGTGAAATTTTGCTGAAGATCCAGTGGCGTCACCGCGTCTGGTTCAAACGTCTCCCTTATAATCGTATTATTATCGATAGCCTGAAATTCAACAATACAGTTTCTTCCGCCACTGGTACTTTCAATATATTCTAATGGGATAATATGATCATATACCCCACGATAATCAAAACCTTCATGATCATCTCGCCGTTCCATTCGAAAATTAAATTGCCCACCCTCCCTAAAATCATTCTCTACTTCCGGACAATGCCAATCATCGAATGGAATATTCCATTGTTTTATGGACGCTGATCCGATCCAGTGTTCCCAGACATCTTCGAGCGGTTTCTCCACCAAAATAACTGAAACAAGGTTTTTTTCCCCTGAGTTTGCATCTTCCATATGTTATATTTTTAGATTAAATGCGATCCGTTTATTCATTTCTACCGCCTATTGAATATATATTTCAACAACTGCCTTCGGCAAGCATAAAGCGATAGTTGACATGCAATATTTGCTGCAATACAATATTAATAAACAGCGTATTAAATTAACTTGCCCTATGGCAATATTTACGGCTCGCTTAATTTTTTTCAAACAAAGGGATCGATTTGACAAGTATGGTATATTTATTGCACTGCAGAACAAAACATATAAAAAACCGATTAAAATGAAAAAAATAGCATTTTTAGCACTAGGTGTTATCCTATTTGCAGGATGTAATAATGCACAGCAATCAAAATCTGCTGAGAAAACAGACAGTCTGGCCAAAGAAGAAACACCATCTATCGGCGGAGATAAGGATGAACATGGATGTCTTGTTGGCGCAGGCCAAACCTGGAGTGAAGTTAAACAGGGATGTATTCAGGTCTTTAATGTAGGAACACGTCTGAATCCTGTTGATGTTAAAGAAGGCGATGCTATCATCAGTGCATTTGTTGTCGCTAATGATGATAAATCCAAAATGGAATTATTTTTACCAGACGACAATAAAACAACGATTATTTTGGATAAAACTGAAAACAATACATACCAGAAGGATACCTATAAATATGATGCTGATAAATCGGATTTATATGTAAATGGTGCAGTAAAATATAAAGGTGAAGTTAAAAAATAACATCCCTGAAACTTTATAGGACGTATAAGGTAATGCCAATGTTTATCACATTGGCATTTTTTTAAATTGTCTATTTTTTATAGCGCCGTTTTTTTATTCAGGAATCAATGCGCTCGCTGCACTCGGTTTATTGGTCAGAAAGATCCCTCAATCGATTTTTCCAGCTATTTCTAACGAAAAGCTATCTAACTATTCAATTTCGAAGACTGCCTGTATCTCTACAGATGAATTTACAGGTAAAGATGAAGCTCCAAAAGTCGCCCGGGCATGTTTCCCTTTTTCGCCAAATACCGTAACAGCAAGATTGGATGCCACGTTCATCAGGTCGGCATGTTTACTATAATCGTCTTTCGTATTGAAAATTCCTGTTAACTGTACACAACGTTTGACCCGGTTTAGCTCTCCACCGACCGCCTCATTAAGAACAGAAAGTACATTAAGCATTGTTATTTCAGTAGCTTCCTTCACCTCCTGCTCACTTACACCGGCCCCTAATTTTCCAGGTTTAAATATTTTACCATCCTTGAGTGCCACCTGATTAATAAAGACTAAATTTCCGGAACGAACATAAGGTTGATAATTCCCTGCCGGTTGGGGTACTTTTGGAAGTACAATATTGTTTTCCCGTAACTTATTATGGATTGATACTACATCCGGGTTAGCATGGCTACTTTTTTTATCAAGAACCTTATTTTCCCTTGTACCCGCTAGCGCTACGGCAACCTTCGCAAGGTTCATTCCCTGCAGCTCGGCCAGATAGCGCTCACTTTTGCTCGGTCTCTCGGTAGCTGTCAATGAAGCGAGACTTGTTGTCCCCAAGACTGTATTTCCCTGTGGAATGGATTTATCTATTTTGTCATTCCCCATAATACCTGTAGGAACCAGAATCATCCCATGTACCGCTAGGCTATTCCAGAATGACTGCAATGCCAACTCCTTTCCTGCACCACTCCCTGCAGACATAAATACTGTAGCAGGGATGCCCTCCAAGGCGTGCTGAGACCATAGATCTACTGTTTTGGACAGGAACTCACTCATTGCTGTACTTATATTACCAAAATAAATAGGTGATCCAAATGCAATCCCGTCATAATTAGGCAGCTCTTCTACTGTTGCCACTGCAAGACTACTCAGCTTTGAATCAGATGATGGTTTCACCAGTTTAACCACAGCCTGTACCTTACCACTGCGCTCAATACCTTTTGCAACTTCCTTTGCTAATTCATACGTTCCGCCTTTATCGGAATGAATAAGAACCAAGACCTGTGTTTTATGAGCTTGTGCCATGACAACATTGGTCAACACAGCTAACATTACCCCAATAAGAGGGGCATATAATTTTTTCATCTTAAATCATTTATTAAATCTGACACAAAATTAAAAATGCTTCCTTTATTTATTTTGCCAAAAATTACACTCAAAACGACATCTAGAAATAGCGTATAAAGCAATTGGGAGTATATAAATTTTCTATATCTTTAAACTAATATATTTTTTTTTAAAATGATCGAAACTAATGCTTGTTTTCAGGTTGCAATAGAGAAAGCCTCTCACTTTAATTATAGCTTCTGTTTCCATAATCTGTCGCTAGTGGAAAAAATTAAAATCACCGCAGTTACAAAGGATATTGAACAGATAAAAATTGAGATTACTTCTGAAATCGGATTGTTCAGCCCTTACACATTTTCTATAGACAGGTTTTTGGAAGGAACACCAGTAACACTGGAAAATTTAGCTTTCGACTACAACATTCCATTTATCCGGAATCTGGTAGAGAAAGATTTGGATACGCTTACCTGTACGATTTATTCTAAAAATGAAATTTTATATCAGCAAAAATTCACCGTAAACGTGTTACCGATGGATTATTTTGGCGGATTAAGTAAGTACCCCGAATTATTGGCTTCTTACGTTTTGCCCAATCATGATATCATCTATACGATTAAAGCTGAGGCGGTCAAAATTCTTGAGAAAAACAGGTTAACGCCAGCGTTTTTGGGCTATCAATCCAATAGCAAGGATCGTGTCCTGCAGGAAGTAATGGCCCTATATCAGGCTATTTTAAATATCAATATTACATACAGCGCCATGCCTGCAAGTTTTGAAACTGAAGGTCAGCGCATTCGTCTGGTGGATCAGATCTGGGAAACGCAGTTTGGAAACTGTATCGATATCTCGCTACTATTTGCAGCCTGTCTGGAAGCTATCGATCTGAATCCAATTCTTATTGTCACTCAAGGGCATGCATTTATAGGCGTTTGGCTCAGCGACCAGCGGCTAGAAGCTGTTGTCAATTATGATCAAGCCGCTATTTCAAAACGGATCGCCCATGGAATTGATGATATCGCTTTGATCGAGTCTACGCATTTATGCAGAGGAAATGCCTATACCATGCGAGAAGCGATGAACATCGCCGAAACGCAGCTATTACATGCCAACAATTTTATTTTATCCCTCGATATCAAACATGCCCGTTCGCATGGGATCCTTCCCTTACCTTTTACTGGAAAGGACGATCTGAACAACGCGGCATTAAAGAATACCACTGGATCAGCCAAAAAACAGGCTATCGATTATTTTAATATCGATGACAACAAACTGGATCTCGTTCTCAGTGAAGTCAAAGATCTAACAAAACAAAAAATCTGGGAACGAAAGCTGCTCGACCTTTCACTCAGAAATAACCTATTGAACCTTCGGTTCACTAAAAGTATGTTGCAGATAGTGGATCTGAAAACAGATCTCTTGGAAGATCATCTATCAAACGGAAAATCACTCACCATACATCCCAACAACAGTCAAGAGGTTTTACGTCGTTACAATCTTTATTTAGAACCCTTGCATTCTTCCGAGCCACTATTCAAGCTTGCTGACGACGAATTCAGATATAATCGCCTGCTAACACTTTATCATCAGGATGATCTGGATAATATCTTAACACACCTGTACCGCAATGCGAAATTGGCCGAAGAGGAAAATGGAAAGAGTACCTTGTATCTGGGCGTCGGTTTATTGAAGTGGTTTGAACCCAAAACCAATCAACAGCCTAGACTTGCCCCCATCCTATTGATTCCTGTTGAATTATCACGCAGATCTGTCAACACCAAGTTTACACTCCGAAGCCGTGAAGAGGAGGCCATGATCAATATTACACTGTTGGAATATCTCAAACAGGAATTTAAGCTTAACCTCAATGCACTGGAAGTGCTACCTATGGATGAGTCAGGGGTTGACGTACAAAAAGTATTCGCGATTTTAAGAAAGTCTATTTTAAATCTGGAAGGATGGGATATTCAGGAACAGGTTGTCCTTGGAAACTTCTCTTTTAACAAGCTTATTCTATGGCAAGACCTAACCAAATATGCAGAAGAAATTAAAAAAAGCACCATTGTAAAGAGCTTGATTGACGGGCGGCTTTCGGATCTATTGGATATCACCATTGATTCAGAAAATCTTGAGCAGCTCCCCTCTTCCTTGTTAACATTACCCATTCCAACAGACAATTCCCAGCTTGAAGCTGTACGTCACTCCAACGCAAATAAAAGTTTTGTACTACATGGCCCTCCCGGTACCGGTAAATCCCAAACCATCACCAATATTATCGCAAATGCACTAGCGAATGACAAAAAAGTCCTTTTTGTCGCTGCTAAAAAGGCGGCTTTGGATGTGGTACATCGCCGTTTGGAAAAAATTGGTTTAGGCTCCTTCTGTTTAGAGTTACATTCAAATAAATCTAAAAAATCAGATGTACTACGACAACTGGAACAGAGCCTGGAAACACCCAAGTATCAAAGTCATATCGATTTTCAGGAAGAAGCGCAACGTATTGATCAGCGAAAAGCAACTTTAAGTCAATATGTTGACTCCTTACATCAGCCCTTTGCAGTAGGTTGGAGCCTTTATGATTCCGTTTCCTATTTAGACAGTCATCATATCGAAATCAACACGGACTGGATGCTATCCCTGCAACTGGAACATATTGACAAAAAGACCTGGAATAATTGGCAGGACTGGGCAATCCCCTTCGGAGAGTTAACGCATAAATTACCAGCGATTGACAAGCACCCATTGCACTTGATCCATTTGAAAGATCAGAACTTTGCTCACAAAAATAATATCGAGAAATCTATCGAAGATTATATACAGGCGGACGCTGAGGCAACTAAAGCTCTATCGGATCTGCAATTAAATCTCACGAAGAATTGGATAGAAAACAAGACCTCGCTATGTTCACTTCTCGAAAAGATTACTCACTTTTCGGCGCATCAGACCATCGTCAATGTTTACTTTGATGTTCGCCAAAAGAATTTACTTGATCATTGGGTTGAACTGCAAAGCCAAAAACAGACACTAGAAAATGCGCTTGTTACAGATTTTGGCAACCGAATATTTACGACAGACTGGAATCTGATTGAATCTACCTGGAATCAGTCAAAACATTCCTGGTTTCTGCCCAAATGGTTGAAACAACGTAAAGTAAAAAAATTCTTAAATGGTTTTGCCACAAACAAAATTACTTCCGAACAGCAGGTTGATCAGTTCTTTTATCAGAAAAATTCCTTCGATCTGGTGGCAAAGAATTTAGCGGAACCGCAATTCTATCCGATAGCCGAGGCGACGAGTTATTATCTCATAGGCAATACCTATAATTTAGCTACACTGCAACAGCATCAGCAAGAACTGCGGGCATTCAATGAACTGGCGCAACAGCTCAAATTTGAAAACTTTCAATCTTGGTTAAACTATATACTCGCACATATAGATCTAAAGTTGAGAATACCTGTCTTTATTTTAACGCTCCAACATTACGCAGATAAGCATCAGGCCATTTCGGCATTTTTAGTTCATATTCCAGAAGTCGAGGTTTTAAACCAAATAAAACAAGATTTAGATCAACTTGAAGACTGGATCCGATACAATTATTATAAGGATCAGGGTATAAAACTGGGACTATCCTGGTTGATTGATCTACTTGAAGCGAACAAAATCAATAAAGATGCACTGTGCATGGATATGGAAAGTGTATTGCATCTCAATTACTTTGTAAATTCTTTGGATCAGTCCAGCATTTTAAATGGTTTTGATGCAGCTGTATATGAAGCACAGATTTTACAATACAAGACACTTCATCAAGAGTTTACCCGATTGGTACGGGAGCAATTGGTTTTGGAGTTAAGCAACAAAATCCCTAACCTCTCCCAGGAAGCAGTTCATAGTTCGGAAATTGGAATCTTACAACGTGCGATCCGAAATCGAGGACGTGGAGTCAGTATCCGTCGTTTATTTGATCAGATTTCGACGTTACTTCCGCGACTCAAACCCTGCATGCTGATGAGTCCAATTTCGGTTGCCCAATATTTTGATGTAAATACCGATCATTTCGATCTGGTTATTTTCGATGAAGCATCGCAGCTACCGACATCAGAAGCAATCAGCGCCCTCGCACGGGCTAAACAGGCCATTATTGTGGGGGATCCAAAGCAAATGCCACCAACGAGCTTCTTTGCCAGCAACAAAATTGATGAAGATCATCTGGAATTAGAAGACCTGGAAAGCATCCTGGATGATTCCCTCGCCTTGTCCATTCCATCGAAATACCTATTGCGTCATTATCGCAGTAAACATGAAAGCCTTATTTCTTTCAGTAACTCCAATTTTTATGAGAACAAATTGTTGACATTTCCTTCCCATGACGATCAGGATAAGAAAGTAAGTTTTCAATTTATCGATGGTCATTATGACAAGGGGAAAACCCGAACAAACCTAAAGGAAGCTGAGGCAGTGATCCAATATATAAAACAGCATTTGGAACATCGTCCCCATCGTTCATTGGGTGTGGTCACTTTTAGTCAAACGCAGCAGAATTTAATTGAAGATTTGTTGCAGTCATTATTCTCAGCGCATCCCGACTTAGAAGAAACGGCACTACAGGGTGATGAGCCTATTTTTATTAAAAATTTAGAAAATGTCCAAGGCGACGAACGTGATTTTATTCTATTTTCCATCGGCTACGGCCCAGACGAAGATGGCAAAGTATCGATGAATTTCGGTCCTTTAAATCGTGATGGCGGCTGGCGCAGACTCAATGTTGCTGTGACCCGGGCCCGATACGAAATGCGTGTGTTCTCTTCGCTAAGGGGAGATCAGATTGATTTAAGCCGTACCAGTTCGGCTGGTGTGGAGGGACTAAAAGCCTTTTTAAACTTCGCTGAAAGAGGCGTATTGCAGACAGCTGAAGCAGTAGCCCATGATCAGGAAAAATATACACTCATCCAATCGATCGCGAAATATTTAGACCGACAGGGTATAAAAGTGAAAACAAATATCGGTACTTCGGGCTATCGCGTTGATATTGGTATTGTGGATCCGATGCATGCTCATCAGTATATTTTGGGGATATTGGTTGACGGGAAAAACTATTTCAATACACAGACAACCAATGACAGGGAACTGCTGATTCCGAATGTGCTGCAATCACTGGGCTGGAATATTTACCGCATCTGGACCTTAGACTGGATAAAAAACAGAGATAAAATACTGAATGAGATTAAAGCGGAAATTCAACGCATCGTAAACGATACAGCGGCAAAAGAGCCTGTCATCATCGATGCTTCCCAAGCACAATCGAAAACCACTCTTTCAGTGCTATCCGATGATGCCATTGTTTCATCTAAAATGAAACCTTATGTAAGTGCCAAAGTCAATCCAATGACAACAGCAAGTCCAGAATTGATTTATGAAGTGGCCTATCGAACGGTATTGAGCGATCAGATCCTGAAGATCATCCGTACAGAATCTCCAATCAGTCAAAACCATCTCTTTCGCAAGGTGCTACGTTTATGGAACACCACAAGAGCCACATCAAAACTTGTGCAGTATCTAACTGAACTGACGAGAAAATTGCCCGGAGTAAAGGAGGAGCTTTCCCATCAAATTTTTTATTGGGATCAGGAACAATCGGCCACAGCGCTGACATATTACCGCGACAATAACATCGAAAAACGAGCGATCGAAGATATTGCACCTGAGGAAATAGAGGTTGCACTTATCGAGGTCATGGACAACAGTCTCAGTCTATTAAGAGAGGATCTTGTACGCGCCACAGCCAGAGCTTTTTCCTTTTCTAAAACCGGTGCTCAAATTGATAGCATTATCAATACTTCAATTGATAAACTACTCCAACAGGGCTATTGGAAATCAATAAATGGGAGAATTGTTTTGATATAGATCAGGTTTAGTAGCCTGATCTATACAATTGATTGATGTAAGCGGTATAAATTCCGATGGGAATCTTGCCAGTCACCGTTCCACGCAGCGATTCGGGGCAGGCTGTCAAAATACTGTCCAATGAGAAAACAAATATATTTTCCACTGCATTTTGGAGTCTCCGCTCCCCTTTTTCGTGCATGTATTCCATCAGATGCAGTGCTTTACCCAACTCATCCTCACGTCCCTGCTCAATCATCTTTTCGATATACGATGTAAGGATGCGGATTGTTGTGATGGGATTGCCAGCATTTTCTGGCTGCGAAATTTCTGTTTGCGCCAATGGTATCACCGAAACAATGATTTCCTGAGCTTGCTTTATATTCATCATATATTCACTTTAAGCGGTTTAAACATTATTGTTATACAATAGCTTTTTATAAATCCGATATTAAATATCACTGACTGTAATCCGAACTTCGGCCCGCAATCGATTTTGATTTGCAATCGGTTATACAAGCCCACCGTATGATTACATTAGTTATTTTCATAGGAATAGTATTCGCCAGGTTTGTTTTTCTCTTAATCATTCCTACCTTCTGGGAGAATAAGCAGTTGTATCGAAAGCGGCAAACGAGCCTCCAGGTGACTCCATTCAATCGTGTTACATGCCTTTTTAAATCTTGAGAAGGTCTTTGGTAGTAATCCGTTTATTACAACCTGGAGTTCTGAAGTTCCACGCTCAAGTACATAAGCTACGACCTGCATTACCCATTCAAAACGGCGCCAATCTTTGGCATAAATGACATCCTCCGCAAACTGAGATATGACATTGACAATATTTTTGTAGTCCTTTTTAAGTTCGGTTTTCCTTAGTCTAAGATTCAGCTCCGGGATTACAGCGGCAACAAAATCCACCGTCTGTCCTTCATCCATTTTTTTTCTTGCTTCCATTGCATTGTTTTTATGAATACCAATAATCCATTGTTACTGGTATAAGCCAAAAAACATTCCAAAACAAAAAACAAGAAATAACAAACTGAAATACAGCTATATGTATTTATTTTACAAAGTTTTTAACAAGAAAAATGATATCAAAATGAAAAGGTCATTCTCAAATTGGGATAAATCGATCTCCTTTACATTGTCCAAAGACTCCATTTCGATTTTATTGCGGCGGGGTTTATTTGCGCTATTTTCTTATAAAATTTAACAAAATCTTTATTCCATAGGGTATAGTTGTGCGTAAACTTAAATACTATTTTTTGATTGTCAGCCCCATGGATAATAACTTGCCAGACCCTATGATTTGTGATTGTTATCGAAGTCTTGCTCAGCTCGATGATTTCCGTTAGCAGGAAAACCGCCTTTCTCTGCTGTTTATTATCAATAGCATAAAAGTTTATATCATCAAAATAGAAATCTTCATCACTGACAAGATTATCTTCCAAGCCAAACAGGAAAGGACGGGATGAAATCTTTCTGATCTCTTCTCCTACCAAATCAGCTGAAGATTCATAGCTGATCTGACTATTTTTAGGTTTAAATCCAGCAGTATACTTCCTGAAAATTAGGCTAAATAGTACAATGAATAGCGCAAAGCCTATCAAAAATATAAGGTATAAATGCATTCTTCTCTTTATTAAACGAAACTTGTCTTTCACTCTAGACATCAAAAAAACCGCCTAAATATGTAATGCAGTAATTAATTAGCAGCACAAAATTATCAAATTTAATCCAATATGCAGATTTTTATGGACGACAGCGAAATAAGATGGACCGAAGGTTTTATTTTACTACTGAATTAACTATTTTAGGTACTGTAAAATCAAAATCGATGGACTATTTAAATAAGATAAGGAAGTTATTTGCTTTAGAACAGGATAATATTGATGGATATAGCGAACTAGAGATCCAGAAACTTGAAGAAAAAATAAATATCGTTTTCCCTAAAACTTTACGGACGTATTATCAGACTTTAGGCGCAAATAGTAACATCAATTATTGCTATAATCGATTACTTAGCCCCGAAGATGATGTAGCGCTATTGGATGGTTATCTACCCATCTATGAAGAGAATCAGGCTGTAGTCACCTGGGGAATCAAAACGACAGATCTATCTTTGGATAATCCGCCAGTGTATGCAAATTACGATACCGCAAACGATTCCGACTGGGAGCTAGAAAAAGCGCATGTTTCAGACTTTTTGCTGATGATGGCAATCTATAATGGTACTTTTGGAGGTTTACGCTATTATGCCAATTGTCTTCATACGATTCCATCCACCATGGTGAATGCTGTGGAAAGCAATTGGGAATTAATTCCGGAATTGAGTGTTGATAACCAAAAAATATTTACCCGCGATTATACGGATGTTATTAGCCTTTCTTTTGATGGCAACGGAGTATGTCAAGGGGCATTTGTCGGAACAATGGATCCACAACTCTTTGACAATATACTCGAAATACTTGATGTCGATTGGTCTTACATTTCATTTGAAGATGAAGATGAAGATGAAGATTAAAGCAGCTATGTATAAATTTTCAGGGAAGAAATCCGGCTATTTAAATGAAAATCAGTGTTAAAAAGTATGACTATAGAAGAAAAGAATGCCATAAAAGAGACGAATATCAAACAAATTGAGACCAAAAATTACCGCTTTACAGCTTGGCTTCCAATTTTAGAGGATCCGAATACCAGAAGCATTGATGCAGTAAGAGGGAGAATGTCTGTCATGAATGCGTTGATCAATATATCCTTTGAAGCTCCGGTAGAAATTATCAGGAACTGGATCGACCATCATGGCCTGACCAAACATTTATCGAAATGGGAACAGGAAATTCTAAAAAAGGATAACGATGCACTTTCAGAACATGAACTTAATTCATTAAGATGGTACCTTGAAGGTCTCTGGGCATTGATGTGGGCAACTGAAATAGTCGATAATCTGGATGAAACCGCATGGTGTGGCGACCATATGGCCTCCTTTTTACCAAACCTCGAACGCAATGAAAATAATGAAAAAATTGATGGTCTGTCATCGTTAAAAAGTGGAAATGAAATTTACACCATGCTTGATTTTTATTATCGCTTACATTGGTACTGTGTCGATGAGAGGCTAAAGGGAAAACAAGCATTGATCAATGAAGGACTTGTCTATGAGCGCCGAAAAGCATTGGAATGGCTTATCAACAAAGATTCAGATTGGGATGATATCGAGATGGGAACATAAAAAATCACTCAATGCTTGTCATTGAGTGATTGATAAGCGGCATAGTATGCCGCTATTTTTATAATAAACAACAGCATGATACGTATTTCCGTTTCTTGCGATAAAAAGACTAACTTCCAAAACTGATATAATACAAGGGTGTATCGCCGGAGTGATTCTCGACACGATCAAGCCCCTCAAAGAATATGTGATCCCCCAATTCCTTGCCTATCAATTGTTTCTCCATCTGATACAATAGGTCCAGTGCGATAAAATTCTTCCCATTGGAAGCTTGGATTCGGGCGCATATTTCTACTTGAAAATATCCATCATCTCCATTATCCTCATCAAAAGCCTCTTCTTCATCATCCATTAGTACCTCATTGGGATTCAAATCTTCCATTCCCTTGATCCAACACATATAACAAAGCTCAATTTCGGGCGCATCGACCACAATTTCATTGGCATCCCACTGTGCCCGATCGCCTAAAATATCACGCTGATACTCCGCAACATTGGCATCAAACTCCTGGGAATTATGATACGACTTGGCCTGAAATGTCCAGGCAATAGCTGACAGCACACGGTCTTGGACTGGTTGGGTATTCCAATTAATATTATTCCAAGGGCTGCCTATCTTTTCCCTTAAATAGCCAACATATCTTTTTAAATAAGATTTCCCGATTTTATTGTTCAGCCCAACATGATGTTCTCCTTCCAAAAATTTTTCGGAGAATGTATGCCAATCTTTAAAGTGCAATCTTGCGTAGGAAGAAAGGTTTTTCAAGATATCCAAAGCGGCTGATTTTGGCAGATACCCGACATCCGCTGCTGCAGTCGTGATATGACTACTGACAGTAATAGCAAGCGCATCCACACCGGGTTTGCTGATATCCCAGCTTCCACTGTCGATTTGATCTTCCCGACCTTCCAGAGCGGTTTCCCCTGTCCTAATTCCGAGCAAGTTAAAATATGCTGCTAATATTTGCAGGCAGCTTTCGGTATCTGCAATAGCGAAGTCTCTTTTCAATAGCTTCACCAGTTCATCGCGGTACTCCGCCTGTTTGGGATAAGTTCCGAACTGATATAGATGAACCGGATAAGTTCCATCGTCACCAGCACTGCCGAATACGGTAAACCAATCGCCAAAGACGATAACACGGAATGCCGCGCCCAACGCTGTACCGAATTGCTCTTCATAAGGAATATTGTTCAGCGTATCCTTACTGTTAATTTGCGGTTCTTTTGCTTTATCCAATTCCGCTTCCTGTGCGAGTTCCTCTTTCGCTTCCCTTACGCCCTCCTTTGCTGCACTCAATAATTCTTTGAAAAATTTAAACATAATTTTAAAATATTATTTTTAGCTAATTATTCTTATTTACATTTTATCGCAACCACAAAAAGGCTTCATGCAGTGAGTTTAACGACTCATGACCACCTTTATGGACTTGAGATTTCAATTTACTGCTGTAAATCTGAAAATAAATATTTACTTTTTATTCAGAAATCCATATTAGTCTGGAGCCCGACCATATTTGTCGCCGAAGACTCCATATTTGAAGGAAGATAACAGGAGTAATTTTCATCATTATGAAAGCTCCATTCATTAAAGCAATATCAGACATGACTGTATTCAAAGATCTAATTACACCTGCCGTTTTTAAGAAAACGCTTACATTCAAGCGGAATGAACTGATTAAAAACAGCGGAACTATAGACTCAAAAATATACTTCATAAAAAAAGGCAGCCTTAAAATTTCCATCTTCCAACAAGATGCCGAACAGATTATCCGGCTAGGTTATACTGGAGATCTTATTGTGGCCATGGACTCCTTCTTTGATGGTTGCCATTCAGATTTTGTTATTCAAGCCATCAAGAAAACTGAAGTATTGGTCGCGGAAAAAGAAGATTTTATGCATTTCGTCTACGAAAGTCCTGAGAACACTTCGCTTTACATCAACATATTAGAGGGATTGGTGAAGCAACAGCTTGACAGAGAACAGGATCTGCTGCAGGACTCCCCTAAAATCCGATATGAGCGTGTTTTTAAGAGAAACCCTCTTTTATTCCAAATTATTCCCAATAAACATATTGCCAACTATTTGAGGATGACACCTGAAACTTTTTCACGGATCAGTAAATCTTGAGTTCAATCAATTTTTTTACCTTTTTTTTTCGTGTATTTTATCAAAAAAACGAAAATGAAATATAAATCTTTAGCATTACTTGAACAGCTCAGCACACAGACAAGGGAATATATGGCTTTTGTTGAATCGTTGAAAACACTGTCGTTAGATGATCTCAATAAACGGCCCCATAATGGCTCATGGAATATTTTAGAGTGTATCGCACATCTCAATCTTTATGGAAACTTCTATCTACCTGAAATTTCAAGAAGAATGGCGGCTAGTCAATCGAAAACAGCAAGCTATTTCAGCAGTGGCCTTTTAGGAAACTATTTCGCAAAAAGTATACTTCCAAAAGATCGACCAAACAAAATGAAGACATTCCAGGAGATGGATCCTATATATAAGCAATTGGACAAAAATGTGCTTGCTGTCTTTTTGGAACAACAAGAGAACTTTCTTCAATTACTTGAGCAGGCAAAATCAAAAGATCTCGGCAAAATCCGTACAAATATTTCCATCAATAAATGGATAAAAATCCGTCTCGGAGATACCTTCCGTTTTCTGGTCAACCACAATATCAGACATATCGTACAGATAAAAAATATTCTTTCAAGCTGCTCCGTTATTGATCAGAGCAGTCAAGTTTTACCAGCTGTCAATCACCAATAATAGCATCAATTTGTTTTATTAAGAAATAGAAATGCAGGCCATAAAAGGCCTCAAAGGGCATATTTCTGCTCCTTAAAAGGAGATGGTTAACGATACTTCAACTATGTAAATAATGTGAAAATATCCAGCACTGCTGCAAGTATATTTAGTAGCTTTTTCATTGAAAAAATAGCGCAATTATCGAACCATTAGGATGATCGCGGTGTAAAGAGCTCAATTACTCGTTCCAATGGACGGCCAATAACCGCTTTACCGTCTTTAATAACGATAGGTCGTTCTATCAATATGGGATTTTGCAGCATCACCTCAACCCACTCCTCATCTGTCAATTGAAGATGTTGAAATTTTTCGAGGAATAAGGCTTCATTCTTTCGAATAAGCGCTAAGGGCTTAAGTCCGAGTTGTGACAATATTTCAATGAGCTCTGCTTTACTGGGTACTTCTTCAAGATACTCTTGCACCTGTAGATCTACAGTATGCTCTTGCAAAAAATCCAGCGCTGCGCAACTCTTGCTGCATTGTTTATTATGGTATATTTTAATCATAGTAGCTTGTTGTTGGGTCTTATTTCTTTTCAGAAAAAAGTTGTTATTTGCGTAGTTTATCTATTACTTCTTTTCGGTGCAAATCTCCCCAGTCAATGAGGTACTCAATCAAAGGTTTTAGGCTCATACCATGTTCCGTGATTGTATATTCCATTTCAATCGAATAGGTTGATTTTTTATGTCGGCTGACAAGTAAATGTCCTTCCAGAACCTTAAGTTCTCTGGATAACATCCGGTCTGTAATCGGAGCGATAAAATTCGCAAGATCTCTAAAACGCTTCGGCCCTGTTAACAAGGCGGCGATGATCTGCAGTTTCCATTTTCCCTGCAAACATTCCAAAGCATCCTGAATCTTCAGGAAAGTGCTTGGAGACTGAAGGGGGCAATAATGATCGTTATCTACTTTCTTAGACATACTGGTACACTATACTCTGTGATAGTAGATGTGTTGATCTACTGAATGATTCTCTAGCTTTACAATAATATAAAAAAAAGATAAATGGCAAACAATAAAATTGAAACTGTACTTGTATTGGGTGGTAACGGAAAGAGTGGCCGTCGGGTAGTAGAAAAATTACGAGCCAAAGGAGTTGAAGTTCTTGTTACAACCAGGGAATTGGAAAAAGCGTCCAAGCATTCGCGGTATTTTATTTGGGAGAATGATCGTAATTGGGCTGAAGTATTACAAGGCGTGGATGCACTATTTATTGTGCATCCGGATACATCTATGCCTGAAGCGTTACAACAAATCCGCTTACTTTCTGAACATGCATACAAAGCTAATATTAAAAAGGTTGTATTGCTATCAGGCCGAGGCCAAGACTCCGTGGTTGCTTGCGAGAATGTGATCCAACATTCTGGTCTTCGCTGGACTATTGTTCGTTCGGCCTGGTTCAATCAAAATTTTACCGAGGGACATTTCGCTCATGGTATAAAGACAGGAGAAGTTGTTTTTATGGAAGGACAGGCCGGCGAGCCATTTGTTGATCTTGACGACCTTGCGGACGTCGTTGTTGAATCGTTATTAGAGCCTATCCACGATAATCAAGTTTATGAAGTGACCGGTGATATACTCTACACTTTTCGAGATGCTGTAGCAATCATTTCAAAAAAAATCGGCAGCCCTATTACATACCGTGAATTGGATAAACAAAGTTATTTGGAACTGTTACTACAACATGGTCTTCCCCTAGCTATTGCTCAGCATCTTGTATTCGCATTTTCGGAGATTCTCGATGGAAGAAATCAATCCTTAGGTGACGGCATTGACCGTGTGCTTAAAAGATCACCTAAATCTTTTGCCTCTTTTGTCGATGAAGCTTTTTAAAAGGATTAAAGCATCTATTAATAAAGACTAGAAAATCGTTCTTATTTTCATTTTTTCCTTCGGGAGATGCAAGATTCTCCGAAGGAAATTTACTTTTCCCTTCCAGGAGTTCAGCTTTCCCGTCAAGGGACGCACAACTCCCCGATGGGGATTTACTTTTCCCATCGAGGAATTTACTTTCCCTCGAAATTCACCCTCGATAAACCAATGCTACAAATCATGCGATTAAAAACAATAAAGCCACTTTTCACAGAAAAACAGCTTGTAATTCAATAAATCAGGGGTAAAATTATGCCAAAAAGTTTTTTGTACTTCCTAAATTTTGGCACAATTTTACCCCTTCTATATGCTGAGAATTGTTTATATGGACGGGCTAGTCTCTTATTTATTTGAGAGACACTGAAGTTATCAACAATTCCTCTTGGCAAAATTGAACTGTAAATGACCATGGTTTGTAAAACGAATTTTATAATTTAGTAGTATGAACTCAGCTGAAAGTGTAACAGATTTCTACAAAAGACAACCGGGCTTTGCGAACCTAGACTTACCGCTTAATAATACGGGTATTGGGCACTTCAATGTGTTTAGCCGAGAATCCTGTACAGTAGTCTCCCCTTATAACCGTCGTGATTTTTATAAAACTTCATTGATTATAGGTCGAGGCAAATTATATTATGCTGATAAATGGATACAGATCGATCGACCCGCGATGTTATTTGCCAATCCGGTCGTACCTTACGCCTGGGAACCAGAGTCTACCACACAATCTGGATGGTATTGTGTCTTTACGGAAGAATTTATTCAACATAGTGAACGCATAGAGAGTTTAAAGGATTCTCCCCTTTTTAAAATTGGGAGCAACCCAATTTATTTTCCAAATACAGAACAACTGGATGAAATCTCAACAATTTTCAAAAAAATGTTGTCTGAGATGAATTCAGATTATGCGCATAAAGATGATGTCTTGCGCAGCTACCTGCATCTATTGATCCATGAGACAATGAAATCAAGCCCTGCTCGGGAGTTTGGTGCATATACCAACGCATCTACCCGGGTATCGAGTCTATTTTTAGAACTCCTAGAACGTCAATTCCCAGTAAATACATTGGATACTGGTTTGCAACTGAAAAGCCCAGGGGATTATGCTCATGCCCTTTCGGTGCATATCAATCACCTGAACCGTTCTGTAAAAGAAACAACAGGTAAAACCACAAGTGCACATATCGCCAGCCGCATTGCGCAGGAAGCGCGGGCATTGCTACTGCATACCAATTGGAACATCGCCGATATCGCTTATAAATTAGGTTTTGAATATCCTTCTTATTTTACGAACTTTTTCAAAAAACATACTGGAATGTCACCAAACCAATTACGGATGACGACTGTTTGAATAATATAATTATCTGTTTGATTGTCTTAAGTAAGACACAGGATACCTTCACTACTTTTGTATTGAACAAAATATAACAGTTATGAAATATAGAAATCTCGGAACAACAAACGAACAGTTATCTGCTATTGGATTAGGTTGTATGGGAATGAGTTTTGCCTATGGACCTACAGACGAAAAAGAGAGTATTGCTACACTTGAAAGGGCATTGGACCTCGGCGTAAACTTTTGGGATACAGCGGACATGTACGGCAATGGCGCCAACGAAGAATTGATCTCAAAAGTTCTGGTTCCCAATCGTGATAAGGTATTTATTGCAACCAAATTTGGCTTTCGTTTCAAGGATGGACAGGCGGGACCAAGTGGCACCGCAAACACCTATTTTGACGGATCACCTGCCTGGATAAAAATCGCTGTAGAAAATAGTCTCAGAAGACTTCGTATCGATACCATAGATCTGTATTATGCACATCGGGTGGATCCTAATATCCCGATCGAAGATACTGTAGGCGCTATGGCGGAACTGGTCAAAGAAGGAAAAGTAAGATATCTTGGACTGAGTGAGGCATCGCCGGCTTCGATCATCAAAGCCAATGCGGTTCATCCCATTGCGGCACTGCAAAGTGAATATTCTCTGCTAACACGTGATGTAGAAAAAGAAATACTACAGACTGTACGTAATTTGGGTATCAGTTTAATCCCTTATTCGCCACTTGCCAGAGGTTTATTTTCCAATACTTTAAATTTAGATAGTCTGGCAGCAGACGATTTCAGAAGGACACTTCCGCGCAACCAGGGAGAACATGCGGAGAATAACGCTCGTTTGATTGCTGAATTTGCGCTCTTAGCTCAAGATAAACAATGTTCGCCAATACAATTGGCGCTGGCTTGGGTGCTCGCTCAGGGGAATGATATCATTCCAATTCCAGGTACGAAAAAAAGAAAGTATCTAGAAGAAAATGCAGGTGCTATCGAAGTCCAATTGTCGGATTCAGATCTAAACGCCATCGAAGAAATACTTCGAAAATACCCGAATGTGGGTGCTCGTTATAGCGATGGCGCAATGGCATTGGTCAACAATTAATAGATACATCAATCTGCTCCCACAACTGAGACAGAACTATACCGCTGAAAATGGGGTGCAGCATTTTTTGCGCATCATTTCGAAAACCTTGCTGTTGTCTATTGATCCAACAGCAAGGTTTGTTTTTATTTAGAAACTAACAGTTAGTGCCATAACAGCTGTTGTGCTATTTTTTACCAAACTATTATTCCGATTTAGGAAAATTGCTTCTTTATTGGTCAGATTACGTATTTCTGTCCTCCAAAGTACATTGGGGAGAATTGCATAATCGGCATTGAGCGAGTAGCCAAATGTTTGGAACCCATTTTTTGCCTCGGTAGAGATAATGACTCCCTTTTTATCCTGATAGTATTCACCCCGAGCAGTAAGGCTGAATTTATCGGATCCTGCATAACGGGCAATTAATACCGGGGTATACCAGACATTGTATTTGCTGCTCCCTTTTTCCTTTTGCTCTGCACCGATGTCAAAACCCACCGTGAATCCGACCTGTTTATTTAGCTGATAAATAGCATATAAGTTATGAAAATAGCGCATCTGTCTGACACTATCCGCTTTATCACTGCCGATAAAAGATCCACTATTGATCGTTAAATTATCGGTCGGCTTATATACAAGCTGATGTCCGAAGGCAGGCAAACTATTACCATCGACACGCTGTATACGTTGCCAACCGTTTAATACAAGTCCGCTAAGAAATAATTTTCCAGATGCAGAGGTGTAAGATATTTTTGCGCCGGTTTCAAAATAGGGCGAATTATCGGCAAAAAGGCTCCTTGTCACTGTCCAATTGTCCTTTCCAATGGCACTTTCAAAACCCAAATGGGAAGAGAAAATACCGGCATCAATCCATAAATTATGCTTCTTTGAGATGCGTACACCAGCATTGGCTTCATAGATATTCTTCAATACTCCTGGCTCCGCCGCATAGTTGGCATTCATGTAGGTACCTGTTGCCAAGGTTACATTGGCTCGCGTATTTTCAGTATTATAAGTAGCTTTTAGCAAGGCCAGATTGATATTCACTTCATTGTTCCTGTTATGGCTGTAAACAAAACCCGGACGTGTATTTCCAAGAGGGTTATTGAAATCCCGCATATAATAAGCTTCCACATATCCGTTGAATGAAAGCGGGTTATTTTTTGTTGTGTCTTCCTGTGCAAATATTGATGTTGACCCAAGTACAAGGGAGGTCAACAGGGTTAATTTCTTCATTTATTTAATTTTTGATTGTCATTTATTCTATTCGTATTGCTACGCTTTGGCATTTATTTTCCCATCATTGTCATTCTGCTATCACCTAGATTCGTTTTATTCCGGCTAAGGACTGCAGCCCATTATATACTCGACATAATGGCTACTCCGACTATATCCTTTCGCCAAAAGCTGATATCGCGATTGTTTTTTCAAAATTTAACCGAGATACAGCTGATAGATCATGGTAAGGATCAAGATGATCATCACAACCTTCGCTATGCGATCCATAGACAATTTCCGGGGCGACTGCTGCTCCTGATTTTCTTTTAAATCTTTCATGGCTAACGTTAACTTAAGTGTTGTTCTACTTTGTATTTTCTTAATTTTTCTCAAAGGGATCCATCAGATTTTAAAGAATAACTAAAAGCAATGTATTCCAGTTATTATCGGTACTAGTGTTTTCACTTTGGTGTGGATTATTAAAGATTCGTGAACTATTATTTTCAATCTTGGAGATGTCATATCATCCGCGGTCGGTATATCAGCTTCAATGTGGGCGGGCTCTGTGCCGATTCTTTTATTTTTCTAATCATTTTCATTTTTATATACGTTGTCCCTATATGCCAAACAATATTCCACAGTTTTCACGAACAACGTAAAACACTAAAAGACAATAGATTTAAAAAGAAAAGACTAAAATCAAAATAGCTAGATCCTATCAAAATGACAGGGTTATTTTATCAAAATGAGAATTGATTTGTGAGATGAGCTATCCAAAATGAGGGATACAGTCCCTGTCAACGGCTAATTGATTGATTGATTGATTGATTGATTGATTAATGACTACTACGGCATTTTTATCGGTAAGAATTGGTCAATCGCTAAGAAAAATTAGATTTCCTCACTATCTTCTAAGTTGTCTACCGAGATTGGCATATCTGAAGAAAAATTTATATTGATACCATAAGGATCACAAATGCTAAATAAACCTTCAGCAAAACGCAGCACCCATTCCTCCTGGTCATCGTAAAGAATAACTTCGGGGAGATCCACTGGGAACTCTTCGATCTCCCTCGCTAAATACTCCCTTTCCCTATCGCTTATTTTGAAATCAATAGCTTGTTCGGTCAATGTTCTCTTCAAAAAGGATATTCCAGTTTCGAGATAACTCTCCATATTACCAAGAATAGCTTCGGCAAGCCTTAGCATGTTAACACTTGGCATTTCTGCTTTGGTTAGTATATAAAGCGGAATTTCTCCATCAAAAAAACGGTTGTCCACAACAATCCGGATAGACCACACGGATGTTTCCTCTGGAGCCTCGCTGCGTTCTAGTACACCAAAACTTGTCATAAAACTTTTATCAACCATGCCATTAATTTAATAATAAATCGTATTACTACGCAAAAAATAAGCGTAATAAAAACAAAAAACATGAATAATCTGTAAATTAGGCAATCAAGAATAGGGAGCAAACTTAACCCGTAACAATTAGATGCAAGAAAATAAATACGACGATCCAAAATTTTTCGAAGAATATAGCAAAATGTACCGGTCACAGAAAGGCTTATTGGAAGCTGGCGAATGGCATGAATTTCAAAAGCTCTTACCAAACCTGAGAGACAATGCTGTGCTCGATTTAGGCTGTGGATATGGTTGGCATTGTCGATATGTGATTGAAAATGGCGCAAAATCTGTTATTGGTGTAGATCTATCCGAAAAAATGCTGGAGAAGGCCAACGAGATCAATAAACTGGAGGGAATCAAATATCAACGAAATGCAATTGAAGAGCTTACTTTCAGATCCGGACAATTTAATCTGGTGATCAGTTCTTTGGCATTTCACTACATAAAAGACTTTGATGCACTCTGTCGGAATATTTACAATTGGCTCCAACCTGGAGGGCAATTTTTATTCTCGATAGAGCATCCTGTTTTTACCGCGCAGGGCAACCAAGATTGGATATACAACAAAGATGGAGACAAACTCTATTGGCCTGTAGACAACTATTTTCTCATGGGGGCCAGAGAGACAACATTTTTGGGAAATACGGTTCTGAAATACCATAGAACAATTACTTCTTATCTCAGTAGCATTCTACAAAGTGGATTTAAAATAAACGCTTGTGTTGAACCTGAACCCAGTACAGAAATGCTCGAAAATTTTCCAGCAATGGGCGACGAATTGAGAAGGCCAATGATGTTGATTATTTCCGCTGAAAAGTAGTTCGCTACATCGGCTTCCTCTGTAACAAATTTGCATAAGAGCCTGTATTTATAATGGAAAGCAAACATTAAAATTTATTTTAGTATATCAAGTCCCTAAAAACATTCTTATACGACAAACTTTAAACAATGATAAACTTAAACCTATTCAAAAAAATTGCAGTGGCTGCCTGTATCAGCTGTCTATTTTATTCGTGTAATAAGGAGGCGAGTGCTCCAAATACATTGACTGAGGAAGAACAAAAAGAAGGCTGGCAGCTCCTATTTGATGGCACTACCCTGAACAATTGGCATACCTACAACAATGAGAAAAAAGCACCGACAGCCTGGTTGGTGCGGAATGGTACAATCTATTGTGATCCAAACAACGAAAGTCAAAAATATGATCTTGTGTCCAACACTGACTATAAGAACTATGAGTTTAAATTTGAATGGAAACTGGAAAAGGAAGGCAACAGTGGCGTTTTCGTCAATGTACAGGAACAGCCGGATATCAATGCGACTTATCACTCAGGCCCTGAATATCAATTGCTCGCAGATTCGCACCCTGACTTTGACAAACCATTGAAACGTGCTGGTTGTCTCTATACGTTTTTACCACAACAAAATTTTGTCAGCACCAAAGCTAAAGATGATTGGAACCAATCAAGCATTGTACAAAAAGACGGTAAAATAACCTTCTACCTGAATGGTACAATCACAACTGAAATGGATTTCAATTCGCAAAAATGGAAGGATCTGGTAAAACATAGTACTTTCAAAGATTTTCCGGAATTCGGTCAACATGTTAGCGGCAAGCTCGCTCTTCAAGATTGGTCAAGAGGTGTATCCTTTAGAAATCTAAAGATAAAACAATTATAATCACCCCTGCATATAGCCTCAAAAGTCCTTCGTTTATACAAAAACGAAGGACTTTTGAATTTTCAAACAATTCCGGAATTATACGCTTTATATAGAAAAACTGACCTCTAAGTACATGAACACAAGCAAATCATTATTTAACCAATTACTTTTCTTTGCAATTGCCTCTCCTGTAGTCGCACAGACAAAAATTGAAATTGACCAATCTATTTCTCAGGTAGAATCAGGATTAATGCCAGCGATACGATTTGACGAGTGGGCTGTTAGATAATAGCCTGTCTACTATGTACAGCAACCTGATACTTATAGATTTTATCTTCTTCATTGATATGTAATTACAGCAATATTCAGCAACACATCTATATTTCAGAATTAAAATTCAAAAAAGAAAAAACAAAAGAAATAAAATATTTTTTAAACATTAATGTATCGAATTAAATTCCGAACACGTTAAGAATTAGAGAGTCACCAAAATCGTGGCTTCTACATATATTAAATGAAAAAAATGATCATGATTTGCCTTATTGCACTCTCGCAATTAAAAGGCTACGGACAGGAAATCCCGCAAAGAAAATCTGAAATCAGAGTTGGCTATGGGCTTGTACCTGTCCAAGAAATCGGAACACTATTAGGAGATTGGATTACAATGGGGATCGTGGGCAGAAGAGTGGAAAGTACCGAGGGTACCGGTGCTATTTCCACAGGATACTCGCTCAATTTAACACAACGATTTTCAGTGGGAATCGACGGTTTTTATGGAAAAAATACAGTCCGTTACAAGGATGATCTTGGAGATTCCAAATGGAGCGCTTATGGTGGACTGGTAAATGCAAAATATCTCTATCTGGATAGGGGAAAATTGAACTTATACGGTAAGGGTGCTGTTGGATATGCACAATACCACAACCGTCAAAAAGATAACTCCGACAACTTTGGCGCACTATCCTACCAAGCTTCACCATTCGGTATTCGTTATGGTAATAAAATCGGTGTATATGGCGAATTTGGTTTCGGATATCTGGGTATCGCCAATGTTGGTGTATCTTTCAAATTATAATATTTCATACTATAAATTAGTATAGTTTTTCAAACATTTAAAATAAAAATTACAATGATCAAATCTATCATATCATTACTATCTGTTGCGCTTATAAGCAGCAGTTGTTCAACAATCCAACATAAAGAAAAAATGGATTCAACTAAAAACAGTGTATCGGTAAAACTTCAGAATTCCAATCCCGTTACCATCAAAAATCCTTCTGGTAAAATTACCCTCTATGCTGTGGCTGCAAACATCGCAGATGTACCAGCAACGATAATAGCTGAAAAAAGCTTTAAACAAAGTGAATTACCATTTGAGATCAAATTGGATCTTCCAAAAAATCATTACAAATTAATCAAACCGGCAGTTAATGAAACTGATCCCATAAAATATTACGTCGCTTTGGAATGGGATTCTAATGGTGACGGTACAGTGGGTAAAGGAGATGTGAGGGTTGACTTTAACAAGAAATTTCCAACCATATCTCTTGGAAATAATAATGAGGTATTTGTCTTACAGGCAGAGTAGTACTTTTTACAGCTTTCCAAAAGTATTTTCTTAAAAATGCTTTTGGAAAGTATCATTATAGACGGCCCTATTGTCCGTCGAAACTATTATCGCAAATCGATACGGGCATCTATCCAAAAGTACGCCCTGTTTTTGCGAAATAAATCATCGGGTAATTGATGGTTATAAATCAGTTCTTCCAATGTATTAAAATTATAACGCAACACCTCATCGCTCTTAAACTGGATCGGACGTAAAATCGCGTCTTCATCATCAATAAAAATATCAGATTCGAAAAGATTAATTTGATTTGTTGTGACCCAGGCTATAGCGGCTACTTTATCCATTTTTATCAAAGCCTTGGACGCTTCTTGATATTGTTTCATTTCCCAAGGGAGATCTTCGGGATAATGGGAGGCTACATAGTCCTGATATATTTTTATATCCCCTACTCGCAGGCATTCGTTGCGAATCAACAGCCTTGTTGTATCGCGGGCAAAGCTCACATAGTCGGGATGCATAAACAAGCCGTACCGTTTACTATACAATGCAATCTTATCTGCTAATTCTTGCCTCATAATTTATGTACGCAACAAAAATCATCCCAACATCCTCTTTTATAGTAGGTTTTAAACCAGATTATTGATTTTTTAGGTAAAAAAATATGATTTATTCAAAATCAAGCAGTATATGGGAAATATAAAGAGTTAGTTTTTCCAATAAAAGAGAAAGGATTCTGATATCACTCCTATTTATATACATAGTGATATCAAAATCCCTGATTGTTATTAAAATATTTTTAAGCCTACAATACCCGCCACAATTAGCGTCGCCGACAAAAGTCTAAAGACATTTGCTGAATCGCCGAAGAAGAATATCCCGACCAACAATGTACCGACAGCACCTAAACCAGTCCAAACCGCATAGGCTGTACCGATTGGGATAGCCTTTTGCGCATAAAACAATAGTGCTCCACTGATAGTCATCGAGACAACAGCCAATATAATCCAACCAAATTTATTGCCATCTGGCTGTTGTGCCATCTTTAATCCTAAAGGCCAACCAATTTCAAAAATACCAGCGATAATTAATGCAATCCAATTCATTTTCAATTATTTAAATGATCCACTACAAAAGTAGTGACTTGATTGACTGCATTTTTTGATCTATATCAAAATCGTTCGTTAACGTCTGATCCGGCTCAAGGTCTCCTGCGTAATTCCCAAATAGGATGCAATGTGGCCAAGATTGACTCGATTTAGCAAATTTGGTTGCAACTTAATCAGCGATTGATAGCGTTCTATAGCAGATTCGGTGTGCAACGAGATAATACGTTCTTCTAAGACAATGCATACTTTCCTCCGCAATTTTTCTTCCGATAAGGTTTAACTCCGGATATTTACGATAGAGTTCATTCAGATCATCCACAGCAATTGCATAGACCTCCGAATCTTCTAGAAATTGAATATTCTCAAAGGAAGGTTTTTCTGTATATACAGGTAATATCGATCCAAAAATTTGATTTTCTTCACCAAACCAGCTGTTGAGTTCCCGCCCATTTTTGAAGAAATAGGCTCGAATCAGACCTTTACTGAGCACAAAATAACTGGATACATGCTGCCCCTCTTTTAGAAAATGTTCTCCCTTACGCTTCGAAAAATACTTGATCCTTTGTTCGATCTCCTTTTCGGCGGCTTCATTGAGATGCCCATATCTTCTGAGCTGCTGGATTAATGGATTCATGACTTACTATAAACTAATGGATCTGAAGATACAAAACTCTCAAAAAAACAGTGAAGGATATGATAAAAATTCAGGTGTAATGTATCTTTGTCTAAACGGCAAATCAATAAAAATTAATCCGTTTAGAAAAAGGCAGTATAAAATCTATAAGTATGCAAGAACTCAACCAGTTTTATTTAAGCCAGCAAGAGCCCAATAAGAGTTGCTTGTTGGCACTAAAGCATATTATTCTCCAACAGGATACAGAAATCAGGGAAACGGTAAAATATGGAATGCCTTGTTTTTGCTATAAGAACAAAGCATTTTGTTACCTGTGGACCGATAAAAAAACAAAACATCCTTATCTGCTAATGGTAGAAGGAAAATATCTGAATTATCCTGTGCTCGAAACCGGAACACGTTCACGGATGAAGGTATTTCCTGTTAATCCAAATGAGGATCTTCCACTGGAGACCATTAGAACTATTTTAAATGCAGCGATCAACCTATATCGCGATGGAAAAATCGGCTTTTAGCACCATCCTCCAAAACATTTAAATAATACTTACTTAACCTAAGATCAATAATACAGCACTACCTTTACCGCGGTTTAAAAAATCACCTAGTCATTTAAACAGCTACAAAACAAATGAGAAAACATTTGATTACCAGCATTTTGCTAAGCACAATTGGTACATCGATTACCTATGCGCAAAATGAAACTACCTCTGCCCTAAATGGAACAGTCAGAGAGGGGAACACTCCTATCAATGGTGCAACAATTGAGGCTATCCATTTACCATCTGGGACAAAATACACGACTTCATCACGCAACGATGGCCGTTATAACCTTCCGAATATGCGTATCGGTGGTCCTTATCAAATCACGGTAACTTATTTAGGTCATACACCAAATGTCAAGCAAGTAGAAAAGCTGGCATTGGGACAAAGTTCAACACTTGATATTCAGATGATCGCCAATGATCGGCTTTTGGAAGAAGTAGTTGTCGTGGGCACAAGGCAGGGAAAAGTCTTCAATTCAGGTCGAACTGGAGCTTCACAGAATATCTCACGTACGGCAATACAGAATCTACCCACACTCAACCGGAGTTTTACAGATTTCGTCAAGCTGACGCCTCAATTTTCAATGCAATACGGCAATCCTTCATTTGCAGGAAGAAGCAATCTTGCGAACAACTTCACGATTGATGGCGCATTGTTTAACAATGCTTTTGGACTACAGGGGACAATTGGAAGCCAGACAAACTCGCAACCGATCAACATGGATGCTTTTGAAGAGATCTCTGTTAATATCGCTCCCTACGATGTGAGACAGAATGGCTTTACAGGCGCTGCAATCAATGCTGTCACTCGAAGTGGTACAAATGAAATACAGGGTTCATTAAACTATTATTTCAGAAATCAGGATCTCGTCAATAAGTATAATTCAGCGGGTCTGAAAGCTCCTGTCAATAATTTTAATCTCAAAGGATATGGGTTTACAGTCGGCGGTCCAATTATTAAAAATAAGCTTTTCTTTTTTGCTAGTGGAGAAATTGAGCGAAGGGTGGATCCCGGAACAAACTTTATCGCTTCACGCGGAGGCAACACGGGCCCGAATGTGTCAACTGTCTCAGCCGAAAAACTAGATGATCTAGCAAACTATCTCAAATCTATCGGATACAACCCTGGCTCCTATCAAGATTATCCTTTGAATACACGCAGTGACAAGTTTTCGATCAAATTAGATTACAACATCGACTCCAAAAATACGCTGAGTGCCAAATATTTTTACTTCCGCTCTTATCGGGATATCCTACCGTCAAATAGTGGGGCGCCAAAAAACAATAGACAACCCTCGAATATAAGCCTACCCTTTAGTTCGGCGGGCTACGGTATCAACAACAATATGGATAATGTGAATCTGGAGCTGCGTACGCGTATCAGTAGTAAATATTCCAACTCCCTAACCGTAGGCTATAATGTGATGGATGACTATAGAGAATCTAAAGGTGGACAGCCATTCCCTTTGGTAGATATTATGAATCCTGATGGTAGTAGCATGACTGCTTTTGGCTATGAACCCTTTACGGCATTTAACAGTCTAAAAACAAAAGTTTTTCAAGCGACTAACAACTTCAATATATATGCTGGTAAGCATGAAATTACACTAGGCGCTAACTTTGAAAATTATAGAACAAGAAACGGCTTTGCACCAAACTACTATGGAGCTTATACTTTTGCCAGTCTTGACGATTTTTATAATTCAGCCAAAAAAGACGTTTCAAATGCAACAAAATACCAGATACAGTATTCTGTATTGGCTGATGGATCTTTCCCTTATGCAGAGGTTTCTGCCAATATGTTTGGCCTTTATGTGCAGGATGCCTTTGCTGTAAATAATCATTTTAAACTCACCGCTGGACTACGGGCTGATTACACACACTTATCATCACCCAGTGATCTGAAAAATGATAATGTCAGCAAATTGACCTTTGATCAGGGCGAAAAAATTGATGTTTCAAAATACCCTAAAGGAACTATTCTTTGGTCACCCCGTATTGGATTTAACTGGAATGTCAATGGAACCAATCAAACTCAAATACGTGGGGGTTCAGGGATCTTTACCGGTCGCCCGCCATTGGTATGGATCTCCAACCAAGCTGGCAACAATGGTGTTATGTTTGGATCTGAAACAATAGACAAGCCCACCAATCGTCCTTTCACTCCGGATGTGGATGCCTATCGCAATGTGAATCATCAAACTGCGGCAAACAATTCGAGTTATAACCTTGCTGTTACGGCCAATAACTTCAAATTTATGCAGCTATGGCGTACAAATCTTGCCGTAGACCAAAAATTGCCAGGCGGAGTCATCGGTACATTTGAGGCAATGTATTCCAAGGATATCAATTCTGTTTATTTCCGGAATGTCAATCTAAATACGACAGATGGTACAGCTTTAACCGGTGCTGATAAC
>RCUH01000238.1_pt1 | contig 69273 bp, 58 predicted proteins | sample 2166191 | NCBI WGS metagenome assembly RCUH01 (sample SAMN09932848, study PRJNA488358) | compost metagenome | feature: garden; material: soil; isolation source: compost soil in an enriched community after 214 h of incubation | place: Germany: Experimental Botanical Garden Goettingen | collected... | reverse complement strand
AGCAAGAAAAAAGAGCAAGAAAAAAGAGCAAGAAAAAAGAGCAAGAAAAAAAGCGGCTTGATGGTCTTCCATCAAGCCGCTTTCTTTTGTCTTGCCGTGGGGGGAAGCCGCGGAAACAACGGCCGCCGGCGTTATGGCCGCGACCGTTGGGGCCGTGGTCTTTCGACCGGAGCGGGCGCGGGCAGGTCTTGCCCCAAGTCCTGGACTCTCAGGACGTCGAGGCGGCGGGCATTGGGAGGTGCTGCGCGTCAGCCGCGCCGCCGGTCCACCGCGGTCAGGGACGTGCCGCTCTTGAGCAATTGGTAGGTCTGTCCCCCCAGCCAGGCGACTTTTTCGCCTGAACTCGTGCGGCAGACGCAGTGGGTCTTGGGATCGAAGCGAGGCGTGCCCAGCGCGGAATAGGCGCCAGGATCGGAAACGAACCGTTCTATGCGGTAAAGCGTGCCGTCCGGCGACGTGGCGAGCACGTCGGTCAATCGTCTTGCGGTGCCGAGCATATTCAGTACCTCCATGCGCGGGCCGTTGTGTGTCGGCGCCAAAGTCGTTTGAACAGTTCATAGGGCAGGCGGGATGGAAGGCGATCCCGCGCGATGCGCTAGCGAAACTGTCCTCCTAGCAATGAATCATCGAGTTGTTCAGGCGAAACGCCCAAGGCAGCCGATACGCGGTCCAGGATGATTTGCCGAGGCCGGGGGCGCGGGCGTTCCAAGTCGATATAGATGGCATGGTCCACGCCCAGCCGGGCGGCCATGTCCGCGGTGCTGATATTGAGGTGTTCGCGCCATGCCCGGATCAGGCTCCAGTCGTTGCCGGTTTTCAGATCGACGACAGCGGAGGGGACGCGCTCGTACGCCGAGGTGTGCTTCTTGCGCGACGCGCGCCGGGCGGCTGCGGTTTTTTCATGGCCGGGGGCGGCGTGGCTCTCAGGGCGTTCGCCGCGCGGCGTCGTGGTGGCGGATTCGGCAAGAAAGATGGCGCCGCCCTTCAACTGGCGATACTGGCCGTTGCCTATCCAGCACAGCGTTTCGCCGCTATCGAGCTTGCACTCGCAATCCAGATGGTAATTGCTGGGCATGCCCTCGAGTTTGGCGATGGTTTCCGTGGTCGTGGCATGACGCACCACACGGTGCAGGACGCCGTCTGGCGAACGCACGAACACATCGGGAAGCCTCCAGGAAAACGGAATGATCATCTCCACAATCGAAACCCATTACAACACTTTATCGCCCTGTCGCAGCGGTGAGATTTGGGGTTTCCCCTCGTCCCGGACCCCTGTCGTTGGACGGTGTGCATGCCTGCAACATCTTCACAAAACCTCACGCGCCGTTCCTTCCGGCCGGCACGCTCAACGTTGGGGGCCGCGCGCGGCAAAGCCCGCACTTGCCAGCACCCGTGGCATCACGTCGGCGGCCGCGCCACGCAGGTTGTGATGCGCTTGCGCATCCAGCGGGGTGGCGGCGGGATTGACCTGCACGAGGATGGCGCCCGATGCCAGCGCATGCCCAGGCAGCTCCGCCGCGGGATGGACCAGGGCCGACGTGCCGATGCTGAACATCAGGTCGCATCGTTGCGCGGCGTGCACGGCGGCGCTCCAGGAATCGGCCGGCAGGCTTTCTCCGAACCACACGACGCCGGGCCGTACCGGCGCCGAACAATGCGCGCAGGCGGGCGGCGCGATGCGCCGGCCGGTTTCCTGCTCATCGGCCACATCAGCCCCATCGGACACGTCGGTGGCAAAGGCATATGGCGATCCGCAAACCGAACAGCGTGGCGCGTGCAGGCTCCCGTGCAGATGCGTGACCCGAGGGCTGCCCGCGCGTTCGTGCAGGTCGTCCACGTTTTGGGTGATGACGGCGAGTTCGGGCACATGCCGCGCCAGTTCCGCGATGGCGCGGTGCGCGGCGTTGGGCATGGCGCGCAGGACCTGTGCGCGCCGCCATTCATACCAGCCCCACACGATATCGGGATGTGCTCTGAACGCTTCGGGCGTCGCCAGCGCCTGCGCGTCGAAGCGGGACCACAGGCCCGTCAGCGCATCCCGAAAGGTGGCGATGCCGCTTTCGGCCGAAACGCCGGCCCCCGTGAAGACGACGACGCGGCGCGCCTGGCGCAGCGCCTGCGCCAGTGCGGGCGGTATATCGTGATGCGTGTTTTTCATTTCCAGCCTTGAAGACAGTCCGATACGCTGCACGCGCGGGCAGGGACGTGTCAAGCAGCGCTTTGCCGGGGTGGGCTGGCCCGCGCCATGGGCGCGCGTGCGCAGGCGTCCCGAATCGTGGATACTGTTTTTTCAATCTGGGATTTGAATACGCTCTGGAGATCTGCAATGCCTGAATCGCTAACCGGACTGGACCGCCTGCGCCGTTTTATCGCCACCGCGACACGGTTGGCGTCGCCGCAGGCGCTGGACCAGACGCCCGCGCTGGAAGCCGCCTTCGCGGACCTGATCAGCCACGATGACTGGCTTCCCGAAGCCTGTACCGCGCCGCATCCGCAGTATTACCAGCAGTACCTGCTGCATTGCGACCCGCTGGAACGGTTTTCGCTGGTGAGCTTTGTATGGGGGGCCGGCCAGTTCACGCCTGTTCACGACCACGAAGTCTGGGGATATGTGGGCATGCTGCGCGGCGCCGAGGTCAATCAGCGATACACCCGGGACGCGGGCGGCGCGCTGGCGCTCGCGGGCGAGGCCACGACCCTGCGGCCCGGAGACATAGAGCGGCTGTCGCCGGTTGAAGGCGACATCCACCGCGTGTCCAATGCCTATCCCGACCGCGTCTCCATCAGCGTGCATCTCTATGGCGGCAATATCGGCGCGGTTTCGCGCCATGTCTACGACCCCGCCACCGGGCAGGCCAAGCCGTTCGTGTCGGGGTATTCGTCGGGCAGCCTGCCCAATCTGTGGGATCGGTCCGAAGCCGTGCGGGCCATGATTTCCGGCCTGAAGGCCTAGGGTCCGTCAATACCAGAGGAATCTCTGTTGCTGCGCTGAGTGGCCCGCCTTGCGCCGTGCACGCAAAGCGCTGTTCCGGCGCGGCGTCCCGTGCTATGTTCTTGTCCTAAATATTAGGAAAATTCACGAATGGACAAGACGCTGCTCAAAGGCCTGATGGTGTTGGAGGCGGTGACGGATGTGGACAATCCGCCGCGCACGATCGACGCCCTGGCCGCGCGCGTGGGGCTGACGCGCAGCAACACGCATCGCACGCTGCAGACACTGATACATGCCGGCTACGTGATCAAGGACGACGACGGCGGCGGATATCGCGGCGCCGTGCGTCTCTTCGAACTGGCGGCCCGGCAGCTTGCGCAACTGGACGTCCGCAAGCTGGCCGCGCCCTTCATGCGCACGCTGGCTGACCAGACCGGCGAAACCGTGCATCTGTCCGTGCTGGACGGCTTCGACGTGGTGTATGTGGACAAGATCGACAGCCCGCAGCCCATCCGCGCCTATTCCATGGTCGGAGGGCGCGCGCCCGCGTACGCCGTGGCCACGGGCAAGGCTCTGCTGGCCTACCAGGCGGAAGGCTATGTCGAGCGCTATGCGGAGCAGATGGTTCGCCACACGCCTTCCACCATCGTGTCCATGCCGCTGCTGAAGGACGAGCTGCGCAAGATCGCGCGCGCCGGCTATGCGGTCAATCGCGGCGAGTGGCGCGAGGGCGTGGGCGGACTGGCCGTGACCGTGTTCAACAGCCTGGACCAGCCCGTGGCGGCGGTGGGCATTTCCGGTCCGCTGGACCGGCTGAGCGCCGCTAGGATGAAGCAGCTGGCGCCGGACGTGGCGGCCTGTGCGCAGTCCATTTCGCAAGGGATGGGGTATCGCCGGGGTTTCCTGGACCAATAGCGGGTCGGGCGGCCAGCGCGGCCGCGATGCGTACCGCCTGGCCGTTGGCCAGCCGCGCATTGACGTCCATGGAGGTCGTCCAGAAGTAGGTGCCGCCGGCCAGGCTGCCCAGCACCGATATACCCGGATGCGCGTCCCCGCGGGCGTCCTTCAGGCAGCCGGTGCCGTAGTCCAGCGCCAGTCCGCCGTGGGCGTCGGCCTGTGCGTGGCCTTCGCGCAGCAACGTGGCGATCAGCGGGTCCGCGGTGCGCTGCGCGTCCACCGAAAAACTGGTGGCGTTGACGAGGTAGCGGCTGACATGCACGGCCTCGCCATCCGCCGTGCGCAGACGCGTATGGAACGTGCCGGCCGCGCTGTCGTGGCGGCTGCCGATGAAGCCGGAGGCCACTCGCAACTGGCCTGTCTTGAACAAGGCCTGCAGCTTCAGGGCATTGCGCATCGGGAAGGTGGCGCGCCGCGCCATCCATAGCGATCGCCATTGCGACTGGAAGCGCTTGCGCTCGGCATCCGGCATCAGATGCCAGATCTGGTCCACTGCCGAGTTGGTGGCCGCGGCCACGGCCTGCCAGGGCCGGGCCGCATGCGCCGAACGCCGTATTTCCTCGTCCAGCGCGGTCGGCGCATCGCCCTGCAGCCCCAGCAGGTCGCCGCCGTCCAGGGAACCTCCGAGCGCCAGCACCTCGTCGCGCAGCGCCTGCCAGATCACGTCGATCGAGAGGGCGCCGCCGTGCCGGGCGGCAAGCAGCAAGGCGCCGTCGCGGCTCAATTGCAGCAGCGTGTCCGGCGGCCGGTTGTGAGGACTGCGCACGGACGGCAGCCGGCCATTGCGCGATACGCACACGATGGAGCCTTGATGGCCGGCCTGCTGCAGGGCCGCCACGGCGTCCACCGCGCTCAGGCTGGTGCCCACGATGCAGACCGAGGCATCGGGAGCGATGCCCCCGGCAAGCGCTGCCACCGGATAAGGACTGTTGAAATAGCCCGGAGCTTCTTCCAGCGCGGGAAATGCCTGCGACGGCAGATTGCCATTGCACAGCACGGCGTGGCAAGCCACGCTAGCCGCGCCGCTGGGGGACTCGATGTCCACCCGCCCATCGGGGCGGGGCGCCACGCGGCTGACGCGGCAGGGCACATGCGTAAACGTTATGCCCGCGCTTTGCGCGAGTGCGCGGCAGCGGACGTAGACCGCGCGCATGTAGGCGCCGAACAGCGGGCGGGGCAGGAAGTCCGCGGGATCGATCGCGTCCACGCCGTAGGCGCCCAGCCACGCGGGGTCCTGTTCCCGCAGCCATTCCACGAAGTCCAGCCGCCGGTCGGCCCGCGCCGACATGTTGCCGGCCGGGATGTTGAGCAGGTTGCTGGGCAGGTCGTCCTGGTAGGCGCCGCCCGGTCCCGGCTCGGCTTGCGGCTCGAACAGATGGATCGTCAGCGGACGCCGCACCGGATCCGCGTCCAGCGCCAGCAGGAACTGATAAAGAAAGCTGACCGCGACCGAGCCGCCGCCCACGATGGCCAGGTCCACCGCAACCGGCGGGGCGGGCAGCGGACGCCGAGGCATTATTTGGCCCCCGACAGGCGCACGACATCCGCCCAGCGTGCGACCTCCTGCTTGAGCACGCGGCCGGTGTCCGGGGGCGAGGTGGCCACCGCATCCGCGCCCAGCTTCAGGGCGGCCTGCTGCACGGACGGCATGGCGGCGGCCTTCTGCATGCCGGCCGACAGCTTGTCGACCACCGCAGGCGGCGTGCCGGCCGGCGCCAGCAAGGCGTAGGTAGTGGCGACCGCGTAGTCCTTGACGCCCTGTTCCATCAGCGTGGGCAGATCGGGCAGGGCCGTGGCGCGCGTGGCGGTCGTCACGCCCAGCAGCCGGATCTTGCCGCTGGCCACTTGCGGCAGCAGCGCGGGCAGCGTTTCGATGACCATGTCGATCTGCCCGCCCAGGAGGTCGGTGATGGCCGGACCGCTGCCGCGATACGGCACATGCATGAGCTTGATGCCGGTGGCAACCTGGAAGAGTTCGCCCGCCATGTGCTGCGACGTGCCAGGACCCGCCGATCCGAAAGTAATGGAGCCAGGCTTGCTCTTGGCCAGCGCGATCAGTTCCTGCACGTTCCGGGCGGGGATCTTGCCGCTGTTCACGGCCACCGCCATCGGCATGCTGGTCGCCATGGATACGCCGACGAAGGCGGTGCCGAAGTCATAGCCCGGCTTGTCGGGCATGGCCGCGTGGATCGCATGGCTGCCCACCGCGCCCATCAAGAGCGTGTAGCCGTCGGCCGGCGACTTGGCGACGAACTCCGCCCCGATCTCTCCGCCCGCGCCGGCCTTGTTCTCCACCACCACGCTCTGGCCCAGGAAGTCGCCCAGGTGCTGCGCATAGATGCGCGCGGCCGCGTCCGTGGCGCCGCCCGGCGGGAACGGCACCACCATGCGCACGGGTTTCGCGGGCCAGGCGTCGGCCGCGGCGGGGTTGGCCGTCAGCGCCAGCACCGCGCTGGCCAGGGCAATGCGCCACAACTGTTTCATGCAAGTCTCCTTGGGGGTTGGACGGGCCGGCATGCGCGGGGCGCCCCGCGATCGCGGGGGCGAACCAATCGCTGCTGCCCTTTGTGTGAATCCTAAATAATAGGACTCGTATTCCAATAAATGGTTTACGTAGAATTCCACACGGTGATATGCTGGTCAACAATTAAGCGCGGCACCTAGGGATTGCACTAGGATTCACGCGGGATATCGGTGAGATAGGCCCGACGGCCCTGAATGATGCCACCCACCCGCGCCGCGGCTTTATAATATTTTTCGCATCCCAAATATTGTTTTTTTATATCGAGAGGTCAGACATGACACCCAGTTCGGCGCTTGCCGGCATCACCGTGCTAGAGATCTGCAACGTCGCGGCGGGACCTTTTTGCGGCATGTTGCTGGCCGACATGGGCGCGGACGTGATCAAGGTGGAACACCCGGAAGGCGGCGACACGTTGCGTAGCTGGCCGCCCATTTCCGACGGCTACAGCGAGAACTTCGCTTCGCTCAACCGCAACAAGCGTTCGGTGACGCTGAACCTGAAAGACCCCGCGGATCTGGCGCTGGCGCGCGAGCTGGCATTGACCGCGGACGTGCTGATCGAAAACAACCGGCCGGGCGTGATGGACCGCCTGGGCCTGGGCCATGCGGAACTGCGCGAGGCCAATCCCAAACTGGTGTATTGCTCGATATCGGCCTATGGCCAGTCCGGTCCGCGTTCGCAGGAAGGCGGCTTCGACCTGACCATCCAGGCCATGAGCGGCATCATGAGCGTCACGGGCGAGGCCGGCGGCGAACCCGTCAAATGCGGCGTGCCGGTGGCGGACTTTTCGGCGGGCCTGTATGGCGCCTTCGCCATTGCGTCCGCGCTGCGCGCGGCCCAGGCCACCGGGCAAGGCACGCACATCGACGTGCCGATGCTGGGCGCCACGCTGGGCATCGCCGCCTTGCAGACATCGGAATTCTTCGGCAGCGGCAAGGACCCCGTCAAGCTGGGCTCGGCGCACCCGCGCAATGCGCCGTACCAGGCGTTCCGCTGCAAGGACGGCTACTTCGGCATGGCGGCGGGCAACCAGGCTTTGTGGAAGAGCGTATGCGCGACCGTGGGCCGCGAAGACCTGCTGGCCGACCCGCGCTTCACGGACACCAGCGCGCGTGCGCGCAACCAGGCGGCGCTGCGCGATATCCTGGAAGCGATCTTCGCCGAGGCCGATGCGCAGGCCTGGCTTCAGCGCTTTCGCGCGGCCGGCGTGCCGTGCGCGCCGATCAACACCTATTCCGAGGTGCTGGCCGATCCGCAGGTGGAACACATGGGCTGGGTGCAACAGGTGGAGCTGCCCAACGGCGTACAGACCCGCACCTTCGGCCTGCCGGTGCGCTTCGACGGGGAAACCACGGCGCTGCGCCGCCGTCCTCCCGCGCTGGGCGAGCACAACGACGAAGTGCTGGGCGCGCTGCGCGCCGCCAGCAAGGAAGCGGCGGCATGAGCGTCCTGCGTATCGACAAGCAGGGCGCGCGGCACGTGCTGACCCTGGCCCGCCCCGAGAAGATGAATGCCTTGTCGGCCGACCTGGTCGAAGCGCTGATCCTGGCGCTGGACGAAGCCGAGGCGCAAGGCGCCAAGGTGATTGTGCTGAAAGGCGAGGGCAGGAACTTCAGCGCCGGCTTTGACTTCGGAGACTGGCAAGCACACAGCGAAGGCGATCTGCTTCTGCGCTTTGTCCGCATCGAGACGCTGCTGCAGCGGCTGGCCGGGTCGCCCTGCCTGACGCTCGCGCTGGCGCATGGCCGCAACTTCGGCGCGGGCGTGGATGTGTTCGGCGCCTGCAAGTGGCGCGCCTGCGCGCCGGATGCCTCGTTCCGCATGCCGGGCCTGAAGTTCGGCCTGGTGCTGGGCACGCGGCGCTTTGCCGCGCTGGTGGGCGCCGAGCGCGCTCGCACGATTCTGGAGCAGGCCGCGACGTTCGGCGCCGAAGACGCCTTGCGCGACGGATTCGCCAGCCGCCTTGCCGCGCCGGAAGAATGGCCGGAGATCGAGCAGCAGGCGCTGGATACGGCATCCGCCCTGACGGACGCCAGCCGCGCGCAGCTTTATGCGGCCTTGTCCCAGGAAGCGCCGGATGCGGATCTTGCGCGCCTGGTGCGCTCGGCGGCGCAGCCGGGCCTGAAAGACCGCGTGGCGGCATATCTGCAAGCGCGCTAGCCGCAACAGACCAAGCAGGGAGGAAGACTATGGCTTCGGGATTCAACCAAAAGAACAAGCAATGCTCGCTGTCGGAACTGGCGGCGCTGGTGCCGAATGGCGCCTCGATCGCGCTGGGCGGCAGCTTTCTGCATCGCGGACCCTTCGCCTTCGTGCGCGAACTGATCCGCCAGGAAAAGCGCGACCTTGAACTGATCAAGCAATCGCCCGGCTACGACGTGGACATCCTGTGCCGCGCGGGCGTGCTGCGCCGCGTGCGCGCGGGCATTGTCGCGATGGAAGGCAACTTCGGCCTGGCGCCCTGGTACCGGCGCGCGGTCGAGCGCCACGAGATCGAACTCGAGGAGCACGCTTGCGCCACGCTGACGGCGGGACTGCGGGCGGCGGCCTTCGGCGTGCCGTTCCAGCCTTGCGGCGGCCTGCACGGCAGCGGACTGCCCGAGCTCAACGGATGGAAGTGCCTGGACGACCCCTACGGCAGCGGCCAGAAGACCTGGGTGGTGCCCGCCATCCGGCCCGACTTCACCGTGATCCAGGCGTCAGAAGTGGATGCACAGGGCAATGTGCGCGTGCATGGCACGGCGCATTGGGACCGCATCATGTCGCGCGCGGCGGGCAGCGTGCTGGTGGTGGCCGAAAAACAGGTGGACAGCGCCGTATTCGAAGCGCAGCCGGAATCCACGCTGGTGCCGTACTTCATGGTGCAGGCCTACGCGGTCGTGCCGCGCGGCGCGTGGCCAGGGTCATGCTGGCCGGACTACGCCATCGACTATCCGGCGGTAGAGGCCTACATGGACAAGAACAGCGATCTGCGTGCGCACATGGCTGCGGCGCCCGAAGCGGGGGAGGGCAATCATGGCTGAGCAATGGTCTGGCTTTTCATACATCGTGACCAACCTGGCGCGCTTCATCCGCCCGGATGAAATCACCTTCAGCGGCGTGAACTCCACCATGCCGATGCTGGCCTGCCTGCTGGCCAAGCGCGCCTACGACTGGGACTTCGTCTACATCAATGTCGCCGGGGGCGTGAACCCGCGGCCGTCGCATATCCCGATCTCCAGCTCCGATCCCGTGCTGGCCGAGCACACGGCGTCGATCTTCTCCAACGAAGACTTCTACGACCTGTGCACGCGCGGGCGCATGGACCTGACCTTCCTGGGCGCCGCGCAGATCGACGGCGCGGGCTGCGCCAACAACTCCTGCATAGGCGACTGGCACCAGCCCAAGGTCCGCCTGCCGGGCGGCGGGGGCGGCGCGGTGATGCTGCCCACGGCCCGGCGGGCATGCACCTGGCGCACCGAACATTCAAGCCGCACCTTTGTGCCCAAGCTGGATTTCATGACGTCCTGGGGCGGATTCCATGGCGTGGTGACGCCGATTGCCGTGTTCGTCAAACGGGACGGGCGCCTGGCGCTGCAATCGTGGCACCCGGAATCCAGCCTGTCGGAAGTGCGTGAACGCACGGGCTTCGAGTTCGACGCCACCGGCGCTGCACCGACGGCGCCGCCGACCGCCGACGAAGCCCGCGCCTTGCGCGAGCTGGACGCCGACGGCCAGTTCGAACGCGACGCCGCCGTGGCGCTGCGCTAGGCCGCGTTCACACCGCAAGAAGCCTTGCACGGGCTCAGGGGGAGATAGTCATGACGATTGCCGATGCCACGGTCGTGGCGGCGTTTGCGCGCTTGTGGAGCCAGCCCGGCTGGGCGGCGCGTCCCGCCATCGTGACCGCCGAGGAAACGCTGACCTATGCGGATCTGCGCCGCCGCGTGGGGCAGGCGGCGGGCGGGCTGCGTGCGGCCGGCGTCGCGCCGGGCCACTATGTGGCGGTCGCGATGGAACGCTCGCTGGCGCAGGTCGTGGCCATGCTGGGCGCGATGGCGGCGGGGGCTTGCCCGTGTCCGCTCGAACCGCGCCTGTCGGTCGCGGAAACGGCGCGCCGCGTGGCCGCGGTGGGCCTGACCTGGATGCTGCACGATGAGGCCAATGCGGCCAGCGCCGAAGCCTGCGGACTGGCGCCGGCGCGTCTGCTGCGGGCCGCCGATGTCGCCCAGGGCCCCGAAGACTGGTCGGGCTCGGGCGTCGCGCCGCGGGGGCCGGGCCTGCTGCTGTTCACCTCGGGCAGCACGGGCAATCCGAAGGGTGTGCTGCTGAGTCACCAGGGTCTGGCGAACAACGCGCGCGGCGTGCTGGCGCATACGGGCCTGACGCCCGCCGACCGCCTGCTGCATGTCATGCCGCTGCATCACACCAATGCGCTGAACAACCAGATATTCGCGCCGCTGCTGGCCGGCGCCAGCGTGGCGCTGGCCGGCCGGTTCCGGGCGGACGACATGCCCGGGCTGTTGACCGCGTTTCGCCCCACCATCATCACGGGCGTGCCCACCATGTACGCCCGCATGCTGGAACTGCCATTCGATCCGGCCGCCCTGGCCGGCCTGCGCTTCGCGCGCTGCGGTTCCGCGCCCATCACCGAGGCGCTGCATCGGCGCATAGAAGCGTTTCTGGGCTGCCCGCTGGTGGTGTCCTACGGCCTGTCGGAGGCCACCTGCACCTCCACCATGAACCCGCCCGCCGCGCGGCGCGTGGGGTCGGTGGGCACGGTGCTGGCCGGTCAGGAAGTGAGCTTGCGCCTGCCGGACGGCAGCCGGGCCGCGGCGGGCGGCGAGGGCGAGATCTGCATCGCAGGCGACAGCCTGATGCTGGGCTATCTGGGCGTGGATGACGCAGACGATGGCGCGCCGGCGCTATTCCGCACGGGCGACCTGGGGCGCTTCGACGAGCAAGGGTATCTGACCATCACCGGCCGCATCAAGGACGTCATCATCCGGGGCGGCGAGAACATCTCGCCGGCGTTGATCGAAGGCGTCGTGACCGGACTGCCCGGCGTGGCCGCCTGCTGCGTGGTGGGCGCGCCGGACGAGGACCTGGGCGAAGCGCCCGTGATCTTCGTGCAGCGCAACGGCGACGCCGCGCCCGACGCGCCGCGCATCCAGGCCGAAGTGCTGGCGCGCCTGGGCCGGATCTACGTGCCGCGCGAGGTCTTGTGGATCGAGCGCCTGCCCGAGAACGCGGTGGGCAAGGTCGACCGCAAGGCCCTGGCGCGGCAGGCCGCGGCCAAGGACGCCGTTCATTGAACGGACGGCGGCGGGCGCCCCTTGCCGCCCGGCGCCGTTATTCCACCTTGCCTATTTTGTTCACCGCGGCTTCCAGCGATGCGGAATCTTTTTTCCAGTATTCGTCGAACGCCGGCGCGTCCAGGTATTGCACGGGGCTGCCGGTGCCGGCGATGCGGGTCTGCACGCCGGGGTCGTGCGCGATCTCCTTGACCGCCTGGCGCAGCCGGTCGATGACGGGTTGCGGCGTGCCGGCCAGGGCAAATACGCCGGACCACTGCACGAAGCCGATGTCATAACCCTGCGATTTCAGCGATGGCACTTGCGGCAGGCTGTCGAGCTTGCCATCGCCCCAATGCGCCAGCGCCTTCACGCGTCCGCCCTGGATAAGCTGCATGACGCTGGACGGGCCGGTGGCGACCGCATCGACCTGGCCGCCCACCAGCGCCTGCACCGCGGGGCCCGCGCCCGTGAACGGCACGTGCATCATCTTGACCCCGGCCGCGCTCTGCAGCATCTCCATCGGCACGTGCATCGTGCCGTAGATGCCGGAACTGCCATAGCTCAGCTTGCCGCCCTGTTTCCGGGCCGCGTCGATGAACTCCCGCACCGTGTTGTACGGCGCGTCCGCCCGCACCACCAGCACGGTGGGATCCGCCGTGATCCGCGCGATGGGCACGAACTGTTCCAGTTGATAGGCAGGCTTGCGTTCCAGCAGGCGATCCGCCGCGGGCAGGATCGAAATGGACGACAGGCTCAGCAGCAGCGTGTAGCCATCCGGCTTGGCGCGCCCCGCCTGTCCTATGCCGATGGCGCCGCCCGCGCCGGCCTTGTTTTCAAGGACGATGGGCTGGCCCAGCTTGTCGCCCAGGGCCTGGGCCAGCGGCCGTGCGATGGTATCGGCGACGCCGCCGGGCGGGAACGGCACCACCATGGTCACGGCACGCTCGGGATAGCCGGCGGCCATCGCGTTTGCCGCTCCGAACAATAGCAAGGCAGCCGCGGCCACCCCTTTGCAGCGCAGGTTCATGTCTCACTCCTTTATGTATTTATGGACTGCGTCGCGCCGTGTTCACGCCAGGCGCGTTGGCTCAGACAAAGCGGTTTTCGATACTCCCGATGCCGTCGATCTCGATCCGCACCGTGTCCCCGTGCTTCAGGAATCGCGGCGGGTTGAGCCCCTGGCCCACGCCGGCGGGCGTGCCGGTGGCGATGACGTCACCCGGATACAGGGTGATGCCGCGCGAGCAGGTTTCGATCAGTGTGGGAATGTCGAAGATCAGGTCTTCGGTGTTGCCGTCCTGGCGCAGCTCGCCGTTCACCCAGCAGCGCACCCGGGTGTGCTGGCCGTCCAGTTCGTCGGCCGTGACCAGCCAGGGGCCCATGGGGCAGAAGGTGTCGAAGGATTTGCCCAGATCCCATTGCTGATGGCGCATCTGTACGTCGCGCGCCGTGACATCGTTGACCACCGTATAGCCCATCACATGGCTCATGGCTTCGGCGCGGGAGATATCGCGGCCGCCCTTGCCGATCACGACGGCCAGCTCGGCCTCGTAGTCGATCTTGTCGGAGATGCCCTGGGGCAGCCGCACGTCCGCCCACGGCCCCACCACCGTCTGCGGCACCTTGGTGAATACGATGGGCCAGGATTCGGGGTTGGCGTCGTTGTCCTTGAACACGGAGTCGCGCAGTTCCTTGGCGTGGGCGTGATAGTTGCGCCCCACGCAGAACAGGTTGCGCCGCTGGGCGGGCAAGGGCGCTTCATGCTCGACTTGATCCCAGCGATACGACGGACCGGTCCTGGCCGGCAAGTCGCGGCCCTCGGCCAGCCATTCCACGGCCGTCAGCGCGCCCGCCGCCGCGAGTTCCCGGGGGAAGTCCAGGGCGGTCACCGCGCTGCCGTCCTCGGAGACCAGGCCCACCCGGCGCTCACCATCGATTCGAAATACCGCGATCTTCATGCTTGCTCCCTGGGCGGCTGGCCGCCCTGTAATGGCATACCAATAAATACCAATTGAGCATCAATTCAGGCCCAATTTCCGCAGAGCATAAACCAAATAAAACCTTCGGAACCATGGGAATAATCCCGAGCTCAGGTTTTTATTGGACTGATTTGGTATTATCTTGGCGCCAGGCCATTCAGGGAGCCAACATGGACAAAGCCTCCGCCATGCGCGCGGTCATCATCGAAAACCTGCAGTCCGGCATCTGGCCCGCCGGCCACCGGCTGCCGACGGAACGCGCCCTGAGCGAACAATTCGGCATCAGCCGTTCAACGGTGCGCCGCACTTTGTCGGCACTGAAGGACGAGGGCCTGATCTCGCAGCGGGTGGGCAGCGGCACGTACGCCAATCCGCCGTCCACGCTGACGCAGACCGAAGCGCTGCTGCGCGGCGAGGTGTTGGCCACCAGCCCGGCCGAGCTGATGGCCGCGCGCCTGGTTCTGGAGCCCGCCATCGCGGCGCTGGTGGTGCAGCATGGTTCACCGGCCGACTTCACCGCCATGCAGCATGCCTGCGACCAGGCGGAGGCCGCGGCCAGTTTTGAAGCCTTCGAAGTCTGGGACGCCAAGCTGCACGAACTGATGGCCACGGCCACCCACAATCTCTTCATTCAAAAGGTGTTTGCCTTGATGACGGCGGCGCGTTCACAAGCCACGTGGGGCGCCCTCAAGCGAAAAAGCCTGACGCCGGAACGGCGCCAGGCGTACCAGGCCGAGCATCGGGAGATCGTCGAGGCGCTGCATGACCGTGACGCCGAACGCGCCATGGCGGCCGTTCGGCGGCATCTGTTGCACGTGAGGGATAACTTGCTGGGTTAGGCGTGCGGGCGCTTGCCGGCGCCGCGCGCATCCAGCAAGGGGTGAGCCAAGTCTGCCATGGCCAGCAGCGCGCCATCCCCGCCCTGTCTGCCCACCAGTTGCACGCCCAGCGGCAGGCCGTTGCCGGACCAGGCCGTGGGCAATTGCACGGCGGGCCATCCCAGCACCGACCAGACCCGGTTGAAGGTCGATTCGCCCGTGCTGGCCAGCCCGAACGGGGCCTCGCCGGCCGCGCCGGGGGTCAGGATGAAGTCGAAGTCCGCAAGCGCCTGTTCGAACACGCGGCGTTCGCGTGCCGAGCGCTCCAGGGCCTCGCGATACTGCGCGGCATCAATCGCCAGACCGTCAGCGATCGCGCGGTGCAGCAGGGTGCTCAGGTCCCTTGGCCGCGCCCGGCCCAATGGCAGCAGCGTTCGCGCCAGTTCGTACAGCATGATTATTCGATGGCACTGCGCCAGCACGAGCAGGCTGGGCCCCATGGCGGCCGGCACGACCTCGTGGCCGGCATGGCGCAGTGCCGCCGCCGCGGCGTGCAGCACGCGCTCGGCTTGCGGTTCGAGCGGGCCCAGTTGTTCGGACGCCAGCAGCATGACGCGCCACGTGGCGGGCGGCGGTGCGGCCTGTCCCGGCAACAACACCCGTCCTACGGCGATGGCGTCCGCCACATTGCGCGTGAACCAGCCCAGGCAGTCCAGGCTGGCGGCCACGGCGGCGACGCCGTCCAGCGGCACCGCGCCCACCGAGGTCTTGACGCCGACGACGCCGCAATAGGCCGCCGGGCGTATCACTGAGCCGCCCGTCTGCGTGCCCAGCGCCAGCGGAACCACGCCGGCGGCGACTGCGGCCGCGGATCCGCTGGACGATCCGCCAGGGGTACGGTCCGCGGCGTGGGGATTGCGAGTGGGACCGGGGTAAGAGAAGGCATGCTCGGCGGTCACCGTCTTGCCCACCGGCACTGCGCCCGCGGCACGCAGCAATGCCACGCATGCGGCGTCGCGCGCCGCTGGGTCCGGCCCGACGCCGGGCAGTCCCAGTCCGGTGGGCATGCCGGCCACATCGATCACGTCCTTGACGCCCAGCGGCACACCCAGCAGGGGCAGGTCCGGGCCCGACGGCAGCCGGCGGTAGGCCGCGTCGACCTGCGCCGGTTCGAACCAGCTCCATGCCCGCAGCGCGGGCTCGCATCGGGCATGGGCCGAGATAAGGCCGCTGGCGATCCCGGCGGGCTTCAGGGTGTTCTGGCGCAGGGCGCGAGCGATGTCGTGCGCGCAGGCTTGAGATGGGTGTAGGGCTTGCATGGGCCCCAGTATGGGTCAGGCGCCGCGCCGGCGAGCGGTTCCGGGGGCATGAAATTTCTTCGCGCCCCTCGCGCCAAATGCTCGTTTGCCTGCGGCACATCCTGGGGGCCAGACTTGCCAGCGCCAAGGAGGACACCATGCAAGAATTTTCCGATCAACTGGGCCTGCGCTGCGTGCTGATGCGCGGCGGCACGTCCAAGGGGCCATTTTTCGTGGCCGAAGACCTGCCCGCGCCCGGCCCGCGCCGCGACGCCGCGTTGCTGCGCCTGATGGGCGCCGTGGAACCGCGCCGCATCGATGGCATCGGCGGCATCGACTCGCTCACCAACAAGGTGGCGATCATCGCCCGCAGCAGTATGCCGGATGTGGACGTGGACTATCTGTTCGCCCAGATCTGCGTACACAAGAACACCGTCGACTATTCGGTGAACTGCGGCAACATGCTGGCGGCGGTCGGACCCTTCGCCATCGATGAAGGGCTGGTGCCGGCGACAGGGGAATCCACCGAGGTGGCGATCTTCAACGTCAACACCCGCAAGCGCATCGTCGCGACGGTCCGCACCCGCGGCGGCCTCACGGTCTACGACGGCCAGGCCGCCATCGACGGCGTGGCCGGAAGCGCCGCGCCGGTGTGGCTGAAATTCCACGAGGTCGCGGGCGCCAAGACGGGCAAGCTGCTGCCCACGGGCCGGGCGGTCGACATGATCGAGGGCGTGCCGGTAAGCTGCGTCGACGCGGCAGTGCCGATGGCCATCGTCGAGGCCTCGGCTTTCGGCATCACGGGCCATGAGACGGCCGAAGAGATAAACGCCCGCCCCGAGCTGCTTGCCCACGTCGAGCGCGTGCGTTGCGCCGCCGGCCTGGCGATGGGGCTGGGCGATGTGTCCAGGCTTGAAATGCCCAAGCTTGTGACGGTGGCGCCGCCGCTCAGAGGCGGAACCCTGAGCGCCAGGTATTTCATGCCGTACACCTGCCATACCTCGTTCGCGGTGACGGGAGCGGTATGCCTGGCCGCCGCCGCGCGCATTCCCGGTTCCGTGGCGGCGCGGGCCGGGGGGCAAGAAGGGTCGGGCAACGTGGACATCGAGCACCCGGCGGGTACCCTGCAGGTGGGCATAGAGGCTGTCGATGGCGCGGCCGGCATCGAAATCAGGTCGGCCAGCCTGCTGCGAACCGCAAGGCGCCTGTTCGCGGGAACCGTTTATTTACCCCAAGAGACCTTGGCGGCGTTCCAACCGGAAGCAACAGAGAAAACCACCCTATGAAATCCATTCGCATTTTCTTGACCGCGGCCATGGGTATCGCCCTGGGCTGCGGCAATGCCGCGCTGGCGGCCGATACGTATCCTTCCGCGCCCATCCGGCTGGTGGTTCCGTTTCCCGCCGGCGGCGGCACCGACATTCTGGCTCGGGAGCTGGCGCGCGAACTGGACGAGCAGTGGGGCCAGCGCGTCGTGGTCGAGAACCGGCCGGGCGCGGGCGGCGCCATCGGCGCCACCGCGGTGGCGAACGCCAAGCCCGACGGCTACACCATGCTGATGACCACCGCGGGCGTTGCGGCCATCAATCCCAGCCTGTACAAGGCGCTGACCTATGACCCGGACGCGCAGTTCACGCCGGTGAGCCGCGTGGCCGCCACGGTGTTCGGGGTGCTGGTGCATCCTTCGCTGCCGGTGAATTCAATGGAAGAACTCATCGCCCTGGCGAAAAGCAAGCCGGGCACGCTGACGTTCGGCTCGGCCGGCAACGGCGCGGCTGGCCATCTGCCGGCCGAACTGTTCCGGTCGATGGCGAAGGTCGACATACGCCATGTGCCTTATCGCGGCACGACCCCGGCGTTGAACGACCTGCTGGGCGGACAGATCTCAATGATGTTCGCCATCCTGGGACCGGCGGCGCCCTACGTCAAAGCGGGCAAGGTCAAGTTGCTGGCCACGACAGGCGCCACCCGTTCGACCAGCTTTCCCGACGTGCCCACCGTGGCCGAAGCCGGCCTGCCGGGTTATGTCGCGGACGAGTGGTGGGGTGTGGCGGCGCCCAAGGCCACGCCCGCGGCGGTCGTCGAAAAATGGAATGCGGCGATGCAGGCGTATGTGGCTCGGCCGGAAGTGCGGCAGAAGCTGATCGAGAGCGGCTACGAACCCGCCGCGGATTCGGTGGCGGCGTTCACCGAGCTGATCGCGGCGGACAAGGCCAAGTGGGGCAAGGTGGTGCGGGACGCGGCGGTCAGCATCGACTAAGGAGCGCCGGCGGGCCGGCCGATTCAAGCGCCGGCCTGCTCCCGCAGCGCGTGCAGCAGCCGCGACGCCGCCGGAGTGGGAACGACGCCAGGATCCACCACCAGCCGCAGTTCGAAACTGGCCCAGTCGTCCGACAGGGCGATGAGCCGGACGTTGGCCGGCACATGCCAGGACGCGGGCGCGGCGGGCACCACCGCCACGCCCAGCCCCGCGCTCACCAGCGAGAACACCGCGGGAAAGCTGGTCACCTGCGTCGTCACCGCGGCGGCGTTGTCGGTCTGTCCGGCCGATGAGCCCGAAAACTGCGCCAGCGCGCTGCCCGCGGCGCGGGCAAGGTGCGGGTAGACCAGGGTCTCGGCATAGGTTACCGAGGCCCGGTGCGCCAATTCATGGCCGCCAGGCACCGCCAGCACCAGCGGCGTGCGCGTGTACGGCATGGAGACCAGGGCGCCCTTGTCGGCGCTGGCATGGGCAATGCCTATGTCCGCCGATCCATTGGCCACGGCCTCGGCCACGGCGGCGCTGGTGGCTTCCACCACCGATATGCGGATGGCGGGGAAGTCGGCCGAAAACCTGACCAGCAGTTCCGCCAGTCCCGCGGACAGGCCGGAAGTATTGGATGCCACCCGGACCTGGCCCGCGGTGCCTTCGGCAAAGCCGGCCAGGTCGGCATGCAGTTCCCGCAGTTGTTCCAGCACGCGTTCGCTGCGCTGTGCCACCTTGTGGCCGGCCGGGGTCAGGCATGCGCCTTCGGGCCGCCGCAGAAGCAGGGCGATGCCCAGTTGCGTTTCCAGTTCCAGGATGCGCTTGCTGGCGGCGGAGGCGGTCAGATGTATGGTTTCGGCGGCGCGCGCCACGCTGCCGGTCTCGTCGACCTTGCGCAGCAGTTGCAGTGTCAATAGGTCGAATCGAGGGTTCATGCCGGCTGTCCGTGCGAGATGCGCTTTGCGTGTGCATGCCCGGCGGCGGCGCGGCCGGGAGGTTCCGCAATTCTACCGGCACGCATACGCGCAAGGGGGCTCGGCAGCCGCGTCGGTAGGCCTGCGCGCGATACGCCTGGGGGCGGTGTGTAGCGGGAAGAAGGGCGGCGGCCCTCAGGACTGGCCGCGCAGCCTTGCCAGTTCGGCCGAAAGCTCGGCCACCAGGGCCTGGGCGCGCGCCAGCGGATCCTGCCCGCCGGGCAGGGCATCCGCCTGGACGGCGGCATCCTGCAGCCGGGGCTGCACGCTTTCGTGGCCCATGCTGACATCCACGTCGAACACGAGCTGTTCCGCGCGGTGCCAGGTCGTGAACCATTCCAGCGGCTTTCCGTGCTGGTCCATGCCCTGTCCTTGCAGCATCAGCAGGGGAGTGCCGGCCTGGGTGTCCAGCAGCTCGGCCAATGCCGCGTCGGCGGCCACCGCCCGGATCTGATTGCGGCCCGCGCCGGGGCGCAGGCCGAACTGGCGTGTCAGCACGCCGTGCAGGGACGCGTCGACCAGGTGCTCGGCACGCAGGCCCGGCACGGCGTCGGCGGGCAGCCAGGTGCGCACATAGGCCAGCGGCGCCTCGGCCACGTGGCGCAGGCGTTCCAGCATCAGCAGGCGGGACGTGCCGAAGAACCCGGCCACGTCGGCGGGCGGTTCGGCCCGGCCCAGCGCCAGGACGCGGGTCTGCAGGGATACGCCCGATTGCGCGAATTGCTCGTAGAGGCCCGTGGACCGCTGCACCAGGCGCCGGTGCTCCTGGGGCGCCGCCACCGTGGCAGGGCGTCCCGTTTCGCGCTGGATCATTCCTTCGGCGGCCAGCGCCGCCAGCGCCTGGCGCACCACGCTGCGCGCCACGCCGAAGCGTTCGCAGAGCGCGGCCTCGCTGGGCAGCACGGCGCCGGCCGCGAGCTTGTTCGTGCGGATGTATCCGCGCAGCATGGCCGCCACCTGGGCGTGCAGCGGGATATCGCCGGAGCGGTCAAGAACGGGCAATGCGTCGTGCGTGGCGGGCGCCATGGAAATCAACCTCCGGTTTGTGCCCGCGCAGTTTCCCATACATGCGTCCAGCCCGGGGCCAGATGCGCGGCGCGCTCGGCGGCCAGGATCAGGCTGTCTTCGCGGGCGATACCCTTGCCGGCGATGTCGAAGGCGGTGCCGTGGTCCACGGACACGCGCACGACCGGCAGGCCCACGGTGATGTTCACGCCGTCGTCGCCGTACACAGCCTTGAAGGGGGCGTGGCCCTGGTCGTGATAACAGGCGATCACGAACTTCCACTTGCCGCGCACGGCCTGCGGGAACAGCGCGTCGGCGGGGATGGGGCCGGCGGCCAGGATGCCGGCGGCGTTGGCCTCGGCCACGGCGGGCGCAAGGATGTCGGCGTCTTCGCTGCCGAAGATGCCGTTTTCACCGGCGTGCGGGTTCAGGCCCGACACCGCCACCGGCTCGTCGCCGCGGCCCAGCGCCTTGGCGAACGATCCGGCCAGGCGCAGCACGGCGCGCATGCGCGCCGGAGTCAGGTCGTCGATGGCCTGGCGCAGCGACACGTGGGTGGTGGCGTGGAAGATGTACAGATCGCCGGCCGACAGCACCAGCGAGAAGGTCTTGACGCCGAACTCGTGGGCCAGCAGTTCGGTGTGGCCGGGCCACTTGTGGCCGGCGGCGTGCATGGCGGCCTTGTTCAGCGGCGCGGTGACGATGCCGTCGACCTCGCCGGCGCGCGCCAGGGCGCAGGCCGTGGTGACGAAGCGCACCGAGCCGTCGCCGGCGTCCGCGCTGATCTCGCCCAGCTTCACGTGGGCCAGCGACGGGCCGGCCTGCAGCACTTCGATCGTGCCGGGGGTGTTGCTCGTGTCGGCCGCGCGCTCCAGCTTGCGCACGATGGCGGGGTCGCCGCCCAGATTGCGCACGGCATTGATCATGACGTCCACGTCGCCCACCACCAGCAGGCGGGCCTTCTGGCGCAGTTCGTCGTGGCCCATGAGCATCTTGGCGGTGATTTCCGGCCCGATGCCCGCCACGTCGCCCAGGGTCACGGCCAGCAGGGGCAGCTTCGTGGAAAGGGTTTGTGTCATCGCTTGAATCTCCTGTCGCGGATCGCGCGCACCGCGCGAACCAGTACGTCTTCGGTGCCAAAGCCGCCGGCCTTGGTCACCACGGGCAGGCCAGCGGCCGTGCCTCCGGTCAGCGTGCCAAGGGGCACGCCGCCCATGACTTCATCCACCAGCGCAATGCCGCTGGCGTTCAGCGCCACCAGCACGCTGCGCGCGCCGTCGCCACCCGTGGCGACGACGCCAGCCGCGCGCGAGGCGGCAATCAATTGCGCGGCCAGGCTGCCGAGCCGGTCCGCCACCTTCTCGGAATCCAGGCCGTCGAGCTGCCCTTCGGGAGCCAGCAGCAACACGGTGCCGGCTTCGGTGGGGGCCTGTGCGTGCGTTTGCAGCAGGGGCTGGCTCCAGGCCTGCCATGCGGCGTCGTCCGCCAGTTGCGCGAGGGAGGGCGTCCAGGTGTCGGCGCCCGAGGCCCGCAGGGCGGCGGCTTGCGCGCGCGCCGCGCTGTGCTGCGACGTGACGACGACCACGACGGGCGCGGTCTGGTCGGCCCCGGCCCACACGCGGGCCAGCGGCACGGCCAGGCCGCCCGCGCCCACGGGCAGGGCGCGCACGCCCAGCAGCCCGATGGCGCGCGCCAGCCGTTCCAGGTCGCCATCGCTGGCGGCGTCGACCACCACGGTGTTGCCAGCCTGCGCGATGCGCGCCGCCAGCGATTCCGCGGTGTCGCTGTCCAGGGGCGCGACATGGGCGCAGCCCAGCAGGGTGGGAATATGGCTTTCGGTCACCGGGGTGACGGGATCGGTGGCCGCCGAGGTCTCGGTGACCGGCTTGCCGTTCACGTAGAGGATGCCTTGTTCGACGGTGCGGCCGGTGGCGGGGAAGGCGGGGCAGATCACCGCCACCGTGTCCGCGCCCCAGGCTTCGCGCGCCGCGTCGATCTCGGCCTTGAACGCGCCGCGCAAGGTGGAGTCCACTTTCTTGTACAGGCGCGACACGCCGGCCGCGCGCAGCAGCCGCACGTTCTGGCGGATCACCTGGGCGGCGTCGGCGGCGTTCAGCGCGCGGCTGTTGGTCGTGACGGCCAGCACTTCGACGCCGGCCGTGGCCGGCCCCGAAAGGGCCTCGTCGGCGCCGCCGATCGACAGATGCGTGCTCCAGCCGGCGCGCACGAACTGCACGGCGGTGTCGCCGGACCCGGTCAGGTCATCCGCGACGATGGCGATGACGGGTTTCACAGGGCCTCTCCGCGCGCTTCGGTCAGGGGCGGGGCCACGCGGACGTCGGCATCCTCGGATTTGAGTTCACCGGCACGCTTCAGGAAATACGAGGCCAGGATCGGCGCCAGGATGGAACTGATCAGCACGCAGGCGGCGACCTGCGCGGTGGCGGTCGACACGTATTGCTGGAAGTTGGGATCGGCCGCCGCGACCACGGCGGGCGTAGCGATGGCGTTGCCAGCCGTGGTGCCCGCCGCGAAGCCCAGGCCGCTCTTGCCGCCGCGGCGCAGGATCATGCGATAGCCCAGGTAGACCAGGCCGCCGGTGATGGGGCTGATGATCAGGCCCAGGATCAGGCCGGTTGCGCCGCCGCTGACGACCGCGCCCAGATTGATGCCGGTGCCCAGCGCGAACGCGAAGAACGGGATGACGATGTTGGGCACGGGCTTGAGCACGTCGCGCCACTTGGGGTCCAGGTTGCCGACCACCACGCCCAGCAGGAACGGCACCAGCGCCGCCACCAGGGCGATCATCGGAATGTCGGCCAGGCCGGAGGCGCCCAGGAACAGCAGGCTGAAGAAGGGGCCGTCGTTGACCGCGCTGGCCACATAGGCGCCGCGGTCGCGGGCATCGCCGTATTGGCCGGTGTAGGCCAGCCACAGGCCGCCATTGCTGTTGTCGAAGGCGGCCAGCATCGCCAGGATCGACACGCCCATGACGCCGTCCAGGCCGACATAGCTGCCCAGGATGATGATCAGGGTGGCGGGCACCAGGGTCTTCATCAGCAGGATGGTGCCGGCGGTGGCGAGGATGGGGCCGCCCGTGCGGGCGTTGACCTGCGTGCCCGTCGCGAAGATCAGCAGCGCGATCAGGGGCAGGGCGCTGTTCTTGAACAAGGCGGTGGTGAAGCCGCCGATGGCGAGCGCATCAGGGGCGAAGGTGCCGATCAGGGAACCCAGGATCAGCGGCACCAGCATCAATCCACCGGGGATTTTTTGCATCGTGCCAAAAAAGGGCGAGCGGGAAGTTTCGGTCGACACTATCGGGGTCTCCAGGACGATTTTTCTGGGTTGCAGACGTTCATGCGTGCGTCTGTCGGGCGGGTGAAAAACCGTAGTGTACACCTGTACGTACAGCATGTACGTACAGGTGTCAGGCCTGCTGGAGACCGCCCCCGAGCGGGAAGGTTACCCGGTCAGAACCGGTAGGTGCCGCTCAGCATCACCGTGCGGCGCGCGCCGTAGAAGCAGTCGCCGCGGTCCAGGCAAACGACCTCGTACGTCCGGTCCGCGATGTTGTTGACGTTCAGTGCATAGCGCCACGGACCGTTGTCGTAGCTGACCATGGCATCGAACAGGGTGACCGAAGGCGTTTCCGGCGCGCCGCCGTCGGTGAACGCGGACAGGTAACGTACCCCCGCGCCCACCGCGAAGCCCGGCTGGTTGGCGATGGCGAAGCGGTACTTGCCCCACAGCGAGGCCATGTGCTTGGGCACGGGCTCCAACTGCGGATCGATATCGGTGTAGATGTAGTTGGCGATCACGTCCACTTGCTTGGTGACGCGGCCGCGCAATTCGAGTTCCACGCCGCGCGTGCGCGTCTTGCCCGCCTGGATCTGATTGTTGGGGTTTTCGGGGTCGTTGGTCTGGCGGTTGCTTTCGCGCAGGTCATAGGCGGCCGCCGTGAACTCCATGGCGACGTCCGTGGGCATGTACTTGATGCCGGCTTCCCATTGCTTGCCGCGCATGGGCTTCCAGCGTTGGTTGTAGAAGTCGGCGCCCGCGATCGGCGTGAACGATTCGCTATAGCTCACATACGGAGACCAGCCATTGTCGGCCGCATACATCAGGCCAAAACGCTTGGTGGTGGCCAGATCGGTCTCTTTGTCCTGGCCGTCGGTCGTGCTTTCGGCGCGGTCGCGCCGGAGGCCGGCCAGGAAGATCCAGTTCTTGTCGAACTTGATCTGGTCCTGCGCATAGAAGCCCAGTTGCGTCTGCCTTTGCTTGGGCGAGTCGGTAAGTTCGTATTCCGGCGCGTTGCCGTAGACCGGGTGGTAAAGATTGAGGGGCGCGCCCAGCCCGGTGGCGGTCTGGTCGGTCTCGCGATAGCGCGAATAGTCCATCCCCACGATGACGGTGTGTTCCGTGCGGCCCCAGTTCAGCTTGCCTTCCAGGTTCTGGTCGGCCAGCAAGGTGCGCATGCGCGGCTTCTCGATGTAGAAGTAGCGGTCGGTGGTGGTCTGTTCGGGATCGATGAACGAATCGCCGCGTCTGTCGCCGTAGACGTTCGGGTACAGCGACTTGTAGTCCACGCTGCTGACGGTATTGCGGAAGTTCTGACGGAATGTCCAGGTGTCGTTGAACTTGTGTTCGAACAGCCAGCCCACGTTGAACTGCTCGGTATCGTAGGCGTCGAAGCCGGGTTCACTGGCAAAGCGCCGGGTCGGGATGCGGCCATTCGGATTGTGCTGCACGGTCCCGCTCCAAGGCAGGAACGACTGCGTGGTGCCCGCCCGGTCTTTCTGCCAGGAGGCCTGCAGCGTGAGCGTCGTGGCCGCGCTGGGCTGCCACGTGAGGGACGGCGCCAGCATCAGGCGGTCGTCCTGCGCATATTGGACCTGGGTATCGCTGTCGCGGGCCACGGCGACCACGCGGTACAGCCACTGGCCATCCTCGGTCAGCGGGCCGGTCAGGTCGGCATGGATCTCGCGGCGGTTGTAGTTGCCCAGCACCACGCCGATCTCCCGTTGCGCCTCGGGCAGGGGGCGCTTGCTGACGAGGTTGACGATGCCCCCGGTGCTGCCCTGGCCGTAAAGCATGGAGGCCGGGCCGCGCAGCACTTCCACGCGCTCCATTCCGTAAATCTCGGTGCGCGGGTTGTTGAAGCTGAAGAACTGGCGCAGGCTGTCGAGGTATTGCACCGGCTCGACGCCGCGGACCCGCACGTAGTCCGCGCGGTTGTCCACGCCATACGCATTGGGCCGCACGCCCGCGGCGTAATTCATCGTGTCCTGGACGTTCTGCGCGCCCTGGTCGACGATCTGTTCGCGCGGGATCACGGTGATGGCCTGCGGCGTTTCGGACAGCGGTGTATCGGTTTTCGTGGCGGTCGCGCTGCGCGTGGCCACATAGCCGTCGACCGGACTGGTGGCCGTTTCACTGGTGCCTGTGACCTGTACGGCAGGCAGCGTGGTGGGTTGCCCGGCGGGCTGCGCGTGCGCGGGCGCAACCCCCAGGCAGGCTGCCAGCGCCGCGGCGGCGGGCAGGCGGGAATGGGCGCGCGCGCGGTGCGCGGCCCGGGACTGATGGCGTTTCAAGAAATCTCCCCACTGGCTTCGGATAGGAACTGCCAGTTACGTATAGAAGTAACAACGATAATTATTATTAATTGCAGTAATGGTCCCAGCCAATAGCCACGGCCCAATCAAGTTGTAAAAAAGCCCCGCGATCCGGGGCGCTGGCCGGGCCGAAGCCGGGAATTCCGATTGTTTTCAGCAGCTTGACCGCGATTGCTCGGGCGAGCCCGGGGCAAGGCTGTTGTTGGTGCTGCGCGACATCGGCGGATCCCGTTTGGGCTTGTCCGCCCGCCGCGCCGTCTCGGGCCTTGATCGACTAGGGGGATTCGGGCGAGGCCGGGGCCGACTGGGGCGCCACCGGCTTGAGTTCGCGCCGCAGGATCTTGCCGACATTGGTGCGCGGCAGGTCGTCGCGGAACTCGATGTAGCGCGGCACCTTGTAGCCCGTCAGTTGGGTGCGGCAGTGCGCGATCAGCGTCTCGGCGTCCAGCGCGGGATCCTTGCGGATGACGAACAGCTTGACCGCCTCGCCCGAGCGTTCGTCCGGCACGCCCACCGCCGCCACCTCGCGCACGCCGGGGTGCAGCGCGGCCACATCCTCGACCTCGTTCGGGTAGACGTTGAAGCCGGACACCAGGATCATGTCCTTCTTGCGGTCGACCAGGAACACGTAGCCCGTTTCGTCGACATAGCCGATGTCGCCGGTGCGCAGAAAGCCGTCCGGGTACATAACCAGCGCCGTTTCGTCCGGACGGTTCCAGTAGCCCTGCGTGACCTGGGGACCCCGCACGCAGATCTCGCCGCTTTCGCCGATGCCCAGCTCGCGGCCCTCGTCGTCGCGGATCGAAAGCTCGGTGGATGGCACCGGCAGGCCGATCGACCCGGTGAAGACCTTGGTGTCCAGGTGGTTGATGGTGACGGCGGGCGAGGTTTCGGTCAGCCCGTAGGCCTGCGCGATGGATATGCCCGTCACGGCGCGCCAACGGTCGGCGACCGAGCGCTGCACCGCCATGCCTCCGCCCATGGTCAGGCGCAGGCGCGAAAAATCCAGGCGCGCGAAGTCGGGGTTGTTGAGCAGGGCGTTGAACAGCGTGTTCACGCCGGTGAAGGCCGAAAACGGCACCTTGGACATTTCCTTGACCAGGCCGGGGATGTCGCGCGGATTGATGATGAGCAGGTTGCTCGCGCCCATCTTCATGAAGGTCAGGCAGTTCGCCGTGAGCGCGAAGATGTGATACAGCGGCAGGGCCGTCACGATGCACTCTTCGCCGTCTTTGACCAGCGGCCTGACCCAGGCGTAGGCCTGGCTGACGTTTGCGACCAGATTGCCGTGCGACAGCATGGCGGCCTTGGCGACGCCGGTCGTGCCGCCCGTGTATTGCAGGAAAGCCAGGTCGCCTGGCGTGAGCGGCGCCTCGGTGTAGGGGAGGTTGCGTCCGGCGCGCAGCGCATCGCCCAGCCGGACGGCGCCCGGCAGCGACCAAGCCGGCACCATGCGCTTGACGCGCCGGACCACGAAGTCCACCAGGCGGCCCTTCACCGGTCCCAGCATTTCGCCGATGGAGGTGACCAGCACGCGTTCTATCGACGTGCGGGGCAGGGCCTTTTGCAAGGTGGCCGCGAAGTTGTCCGCCACGACGATGGCGCGGGCGCCCGAGTCGGCCAGTTGATGTTCAAGTTCGTGCGCGGTGTAGAGCGGGTTGCAGTTGACCACGACGCAGCCGGCGCGCAGCGCGCCGAACAGGCAGACGGGGTATTGAAGCAGATTGGGCATCATCATGGCGATGCGGTCGCCGGGCGAAAAGCCGTTGGCGTGCAGCCATGCCGCGAAGCCGCGGGTAAGGCCGTCGAGCTCCGCGTAGGTGATCGACTTGCCCATGCTGATGTAGGCGGTCTTGTCCGCAAACCGCCGGCAGCTTTCCTGGACGATGGACACCAGCGTCGTCGCGCCGTCGGTCTCGATCTCGGCGGGCACGCCGTAGGGATAGCTCTTGTGCCAGATTCGTTCCATGTTGTGCGTTCCGCCTAATTGCCCAACAGGGCATTCTTCAGGGAGGCCTGCGCGGGGCTGTCGCCCAGCCAGACGCGCAGCAAGGCGCGGGCGAACTCGGGGCTGTCGATGCGGCCGCGCGGCTTGCCGTTGCCGGTGACCGCGACGCCTCGGGCATCGAAGTCCAGGTCGATGACATCGCCTTCGCGGACGGTGCCGATCTCTGCCATCAGACCGGACAGGCGCTGCGCGGGTTCCTTCAGCGCGGCCAATTCGCGCGCGGATGTATTGTCGCGCAATCCGTCCTGCAGTGCGCCGTCCAGGCTTTTGCCGTCCACGTCCCGCAGAAGCTGCAGGCGCAGGCGGCGCGGTTCCGCGCTATTGATCAACGCGGCTGCGTCGCGGGTCTTGGCGGTGGCATACAGCGCGGCGACGTAGACCTTCACGACGAACCGGGTGCGCAGGCCGGCGCCGTTGAGCACCAGGGCATGCCCGCCTTCGGACAGTTGTTCGGGCACGCGCACGCCAGCCACCATCATGTCGGCGGACCAGGCGGGCGCGCCCGCCAGGCTGGCGGCAAGGACAAGGCTCAGGGCGGCGGTTCGCCCTCCAGAGGTGCGATGCATTTGTCTCCTCCTGTGTTCTTCTGCTTGTAGAACTTCTTGTCTGCGATGTAGATCGTGCGTTCCACGACGGCGTAGACGACGCCGTCCTTGTCCTTCAGTTCCACCGTGTACGTCCGGGTGGTTTCGTGGTGCTGCGCGAGGATCTCGCGGATCTCGGCGATTTCCCCCGGCGGCAGCCGGAAGTCCACGTACAGCGTGGTGTAGGCGGGCTTGCGAAAGCGGATCGACGCCGCCTTGTCCCAGACGATGTGATCCGCGCCCAGCGCCGACATCAGCATCGTGGGGTGGGCGCCGTCGGTGACCGCGAACAGCGAACCGCCATACATCGATCCCACGATATTGCGGGTGCGCCTCAGCAGCGGCAGCTTGACGCGGATGTGCTGGAAGTCCGGCGACACATGCAGCACCCGGCCGCCGGTGGCGCGAAACGCCGGGTGCAGGTTGAATCCCACCCGCATCAGGCGCGCGCGCCATTCCGGCGACAGGCTCTTGAACCAATAAGGCTTCACGCTGGCGGCCGTCCCGGCTACATGGCCTCGAACAGGCCGGCCGCGCCCATGCCGGTGCCGATGCACATCGTCACCAGTCCGTACTTGCCGCCGGTGCGGCGCAGCCCGTGCGTGATGGTGGCCGTGCGGATCGCGCCGGTCGCGCCCAAGGGGTGGCCCAGCGCGATGGCGCCGCCCAGCGGGTTGATCTTGGCGGGATCCAGCTTGAGTTCGCGGATGACGGCCAGCGACTGGGCGGCGAAGGCCTCGTTCAGTTCGATCCAGTCCAGCGCGTCCTGCGTGATGCCGGCGCGCTCCAGCACCTTGGGGATGGCGGCGACGGGCCCGATTCCCATGATCTCGGGCGGGACCCCGGCGACGGCGAAGCTCACGAAGCGGGCCAGGGGGCTCAGGTTGAACTCGCGCAGGATGCGTTCGGACACCAGGATCACGGCGGCGGCGCCGTCGGACATCTGCGAGCTGTTGCCGGCCGTGACGCTGCCGCGCGTCGAGAACACGGGCTTCAGGCGCGCCAGCGCCTGGGCGCTGCTGTCGGGGCGGGGGCCTTCGTCGACCTCGACCAGGCGGCGCACGACGCGCACGGCGCCGCTGGCGCCATCCGGCAGGTGCGACACGACCTCATAGGGCGTGGTCTCGGCGCGGAAATGGCCCGCGGCGATGGCGGCGCAGGCCTTCTGATGCGAGGCCAGCGCGAAGGCGTCCTGGTCTTCGCGCGACACCTTCCAGCGCTCGGCGACCTTTTCGCCCGTCAAGCCCATGCCGAAGGCCATGCCGATGTTCTCTTCGTGCGCGAAGATGGCGGGGTTCATCGACACCTTGTTGCCCATGATCTGCGGCATGGCGCTCATGGATTCGGTGCCCGCGCCGATCATGATGTCGGCTTCGCCCGTGCGGATGCGCGCCGCGGCGTCGGCCACGGCCTGCAGCCCGGATGCGCAGAAGCGGTTCACGGTCACGCCCGCGACGCTTTGCGGCAGGCCCGCCAGCAGCAGGCTGATGCGCGCCACGTTCATGCCCTGTTCGGCTTCCGGCATGGCGCAGCCGGCGATGACGTCGTCGATGCGCGCCGGGTCCAGGCCGGGCGCCTGCGCCAGCGCGCCGTTCAGCGCGGCGGCCAGCATGTCGTCGGGACGGGTGGTGAGATAGGCGCCGTTGCGCTTGCCCACCGGCAGGCGCGTGGCGGCGACGATGTAGGCGTCTTGGATCTGCTTCGTCATGATCGTTCCTTAGTTGCGCAGCGGCTTGCCGGTTTCCAGGGTGTGGCGGATGCGGGCCTGGGTTTCGGGCGTGCGCAGCAATGCCACGAACTCCTTGCGCTCCACGGCCAGCAGCCATTCCTCGTCGACCTTGGTGCCGGTCTCGACCTCGCCGCCGCACAGCGCCACGGCCGCGCTGCGCGCCACGCGGTAGTCGTGGGCGCTGATCATGCCGCCTTCGCGCATGTTGACCAGCACCATCTCGAAGTTGGCGATGCCGTTGCGGCCCGCCACGGGCACGCCCTGCAGGCGGGCGGGCGGCGTGTAGCCGGCCTGGGCCGCGGCGCGCGCCTGGCCGATCGCGACGTACAGCAGTTCGTCGGGATGGAACAGCACGATGTCGTGTTCGCGGGCGAAGCCGGCATCGATGGCTTCCAGGGCGCTCTTGGCCACCTGCGCCATGGCGATGGTCTGGAACACGGGCTGCAGGTAGGGGAAGACCTCGCCCGGCGTGGCCGTCCTGGCCGCCAGGGCCGCGGCGCGGCCGGCGAATTCCTTGCTGCCGCCACCTGCGGGGATCAGGCCCACGCCCGCCTCGACCAGGCCGATGTAGCTTTCCAGCGCCAGCACCCGGTGCGACGCGTGCATCAGGAACTCGCACCCGCCGCCCAGCGCCATGCCCTGCACGGCCGCCACGGTGGGAATCTGCGCGTACTTGAAGGCCTGGGAGGCACGCTGGAATTTCTCGACCGTGGCCTCCAGCATGTCCCACTGGCCGGCGGCGCAGGCTTCGACGACCTGCTGCAGGTTCGCGCCCACGGCAAAGGGCGGCTCGTGCCAGATGACCAGGCCGTCGAATTCGCGCTCGGCCTTCGCGACGGCCTGGAGCACGCCTTCCAGCACTTCGGCGCCCAGCGTGTGGTTGCGGGACGTGACGGACAGGATGGCGATGCCCGCGTCCACGCGGGGCAGGTTCCACAGGCGCACGCCTTCGTTTTCCCATACCGTGACGCCGCGGTCAGCGGGCGCCTCGCCGAACACGCGTTCGGGGAAGAGCTGGCGCGCATAGACAGGCAAGGAGGAACGGGGATGCAGCTTGCCCGTGCGCGCGGAATACGAGCCTTCCGGGGCATGCACGCCCTCGCGCGCGGGCTCCAGGGCCCAGGCGGGCAGGGGCGCGTCGCTCATGGCGCGGCCGGCGGCGATGTCCTCGGCGACGGCGGCGGCGATGGCCTGCCAGCCGGCCGCCTGCCAGGTTTCGAACGGGCCTTGCGACCAGCCGAATCCCCAGCGCATCGCCAGGTCCAGGTCGCGCGCGTTGTCGGCGACGTGCTCGAGCTGCACGGCGCTGTAGTGGAAGATGTCGCGGAACAGGCTCCAGAGGAACTGCGCCTGCGGGTGCGCGCTGGCGCGCAGCGCGGCGAAGCGTTTGGCGGGATCGCGTTCCTTGAGCAGCGCGGCGACTTCATCGGCCAGCTTGCCGCCGCTGGGCACGTAGTCCTGTGTCTTCAGGTCCAGCACCTGGATCTCGCGGCCCTGCTTGCGATAGACGCCGGCGCCGGTCTTCTGGCCCAGCGCGCCCTTGCCGATCAATGCCGCCAGCCAGTCCGGCAGCGCGAAATAGCGGTGCCAGGGGTCGTCGGGAAGATTCTTTTCCATGGTGCCCACGACGTGGGCCAGCGTGTCCAGGCCGACCACGTCGGCGGTGCGGTAGGTGGCGCTCTTGGGGCGGCCGATCTTCGGGCCGGTCAGCGTATCGACCTCGTCGAAGCCCAGGCCCAGGCGCGCCGTGTGGTGCATGGCGGCCAGGATGGAAAACACGCCGATGCGGTTGGCGACGAAGTTCGGCGTGTCCAGCGCGCGGATCACGCCCTTGCCCAGCGTGGACGTCAGCCAGGTTTCAAGCTGATCGGGCACCAACGCCTGCGTATGGGACGTGGCGATGATCTCCACCAGCCGCATGTAGCGGGGCGGATTGAAGAAATGGATGCCGCAGAAGCGGCCGCGCAGCGCGGCGGGCAGCGCATTGGCCAGCGCGTCGATGGACAGGCCGGAGGTATTGGAGGCGATGATGGCGCCGGGCGAGACATGCGGCGCGATGCGTTCATACAGGGCCGTCTTCCAGTCCATGCGCTCGGCGATGGCTTCGATGACCAGGTCGCAGCCGCGCAGGCGTTCCAGGTCATCGTCGTAGTTCGCGGGCGCGATCAGCGCCATGCGGGCGGCGCCCGCCAGCGGCGCGGGCTCCAGTTTCTTCAGGCCGGCCAGCGCTTTCTTGACGGTGCCGTTGCGGTCGCCTTCCGGCGCGGCCAGGTCGAACAGCGTGACGGGCACGCCAGCGTTGGCAAGGTGGGCGGCGATCTGCGCGCCCATGACGCCGGCACCCAGGACGGCGACGTGTTTGACGACGAACTTGCTCAAGGAAGTCTCCTGTAAAGACGGGCGGACGGCACGGTGGCCGTCCGCCCGCGCTAGGCTAGAAGCGGGTCGACAACTGCAGGCCGAAGATGTGGGCGTTGCTGTCATACGTTCCCGCGACGCGGCCCTTGGTCGCTGGGCTGCCGGACGTCGTGTCGATGTCCGTATCGCGCAGGTACAGATAGGTATAGCCCACGTCGAGCGTGGTGTTCTTGGTGGCGGCCCATTGCACGCCCGTCGAGAACCAGTAGCGGTTGTTGTCGGGAAGGGACGTCGGGCGGTCGGCGGCGTTGTGAACCGGGGATTGGTCATACGCCAGGCCGAATTTCCACTTCCAGTCCGGCGCGAACTTGTAGTTGGCGCCCAGCGCCACCCGCCAGGTATCGCGGAAATTCAGCGGCAGGTCGTCGTCGCGCGCACCCGGGCCCGAGTTGCGGATCTTCAGCTCGGGGATGCTGCTCCAGCCCGTCCAGGAGACGTCGCCCAGCAGTTCCCATTTTTCATTGAGCTGGTGCGCGGCGCTCAGGATCAGCGTGTCCGGCAGGTCGACCGAAGCCTTGGCGTCGAACGACACCGATTGCCGCGCGGGGCCGATGTTGGTGATGTCGGTGTCGCCGGAGGCCTTGTGCTTGATCTTCGAGCGATAGGACAGGCCGATCCGCGTGTCTTCCGTCGGCTGCAGCATGAAGCCCACGTTCCAGCCCCAGGCGTCGCCCTTCAGGTTCAGGTCGGCGTCGCCGTTCGTGGCGAGAGGCAGACCGGCGATGGGCACCACGGTCTTTTTCTTGTAGTTGGCGTCGATGTGTTGCCAGTTCACGCCGAAGCCCATCGAGAATTTCTCGTTGACCTTGTAGGCGATGGACGGGTTGACGTTGATGGTCTTGATTTCGAATTTGTTGGAGTGGTACTGGCCCACCCAGCCGTCGTCGTATTCGGTCATCAGGCCGAAGGGGGCGCCCACGCCCAGGCCGATGAACCACTGCTCGTTCAATTGCCAGGAGGCATACAGGTTGGGCACGACGCCCAGGTTGCCGGCGTCTCCGCCATTGCCGCCGGTGGGGACCGAGCCGTTCAGTCCCGAGCCGGGGATGCCCGGCGCGCTGGGATTGCGGCTATTGCCGTTGTCCGAGAACTTGAACGAGGGCCTGATCAGGTTGACCCCGCCGGAAAAATTGGCGCCCGGCAGGTAGGTCATGCCCGCCGGGTTGAAGTAGATGATGCTGGCGTTTTCCGGATTTGCCGCCGAGCCCGCGTACGCGTTGCCCAGGCCGCTGGCGTTCTGCTCCAAAAGCTGAAAGCCGGCGGCGTAAGACGTTGCGGACGCGCCCAAGCCGACCACGATGGCCGACAAGGTGCTCAGGGACAATGAACGTCTGCGCATGGTACTGCCTCCTCGAGTTGGATTTGTGTCTCTCTTCCACTGCCGGTCTTGGTGCTCCGGTCTATCCGGCGCGAGCCGGTGTCCTGCGGTGCTGCGTACAGCGGTGCTGCGTAGCGCGGTGGTGCTAGGTCCTGCTGTCTTCGTAATGCAAGGGGCCGCCCGTGAAGGGGGCAAAGCCCGTTCCAAAAATGACGCCGGCGTCGGCCAGGTCGGCATCGGCCACGATGCCGGCGTCCACGCGCTGCCGGGTGGCGTCGATGAGCGGCTGGATCAGGCGCTTGGCCAGGCCGGCGGGCGCGGCGGCGGCGTCGCCGCTCTGCTTGACGGGCTTGCCGTCGCGCCAGGTGTAAAAGCCCTTGCCGCTTTTCTTGCCCAGTTCATTGCGCGCCAGCCGCTCGGCGAGGCAGCGGGGTGGAGCGGCGCCGCCGGCCAGCTCCTCGCCCGCCGCGCGCGCGATGTCCAGTCCCACGGTATCGGCCAGCTCCAGCGGTCCCATGGGCATGCCGAAGGCCACCATGGCCGCGTCCACGGTTTGCGGCGCGAGGCCTTCGTCCACGCTGCGCATGGCCTCGAGCATATAGGGCGCCAGGACGGCGTTCACCAGAAAGCCGGGCGCGCTGCGCACCGGCAGCGCCAGCTTGTCGATCTGGCCGACGAAGGCGCACGCGCGGGCGTGGGCCTCGGAGGCGTCGCCCTCGGCATGCACCACTTCCACGAGCGGCATCTTGGCGACCGGATTGAAGAAATGGATGCCCAGCAGCCGGTCGGGACGCGCCAGGCCGGCGCGCAAGGTTTCCAGCGACAGGCTGGAGGTATTGGTGGCCAGCAGCGCATCCGCCTTCATGCGGGGTTCGAGCGAGGCGTACAGCGCGCGCTTGGCCTCCGGCTGTTCGCTGATGGCCTCGATGACGATGTCGGCCAGCGGCACCCCGGCACCGGCCGGGTCGGGGATCAGCCGGTCGAATGCGGCGCGCGCCAGGCGCGGATCCTTCAGGCGCCGCGTAAACAGTTCGGCGGCGCGCTCGATGGCGGGCGCGATGCGCGCCATGTCCTGGTCCTGCAGCGTGACGGTCATGCCCTTGAGCGCGCACCAGGCCGCGATGTCGCCGCCCATCACGCCAGCGCCCACCACGTGCACGCGGCGCGCGGCCGCGATGCCGGCCTGCTTGCCGTTGGCCTTCAGGCGCTCCTGCAGCCGGAACACGCGCAGCAGGTTGCGGGCGGTGCCCGACGCGATGATGCCGTCGATCAGTTCGGGAGCCTTCAACGCGTTGCCGCCGTGCTTCTCCCAGATCGTGACGATGGCGGGCGCGGCGGGGTAGTGCCCCAGGGGGTCCTTGGCCGCGATCTGCTTGCGGGCGCGATTGGCCACGACGGACTTCAGCGGCCAGCGGTTTGCCCAGCCGGCCGGGCCGCGCGCGCGCCGGGCGGGCTTGCGCGACAGCACGGTCTGGCGTGCCGCCGCCAGCAGCAGGCGGGGCGGCACGCGGGCGTCGGCCAAGCCCAGCGCGGCGGCGCGGCGGGCGTCGGCGCCGCGGCCGGTCAGCATCATGTCCAGCGCGGCGGGCGCGCCGATTACCTGCGGCAGCCGCAGCATGCCGCCCCAGCCGGGGAAGATGCCCAGCATGACCTCGGGCAGCGCGAGCGAGGTGCCCGGCTGGTCGGCCACCAGCCGGTAGCGGCAGGCCAGCGCCAGTTCCAGGCCGCCGCCCAGACAGTTGCCCTGGATCAAGGCCAGGGTGGGATAGCGCACGGCGGCCAGGCGGTTCATGAGGTTCCAGCCGCGCGCCACCAGCGCGCGCCCCTGCTCGGGCGTGTCGAGACTGGCGAATTCGTTGATGTCGGCGCCCACGATGAAACCCGTGGCCTTGCCGGACTGGATGATCAGCCCCTTCGGCGGATCGGCGTCCAGCGCGTCCAGCACCACGGCCAGCTCGGCCATGGTGTCGGCAGACAGGGCGTTGACCGCACTGCCCGCGCGGTCGAACGTCAGCCAGGCCAGGCCGTCGGGATCGCGGTCCAGGCGCCAGTGGGAAAGCGTGTCCAGTGTCGTCATGGGCGGTCCTCGTCCAGGGTTTCGACCAGCATCGCGCCGCCTTGGCCGCCGCCGATGCAGATGGCCGCCATGCCGCGCCGGCCGCCTCGGCGCTTGAGCGCGTCGAGCAAATGCAGCACGATGCGGGCGCCGGATGCGCCCACGGGATGGCCGATCGCGATGGCGCCGCCATCCACGTTGAGCTTGCCGGGGTCCAGTTCGCCCCACGCGGGCGTGCCGAAATTCTCTTGGCAATAGGCCTCGTCCCGCCACGCGGCCAGGCAGCCTAGCACCTGCGCGGCGAAGGCCTCGTTGATTTCCCACAAGTCCAGGTCATTGAGGCCCAGGCCGTGGCGCTGCAGGATGGGGGTGGCGGCATGCACCGGGCCCAGGCCCATTTGCGCGGGATCCAGGCCGGCCCACTGGCTGTCGACGATGCGGCCCAGCGGGCGCAGGTTCCATTTGTGCACGGCCTCTTCCGAGGCCAGCACCAGCATGGCCGCGCCGTCGGTCACCTGCGAACTGTTGCCCGCGGTGATGTTGCCCCAGGGCTTGTCGAAGACGGGCTTGAGCTTGGCCAGTTTCTCGGGCGTGGAGTCGTCGCGCACGCCGTCGTCTTCGGCGTGAAGCTTGCCCCGCGTGTCGATCAGCGGCGTGATCTCGGGCATGCCGGCCGTGCGCGCCGCCAGCGCGCGCCGATGGCTGCCGGCGGCATAGGCGTCCATCGCGGCGCGGTCGATGCCGAAGAGGGTGGCGATGTTCTCGGCGGTCTGTCCCATCGACAGGCCCACGACCGGGTCCGTCAGGCCCTTGAGCAGGCCGATGACCGGCGCCAGGTACTTCAGACGCAAGCCGCGCAACGCCGCCAGCTTCGCGCCCGGGCCGCGCGCCGCGTACCAGCGCGACAGCCAGCGCACCATGTCGTCGGAGAACAACACGGGCGCGCGCGAAAGCGCGTCCGTGCCGCCCGCCAGCACCAGTTGCGAGCGGCCCGACTGGATGTTGGCGATGCCCGAGTCCAGCGCCTGCATGCCCGACGCGCAGTTGCGCATCACGGTCCAGCCGGGCACGCGGTTGCCGCAGCCCAGGCGCAAGGCGATGACGCGGCCGATGTTGACTTCATCGGGCGAGGGCGCGGCGCAGCCCACGATGACCTCGTCCAGGTCGGTGGGCGCATAGGGCTGGCGCAGCAGCAGGGCGCGGCCTGCCTGCACGGCAAGGTCGCCGGCGGAGAAGGGGCCCGGCCCGCTGCGCGCCTTCAGGAAGGGCGTGCGCGTGCCATCGACGACGTAAACCGGTTTGAATGCCATCCGTTCTGTTCCTTAGGCGACCTTGCGTTCGGCCGCGGCCTGGGCCGCGCTGGCGGCGCCAAGGTCAAAGGGGAAATCATCCACTTTCACGACGGTATCGCGCAAGCGGTTGCGGCGTTTCACGACCGCGTATTCTTCGGCCGTGATGCCGCCGATCGTGACCGCGGCATCGGCGATGTCGCGCACGTTGGCCTGCGGATTGCCGTCCAGCGCGCCACGTTTTTCAAGTTCGCGGATCTTGGCCTCGATGGGCTCGGCCTCAAGCGTGGCGGCCAGCGCCTGTTCGATCGCACCCACGGGCTCGTCGGCGGTGGCGGGCAGATGGCAGCCGGCCGTCAGCCGGTCGCGCGTGGCGCCGGGGTTGATGAGCAGCCGCGCCACGTCCTGGCCAAGCTGGTCGGACGGCAGCGTCTGGCCATGGCCCCACGGGAAGATGATGCGGCGCAGGCTCCAGGCGACGAAACGGTTCGGGAAGTTATCCAGCACGCCGTCGAAGGCTTCTTGCGCCTTGAACAGCGCGTCCTGGATGGACCAGTGCGCAAGCGGCGCGTCGGCCGCCTGCCGGCCTTCGTCCTCGAAGCGCTTGAGCGTGGCGCTGATCAGGTACATCTGCGACAGCACGTCGCCCAGCCGCCCCGACAGGCGCTCGCGGCGTTTCAGGCTGCCGCCCAGCACCAGCATCGAGGCATCCGCCAGCAAGGCAAAGGCCGCCGAGTAGCGGCTGAGCAACTGGTAGTAGCGTTTCATGGAGGGCGCCACGTCGGCGTTCACGGCGACAAAGCGCGCGCCGGTCAGCGCGGCGCCCAGCGCGCGCAGCGTGTTCTTCACGACAAAGCCCACATGGCCCCAGAAGGCGCGGTCGAAGTCGTCCAGTCCCTGCCGGCGATCAGACGACTGCGCGGCCTGCATTTCCGCCAGCACATAGGGATGGCAGCGGATCGCGCCCTGGCCGAAGATGATCAGGCTGCGCGTCAGGATGTTGGCGCCCTCGACGGTGATGCCGATCGGGATCTGCTGGTAGGCGCGCCCCAGGAAGTTGGACGGTCCCAGGCAGATGCCCTTGCCGCCGATCACATCCATGCCGTCGTTGACGACCTGGCGCGCGCGTTCGGTGACGTGGTACTTGACGATGGCCGACACGACGGACGGCTTTTCGCCCAGGTCCACGGCGCCGGCCGTCATGCTGCGCGCGGCGTCCATCATGTAGGTGTGGCCGCCGATGCGCGCCAGCGCCTCTTCCACGCCTTCGAACTTGCCGACGGGCGTGCGGAATTGGCTGCGCACCCGCGCATAGCCGCCCACGGCGCGCGCCGTGAGCTTGGACATGCCGGTGTTGGAAGAGGGCAGCGATATCGAACGGCCAGCCGCCAGGCATTCCATCAACATGCGCCAGCCCTGGCCGGCCATGGCGGGGCCGCCGATGATGAAGTCCAGCGGCATGAAGACGTCGGCGCCACGCGTGGGGCCATTCATGAACATGGCGTTCAGGGGGAAGTGGCGGCGGCCGGTGTCCACGCCGGGATGGTCGTGCGGCACCAGCGCGCAGGTGATGCCCAGGTCTTTCTTGCCGCCCAGCAGCCCGTCCGGGTCGTACAGGCGGAACGCCAGGCCCAGCAAGGTGCAGACGGGCGCCAGCGTGATGTAGCGCTTGTCCCAGGTGACCCGCATGCCGATCACTTCGCGGCCCTGCCATTCGCCCTTGCACACGATGCCGCTGTCGGGAATGGCGGCCGCGTCGGAGCCCGCCCAGGGGCTGGTCAGCGCGAAGGCGGGGACCTCTTCGCCGCGCGCCAGGCGCGGCAGGTAATGGTTCTTCTGCTCTTCGGTGCCGTAATGCAGCAGCAGTTCGGCCGGCCCCAGCGAGTTCGGCACCATGACCGAGACGGCCAGCGCCGACGAGCGCGTGGACAGCTTGGTCACGATCTCGGAGTGGGCGTAGGCCGAGAAGGCCAGGCCACCGTATTCCTTGGGAATGATCATGCCCAGAAAGCCCTCGGCCTTCAGGTAGTTCCAGACCTCGGGGGGCAGGTCGTAGCGCTCTTGCGTGACGCTCCAGTCATTGACCATGCGGCAGGCGGTTTCGGCCTGATTGTCCAGGAAGCGCTGTTCCTCGTCGGTCAGGCGCGGGCGGGGATAGGCCAGCAGGCGGCTCCAGTCGGGCCGGCCGCGGAACAGTTCGCCTTCCCACCACACCGTGCCCGCTTCCAGCGCATCGCGCTCGGTGTCCGACATCTGCGGCAGCACCTTGCGATACAGATTGAAGATCGGCGCGGTCAGCAAGGCCCGCCGGATGGGGCGCACGGCCAGCGTGACGGCGATCAGGAGCGCGATGACGACCAGCGCGAGGATGACTGCGTTCATTACTTTGTCTCCGTGGATGTTCTGTTCTGGCTGCCCGCTCGACGAACCCGTCAGGTTCCCGGCAAGTGCGGCAGCGGCGAGCGCAAGCCGCCCAGCAGGAAGCTCATCAGCCGGGGCAGCAGCAGGTCGGGGTTATTGGGCTGTTCGGCTTCGTCGACGGTCAACCCGGTGACGGACCGCAGCAGGTCGGTGCCGATGATGGCGTACGAGGTGGCGCCCAGCATGAACTGGAAACGCCAGATGATTTCGGCCTTGGGCACATCGGGCAGCGCGGCGAACAGCGCCTTCCGATAGCGGCCGAGCACGTCCGCGTATTCCTCCGCGAACAGTGCGCGGATGAAATCGGAAGGATCCGTCATGGTCCGTTCCAGCAGCGGCAGGAAGGTGCTGCCCGCCTGGGCGGGGTCGGCGGCCAGGCGCAGCAGGGTGCCGAAGAAGGCATCCACGATCTGCGAGGGCTTGAGAGGCTTGCCCGCGGCTTGCGCCTCGAGTTCGTCCAAAAGGCGCAGGCGCTCGCGGTTCAGCACTTCCAGGCGCCGTTTTAGCACCGCCTGCACGAGTGACTCCTTGGAGCCGAAGTGGTAGTTCACCGACGCCAGGTTCACGCCGGCGGCGCCGGTGATCTGACGCATGGAGGTGCCGTCGTGCCCTTGTTGCGCGAACAGGGCTTCGGCGGTGTCCAGGATGGTTTCCCGGGTAGTGATCGATCTGATTTCTTGCATATGGTTGAATTCAAACGTTTGTTTAAAAACGATTATGCGTGAGGGATGGACGAGAAGCGAGCCTCGGCTATCCCCAATAGGGTTTACCCCTAATCGCGCGTGGCATATGCGAGACGGACATCGAGACCGGCCTGCGCTCGGCCGGATGGATGACGTCAACCCGGACGGACGGATGAACGGATTTCAGAGAGGGAGGGTGAGGCTGAGCCGTTCGTCCTCGGACACCGGCCCTAGGATGAATGTGGTCTGGAAGGCAGGCGCAAAACGCCGCAGTATCAGCGCGAGGACATGAATGCATTGCCCCCGCGTGTGTGCCTGGCGTGCCGGTCCGCCGCCTTGGCGCCGCAGGCCAATCGCCCTGATACAGGAGCACGAGAAAATGAAGACCTACCGAGTGGGACTGCTGGTTGACGGGTATGAGCAACCCGGCTGGATGCATGAGATGGTTGAGTGGCTCGTCCATAGCCAGGATTTCGAGATCGCGGCGTTGCTGGTGATGAATTCGGAAGGGATCGACAAGGCACCGCGTCTGGGTGTGAAGGCGTTGTTCGGCACGCTGTCGCGCCTGGAGGCCAGGCTGCTGCCTCAAAAGCAGCGTGTGATGCTGGCTTGCGGCGACATGCGCGACAGCCTGCCGTCTGCGCAGGTATCGGTGGTGCCGTTGGCGCCCGGCGCGGAGGATGCGCAAGCGCAGCGCGAGGTGGATGCACTGGATCTGGACCTGGTGATCACCTTGGGCGCTTCGCTGGCGACACGCGCGCAAATGACAAGCTGGGCCCGCCTGGGCGTGTGGCAATTGAGCTATTCGGATATCGCGGTGGCGACCAGCCGCTACGCGGGGTTTTGGGAGGTCTTCCAGCGCGAGGATCACACTACCGTAAAACTCTGGCGGGTGGGCGCGAATGCGGACGAGGACGAGCTGCTGGACCAGCGCAGTTTCAACACGGAAGTCTTCTGGCTGAAGAATCAGGCGCGCGCATTCAGTTTGGGAAATTTCATGGTCTACGACGCCCTGCAGGCGCTGGCCCGCGCCAGGCAAAGCGTGGCGCCGCCCGCCATGCAGATCATGAGCGGCCCGCGCCGCGCGGATCCGGCGGAGTGGGACAGCGCCGCTTATATCGCGCGTCAGGCATGGTTAATGTCGGATTTGATTGTGCGGCGCGTCATGAAGCGCAATGTGCGCTGGCGGATTGGTATGTTTCCCTCTGCCCGGCAGCAGGCGGTGGTATCGGAGGCCATGGTATTGCAACCGCCGAAAGGAAGGTTTTTCGCGGATCCGTTTGTTTATACCCACGATAAGAAGCCGTATATATTCTTCGAAGATTACGACTTCACTTCCCGGAAGGGGACGATCTCGGTTGCGACCTACTCCGACGGGGCTTTCCGGCTGTTAGGCACGGCCCTGAACCTGCCTTATCACCTGTCCTTTCCGTATATATTCGAACACGACGGCGTAACCTACATGGTGCCGGAAACGTGTGGAAATCGCAGTATCGAGCTCTGGAAATGCACGGAATTTCCACTTAAATGGGAGCTCGACGTTAATCTGATGACGAATATATCGGCCGTCGATACCATTATTTTCAAGCACGGAGAATATTGGTGGTTATTAACAAACATCGACCGGACGGATGGCCAGAGCCATTGCGACGAACTGTTCGCATTTTTCTCGGATTCGCCGCGTTCGACCGAATGGACGCCGCACGCCTGCAACCCGATCGTGCGCAACCCGATGCGCGCCCGCAACGCCGGGATCGTTGTGTCGCCTAGCGGAGACGTGATCCGCTGCGCGCAGTACCAGGGCTTCTGCCACTATGGCAAGGGCGTCTCGCTGAACCGGATCGAAGAACTGACGCCTTCCACCTACGTCGAAACGGACGGCGAAATCCACTACGCGAGCTTCCTCAGAAAACGTCATGCTTCAATGCACCATTGGCATCATCAAGGCGGACACACGGTATTTGACTTCGCCTATATGGAGTAAATTCGCCCGCGGGCGCCAAAATAAAAATGTTACCTATATTTCGAATACAGGGAACACTACCGGGCATAATGTGTCCGCGGATACATATAGATAGTTTTCCCTTCAAATCCGGCTACTGTGTGCCGCGTCCGGCGGATGTCCCGGCGCGGCATTTTTTCGTCTGTAACAATGGCCCGAACGGGCCGGAGAGCGGCCCTGCGAGCCGCTTTGCTAGGGAAAACCTGAGCAGGGCGCCGCCCGCGCTGGTGGAAACCCTAGCGGCAAAAAGGACGAGATGGCTGTCTCATCCATATTTAGGATCGTGATTAAGGCTAACGAATGATTTCTGATTTTATCGGATTATATCGCCCTGAAACGTCTTGATTTTGACAAATCCGAACCATAAGATGGGTTCATGCCATCCGTTATGTTGGCTACGAAAGTCTCCCAGCCCAAATGCCCCGGTCCGGCTTCATTAGATATTCCGGGATATGCGGACCACCCCCGCGGGGCTGGAAAAAAAAATAGTCTTCAGCACAGCGAAGATCCCTTCTAGGCCCGTCGAAAAACCGGGAGGACACCATGGCCAAGATGGTCCTGATTGAAGCTCATCCGCTCTTGCGGTTGGGTTTGTGGCAGATACTGAGCAAGTTGGACGATGTGTGGGAAATCGAGGGAATGGGCTTGGCGGACGTGTCCAAGGCCGATGGCGTGCATGCTGGCGCCGATCTCCTGATCTATGGGTTGCCGGTGGATACCGATGAAGCCTGGAGCGCCTTGCACGAGATTCAGCGCGTGCTGACGCCCAAGCGCATCCTGCTGTTGACGGACGTCATGCCCTTGCCGATGCCCGTGCAAGGTCTGCCTGGCGCAAGCGTTTACGGCTGCCTGATGAAAACGGCTTCCGTCGAAATCCTTGAAGCAGCGATCCGCCTGGTCATGGCGGGCGGGCAATGCTTCCCTAGCGAACAGGCGTTGCAGGCTCCGGCCTCGACCGTTTGCGCCCTGCCGGCACGGGACGCGGACGATGCGGGCGGCAAGGGCTCGATGCCCGTCAGCGCGGGCGCCCAGCTGCTTCAGATCACACCGCGTCAATACGAAGTACTGGTGCTGCTTGCCAGGGGTTATCCGATCAAGACCGTCAGCCGTATGCTGAATATTTCCGTGGCAACTGCCAAGACGCACGCGTGCACGCTCTACCAGCGCCTGCATGTCAAGAACAAGGGCGAAGCCGTATACGCGGCGCTGCAACGCGGCGCGACCTTGGAATGGCATGAACCGAATGGCAGGGATGTGGACGCCGGGCAGATCTATGGGCGCAAGCTCGGGTAGTCGACGGTTTGCGTTGCCTGCCCGGCAGCCTGGAACACTGTTGTTCCGCCGCTGCCGGGTTCGCGCATAGCCGACACGGCTAAGGCTTACACAGCAGTATCCGCGCTTGCAGTGCTGCTGCTTTCCTCCACCAATCATCCTCCTGAACGAGATTCAGCGGACGTAGCCGCTGATAGCATGGGTTGTGTCCGCAAGCATGGATTGAGAGGGCGAATCACTTAGTCTCGCCACCGCGATTCGATGTAGCGGACGAGATTCCCTTGAGGTCTGGCGGCGCGCGTGAACCGCGCATCGCGCCGCGATGCGCCAGCGTCATGGGAACCGTGTGTGGGCCATGCGTCACAAGGTTCTTCCCGGGATGACAACCGTACTGATCGAAGACTACGCTCTGCTTCGTGTCGCCATTCAGCATGTGCTGGAACGTGTACGCAACGCCGACGATATCCTGGCCATCTCGCCAGCTCACCTGCTCAACATGTCAAGCTCGATCAACCGTCCAGTGGAATTGCTGGTGGTGGGTTGCGGCGGCGTGGCGGAACAGGACATAGGGCTGTTGTCGCAGGCGATGGCCTTCTTCATGCCCCGGCTGGTGCTGGTGCTGTATTCCGCGCTGGACCCGAGCGTGATGGGCGCGTGCGCGCGGGCGGGGGTGGCGGGCTATCTGCCCAAGGCCTCCAGCCCGGACGCACTGGCCGCGGCGGTGAGCCTGGTGATCGCGGGGGGCGAATGCTATCCGCAACCCGCGGGCAGGCCGCAAGGGGCGCCGCACACCTCGGTGCAGGAACTGCGCGAACTGACGCAGCGCCAGGAAGAGATCCTGCAGTTGCTGGTACAGGGCAAGACCATGCGCGAAATCGGGCAGCAGGTAGGCATATCGGTGGCCACCGTGAAAAGCCACGCGCGCACGCTCTACTGGAAACTGAACGCGCGCAACCAGGCCGAGGCGGCCTACATCGCGGTGCAGATGGGATTGGTCAGAAGCGCCAACGGCCCCGCGCCGGGCAAAGGCGAGACGGGCTGAGGCGCAATGGAGTCAGGGCCTGTGCGGGTTGCGATGGCAGCCCCCACAGGCCCTGGTTCGTTCAGAAGGAATGGACCCTCGGACCCGCGATGTCCGTGGCTCCGCGGTCGATCAGATATCGCCTTCGCGGGCGCGCGTATCCGCCGGCGCGGGCTTGCCCTTCGATGCCACGATGGCCGCGAATTCGCGTTCCGCGGCGCTCAGCACGGCATCCACGTGCAGGTGGGCAAGGGCGTACTGGCGCGCGGCCGCGCCCAGGGTCTCGCGGATCTGCGAGTTGTAGCTCAACTTGCGCACGGCTTCGGCCATGGCCACCGCGTCTTCGGGCGGCGTCAGCAGGCCGCAGTGCGCCACCACGCCAGCCAGCTCCGTGCCCCGCGCCGCGCCGCACACCACGGGCCGGCCGCTGGCCAGCATGCCGGTCAGCTTGGACGGCATGACCAAGTCCGCCGCGCCGGCCCGTTGCGGCAATAAATGGATATCCGCCGTGTTGAGCAGCGCGCCCAGGCGGTCGGCCGGTTGCAGGTCCAGGAAGACGACGCGGGGCAGGCCCTTGCATTTTTCTTCGAGTGGCGCGCGTTCCGGGCCCTGTCCGCAGAAGATGAACCACAGCCTGTCCTCGCGGCTCAGCCTGCGGGCCACCTCCGCCAGCGTCTGCAAGCCCTGTTTGCCGCCCATGTTTCCGGAATACAGGGCGACGATGGCGCTGTCGGGGATGCCGAGCTGGGCGCGGTACGCACCGCGCTCGGCATGCGGCGTGATGGCGTTGACGTCGATCCAGTTGGGCAGCAGCACGGCGCGGTCGGGGGCCACGCCCTTGGCCAGCGCCAGTTCCAGCATGCGGTTCGATATGGTGGAGACGCGGTCGAAACGGCGCATCAGCCAGCGCTCCGCGCGCTTGACCAACGCGCGCAGGCCCGCGCCCTTGAGCAGGCCCAGCTCGAACGCGGCGTCCACTTCATAGTCCTGGATGTGCAGCCAGGCACGGGCGCCGCAGAGCCGCGCGGCAAGCCAGGCGCCCGGCGCGCAAAAGAGCGCGGGCTCCACCACGAGGATGACATCGGGCCTGCGCGCGGCCGCACGCAGCAGCGACGGCAGGCTGGACAGGGCGAAGCTGGCCAGGTGGACCAGGCGCTTCGCGCCGCCCGGCCTGGCGGGCACCCACAGCGGCGCCCGCCGCACCGTCACGCCCCGGCGTTCTTCCGTGGCGTAGCGGCCGGCCCGGTAGCCGTCGTGGACCCGCCATTGCGGATAGTAGGGCGGGGCGGTCACGACGCTGACCTCATGGCCGCGCGCGGCCAGCCATTCGGCCATCTCGGCGCTGTACTTTCCGATGCCGGTCAGTTCGGGCGCGTAGTTGATGCCGTAGATGAGTATTTTCATGTCGGCGTGGCCGCCCGGGGCCGGATGGGGCGGCACGGGTTGCCGTGGCAGACCATGGCCGACGGCATGTTGCGGAACACCGAGCTGCGCGCACCGACCACGGCCTCGCGCCCGATGGTCACGCCCGGACCGACAAACACGTCGGTCGCCACCCATGCGCCTTCCTCGATTCGCACGGCCCGTTCGCGCAAGGGAAAATCGGGCTGCCCGGCGTCGTGGTCCGCCGCGCACAGGTAGCTGCGCTGGGACACCACGGCATGCGCGCCGATGTGGATCGGGCCCAGGCTGTATATCACCGCGTCGTCCCCGATCCAGGCGTAGTCTCCGATCTCCACCTTCCAGGGGTAGGTCACGGTGGCGGTGGGCCGGATCAGCACCTTGCGGCCCACGCGGGCGCCGAAGCGGCGCAGCAGCCAGCGGCGAAAGCCGTAGGCCACCTGGGGCGACCAGCGGAACAGCGTCCCTTGCACCATCCACCAGAGCTGCACGGTCAGCGCCGAACGGCCGCGCTGCCCCGGCGCCAGCGCAAACTGGTCCAGGCGTTGCAGTGCGCTCATTTGGTCGCTCCCGCCACGGCGTCGCGCTGGGAGGCCGCCGCGCTGGCCCGCCGCGCCTTCAGGATCTCTTCGGTCTTGATGCGGATCTGCCAGTAATACATGGCGCGCGCGACCGCGTAGTCATAGCCGGCCTTGCCGTCCAGGAAGCCCAGCCGGAAGACATAGGAATGCAGGAACGAGATCGGCGCCTTGAACGGCATGGCCTGGAAGATCCGCTTGAGCAGGGCGCGCCCGCCCACGTTGGCTTCGCGCGGGTCGTTCATCAGCCCCTTGGTGCGCAGATTGGCCTCCCAGTCCGAATAGCGGTTGTGCTTGTCGAAATAGTGGTAGAGCGAATCATGATCGTTGTGGACCATGCGCTGGCGCAAGGCGAACGTCTCGCCTTCGACCTGCGGCTGATAGTGGCCTTCCACTTCCCACATGTTGGCGACGTCCAGGTCGTCATAGTCCAGGAAGCGGGAGCGGTCGCGCGCCAGCAGCGCCAGCTTGTATACGCGGTGGCCGTGTTCCAGCTTCTTGCCGCAGAACACATAGTCGAACGGCACGAAGGCGCCGCCAGCGCCCGCCGCGAAGCGCGGCAGCGTTTCGCGTATCTCGGCGGCCAGGCCGGGCGTCATTTCCTCGTCGGCGTCGACGTACAGCACGACGGGATGCGTGAACGGCAATTGCTCCAGGCACCATTGCTTCTTCTTGGGGTACTTGCCGTCCCACTGGAAGTTCGAGACGCGGGCGCCCAGCGCGGTGGCCATCGCGCAGGTGGCGTCCGTGCTGTTGGAGTCCACCACAAAGACTTCGTCAAATTCCACCAGCGCTTTCAGGCACTTGGTGATGTTGCGTTCCTCATTCTTCGTCATGACCACGACGGATACCGGTATCTTCTGCATGATGCTGTCCTGTTCAGGGCGTGCCGCGCTGCATGAGGGGCTGAAATAGCTCGATGACGTTGCGGCAGTGCCGCTCCAGGGAAAATGCGTCCGCGCGCTCCGGCCCCTGGGCCGCCAGCTTTTCGCGCATGTCGCCGTCGTAGGCCAGGCGCCGTACCGCCGCGGCCAGTGCCTCGGCGTCGCCCACCGGCACCAGCAGGCCGTATCGGCCCGCGTCCAGGATCTCGGCGGGGCCGTGGGGACAGTCGGTCGAGATCACGGGCACGCCCAGGCACAGGGCTTCCACCAGCACGTTGCCGAAACTCTCCCGGATGGACGTCAGCGCGAACGCGCCGGCGCCGGCGATGAACGGAAATGGATTGTCGATGTGGCCCGCCAGGGTGACCGGACTGCGCGACGCCTTGTCGTCGATCCGCTTCTGCAGGGCGGCGTGTTCGGACCCTTCACCCAGGATCGTGAAGCTGATCCCGGGATCGTCCAACAGGGCGGCAGCGTCGATCAGCGTGGCGTAATCCTTGACGGCCTCCAGCCGGCCGACGGCCACCACCTGATAGGGCGCGTCGCGGGTGGCGCTGTCCTGCTGGCGCGCGCCCTGCTGCCGCACGTTGTCCAGCGGCACGCCGTTGTAGATGGTGTGGACCTTGCCCCGCAGCGGCGGAAACATGCTGACCAGGTCTTCCTTCACGCCGCGCGACACGCCCACCACGGCGTCGTGCCGCCGGTAGGTCTGGCTGACCAGCCAGCACTTCAGGCGCCGCATGCGGGAAGCGCCGTAGTGGATGGCGGGGCTGCTGTGTTCGAAGGCCACGGTGCTGAAGTTGCCGCGCAGGATCTTCTTGGCCAGCACGACCAGCATGTTGCACAGCAGGCCGTGCGAGCAGACGATGGCCGGTTTGTCGCGGCGTATCTGGGCAAGCAGTTGGAAGAACGCAAAAGGCAGCCTGAGCCGCAACTGGGTCGGGGACTCGATGATGGGCAATGCGCGCGTGACTTTGGGGTTGGCGATGGGATATTCGCGGTTGCGTGAGCGCAACAGGAACAGGGCGGAATCGACTCCCTGTTCCGGCAGGGCATCCACGATGAAGGCGACGCATCTTCCGACGCCACCGTGCAAGTCCGGCGCGACAAACAAAACATCAGGCATGGGGTAGTACTCGCGGTGGCACCCGGCGCATGACGTCCGGGCGAGGGCTGGGAACGGACGGTTCTTGATGAGGCACGGGCATCGCCTGCGCATTGCGCATGAGCGACAGGCAATAGCACAGCAGGAATCCGGTGAAGGCGGTCTTGGGCGCATAGGCCAGGCCGCCGGACAGCGAATCGATGAAGATGTAGATGGGAGCCGTTGCCAGCAGGTAGCGCCGGTGCATGTCCAGGCCGGGATGGGCATAGCGCCTGAACAGCGTGAGCAGCAGGATCAGCAGGGGCGGCAGCATGATCATGATCGTGCCCACCACGCCGAACTTCATCAGGTAGAAGGCCCAGGAATTGTGCGCGAACGTGCTCAGCTCGAACCCGTTCTCGCCCATGACCCAGCTACGGAAACCCGCGCCCTTGCCGAACACGGGGCTTTCCGCGAAGAAGTCCATCTGCCCTTGCATTTCCTGGACGCGCGCGCCGTAGCTGGAGTCCTCGTCCAGCTTTTCGACGCTGAAGATCCGGTTGGCCAGCACGTCCAGGTAGCCGATGCTGGCGAATATCAGCACACCGGCCACGGCGGCGGGCGCGAACACCAGCACGGCGCGGCGCCGGATGTCGGCGCTGCCCGCCAGCAGCACGGCGATCAGGACCGAGATCGCAAGCTGCAGGTACTGGCTGCGGTTCAGCGAGAAGACCAGCGCCATCACCATGTACAGGGTCAGCGCGTAAGCCTTCGGGCCCGACACATTCAGGGTGCGGCGGAAGTACAGCAGCGACACCACGCCCATCGGGATGGCCCAGACGCCCAGCCGCACGTTGCGCAGCGGGTTGGCCACGCTGAAGCCCTGCATCTGCTCCAGCAGCATCAGCGTGGCCACCGCCAGGCAGGCGGCCACGATGTACTTCTGCAGCACCGCGTAAGCGCCCGGACTGTCGATGTCCTTGTAGCAAAGAAAGGGCGTGCACAGGAAATAGAACACGATGCGCAGATCCCGCGCCACGTCGCCGGCTTCTATGCCCGGGTGGTCGATGGACACCAGCAGCAGGTAGATCACCGACATGGCCTGGAACGCCAGCAACATGCCCAGCATGCCTCGCGGCAGCGAGTAGGCGCGGGGGTCGGCCAGCCTCAGCGCCTTGACTACCAGCATCGCGACGAACAGCACATCGAAGGGCGACAGCTTGAAGCTGCCCACCCCGACGATGAACCGGTCGTCGTTCAGCGCAAGCGCGGTGAACACGAAAAGGCCCAGCAGGTGCAGGGTGGAGAGGCGGCGGCGCGTTTTCATTGCAGCTCCGTTTCAGGATGAGCCGGCGCTAGTGCGCGGCCCAGTCGTCGCGCCCGAAAATCTTGGTGGTCAATTTTTCGAGCAGGTACGACAGGTCTCCCTGGCGCGCATGGGCCGCCACCTTGGATGCGCGGCAGGACAGTTCGAACATCCGCCCCAGGCCCGGTTCGGTGCGCCGGATCCGATTGACGATCTGTTCGCGCTCTTCCAGCAGCACGTCCTGCATCAGCGCGGTCTTGGTTTCGTCGTGGGCGGTGTAGACGCCCAGCGCATCCGGAACGATCAGGTTCTTGCCGTCGCGCAGCAGGCGGCTCCAGAGTTCCAGGTCCATGCAGTAGCGCATGCTCTCCTGCAGCAGCCCGTACTTGCGCAGCAGGTCGCGGCGGAAGATGGCGGACTGGTTGGGGATGGACGCCTTCACCACCGTCAGCGTGCCGCGGTTGACGGGGGTGTAGTGGATCTTGCGGAAGATGCGGTTGTCGGCGTCCGCCACGAAGAGATTGCCGCTCACGATGGGCGCGCGGCCGCGCGCCGCCGCCGTGCCCAGCTTGCGCAACGCGCCCGGGAAGTACAGGTCGTCCGAATTCTGCCAGCCCACGTAGTCGCCGGTGGCGCGCTCGAACCCCTTGTTGATGGCGTGCGACTGGCCGCGGTCAGGGGTGCTTTCCCAGTACGTCAGGTAACGCTCGTACTTCTTGATGATGTCCACGCTGCCGTCGGTCGAGCCGCCGTCGATGATGATGTATTCCAGCCGCGGATAGCCCTGGTTCAGCACGGACAGGATGGTGCGCTCCAGGAACTTGGCCTGATTGAACGAGGGCGTCACGATCGTCACTTTGGGCAGCAGGCCGCTGGCGATCGGCGCTGGCGGGCGGAGCTCGCGGACGAAGTCGATGAGCTGGCGTGAATACTCGTTGTGGCGCTTGCGCATGTAGGACCTCAGCATGTTGGTTAACGGGTGGCCGCAGGCATGGCGCCCGGGAAGTCGGGGCGGGATTGACGGATGGCGAGTGCCACGCCGGCCAGCGTGATCGCCGCATAGGCCATGCGGCCCCAAGCCGCGGCGTGTTCGCCCGCCACGTGTACCAGTCCCGCCATGACGCACAGCATCGCCAGGCCGCCCAGTCCGTTCAGGATCGCGACGGCGCGGGAGTTGCCGAGCCCAAGGAGGGAAAAATGCGCCGCGGCGTTCAGGGACAGCAGGCCCGAGGCCACGATGAGCAACTGGAAGGTGCCGAGATGGCCGCTGGCGACGTTATCGCCCAGCAGCAGGTTCAACAGCGGCCGGCTGACCGCCAGCACCGCGAGCGTCGCGCCCGCCGAAAGCGCCAGGTTCCACAGCATCATGCGGCGGATCTCGCGTTCGGCGGCGCCGGCATAGGGAGGCGACACGGACAGGCGGCTGATGCGCGGCATGGCCTTCTGGAAAATGGCGACCGACGCGGTATGGATGATCTGGCCTACCTGCACGCCGACGGTATAGATGGCCAGCGCGGCGGGGCCCATCAGGCTGCCCACCAGCACCCGGTCCACCGAGCCGAACGCCAGCGCGCTCAGGCTGTTCAGCCAAGACCAGCGCGAGAACTTGAAGGCGTCCATCATGGCGCCGCGGTCGCGCACCGGGCGCACCAGAATGTGGCCATAGGCGCGGGAGAACACACGCATCTTCACGGTGCCGGCAAGCAGCAGGCCGGCCGCCTGGGCCAGGCCGGTCCAGGTGGGCGACGCCGTCAACGTGGCCGCCGCGCAGGCCAGCGCCATCGTGCCGGCGCGGCTGAAGACCTCGCACAGCGCGGTGGAGCGGAAGTCCTCGCGCCCCTTCAGGCAGCCCGAGAAAAGCTGGTCATACTGCTGCGTCAGATAGATGGCGAGCGCCGGCATGGCCAGCATCGTCACCGCCACGCCGCCGAACGTGGCGGCGGGCCAGCCCAGGCCGACCACCCCCCACAGAAGAACCGCCGCCAGCGTCACCACGGCCAGCGCGCAGCCGATCAACGACATACTGACGCCCGCCGCGCGGTAGGCGCCGCCCGGCTTGTGCATGCTCTCGGACACCAGCTTGGTCGCGGTCACGGCGGCGCCCAGGTTGGCGGCATTGCCGAACCCGGCCAGGGCAATGATCATGGAGTACTGGCCAAAGCCCACCGTCCCAAGCTGCCGGAACAGGATGGGCAGCGCCACCAGCGCCGCCACGGGGCCGATGCCGTATTCCACCAGCCCCCAGAAGGAAGCATTGCCGGCGATGTGTTTCCGTACGAACCCAAGCATCGGGAATCCTATTGTTCATGCTGCGCGGTTGTCAGGCCACGGGCAGCGCATGGTGGGTGCGCTCACGCAGGAAGTGCCCATAGGCCAGCGTGATGCCGTGCGTCAGCGAGATCTCCGGCCTCCAGCCCAGCGACTGCACGCGGGACGAATCCATCAGCTTGCGCGGTGTTCCGTCGGGCTTGCCGGTGTCGTAGACGATGTTGCCGCCGTAGCCCACGACGCGCGCCACCAGCCGCGCCAGATCGGCGATGGAGATGTCCTGGCCGGCGCCGATGTTGTAGATGCCCTCGGCGTCCGGATGCTCCATCAGCATCACGCAGGCCTGCGCCAGATCGTCCACGTACAGGAACTCGCGCAACGGCGTGCCGGTGCCCCAGATCGTCACGCTTTCCTGCCCGGCCTCGCGGCCCTCGTGGAACTTGCGGATCAGGGCGGGCAGCACGTGGCTGCTGTGCAGGTCATAGTTGTCGTGCGGGCCATACAGGTTGGTCGGCATGGCGCAGATGAAGCGCGCGCCATACTGCCGCTGGTAGGCCTCGCACAGCTTCAGGCCCGCGATCTTGGCGATGGCGTAGGGCTCGTTGGTGGCTTCCAGCGGGCCGGTCAGCAAGGCGTCTTCGCGGATGGGCTGGGGCGCCTCGCGCGGGTAGATGCAGGACGAACCCAGGAACAGCAGCTTGCGCACCCCGGCCGCATACGCGGCGCGGATCACGTTGCACTGGATCATCAGGTTCTTGTAGAGGAAGTCCACCGGATGCGTCTGGTTGGCCAGGATGCCGCCCACCTTGGCGGCAGCCAGATACACCACGTCTACCGGCGTCGTCGAAAAGAAGCGGTGGACCTGGTTCTGGTTCTCCAGGTCCAGTTCTTCCCGGCTGCGCGTCAGCACGTTGGGGTAGCCGCGGCGGTGCAGTTCGCGGGTGATCGCCGCGCCCACCATGCCGCGATGGCCGGCGACAAACACGCGTTGGTCCAGGTTCGTCATGTCTGACTACTCCTTGTAGGCGTAGATTTCGTAGCCGTTCTGTTCGACCAGCGCATCGCGCCGCGCGTCCTTCAGATCGCTTTCGACCATTTCCTTGACCAGTTCCGCGAACGTGGTGCGCGGCGACCAGCCGAGCTTTTCACGGGCCTTGGTGGGATCGCCCAACAGGGTCTCGACTTCGGTCGGGCGGAAGTAGCGCGGATCCACGCGCACGATGACCTGGCCGGGCTTGATGTCGTGGACCGGCGAGAACAGCACGGTCGCCGTTTCTTCCAGGCCTTCGCCTTCCCAGGCCAGCAGGATGCCGAGTTCGCGCGCGGCGGTGTTGATGAATTCCCGCACGCTGTATTGCATGCCGGTCGCGATGACGTAGTCCTCGGGCGTGTCCTGTTGCAGCATCAGCCACTGCATTTCGACGTAGTCCCGGGCGTGGCCCCAGTCGCGCAGCGCGGACAGATTGCCCAGGTACAGGCATTCCTGCAGTCCCAGCACGATGCGCGCCAGGCCGCGGGTGATCTTGCGCGTGACGAAGGTTTCGCCGCGCTTGGGCGATTCATGGTTGAACAGGATGCCGTTGCACGCATACATGCCATAGGCTTCGCGGTAGTTCACGCTGATCCAGTAGGCGTACAGCTTGGCGGCCGCGTAGGGGCTGCGCGGATAGAACGGCGTCGTTTCCTTCTGCGGCGTTTCCTGCACCAGACCGTACAGCTCGGAGGTCGACGCCTGATAGAAGCGCGACTTGTTCTCCAGCTTCAGGATGCGGATGGCTTCCAGCAGGCGCAGGGTGCCCAGGCCGTCGGCGTTGGCGGTGTATTCCGGTTCTTCGAACGACACCCCGACGTGGCTCTGCGCGGCCAGGTTGTAGATCTCGTCGGGCTGCACCGACTGGACGATGCGGATCAGGCTGCAAGAGTCGGTCATGTCGCCGTGGTGCAGCACGAAATTGCGGGGCTGGTCGTGCGGATCCTGGTACAGATGGTCGATGCGCGCGGTATTGAACAGCGAAGCGCGCCGCTTGATGCCGTGGACCTCATAGCCCTTGGCGAGCAGCAGCTCCGCCAGATAGGCCCCGTCTTGGCCAGTAACGCCGGTAATCAGTGCCCGTTTTGGCATGGTTGTGTCCTTAAGACTTAGTAACTGCACGAAAGGAGCCGATGGCTGCGGTAGCTATGTGCAATGAGATTACTGTTGCACCAGCCGCTAAGATATCGGCCAAAAGGTCTAAGAGTTCAGCCTGTCGGTAGGGAAAAAAGGACTGGATTGATTCATCCAGCGCACCCATGGCGGTGGCCGCCAGCATGGCCACCAGCGCGGGGCGCCGGTTGACCGAGACGTAGATGAGCCCGGTCAGGAAGGCGTAGGCGGCCAGATGCAGCCGCTTGTCGCCAAAGGCGTCCGACATGTCCGCCGCCAGCCCGGGCACGTTGCCCACCGTCACCAGCACGGCGAAGAACAGCGCCGCCACGGGCAGGCAGATGCGGGCCATTCCCGGCCGCCAAAAGGGGACGGGCTCGGCTACGCCTTTGCGCCGCTCCGCGACCGCGGGATTGGAGACCGGCGGTTCATACACGGCCGTACATGTCCTGGAATCGGACGATGTCATCCTCGCCGAGGTAGGCGCCCGATTGGACCTCGATGATCTCCAGGGGGATCTTTCCGGGGTTTTCCAGGCTGTGGATCTCGCCCAGCGGGATGTAGGTCGACTGGTTCTCCGTCAGCAGGTATTGCTTGTCGCCGTTGTAGATGCGCGCGGTGCCGGACACCACGATCCAGTGCTCGGCCCGGTGATGATGCATCTGCGAGGACAGGCGCGCGCCCGGCTTGACCGTGATGCGCTTGACCTGATAGCGGGGGCCCTGGCCCACCGAGTCGTAGGAACCCCAAGGCCGCTGCACCTCGCGGTGGTGGTTCAATTCGGACCGGTGCTGGGCCTTGAATATCTCGACCAGGCGCTTGACGTCCTGCGATCTGGACTTGTGCGCCACCAGCACGGCATCGGCCGTTTCGATGACCACGATGTCGTCCAGGCCCACGGAGGCGACCAGGCGGCTGGTGGAATGGATCAGGCAGTTGCGGGAGTCCTCGACCATGACGTCGCCGGTGGTGGAATTGCCCTCCAGGTTCTTCTGGGCGATGCCCCAGACCGCGTCCCAGGCCCCCACGTCGCTCCAGGAGGCCGCCAGCGGGATCACCACGGCGCTGTCGGTGCGTTCCATGATGGCGTAGTCCATCGAGTCGCTGGGGCAAGCCTCGAACGACGGGCCGTCCAGGTGGAACAGGGCGTTCTCGCCGTGGCCCGTGGCCACGGCGGCCTGCACCTGCTCCAGCATCTTGGGCGCCAGGCGCGCCAGCTCGGACAGGAAGACGGACGCCTGGAAGGCGAACATGCCGCTGTTCCAGTAGTAGCCGCCGTCCTCGATGAAGCGCTGCGCGACCTCCGGCGAGGGCTTTTCGACAAAGCGGCGCACACGGCGCGCGGGCGCCATCGCGCCGGGCTCGTCGGCCTGGATGTAGCCATAGCCGCTGAGCGGGGCGGTAGGCGTAATCCCGAAGGTCACCAGGGCGCCCTGGCGGGCGGCCTGATAGGCCTCGGCAAACGCCGCGCTCAGCACCTCGCCGTTTTCGAGCACATGGTCGGACGGCATGATGAGCATGATGGGGTCTTCGCCGTCCCGCATGGCCCGCAGCGTGGCGGCGGCGATGGCCGGCGCCGTGTTGCGCGCGAACGGCTCCAGGATCACCTCGACGTCCTTGATGCCCAGTTCCAGCGCCTGCTCCGCGGCGATGTAGCGATGGGCGTCGTTGCACACGAGCGTGGGCCTGGCCTGGGCGCCCGCCGCGCCCAGGCGCAGCAGCGTGTTCTGCAGCAGGCTGCGGTCATCGGTCAGACGGATGAACTGCTTCGGCAGCAGTTCGCGCGACAACGGCCACAGGCGCGAGCCTGAACCGCCGCAGAGGATGACTGCCCGGTACGGGGGAGGGGGATTCGTCATGGCGCTCACTCCTTGAAGTAGGCCTGGGTGTACGGATGCACGCCGGGGTCGGCGGCGATCACTTCCGCGGGCAGCCAGCGGTAACCGTTGTGCTGGACCAGGGGAAGGCTTGCGGTATCCAACGAAAGCTCGGCCTCATAGGCGAGGACGACATAGTGGGTGGAGCGTCCGGCTTCACCCGCGAAATTGGTGCCATAGAAGTGCTCGTACACGCCGCGAGGCTTCCATGCGTGCTCCGGCAAGGACAGGCCCAGCTCGTCATGGACGATGCGGCGCAATGCGTCGCGCAGGGACTCGTTCTTTCGGATCCGCCCGCCCGGCACGAACCACGCGCCCTGGGCCGGGGGATTGGCGCGCAGGCCGGTCAGGTAGTGCCCCGCGGCATCGCGCAGCAGCAGGTCGATCGATACCAGCGGCAGCATCTCCACCGCCTGGCGGAAGTCCGACTGGGCCAGCACGCCGCCGCGCGTCGCGGGCGCTTCCCGCACGGGCCATCCCAACGGTTTAGTAGACATTGCGGCCCGTCCATCCCGATACCGCCGTGCGGGCGATGATCAGCAGGTCCATCCTGAACGTCCAGTGCTGGATGTAGTAGATGTCGTGTTCGACCCGGTCGCTCATCTTGCGCAGCGTGTCGGTCTGCCCGCGGAAACCGTTGACCTGCGCCCAGCCGGTGATGCCCGGCTTGACGCGGTGGCGCATCATGTAGCGCTGCACCAGGTCCTTGTACAGTTCGTTGTGCTCCAGCGCGTGGGGGCGCGGCCCCACGACCGACATGTCGCCCATCAGCACATTGAGGAACTGGGGCAGCTCATCCAGGCTGGTGCGCCGCAGGAAGCCGCCGATCCGCGTGATGCGGTTGTCGTTGCGCGTGGCCTGCGTGACCACGCCGTGCTCCTGGTGCACGGTCATGGTGCGGAACTTGTAGACGTGGAACACCTTGCCGTCCACGCCCAGCCGGGGCTGGGTGAAGAAGACCGGGCCGCGAGAGGTCACCTTGACCAGCAGGGCCACGGTCAGCATCACGGGAGACAGGCCGATCAGCGCGCAGAACGCGAAGCTGCGGTCGAAGACCTCCTTGGCCCAGCCGCGCACGCCGGCCGCGGGCAGGCTGTTGAGCTGGATGGCGGGCAGGCCCAGGAACTCGCCGATGCGGTGTCCCAGCAACTGGATGGACATCACGTCGGGAATCCAGCGGATGTCCACCAGGTCGTTGCGCAGGTGATACAGCACTTCGCGCAGCTCCTGGCCTGCCTCCATCGGCAGCACGATCCAGATCTCGCGCACATTGTTCTCGTGCACGAAGCCGTGCAGATGGTCGAGATCATGCAGGCGGCGGACCTGCGGCGGCAGGATCTCATGCGGTTCCGCATAGATGCCGGCCACTTCATAGCCGGCTTCCCGATATCTTTCGACGCGGCGCCACAGGTCATGCCCCAGCGCGCCGAAGCCCACCAGCAGCACGCGCTTCTTGTTCAGGCCGCGATCGCGCGCGGCGCCCAGCACCGCATAGACGGCAATGCGTACACCGGCCAGCGCCAGCGCCGCCATGCCGAACCAGGTAGCCGCCCATATGCGGGATACCGCGCCGGTCTGGTGCATGAGAAAACTGACGAATATGCCCAACGCGAAAACCGTGGCCCACGCCGCCAGGCTGCGCACCACCAGATCGGTCAGCAGGCGGCCGCGCCAGGACACGTACAACCGGAAGGCCGGGAAGATGGCGATCACGCCCAGGCCGCAAAGATAGATCAGGAACAGATGAATCTGCGGAGGTTCGGCCAGCGCATCTTCAGCGAATTTCAAGCCGGTGGCGGTCAGGCCGCAGGTGATGACGATCGCGGCGTCGAGCAAGCGATAGAGATAGCTTGCCCCGCTGAACCTTGCCGACGTGTCCGTTTGGGACGGGTCCATCGTGCACTCCTGTTCGCGTGGAGCCGGTCTTCGCACAAGTCTTCAACTCGTACTCCACATAGAAAAAGCCTCTGGCTCGAGGGAATTTGCCTGCCGTCCGAGTAGCGGCATTGCGGACTATCAAACTAAAGCTTGCGAAGGGCGAAAGACATCAGACATGTCAGATTTCTTCGCTGGAAAGCCGCAGCTATCATGGCGGTCCCCTGAGCCTGATCCCCCTGCAAAAAGCGAAATAGCGCAGCGCCGCAATGCCTGTGGCTACCGACAAAATCTTATTGAGTGCGCGGCTTACCCGAAACCTCCAAACGATGTAGGAGAAGGCTTAGGACATCCGTCGAATGTGCGGGCCTAGGAAAAGAGAGTGGAATGTCGCAACCCGTTACGCATCGGGCTCCTTTCCAAGCAACGAAGTCATTCACTGTGGATTTGCCATGACTACATTTTTCGGAACGTTGAGCCGAGCCATAGCCGCTATCGCGCTCGTGTCCTCGCTGGGCGCTTGCGCCTTGTCTCCCGGTATGACGTTCAACGCCAACCAGCTCGCGGATCCGCTGGACCCGAACTCCAAGGCGGTCATCAAGGAAATCACGCCATCCCTGGTTCTCGAAGATCAGCGCGCGCGCATGGCGCTGCTCGACAACGAGGGTATCGGCCATCTGATCGGCAAGCCGGGGCCTTACCTCATCGGGCCGGGAGACATCCTCTCGATCGTGGTGTGGGATCACCCCGAGCTCGTGCTTCCGACGCAAACCTACGCCATTGGTTCTGGGGCAACGGAACTAGCCATTGGGGATACCGCCTCGGGCATTCCGGGCTATACGGTCTCATCCACTGGATATATCCAGTTTCCGTATACCGGACTGCTGAAAGTGGCGGGGTTGACGGAACTTCAGGCGCGCAATCTCATAGTCAATAGTTCGGGCAAGTACATACAGGACCCGCAGATCACCGTCCGTGTTCTGGGATTTCGCAGCAAGCGCATTTTCGTCGATGGCGCGGTGACGACGCCGGGTACGGTCGCTATCAACGATGTCCCGATGACCCTGTTGGAAGCGATCAACAGGGCCGGCGGCATTCTGCCGACCGGAGACCGCAGTGCGGTCTACGTGATCCGCGACGGCCGGCGTACTCGCGTGAACCTGCCCGCGCTGATCGAGCGTGGCCAGGACCTGAACCAAGTGATGCTGAAGTCGGGCGACATCGTAAGAGTCACGCCGCGCGACGACAGCAAGGTATTCGTGATGGGCGAAGTGTTCGTGCCCAGCGCGCCAGTGATGCGTGACGGACGCATGTCGTTGACCGAGGCGTTGGGTTTGGCGGGGGGGCCGAACCAGCTCACTTCGGATCCGTCGCAGATATTTGTCGTACGCAGCACGGAGGACGCGACGCCGCTGGTGTTCCATCTGAATGCCGGATCGCCGCAGGCTCTGGCCGTAGCGGAGAAGTTCGAGTTGCAACCCAAAGACGTCGTGTTCGTGGATTCGGCGGGCCTGGTGCGGTGGAACCGCTTCATCAGCAACCTGTTCCCGAGCGCGCAAACCGTTCAGACCGTCAAGTCCATCGATTAGTTCGCCTCAGAAAACCACGCCTTTGGGGGCGCCGCGAGCGCGGCGGCGCCCTCTCTTGGAGAGCTGCATGTCGTTGCCCATCGAAACGTTCGAGCCATCAGTCCCGGCTCGTCAGCAGGAAACCCCGTTGTCGTCGCATGTGGACGCCATCTTTTCCAACCGGTGGATGATCATCGCGATCACCATGGTCGCCTTGCTCGGCGCCCTGGCCTATGTGATGGTGACCCCCTCAGTCTATTCGGCTGACATCATCGTGCAGGTCGAGGAGGAAATGCCAAATGGGCAGGCGCGCAGCCTGCTCGGCGATGTTTCATCGATGTTCGACACCAAGGCGGAAACGTCGGGCGAAATGGAAGTGCTGCGTTCGCGCATGGTCGTCGGCCCCGCCGTCGACAAGTTCCTGCTGTACATCCACGCCAAGCCGCGCTATTTCCCCGTGGTGGGAGAGTGGCTGGCGCAACGCTACGAAAGCCTGCCGTACCCTTCCAGCTTTCCGCGCGGCGGCTACGCCTGGGGCGGAGAAGCCGTCGCGATCTCTCAGCTCGATGTGCCGAACGAATGGCTGGGCAAGCCCCTGCGCCTGACCACGCTGGGAGAAGGGCGCTATACGCTGAGCGACAAGCTGACCGGCGCGACGTTCACCGGCACGGTCGGCAAGCCCGAGCATTTCCTCTTGCCTGGCGGCGGCGCGATGGACGTGCACGTCGATGCGCTGGCGGGCCGCCCAGGCACCGAGTTCACGGTGTCGCGCAGTTCGCGCCTGGCGGCGATCGAAGGCGTGCAATCGCGCATGGGAATCTTCGAGCGGGGCCGCGCATCGGGCGTGATCGGCGTGACGCTCGAAGGCAATGATCCCGCGCTGACCACCGCGGTCCTGAACCAGATCGGTCAGGAGTATGTGCAGCAGAACGTGAACCGCAAATCGGCGCAGGCCGAGAAGTCGCTGGCGTTCCTGGAGCAGCAGCTTCCCCAGCTCAAGGGCGAGCTGGATGCCGCCGAAACCAAGTACAACGCCTTGCGCAACAAGCGCGGCACGATCGACCTGAGCGAAGAGGCCAAGCTCATCCTGGCGCAGTCCGTGGATGCGCAGACCCGGGTGATGGAGCTGCGTTCCAAGCGCCAGGAACTGATCACGCGCTTTGCGCCGACGCACCCCAGCATCGTGGGCATCGACCGGCAGATCGCTTCGCTGACCGGCGACGTCAACCGCATCGGCAACAACATCAAGCAGCTTCCCGACCTTGAGCAGGACGTGGTGCGCCTGGTGCGCGATGTGCGCGTCAATACCGAGCTCTACACGGCGCTGCTCAATAACGCCCAGCAGCTGAAGCTGATCCGGGCGGGCAAGGTGGGCAACGTGCGCATCCTGGATGCGGCCGTGCAGCCCGACAAGCCGGTACGCCCCAAAGGCGCCATCATCATCGGCGTGGCCACGGCCATCGGCCTGATCTTCGGCATCCTGTGCGCCTTCGTCCGCAGCGCGCTGTTCGGCGGCCTGTCCGAGCCGGAAGATGTCGAACGCCATACCGGCCTGCCGGTGCTGGCCGCCATTCCGTACAGCGACGTCCAGGACAAGCTGTGGCGCCGCAGCCGGCGCAAGAACGCCACCGTGCCGGCGTTGCTGGCCCAAAGCCAGGGCAACTCGCCGCCGATAGAAAGCCTGCGCTCGTTCCGCAATGTGCTGCAGGCATCGCTGCGCCAGTCCGCCAACAACATGGTCATGTTCACCGGCCCGGTGGCGGGCGTGGGCAAGTCCTTCCTGTCCGCGAACTTCGCGTTCATCCAGGGCGGGGTGGGCAAGCGCGTGCTGCTGATCGATGCCGATTTCCGCAAGGGGCAGCTGAACCGCTACTTCGGCCTGCCCAAGGAAGACGGCCTGTTCGAAGTGCTGTCGGGCACGATCCCGCTGAACCGCGTCAGGAAGCACAGCGTGTCCGAGGGCGTGGACTTCATCGCCACGGGCGCCGTCACCTTCGACCCCTCCGAACTGCTGGCTTCTCCGGTATTTGGCGAAACCCTGCGCGAGCTGGCCACCCAATACGACATGGTCATCCTGGATACGGCGCCCGTGCTGTCGTCTCCGGATGCGGCCGTGGTGGGCACGCACGCCGCGGCGGTGATGGTGGTGGTGCGGTCCGGCATGAACACGGTGGGCGAGATCCGGGAAACGGCCAAGCGCCTGATCCAGGCCGGCGCACCGGTGGACGGCGTGCTCTTCAATGGTCTCAAGCTCCTGCCGGAACGCTTCGGCTTCCGGTCCAAGTACGGCGGTTATCGATACTCCCGTGCGGCGTACTACGGCGATTTCAAACAGAACGGTCCCAAGTAAACGCCACCCGGAGAAACTGGCATGCACGGAACTTTTGGCTGGGACACCCCGCAAATTCTGGATGCGGTTTTCAAGGCTTACGACATACGCGGCACGGTGCCGGACGAGATTGATGCCCGATTTGCCCACAGCCTGGGCATGGCGGTGGGGACCCGGGCGATGGAGCAGGGGGCGAGGTCGATCGTGGTGGGGCGGGACGGCAGGCTGAGCAGCGTGGAGCTGGCCGCGGCGCTGCAGGCCGGCCTGCGCTCGGCCGGCGTGCACGTCATCGATATCGGCATGGCGACCACGCCCATGGTGTATTTCACGACCCGCCTCATGGACACGGGCGCGGGCATCGCGGTCACCGGCAGCCACAACCCGCCCGCGCACAACGGCTTCAAGATCGTGCTGGAAGGCGCGTCGCTCTATGGCGAAGGAATCACCGCCTTGCGCGACGCGATGCGCCTGCCCATCGAATCGGCGGCCACGCCCGGCGGCCGCACCCAAATGCAGATCATGCCGTGCTATGCGGCGCGCCTGGTGGGCGATATCCGCATGGCCCGCCCCATGAAGATCGCCATCGACTGCGGCAGCGGCGTCGCGGGCGCGGTGGCGCCCGCGCTGTTTCGCGCGCTGGGCTGCGAAGTGACGGAGCTGTTCTGCGAGGTGGACGGCTCTTTTCCGGGCCATCATCCAGATCCCGCCGATCCGCACAACCTGCAGGACCTGATCTATTGCCTGCGCTATTCGGACTGCGAAGTCGGCCTGGCATTCGACGGCGACGGCGACCGGCTCGGCGTGGTGACGAAATCGGGACAGATCATCTGGCCGGACCGGCAACTGATCCTGTTCGCGCGCGACGTGCTGGCGCGCAACCCCGGCGCCGAGATCATCTACGACGTCAAGTGCAGCCGCCATGTGGCGCGCGCCATCACCGAGGCCGGAGGCAAGGCCACGATGTGGAAAACGGGACATTCGCTGATCAAGGCCAAGATGCGCGAGTCGGGAGCGCTACTTGCTGGAGAGATGAGCGGCCACATTTTTTTCAAGGAGCGCTGGTACGGCTTTGACGACGGCATCTATGCCGCCGCGCGCCTGCTGGAGATCCTGTCGTCGGCGCCAGACCCGTCAGCCTTGCTCGAAGGCCTGCCGCAGTCCTGCGCGACCCCCGAATTAAAACTGGAGACCGCCGAAGGCGAAAGCGTCGAGCTGGTGGAGGCATTGCGCGCGCAGGGAGATTTCCCGGGCGCGGTGTCGATCAACGAGCTGGACGGCATCAGGGTGGACTACGCGGACGGTTTCGGCCTGGCGCGTCCATCCAACACCACGCCGACGGTGGTACTGCGGTTTGAAGGAGACAACGTGGCCGCGTTGGCCCGTATCGAGGAGGATTTCCGCAACGCGTTCAGGCGCATTGCACCTCACATCCGTTTACCGTTCTAAGGAGCATCAGGCGATGGGAAAGGCTCAACTTGCGATTGAGGCGTTACGGGCGAATTCCGGGCTGGCGGACAGCCCGGAATGGGTGGCTTTCGCGCAGGCCGCGCAAAGCGCCGAACTGGACGCCAGCGCGCTGAAAGTGATCGAAGCGGCAGGACTGTGCGTGGATTTGACGATGCAACGCCAATCGTCGGCGCTGGACGCCGCGGCGCTTGCCCTGCTGCAGGCGCGCGGCTTGCAGGATGCGCGCGACAGGCTGTTTGCCGGAGAACCGGTCAACTGGACCGAAGGCAAGCCCGCATGGCACACGGCGCTTCGGGCGGGGCGCACGCGCGAGCAACCGGACGGGCAGGATGTGGACTCCGTCTGCGAGTATTCGCGCATGACCGACTTCGTGCGGCGCGTGGACCAGACCGCCGATTTTTCCACCATCCTGCACATCGGTATTGGCGGCAGCGATTGGGGGCCGCGCCTGGCGGTCCAGGCTTTTGGCGGCCCGCAGCAGCGCCGGCAGATCCGCTTCGTGTCCAACATCGACGGCCACGCCTTCCATGACGCCGTGGCCGGGCTGGACCCGCGCCGCTGCCTGGTGGTCGTCTCGTCCAAGTCCTTCACCACGGCCGAGACCCTGCACAACGCGCGCGCGGCCATCGCCTGGCTCAAGCAGGGCGGCGTGGCCGATCCGTCGGAACACCTGGCGGCCGTGACCGCCAATGTGCCGGCGGCCCGGGCGCTGGGCGTGCCGTCCAGCCAGATCTTCAAGATGTGCGATTGGGTGGGCGGGCGCTATTCGGTCTGGTCCGTCGCGGGCCTGTCGATCGCGCTGACCGTCGGCGCCGACGTGCTGATCGGCATGCGGGCGGGCGCGGAAGCGATGGACCAGCATTTCCAGCAGGCGCCGTTCGCGTCGAATGCGCCGGTCCAGCTTGCGCTGTCCGGTCTGGTCAATTGCAGCGTGCTGGGGCAAAACTCGCTGAACATCGCGGCCTACAGCGCCCGCCTGCTGCACCTGGTGACCTATCTGCAGCAACTGGAAATGGAATCGCTGGGCAAGCGTGTCGCGGGCGACGGCGCGGCGGTGGGCGTGCCCACGGCCCCCATCATCTGGGGCATGCCGGGCACGGACGGCCAGCACACTTTTTTCCAATGGCTGCACCAGAGCGAGGAAGGCGCGCCGGTGGACTTCATCGCCAGCCTGCAAGGCCACGCGGACAGTCCGGACGCGCATCGCATGCTGCTGGCCAACTGCCTGGCGCAGCGCCAGGCGCTGCTGCGCGGCAAGAGCCTGGAGGAGGCGCTGATGGACGTCGCCCACATCGACGACCAGGAGCGCGCGCTGAGCCTGGCCCAGCACATGGTGCATCCGGGCGGGCGGGCTTCCACCCTGATCGTCCTGCGCCAGCTCGACCCTCGCGGGCTGGGCGCGCTGCTGGCCCTGTACGAGCACAAAGTGTTCGTGCAGAGCGTGGTCTGGGGCATCAATCCCTTTGACCAATGGGGCGTGGAACTGGGCAAGCGGCTGGCCAGCGGCATCGAGCGCGAGCTCGCCGTGCCGGTCTCGGCCGGTGTGGTCGATTGGGGCCATGACGCCTCGACGTCCTACTGGATCGATCGCTACCGCAGCCACGCGCAGGCCCCGCGTCCCCGCCATGCGTGGGTGCCCGGCATGACGGCCCATCTTTGACGGAGCGAGGACATGCCGGACACGCATGTGCTGGTGACGGGCGGCGCGGGCTACATCGGCACGCACACGCTGGTCGCGATGCTGGCGGCGGGCCAGCGGCCGCTGGTGCTGGATAACTTCAGCAACGGCAGCCGCGAGGCCGTGCGCCGCGTCGAGCGGCTTTGCGGCGCGCCCATACCGTTGATCGAAGGGGACATCCGCACGCCGGGGTTGATCGAGTCGGTGCTGACCGACGCGGCGGCCCAGGGCCGGCCGGTGCAAGCGGTGCTGCACCTGGCGGGCTGCAAAGCGGTAGGCGAATCGGTGGCGGACCCGCTCAAGTATTACGACAACAACGTGAACGGGTCGCTGGTCCTGCTGCGCGCGATGCGGCTGGCGGGCGTGCGCAGGCTGGTGTTCAGTTCGTCCGCCACCGTCTACGGCGAACCGCGCTATCTGCCGTTCACCGAAACGCATCCGCTCGCGCCCACCAATCCCTACGGCCGCACCAAGCTCATGGTTGAGGAAATGCTGCGCGACGTCTGCGCCGCCGATCCCGCCTTCAGCGCCGTCACGCTGCGTTATTTCAACCCGATCGGGGCGCATCCCAGCGGGCAGATCGGCGAGAGCCCGCGAGACCTGCCCAACAATCTCTTTCCCTTCATCACCCAGGTGGCGGTGGGGCGGCAACCCTTTCTGCGGGTGTTCGGCAACGACTACGACACCGCCGATGGCACCGGTGTGCGCGACTACCTGCATGTCATGGACCTGGCGCGGGGCCATGTGCAGGCGCTGTCGTATTCGGACGGCCATCCGGGATTCGTGGCGGTCAACCTGGGAACGGGGCAGGGCACCAGCGTGCTGGAACTGGTGCATGCGTTCGAACGGGTCAACGGCTGCGAGATCCCGTTGCGCACGCTGCCCCGGCGGGCGGGCGATGTCGAACGCATGTGGGCCGACCCGGGGCTGGCGGCGTCGCTGCTGGGCTGGCGCAGCACGCACGACGTCGAGTCCATGTGCGCCGATGGCTGGCGCTGGCAGCGGGGCAACCCGCAAGGGTACGAGGCGGATCCGGCCGCGGCATAACCCCTGCGCCATGTCGGGCGGATTCCGGGAAATGCGCGCAAGCGGTTACAGTTGACGGGATTATTGCGAAGCAGCATCGTCCCCGCGGTCCGGCCGTCCGGACGATGCACCGTCAGCGAGGCACGCCCATGTTTGAATTCCTTTCCTACGCCGAATCCGCCGGCGCCCCGTCGGGGGCGCGGCAATGAACGGCCCCACCCATATTCCGCCCGCCCACTGGAACCTGGACAGCATCGTGTCCGGCCTGCGCGACGCGCGCGTCGCCTGGCGCGGTCCCCGAGGCCGGCTGCGCGACGACGCCGGCCTGCGCGAGTTCCCCTCGCAGGAAAGCCTGCGCCAGATCGTCAAGGATCTCTGTGGGGCCTTGTTCCCGATGCGCCTGGGTCCCATCGACCTGCGCGAAGAGGTCGAGGACTTCTATGTCGGGCACACCATCGGCGCGGCCCTGGATGCGCTGTTGCACCAGGTGCGCCTGGAACTGCATTACGTCGGCCGCCACGATCCTGCCCTGCATGCGGAAACGCAGCAGCGCGCCACGGAGATCGTGCGCCGCTTCGGCGCCGAACTGCCCGCCGTGCGCGCCGCGCTCGACCTGGACGTGATGGCGGCCTATCAGGGCGATCCGGCCGCGCACAACGTGGACGAAGTCCTGCTGTGCTATCCCGGCGTGGCGGCGATGATCCACCACCGCCTGGCCAACGTCCTGTACCGCCTGGGCGTGCCGATGCTGGCGCGCATCGTGGCCGAGATCGCGCATGCCGATACCGGCATCGACATCCATCCCGGCGCCACCATCGGCCGCAGCTTCTTCATCGACCACGGCACCGGTGTCGTGATCGGCGAAACCGCCATCATCGGCGACCGCGTGCGCCTGTACCAGATGGTCACGCTGGGCGCGAAGCGCTTCCCGCCCGGCGAAAACGGCGAACTCAAGAAGGGCCTGGCGCGCCACCCCTTGATCGAGGACGATGTGGTGATCTACGCTGGCGCCACGATTCTTGGCCGGGTCACGATCGGCAAGGGATCGACCATCGGCGGCAACGTCTGGCTGACGCGCAACGTGCCTCCGGGCAGCAACGTGACGCAGGCCAGCCTGGTCAGCGACATGCCCGACTGCGGGCTGGGCGGCTGAACGCCGTCTTCCCGCGCGCGGCATCCGCCGCGGCGCGGGGCCGCGAAAAAGGAATCAGGATGGACACAGGAGTCTCGGAGCTGGCCGCGCTGCGGGGGTTCATCGACCGCCACCCGCGGCTGTTCGTACTGACGGGAGCGGGCGTCAGCACTGACTCCGGCATCCCCGACTATCGCGACACCGACGGCGAATGGAAGCGCCAGCCGCCCATGACGCTGCAAACCTTCATGGGCACGGACCTGGCCCGGGCGCGCTACTGGGCACGCAGCATGGTGGGCTGGCGCCGCTTCGGACAGGTGCAGCCGAATGCCTCTCACCGCGCGCTGGCCGGCCTGGAATCGCGCGGACACGTGGCCATTCTGGTCACGCAGAACGTGGACGGCCTGCACTCGGCCGCCGGCAGCCAGGACGTCGTCGATCTGCACGGGCGCCTGGACGAAGTCCGCTGCATGAACTGCGACTGGCGCGGCGGCCGGCACGGCTGGCAGGACGCGCTGCATGCCCGCAACCCCGATTGGGCGCTGCTGGACGCATCGGATGCGCCGGATGGCGATGCGGACCTGGATGGCGAGGATTTCTCCCGTTTCTCCGTGCCGCCCTGTCCGAACTGCGGCGGAATCGTCAAGCCGGATGTGGTGTTCTTCGGTGAAACCGTGCCGCGGGACCGCGTGGACCGCGCCAACGCCGGTCTGGCGAGCGCCGACGCGGTGCTGGTCGTGGGCTCGTCGCTGATGGTGTATTCGGGCTATCGCTTCGTGACCGCCGCGTCGCGCGGCGGCCTGCCTATCGCCGCCATCAATCTGGGGCGGACCCGCGCCGACAGCCTGCTGACCCTGAAGGTGGAACAGCCTTGCGCGGTGGCGCTGGACGCGCTATAGCGCGCGCCGGAGCGGCCGGTTTTTGACCGGTTTAAGCAAGTGCTTGCCCAGCAACGGTTTTTTCGCGCGGTTACAGACCTGTCCAAAGGGTTGTCCACAGGAACTGTGGATAACCCCTAGGGATTACCCCATATTTCGGCCCTGCACCGGACGTTTCTGTCAAGTGTCGGGGGTTTCCAACGCGTCCCCGAGCAGCGCCTTGCGGGCGGCATGCCAGCTTCCCGCGTCGGGGGCGTACAGCAGGCCGCCCGTGCGGTGCGTGGGCTTGTAGGGCGAGCCATCGAAACGTGCCGCGTAACCGCCGGCCTCACGGTGCAGCAGCCAGCCGGCGGCGTGGTCCCAGGCGGTGAGCTGGTTGTACAGGGCCACGTGGCAGTGCCCCGCCGCCAGCATGCGGTATTCGTGCGCGGCGCAGCGCAGCGACGCGGTGCTGCCCAGGCGCGACAGATTGCCGTTGACAGCGGTGCGCAGGGGCTCGGGCAGGGCGCCGGTGGCGATCAGCCCGTCCATGTCTTCCGGGGGCGCGGGGCTGGCGACGGCCAGCGGCGCCCGTCTGCCGTTCTCGTATTCCATCCAGGCGCCTTCGCCCCGCACCGCCAGCGCGCTGTCGCGGCTGACGGGGTCGTAGATGACGCCCGCGATCACGTCGCCGCGGTGGCAGGCCGCGATCATCATGCCGAACAAGGGCAGACCGGCGACGTAATTGCGGGTGCCGTCGATGGGATCGATCAGGAAGGCCAGATCGGCATCGACCAGCATGTTCAGCAGGGCGGGATTGCGCGCCGAGGCTTCTTCGCCGATCAGCACGGCGCCCGGGTGCAGCTTGGCCAGGCGCGCGGCGATCAGGCGTTCGGCGGCTTCGTCGGCGTCGGTGACGAGGTCGCGCGGGGAGCTCTTGCCGCGCACCGAGCCTTCCGGCAGGTTGCGAAAGCGTGGCATGACCTCCGCCAGCGCGGTTTCTGCCAGGATAGCCGCCAGCTTGCGGGTGTCCTCAAGGGTGAAAGTTCTGCTCATACCGATTCGTCCACGGAACGCGCGAATCTATCATGCCTGCGTGACGTCTGTGGCATCCCGGGTGCGCGGCGGCGCGCCGCGCACCCAGGGCATCAGGCGCCCAGGTCGACGCAGAGGTACTTGATCTCCAGGTACTCTTCGATGCCGTACTTGGAGCCCTCGCGGCCCAGGCCCGACTGCTTGACGCCGCCGAACGGACCGACTTCGTTGGAGATCAGGCCGGTGTTGATGCCGACGATGCCGTACTCCAGCGATTCGGACACGCGCCAGATGCGGGCGTAGTCGCGGGTGAAGAAGTAGGCGGCCAGGCCGAAGATGGTGTC
>RCUH01000237.1_pt1 | contig 69391 bp, 54 predicted proteins | sample 2166191 | NCBI WGS metagenome assembly RCUH01 (sample SAMN09932848, study PRJNA488358) | compost metagenome | feature: garden; material: soil; isolation source: compost soil in an enriched community after 214 h of incubation | place: Germany: Experimental Botanical Garden Goettingen | collected... | reverse complement strand
CCAGCAGCGCCAGCCAGCGCGCCATCGCCTCCTTCGCCCGCGCCGCCGCCACGCGCAGCGCCATGAGCGCGGCTCAGAACGCTGCTCGCGCCGCCGCCCAGGCGGCCCAGAGCCATATCCCCAACGGCCTGGGGCAGGGCGGGCTTCAGGTCGCCGACGGCGTGACCCTGGACCCCAATCTGTGGATCGGCGCCAATGGTCCGACCCAGACGACGGGCGCGGACGGCCGCACCACCGTCACTGTCGGCCAGACCGAGCAGAAGGCCATCCTGACCTGGGACAGCTTCAACGTCGGTCGCGAGACCGATCTGGTCTTCAACCAGCAAGGCCGTTCCGACTGGGTCGCCCTGAACCGCGTCACCGACGCCAGCGCTGATCCGACCAAGATCCTGGGCAGCATCAAGGCCGACGGCTCGGTCTACATCATCAACCGCAACGGCATCATTTTCGGCGGCGCCTCGCAGGTCAACGTCCGCAACCTGATCGCCTCCACGGCCAATATCTCGGACATCCAGTTCCGTGAGCGCGGCATCTACGCGACCGAGACGCCCAGCCCCAACTGGTGGGAGCCGCCGATCCTGACGCCGGCCTTCACCAACGCCGGCGGCGCGGTGAAGGTCGAGGCGGGCGCGCGGATCACCACGACCAAACCGGCCACCGTCGTCGAGGGCGGCGGCTTCGTCGCTCTGATGGGGTCCGAGGTCGAGAACGCCGGCTCCATCGTCACGGCTCGGGGCCAGACCCTTCTGGCGGCGGGCGACAACTTCATCCTGCGTCCGGGTTACGGTACGGCGGGCAATCCGGGCTCGACCACGCGCGGTCAGGAAGTCGCCATCACCCTGAACGCCGGCAGCGACGCCGGCCGGGTGGTCAACAGCGGCGTGGTCGAAGCGACCGAGGGCGATATCACTCTGGCCGGACGTCACGTGGTTCAGGACGGCGTGGCCATCGCCACCACCTCGGTCAATACGCGCGGCACCGTTCACCTGCTGACGGACCTGAGCGACGCCGAGTCCAGCGTCACCCTGACCGACGACAGCCTGACCCTGATCCTGCCGGAACTCGACAGCGACGCCACGGCGACCAACGCCCAGCGCGACGCCCTGCTGGCGGAATCGGCCCTCGGCGTCGGCAGCACCATCCTGTTGAACAACCAGGGCATCAACCGGCTCAGCTACATGCTGCCCGACCGCAAGGACATGTCGCGGGTCGAGATATCCACCGGCGGCTCGGTCGAGTTCCAGGGGGCGTCCCAGACCATCGCCCAGGGCGGCCAGATCGCCGTTGTGGCGATGAAGCGCACCACGGTCCACGACGGCGCCGAACTGAACGTCTCGGGCGTGCGCGACGTGGCCATGGACATGGCTTCCAACAATCTGAAGGTGAACATCCAGCCGTTCGAGCTGCGCGACTCGCCGCTGAACCGCGAGGGTGAAGGCCTCAAGAACAACGACGTCTGGATCGACATCCGCGACCTGATCCTGCTGCCCAGCGGCACGGGCGGTCATGAGGGGGATCGCTACTATACGCCGGGCGGCCTGATCGAGGTCGGCGGCCATCTGGGCAACACCGCTCACGGCATAGGCGAGTGGGCGGCCCAGGGCGGGACCATTGCCATCTCCAGCAAGGAGATCGTGGCCCACAAGGGCGCGGTGTTCGACATCTCCGGCGGGTCGCTGGACTACGCCGCCGGCTATATCCAGTCGACGCGGATGCTGGGCTCGGACGGCAAGCTGTACGACCTCGGCCAGGCGCCGGCGGGCGTGAAGATGCTGGCCGTCGGCAACGCCTTTGTCGTCAATCATGACCGCTGGGGCGCAGCCTTCCAGGAGGTCTATGCCCAGCCGCTGTTCAACTCGGCGCGCAGCGTGCGTTGGGAGGCGGGCTATACCGTCGGGCGCGACGCAGGCGTCCTGTCGTTGTCGGCGCCGACCGTCCTGTTCGACGGCCAGATCGTCGCTGATGTTGTGGTCGGCGACCGCCAGACGGGCGTGCGCCCGACGACCCCGCCGGTCATCAAGGACGGCGTTATCTCGGGCGACTTCCCGCAACGTCTGGACGGCTATGACCTGCCTCAGAACGTCACCCCGCTGGCGGGCGGCCTCTATGTCGGCAACAAGCTGCACCAGACCTATGCGCCCGTCCTGACGCAGGAAGTTCCGTTCGCCAACACCGTGATCGTGGGCGAAGGCGGCGGCGCGGTCGGGGTCGAGGCGGGCGCGGCGCTGACGCCGGATCTGCTGGACACCGTGCTCCTGTCGGCCGAGGCCCTGAGCGAGGCCGGACTGGGTTCGCTTCGCGTCAACGGCGGCGCCATCAAGATCGAGGGCGACCTGACCCTGAGCCCCGGCGGCGACGTGGCCATGCGGGCTCAGACCATCGACGTCGAGGCCGACATCACGGCCCGCAGCGGCTCGATCTCCCTGGCCGCGGTTCCGCCTTGCAGCGCGGGCTGCACCGCCGTGACGGATCTGACGGTCGGCGAGGGCGTAACGCTGGACGCCAGCGGGCTGTGGGTTAATGTGAAGGCCGGCGGCGACGTCCGCGACCTGGCGCACCTCGAAGGCGGCTCGGTCATGCTGGAAAGCCGCCAGGGGAACCTGACCCTGTCGAAGGACAGCCTGATCGACGTCTCGGCGGGCGGGGCTGTCCTGCTGGACGGCAAGACGGTCGGCGCCAAGGGCGGCTCGGTCGGCCTGGCCGTCGGCGCCGAACCGCGCGCCGTCATGGGCCAACTGACGCTGGACGGCGCCATTCACGCCTATGGCTCAGGCGAGAAGGCAGGCGGCACGCTGACGGTCTCGGCTGCTGGTCGCCCGATCACCATCGGCGAGGCCGTGCTGGGCGGTGGCGAGGAACTGGCTGCGGGCGAGCCCGCGCCCATGGACCTGCAGCTTCTGGAAGAACTGGTGCTGAAGGCCGGCGAGGCCCTGCCGTTCGACTACAGCTATACGGTGGATCGGATCGCCGCCGGGCAGCCCCTGCCGGGCACGACCAATGTCGAGTTCTCCGGCATCACCCTGACCGGCGAATGGACGATCCCGGATGGGGTGGAGGTTTATGACGTCGACTACAATATGTATTTCGGCGGGACGGTGTTGCCGGCCGGCTTCTATATCGAGCTGGGCTATGGGCAACTGCCAGGGGGCACGATCGTTCCGGCCGAAATCTGGCCGGACGGCATCAGCATTCCGCCGGTCGCCTACACCTACGCCAAGGGCGAGATTCTACAGGCCGATCTGATCCTGCCGGCGGGGCGGACCGTCACCGCCGGGACCGTGTTCCAGACCGCGATCAAGGTCGCCAAGCCTCTGCACCTTGAGGCCGACCTCTTCCAGACCGGCTTCTCTCGCTACGACATCCGCGCAGGCGGCGACCTGCATGTCGGCGGACAACTGGACGTCAGCGCGCCGGTGCGTCGCTTTACGGCCGACAGCGCCAACATCGCCAGCGGCGCCGCGCCGCAGGACGCCATGGAGCTGTGGACGCCGGACATGCTGCGCGAGGACGCGGCCAACGGCCGGTTCGTCCAGCGTCAGGGGGCCAGCCTCAGCCTGACGGCCCACGGCCTCAGCGAGCGCAACTGGATGACCGGCTATGGCAACCCCATAACCGACCCCCGCCCGATCGGCGAACTGGTCCTGGCCGAGGGCTCGAGCATCCGCGTCGACGACGGTCAGTCGGTCAGCCTGACCGCGATGGAGGGCATGAGGATCGACGGCCGTATCGAGGCGCGCGGCGGCAAGGTGACGCTGCTCGCGGGTCGCGAAGAGAACGAACGGCGCGACTATCAGCCCTCGGAAATCGTCTACAACCCGACCACCGCCCTGTGGCTGGGCGAGAACAGCGTCATCGACGTTTCGGGTCGAGGCGTGAGCGCCCTCGGCGCCGACGGCGCGCGCTACGGCCACGTCTCCAAGGGCGGCGAGATCACGGTCGGCGGCAAGCGCGCGGCCTATGTGGTGGTGCGTCCCGGCGCCGTTCTGGACGCCTCGGGCGCCTCGACCGAGATCGACTATCTGACCTCGGCGCTGACGGGCGACAAGGGGACCCTGACGGTCGCCAGCGACGGCGGCGCGATCCGCTTCCAGTCGCAATACGGGATCTTCCTCGACGGCGACATGCGGGCCCATGCGGGCGGCACCGGCGCCTCGGGCGGGCTGCTGTCGGTTACTTTGAACACGCCCTATGTGGCGCAGCTGGGCCTCGGCTCGCGCGACATGCCCGACTACATGCGCCGTCTGCGCAGCATCATCCTGGGACAGGAACAGGACAGCGGTCTGACGGCGGACCTGCAATACGGCGACTGCGTCACCGGCTGCTGGACGCCGGGCCAACTGGCCGACGACGCCATGGCCGCCAACGACGGCATGGCCGATGTGGTCGGTCAGGCGCGGATCGGGGTGGACCAGATCACGGCGGGGGGCTTCGGCAGCCTGACCCTGGACTCGTCGGACGTCGTCCTGCTGGACGGGGCGGTGAACCTGAAGCTGGCGCGCAACCTGACCCTGTCGGGGACCATCGGCGCGATGGGCGACAGCGCGGACCTCGATTCCAGCCTGAGCGCCGCCTACGTCCGGTTCGTCGCCGCCGGCTCGATGAACGGCAACAACCTGGTCCGCTCGGAAGACGGCCGTCCGGCCCTGTTCAAGATGCCGGAGATCGGCGCGGGCCGGCTGACGATCACGGGCGGTCTGGTCGACATGGGCGGGGCCCGTTTCGGCGTCAACGGCTCGATCGGCCTGTTGGGCGGTCGCCAGCTTGACTACGAATACGCCGCGCACGGCCAGATCGACGTGGTCAGCCGCAGCGACATCCGCATGACCGGCGGCGAGGTCAATGCGATCAGCAACATCTCGCTGACCGCCGCCCAGATCTATCCGACGACCGGCGCGACCGCGGCCATCTATGCGGGCAAGTACGTCTACACCATTCCCGGCACGACCAACTCCTACAACTCCCTGGTGCCCGGAGGCGTCGTCAGCTTCCACAAGCTGGAGGGCGCGGCGCCCGCCGCGCCGTTGTCGCTCTATGGTTCGCTGACCGTGGGCGCCGACATCATCAATCAGGGCGGGGTTCTGCGTGCGCCGCTCGGCTCGATCGTTCTGGGCGTCGGCGGCGACAAGTTCGTTCCCGGCCTCGACCAGCTGGAGCCCGGCCAAAACTACTGGAGCGGGGTGTCGGTCACGACTTCGGAAGTGAACCTGCTGTCCGGCAGCCTGACCTCGGCCAGCGCCAAGGATCTGGTCATTCCCTACGGCGGGACCATCGACGGCCTGATCTGGCGTCTGAACGGCGCCGACCTCAAGTCCACCCTGAACAGCCAGGGCGTCACCGTCGTGGGTTCGCTGCGAGCCGATGAAGGTTCGGTGCTGGACCTGTCGGGCGGCGGCACGCCGGCGGGCGCGGGCTTCGTTCCCGGTCGCGGCGGTTCGGTCGACGTGCTGAAGACGGCGCTGGCCAATCTGAGCCCGGCCTTCGAGGGTCTGAGCCACGCCGACAACAAGGTCTACGCCATCGTGCCGTCCTATGGCGGTTCGGTCGCGCCGACGACGAGTGACGGTCACGCCCAGCCGGGCGTCGGTCAGCAGATCGTCATTCCGGCCGGAATCGAGGGTCTGGCGGCGGGCGTCTATACCCTGCTGCCGGCCGAGTATGCGCTGATGAACGGCGGCTTCCGGGTGGAGCTGGGCTCCAATATGCCGGCGGGCAGCGGAAACCTGACGCATCTGGCGGATGGGTCGACCCACCTGGGCGTGACCACCTCGATCGCCAACACCGACATCCACAGCGCGCTGAAGGTCGAGGCCATCCTGACCCCGGCCAAGGTGGTCCGCACCTATTCCCAGTACAATGAGACCAGCTTCGGCGAATTCCTGCTCAAGGCGCCGGCGTCGGCTCAGTTCAACAATCCGCTGCCGATCCTGCCCGAGGACGGCAAGACCTTCCTTCTGGCCCTGACCCCGCCCAAGGCCGACAGTGATCGTCCGGCCTTCTCCTTCAAGGGCAAGGGTCTGTTCGATGCAGCCGAGGGCGGCCTGGGCGGCGCGCTCGCCGTCGTCGCCGGCTCCTACTACAGCAGCGGCGACTACACCCTGGAGATCCTGGCCGACGGCGCGACGGGCTCCGAGAAGTCCCTGTCCCTCTATGCGTCCGACCTGAATGCGGTCGGCGCGCGGATCATGACCCTGGGCGGGGTGTCGCACCGGGTCTCCACCAGCCTGTCGAACAGCATCCAGGTGCTGGTCGGCGCCGGCATGCCCAACCAGCCCAACTTCAGCTACAGCGGCTTCGCCGGCGTCGTCGTGCGCGAAGGCGCAGTTCTGGAGGGGCCGCAGGTCCTGCTGGTCGCCGACCGCAACGCCGACATTCTGGTCGAATCCGGCGCACGGATCACGACCCTGGGCAAGGGCGACCCGGCCTTTGACTCGACCATGGGCTACACGCTGATGGCCAACAATGTGAACCTGCTGGCCGTATCGAACGGCCTGCTGGAGTTCACCAGCAATACGGCCGCCGCCGGCAGCACCGGCGTCATCACCGTTCAGGACGGCGCGTCCCTCTATTCCGACGGCACGCTCAGCTTCGTCACCCCCGGCGCGGTCAGCCTGGGTGAGAACGTCAACTATGGCGCCCGCTACCTGGCCTTCGCCTCGGGTGCGGTGAACATCGGGACCAGCGCGGCTCTGGCCCAGGCGGCGACGAACGGCGTCCTGCCCTCGGGCATCGCCCTGAACCAGTCCGTGCTGGACCGTCTGATGGCGGGCGACCAGAGCGCGGGCGCGCCCAAGCTGGAGCGGCTGATCCTGTCGGCCAGCCAGTCGGTCAACTTCTATGGCTCGGTCAGCCTGGACACCCGCGACGCGACCACCGGCGTTTCGAAGCTGCAACTGGTGCTGAACACTCCGGCCCTCTACGGCGCAGGCGACGCGGGCGACGTGGCCCAGATCACGACCGGAACCCTGGTGTGGAATGGCGTTCTGGGCGTCCAGGGCGACCAGTGGAACTCGACCGTCATCACCGGTCTGCCGGGCGCGCCGATCCACGGCGGGCCGGGCGAGGGGCTGGGGACCCTGAACCTGATCGCCGACCGCATCGTCCTGGGCTACCAGGACGGGCTGGCGATCAGCGCCAACCTGCCGCTGAACCGCCTGGCCCTGGGTTTCAGCACCGTCAACCTGACGGCGACGCAGCGCATCGAGGCCAACCACAAGGGCGATCTGGCCGTCTATCAGTCGCAGGCCGTCTATGGTCAGGCGGGGCAGGGCGGCACGCTGAACCTGACCACGCCGCTGCTGACCGGACAGGCCGGGTCCAGCCTGCACTACAAGGCGGGCGGTGCGATCAACCTGAGCGCGCCTGCGGGCGCCACGGCGGCCGAGGCCGCCAAGCCGCAGCTGGGCGCCGAGATCAGGATGACCGCCGCCAGCATCACGGCGGACACCACCATCGCCCTGCCCAGCGGCCGACTGGTCCTGACGGCGACCGAGGGCGATGTCGTCCTCGGTCAGAATGCGCGCCTCGACATGGCGGGCAAGGCGACCGACTTCTTCGATGAGACCCGCTACAGCTGGGGCGGCGACATCGAGCTGGAAAGCGCCAAGGGCGACGTCGTCCTATCCTCGGGGTCCAGGATCGACCTGAGCGCCGACTACAACCATGCGGGCACGTTGAAGGTCACGGCGCTGAACGGCGCGGCGACCCTGGACGGGGTCATCGAGGCCCACGCCCGCAACGGCGACAAGGCGCCTGACGCCTCGCTGCGCAACGGCTCCATCGACATCCGCGCCAACGTGGTCAGCGACTTCAAGGACCTGAACGAGCGCCTGACCGAAAGCGGCGTCACCGAGAGCCGCAGCTTCGTCATCAAGACCGGCGATCTGGTCATCGGCGACGAGGTCAAGGCGCGTCAGGTGACGATCGCGGCGGACGGCGGCGATCTGATCGTCAACGGCCGCATCGACGCCAGCGGCGCACGCCCCGGCGCGATCCGCCTGTCGGCGCGCGACGATCTTACCCTGGCCGCGACGGCGGTGCTGGACGCCAGCGCCGACACTGTGGTGGTCGACGGCTATGGCGCGCCGATCGAGGCGTCCAACCGCGCCAACATAGAATTGGCCAGCGGAGCTGGAACCCTGACCCTGGCGTCGGGGGCGACGCTGGATCTGTCGTCGCCGGACGGCGTGAACCGGGGCCGGGTCGAGCTGAACGCCCCGCGTCTGGGCGGCAACGACATCGCCATTCAGGCGGGCGGGGCGCTGACGATCAAGGGCGCCGACAGCCTGTCGGTCAACGGCTTCCGCACCTATCAACCGGCGGGCGGCGTCATCAGTCAGGCCGTGATGGACGACATCCATCTGGACAGCACGGCCTTCATCAACGCCGCCATCGCCAACCAGGCCCTGTCGGATCGTCTGGCCGGACTGCGCGCCTATCAGGACGCCTTCCATCTGCGTCCGGGCGTGGAGCTGGCCAGCGCGCCGGGTCAGAGCCTGAGCGTATCGGGCGACCTGAACCTGGCCGGCTACCGCTACGCCAGCCTGAACGCCGACACGCAGATGACCGGCGTCTATGGTTCGGGCGAGGCCGGCGTCCTGCTGGTTCGCGCCGCCGACGACCTGAACATCTACGGCAGCATCACCGACGGCTTCGGCGAGCCCGCGCGCACGCCGGACGACAACGGCTGGGTGCTGTATGGTACCAGCGAAGCGGGCGGCGTCGGCGTCTGGCCGGCGGACCATCAGCTGTCGGCTCCGGTGAACCTGGCCGCTGGCGCCAGTTTCCCGAGGGGCGTCAAGCTGACCTTCGACGCGCCGGTCGACGGCTTCAGCGTCCTGGGCAATACGGTGATCGGCGCGGAGACGCGTCTGGCCCAGGCCGTGACCCTGCCGCAGGACTGGGTGGCGACCTCGGCCATCCATCTGCCGGACGGCAGCGTCATTGCACGCGGGTCGATCCTCGAAGCCGGCACGATCCTGCCCGCCGATGCGCGGCTGGAGCAGGGCGCCATGTTCCCGATGACGGTGGCTCTGCAGGCGACGACCTGGCCCAAGGACACGCCCTTGCCGGCGCAGTTGAAGCTGTCCGAGGCGACGCAGCTTCAGGCCGGCGACATCCTGCCGCGCAACACCAATATCGCCATCGCGGGTCTGTTCGGCCTGATGCGCGATCCGGTGGTGCTGGACGCGGCCTATGTCATGCGCGGCGATCCGATCGCGCCGGGCGTCACCACCTTCCTCGGCGGGCGGGATTCCGACCTGGTGCTGGGTTTCGAGATCGAGGTGCGCGACAACAGCCGCATTTTCTCGGGGACGACCATTCCCTTCGACTTCGTCAGCAGCGAGTACGACTACATTTTCGCCACGGGGTGGACGGCGACGGCGCCCATCTGGGCCAGCCGCGCAGCCTTCGAGGCGGGGTCGGCGCCCCTCTATGCGGCAGGCGCGACCGTCACCAGCTATATCGAGCCGGGGGCCTATTACGGCTCGGGAACCGTCATTCCGACCGACGTGGGCGACAGCTTCGGCATCCTCGCTTCGCGTGTGCCTGCCGGGACCCCGATCAATGTGTTCGAGGGCGAGGTCGCGCTGAACCGCAACATCACCCTGGCGGCAGGCGTGACCGTGCCGGCGGGCGTCAACCTGCAGCCGCTTGGTCAGACCCTGCACAACACCCGTCCGGTTCAGGCTGACGGGACGCAGGGCCGAATCTGGGCCGTGGCGCCCATGCTGGCGGCGGGATCGCAGTCCTGGTCGATGCGCTTCGTCGCGGGCGCCGACATCGGTTCGTCGGACGGGCGCACCCTGCGTGCGGCGACCGACCTGGCCAATGCAGGCCATTCCGGCGACCTGACCCTGTCGGACCGTCACTACGTCAATCCGCAGGCCTCGGCGGCGGACGGGTTCTCGCCCAACTGGCTGACCGGCTTGAAGCTGATGCAGAACTTCAGCGTCATCCGCACCGGGGTCGGCTCGCTGGACCTGCTGGCGGGCGGCGACTACGAGCAGATGTCGCTGTTCGGCGTCTATACAGCGGGCACGCCCTCGGCGGAGATCGGCGGGCTGACGCTGGACGGTCATAACGTCTACAACCAGCCGCGCGCGACGCTGGCGGGGTCCAGCGGTATGGCCAATCCGTGGATCGGTCAGAACTTCGACGGCTACGCCGCCTCGATCCAGGACTATCAGGCCTGGTATCCCGAGCACGGCGGCGACCTGACCCTGGTGGTTCAGGGGCGACTGACCGGCTACGCTACGGATCGCGACTCTGGCTACCAGCGGGTCGGCAGCGGAAGCGTCGGCAACTGGCTGTGGCGTCAGGGCGGCTATGGCGTCACCGACGGTCAGTCGGCGCAACTGGGGCAGGACGTGCCCACCGCCTGGTGGATCAACTTCGGCGGCTATGTTCCGAACAACGCCGGCAGCTTCAACGACTACGTCAACTTCAACGCCCCCCTGCTGGAAGGCTTCATGGGCATCGGGGCCCTGGGCGGCGGCAATCTGATCGTGCGCGCAGGCGGCGACGCCGGGGTGCATGAAAGCTGGGCCCTGAACTCGGCCGGCTATCCCGACAGCAATCTGGGCCGGATCGCCAGCACGGCGCTGAACTTCGCCGTCGGCGGCACGGGGCGTGTGACTTCGGTCATCCGCAACGCCGGCGTCGTCGTGGACGGTACGGTGGTTCAGACCGGCGGCGGCGACATCGACATTCGCCTGGGCGGCACGCTGAACGCTGGAGCGGGCGCGGCCACGCCTTCACCCCTGGCGGGCGGCGTCGTCAACCTGCGCGGCGATACGGCCGTCATGGCGGGGGGCGTAGGCGCCACGGCCTACGTCGGCGGGCGGGATGAACTGGACCCGCGTCGCTTTGATCCGCTGCGGACGCCGTTCCAGGACGCCTATGGCGGCATCACCCTGGTTCTGGGAGACGGGAACGCCAGCCTCAATACGCGGGGCGATCTGGTCCTGACCGGCGTCGGCGATCCCGGCTCGACCGTCACCTCTATCGCGGGCGTCTCGGTCGGCTATGTGGATGCTTCGGGTCAGTTCATCCGCCCCGACGGCCTGATCATGCAGACCAGCTTCTCGCTGTGGCGTGACGACACCCGCATCGACCTGTTCAGCGCCGGCGGCGACGTGACCCCGATCACCGGGGGCGACGGCGATGCGGGCGGCCGTGAAGGCCGTTACTGGTATCCGCCGATCCTTCGGGTCACGGCGGCCCAGGGCAACATCTACTGGAACGCCGGTCGATGCGACGACTACAACTGCAACGCAGGCATCCTGCCGTTGGAGCTGGCGCCGTCGCCGCTGGGCCAGGTCGAGTTCCTGGCCGGGGTGTCGATCCTGGGCGGCGGTTTCCGGGTCACGGACAGCGCCGGCCCGTTCGCCGCCGGTCGACCGATCGCCCTGTCGGGGATGTCCAACGCCCTGGACCTGCTGCCCAATCCGTTCCGTCCGGTGTGGATCACGGAATGGCGCAACTTCGTGACGGCGGACCCGAACGCGGTGAAGCCTGTCCAGGGCAACGCCATGAGCATCGGCGGACTGACGGCCTTCCAGAAGGACACGGCCACGGGAACCCTGATCGCCGGCCGCAAGGCGCCTGCGCTCTTCTATGCGGCGAACGGCGACATCAGCAACGTGAGCTTCGGCTTCATGACCTATGAGGGGCAGTCGCAGCTCTATGTGAACTCGGGTCCGGTCGATCTTCGGGCCTCGCGCGACATCGTCAACCTCGGCACCGGCACGGGTCTGGGTTGCCCGCCGGGCGGTCCGGCGGAATGCCGCGCCGCCGCCTATCTGTTCGGCGTCTTCAACCAGGGCGGTCTGGTGGTGCACAACGACCCCGCCGACATCTCGCTGATCTCGGCGGGCCGGGACATCATCTACGGCAACATGACGGTGGCCGGTCCGGGCAACCTGGTCGTCGAGGCGGGGCGCAACATCTATCAGGCGGACAACGGTCGCTTCACCAGCGTCGGCCCGCTGTTCGACCTGTCGCCCTCGACCCGCAACGGCGGGGCCGGTATCTCGATCCTGACCGGGGTCGGGGCGGGCGGTCCCAACTATGACGCCTTCACCGATCTGTATCTGGACCCGGCCAATCTGGCCGAGGTCGGCCGGCCCCTGGCCGATCAGGACGGCAAGGTGGTCAAGACCTACGACGTCGAACTGGTCCAGTGGCTGAAGGATCGCTTCGGCTACGAGGCGTCCGGCTCCGAAGACGCCCTGACCTATTTCAATGGTCTGGACCGTCAGCAGCGCGGCGTCTTCGCCCGACGGGTCTATTTCGACGAGCTGAAGGCGGGCGGTCGCGAATACAACGATCCCAATGGTCCGCGTTTCAGCAGCTATCTGCGCGGCCGCAACGCCATCGCCGCCCTCTTCCCCGAGAAGGACGCGCAGGGTCAGGCCATCTCCTACGCCGGGGATCTGACCTTGTTCGGCGGCTCGGGGGTGCGCACCCTGTTCGGCGGCGACATCGAGATGCTGGTGGCCGGCGGTCAGACGGTGGTCGGCGTGGGCGGGGTGGCGCCGCCTTCGACGGCGGGCATCCTGTCCATGGGCTCGGGCGACGTCGACATCTATTCGTTGAAGTCGGTGCTGCTGGGCCAGAGCCGGGTCTTCACCACCTTCGGCGGCGACCTGCTGATGTGGTCGGCCGAGGGCGACATCAACGCCGGGCGGGGGTCCAAGTCGACCGCCGTCTATCAGCCGCCGCGCCGGGTCTATGACGGCTACGGCAATGTCACCTTGTCGCCGCCGACCCAGAACACCGGCGCCGGCATCGCCACCCTGAACCCGATCCCGGAAATCCCGGCGGGCGACGTGGACCTGATCGCGCCTCTGGGCACGATCGACGCGGGCGAGGCGGGCATCCGGGTTTCGGGCGACGTCAACCTGGCCGCGCTCCAGGTGGTCAACGCCGCCAATATCGAGGTCCAGGGCGACGCGGTAGGCATTCCGGCCGTGGCGGCGGTCAATACCGGCGCCCTGACGGCGGCCTCCTCGGCCAGCAGCTCGGTCGTGGCCGAGGCCGCCCGTCTGGCTGAACGCGCCCGTCCCAAGACCGGCGACATCCCCGCCATCATCACCAGCCGCTTCCTCGGCTTCGGCGAGTAACCGACAGCGGGAGGGAGGCCGACGCGCTTCCCTCCATGCTCACCATTCTGACTGGAGTATCCCATGTCTCAGGCCATTGCCTTGCCCCTGTTTTATCGCGACCCGCAGCCGCTCTCGGCCGCCCAGCACGCCGCCTGGCGTCTGAAGGACGGCGACGTGGCCTTCGCCGCGGAGACCTCCTTCGTGCCCGTGGTGGTCGGCGAGATCGCCGCCGCCGCCCGCAGCTATCCCGTCGTCTTTTCGGCCGGGGAGGGGGCGCAGCCCGTGGCCGTCCTGGGCCTGGAGCAGCGCAACCTGTTCGTCGCCGAGGGCCGCTGGACGGACGAGGCCTATGTGCCCGCCTATGTGCGCCGCTATCCGTTCGGCTTCATCTCGACGATCAATCCCGACGGCTTCGCCCTGGCCATCGACGCCGCGTCGGATCGCGTGATCCGGTCGGGCGAAGAGGGAACGGCCCTGTTCGACGGCGATCAGCCCAGCCAGCTGACGCAGGACGCCATGGCCTTCTGCAACACCTTCCAGGGCGAGGCCGCCGCCACCCGTGCCTTCGGCGAGGCCTTGCGCGCCCAGAACCTGCTGATCGACCGCCGCGCCGACGCCACCCTGCCGGACGGGCGCAAGCTCGGTCTCGACGGTTTCCAGGTCATCGACACGGAACGGTTCGCAAACCTTGACGAGGCTGTCGTGCTGGACTGGCACCGTAGAGGCTGGCTGGCGCTGGTTCATTTCCATCTGGCCTCGCTGGAGCGTTTCGGCGCGCTGCTGACCCTGCAAGCCCAGGCGGCGGCGACCGCCGAACCTGCGACTAAGCCGACCAAGTCAAAGAAAGCCTGATCCATGACCACCCGCTCCATTCTCGCCCCCCTGACCCTGGCCGCCGTCGCCAGCGCCGCTGTGCCAGTCGCCGCGCAACAGGCCGCCCAACCGCTCGGCGGCCCGGTCATTCCGGGCGTCTGCCTGCTGTCGCGCGAGGCGGTCTTCGCCAACGCCGCGGCGGGCAAGGCCGCCAGCGCCCGTCTTCAGGAACTGGCCGCCGCCGCCCAGACCGAGATCGAGGCCGAGCGCCAGCCGCTGGAGGCCGAACTGCGCGCCCTCGAAAGCCAGCCCGACAACGCCGCCCGCCGCCAGCGCGCCGAGGCCCTGGCCAGCCAGTGGCAGACCCTGCAACAGAAGGCCGCCCACGCCGGTCAGGAAGTCGAGGCCACCCGCGTCAAGGCCATGGAGCGCATCGCCAATGAGGCCCAGCCCGCCATCGCCCAGGTCTATGCCGCCAAGTCGTGCGGCCTGCTGCTGGACCGCAACTCGGCCCTGGGCGGCAACTTCGCCAATGACCTGACCGCCGACGTGGTGCAGGCGCTGGACAGCCGCCTGTCGACCATCACCTTCGAGCGCGAACGCCTGCCCCAGGCCGCCGCCCAGCCGGCCCGATAGAACCATGACCGGCGCTGCAACCCGTCCCAGACTGTCGTCCTGGCGCGCCCTGGCGACCGGGCTGGCCGCCGCCCTCGGGCTCGCGACGCCGGTTCAGGCTCTGCCGCAAAGCCTCACGCCGGAAGCGGCCCCGCCCGCTTGGTCCGCCTATGCGGAGACGGTGACCAGGACTGTCGCGGTATGGCTGGAGGAGGAAGGCGAACGGGCGTCCGGCCTTAGGTCCTACCTCGATCAATCCCGGCCCGGCGCCGACCAGCCGACGCCGCCCCTCGTGATCAGGCTCTGGATTGACCCACGGGGCCTTGTTTCCAGGATCGATTTCCCGCCTCTCGCCGATCCGGATGCGGACGCCCTGCTGCGAGCAGCCGTCGATGGGCGACGTCTCCCCCCGCCGCCTCCAGGAATGCTTCAGCCTCTCCGGCTGGCGGTTCAACTCGACCCGATCGCGCCGCAATAGACGCGCCGCCTTCGCTCACGTTGATGTCGGGGCCGGCTTGCGAGGATCGCGCCGTCCCCGGACGGGTCGTCGCCAAACGGCTGCATCAGCTTCACCGTGGATTTGCAGCCCCGTCGCCGGTCCGACATCGACGCCCACTACGCCTCCCTCTAACCTTCAAGGGGGATGTGAAGATGAAATCCGTGGCGAACAAGGCTGGCCTGTTGGCGGGTGCGGCGGTGCTGAGCTTGATGGCGGGCGGCGCGGCCCAGGCGCAGAGCGCGGCTCCGGATCACGTCTCGACGGTGGACGACATCATCGTCACCGCCCAACTGCGCGCGCAAGACCCCGTCGAGGTGCCCTTCGCCCTGACGGCCTACAGCGGCCAGTTCCTCGAGAACCTGGGCGTTCAGGAGTTCGAACAGCTGTCGGCCTTCGTGCCGGGCTTCCTGGTCCAGAACCAGTCGCCGAACAATCCGGGCTTCGTGATGCGCGGCATCACCTCGGACTCGGGCGCGGCTACGGCCGAGCCGCGGGTTTCCGTGTTCCAGGACGGCGTGTCGATCTCGAAGTCGCGCGGCTCCTATGTCGAGCTGTTCGACCTGGAGCGCGTCGAGATCGCCAAAGGGCCGCAGTCGACCCTCTATGGCCGCGGCGCCCTGATCGGCGCCGTCAACCTCGTGCAGAACCGCGCCCGTCCGGGTCAGTTCGATGCCGAAATGCGCGCCGAGGCCGGCGACTACGGCTATCGTTCGGTCGAGGGCTTCGTCAACGTCCCGCTCGGCGATGACGCGGCGCTGCGTCTGGCCACGCGGATGAAGACCCGCGACGGCTCGGTCGAGAACCTGCTGGGCGGGGAAGACTACAACGGCATCGAGACCAAGGCCTTCCGCCTGTCGGGCGCCTGGACGCCTGCGGATAATCTGCGCGCCGACCTGATCGCCAACTACCAGACCGACGCCGCGACCGGCACCTCGTTCAAGTCCATCGCCTATGATCCGGCCGATCCGACGACGGGCGCGGTTCTGGGCGGTCGCGCGCCATGGGAGGGTGCGGCCCTGACGCCGGGCGCGGCCTTTGACGGCGGCAAGAGCCTGGGCCTGGACCGCAAGGTCTGGGGCGTGACGGGTCTGGTGAAGTGGACGCTGACGCCGTCGCTGTCGCTGAATTCGACCACGGCCTATCGCCAGTTCGACTCCTACGAAACCTTCGACGCCGACGGTCTGTCGCTGCCGCTGCTGACGGCGGCTGAGGAGGCTTACGGCGAACAATGGAGTCAGGAGTTCCGCCTGAACTGGGACAACGGGGGGCGCCTGTCGGGCTTCGCCGGCGCAGGCTGGTTCCGCGAGGAGGGCTATCAGCGCACCCCGACCCAGTTCGACGAGCGCATCGCCCTGGCCCAACTGGCCGGACTGCTGGACGGCTCGCCCACGGCGGTCGGTCACAACACCCTGCCGATCTCGGTCTATCCGACGGTGGCGACGCAGTTCCTGCAAGCGACGTTGACGCCTATGGGGGCAGGGGGGCTGGCCGCGCCGATCGCGGCGAACCTGAAGCCGGCGCATATTGAAATCCCGATCAACAGCGCCGAGCTGACGTCCTGGGACCTGTTCGCGGACCTGACCTTCAAGGCCACGGACCGCCTCGAGTTCGCGGGCGGGGTCCGCTACACCCGCGACGACAAGACCACGGGCTACGCCAGCTCGGTCGCCAACGGCCGCTCCATCGCGGGCGGGCTTCTGGCCGTGTTGCAAGGCGCGGTCCTGGCTGGCGAGGTTCCGGCTCTGCTGGGCGGTCTGGCCAATCCGAACGCCGTCAACCTGCCGGCCTCGGTCCTGCCCCTGTTCGGCTTGACGGCGCAGCCAACCGCCAACAACGGCGACTTCGTCTATGGTGATCATGAGGACGAGGGCTTCACCTGGCGTCTGACGGCCCGTTACGCCCTGTCGGACGACGCCAGCCTTTACGCCAACTATGCGCGGGGCCGTCGCCCCGAGGTGCTGAGCGTCAGCGGCCCGTCCGCTCCGCTGGGCGCGCCGACTTTCAACGTCATCGAGGCTGAGACGGTCGACAGCTTCGAGGTCGGGGCCAAGGCGGCGCTGATGGACGGTCGTCTGCGTCTGGACGGCGCGGTCTTCCACTACGCCTACGACAACTTCCAGACTACGGTTCAGGAAGGCACCCGCTTCATCACCACCAATGCTGGCGAGGCCAGCGCCTATGGCTTCGAGGGGCAGGTCTTCTGGGCCGCCGCCGATAATTTCGACCTGTTCGGGACCTACGGCTACAACCACTCGCGCTTTGAGGCGGGCCTTTATGACGGCAACCGCTTCCGCCTGTCGCCGGACCATATGGCTTCGGTTGGCGCCGTCTGGCGGCTGCCGGTCGCGGGCGGCGCAGTCGAGGTTCAGCCGAGCTACACCTGGCAGTCCAAGGTCTTCTTCGACGACAACAACGACATCCCGGCCCTGCAGACCCAGAATTTCGTCGCCGACCTGATCCAGGACGAATACCAGGACAGCTATGGCCTGCTGAACCTGCGGGTTCGATATGCGCCGTCTTCGGGCAACTGGGGCGTCGAGGCCTTCGGCGAGAACCTGCTGGATGAGGAATATATCAAGGACGCCGGCAATACGGGCGATGCGCTCGGCCTGCCAACCTTCATCGCCGGACGCCCCGCCAGCTACGGCGTGGCCTTCACCGTTCGCTATTGAGGGCAGGCGCATGACCATGAACCGTCGCGGCCTTCTGGGCCTGTTCGGCGCCGGAGCGGCCGCCGGCGCGACCCCCGCGATGGCGGCGGCGGCCCCGGTCGCCTTCCTCCACGGCGTCGCTTCGGGCGATCCAGGGACGAACCGGGTGATCCTGTGGACGCGCGTGACGCCGGAAGGGGGCTTCAACGGTTCCGTTTCGGTGACCTGGCGCGTGCTGGAAGATGAGGCTGTTGTCGCTTCGGGTCGCGTCGAGACGGGGCCGGAACGCGACTATACGGTCAAGATCGACGCGACGGGGCTGCGTCCCGGCCGCGACTATCGCTACGACTTCGCCGTGGGCGATGTCCGCTCCCCGATGGGCCGCACCCGCACCCTGGCGGCCGAGGGCATGAGCCCGGTCAATCTGGCGGTCGTGTCGTGCCAGCTTTATCCGGGCGGCCTGTTCAACGCCTATGAGGCGGTCGCCGCCCTGCCGTCGCTGGACGCCGTGGTCCATCTGGGCGACTACATCTACGAGTACGGAGCCGAGCCGGACGCCTACGGCATGGTCACCGGCGCCGCGCTGAACCGCCTGCCCGAGCCGCGCCATGAGATCGTGACCCTGGCCGACTATCGGACCCGTCACGCCCAGTACAAGACCGATGCGGACCTGCAAGCGGCCCACGCCCGCGCCCCCTTTATCTGCGTCTGGGACGACCACGAGACGGCCAACGACGCCTGGCTGCACGGCGCCGAGAACCACCAGCCCGAGACCGAAGGCGACTTCGCCGGACGCAAGGCGGCGGCGCTGAAGGCCTATTACGAGTGGATGCCGATCCGCGAGGCCGCGCCCGGCGCGCTGAAGGAGGCCATCCACCGCAGCTTCCACTTCGGCGATCTGGCCAGCCTGATGATGGTCGAGACGCGTCTGACCGGCCGGACCGAACCGCTGGACTATGGCAAGGACCTGACCGCCAAGGACGGCCCGGACGGCGAGCCGATGCTGGACCTCGACGCCTTCCGCGCCAGGCTGAACGACCCGTCGCGTGACCTGATGGGGTCGGAGCAGCGCGACTGGCTGACCCGCGAACTGTCGGCGTCGAAGGCGGCGGGCCGTCCGTGGCAGGTGCTGGGCAATCAGGTCGTGACCGCGCGTGTGGCTGGTCCCGACGTGTCGCGCGCCATGACGCCGGAACAGATCGAGGGCCTGATGGCCCAGGTGCCCGAGGCCTTCCGCGAACAGTTCGAGCAGGCCCTGTTCCTGTTCAAGATGGGGCTGCCGTTCAACCTCGATGCCTGGGACGGCTATCCGGCCGGCCGCGAACGCCTGTACGCCGCCTTTGCCGAGGCCGAAGTCCAGCCCATCGTCCTGGCTGGCGACAGTCATGCCTTCTGGGTCAACGAACTGAAGGACGCCAGCGGCGCCCGTCGCGCGGTCGAGTTCGGAACCAGCGCCGTCTCCAGCCCTTCCATCGGCGACGCCATCGGCGGCTTTCCTCTGGGCGCTGCCCTGATGCAGGCCAATGACGAGGTCGTCTTCTGCGATCAGTCGGCCAAGGGCTTCATTCTGCTGACCCTGTCTGCCGACAAGGCCGAAGCCGCCCTGATGCAGGTCTCCACTCTCTTCGCCAAGCCTTTCGAGGTTTCGGTGCTGAAACGCTTCAGCGTGGGCCGCGATGGGGGCCTGGTCGAGCGAGCGGGCGGCTGAGCGGGCTGAGCCGACGACAAAAAGAAGGCGCCGGCGATCAGATCGCCGGCGCCGAGTGCACCGCTCAGGAGGGCGGTGGAAGCTTGATCAGAACTTGTAGCGGAAGCCTGCAAAGACCTGACGGCCGGTGTGATGGTGGACCGAGACCAGGTTGTAGTCGCCGACATACTGGGTCGGCACCTCGTCGGTCAGGTTGATGGCTTCCAGCGTCAGGGTGAAGCTGTCGCTGACCTGCCACGAGGCGGAGGCGTCGACGTTGAAGGTATCGACCACGCCCTCGATCGCATTGCCGTTGCGGCCCGGAACCTGGGTCAGGTAACCGTCGCGATAGGTGCCCGAGACGCGGGCGCTGAAGCGATCGTCCTCATAGTAGAGCGTGCCGTTGTAGGCGTTCTTGGACAGTTCGGTCAGCGTGTTGGTCGTGCCGTTCGGATACTCGATTTCCGAGTCCACGAAGGTGTAGTTGGCCATGACGCCGAAGTTGGACCACAGACCCGGCAGGAAGGTGAAGGGCTGTTGGTACGAGATCTCGAAGCCGGTCAGATCGCCGCCCTCGGTATTGACCGGCTTGTTGAACACCCAGTCCGCCGAAGCTGAACAGCCGGCGACAGAGCCACAGGCGGCGATGGCGACGCTGTCGGGGATACCCAGGGCGTTGCCGGTGAAGGGACCTGTCGTCGACTGGGTGGCGATGAAGCTGTCGATCTTCTTGTGGAAGACGCCCAGGGCCAGGATGGATTCCGGCGCGAAATACCACTCCACTCCGATGTCGTAGGTCGTGGCCTTGGTGGCTTCCAGCATCGGGTTGCCCGAGCTGACGGTGCGGTTGTTGCCGGAAACCGAGACGCTGCCGCCGGGGGTCAGGTTGCCCAGGCCCGGACGCGACATGACCTTGGCGGCGGCCAGGCGAACCAGCAGGTTTTCACGCGGCTCGATGACGATGTTGGCCGAAGGCAGCCAGTCGGAATAGGTGCGCGAGGCGCGCACCTCGATCGGGGCGCCGGCCGCGATCTGATAGCCCTTGGACGACTGGTCGGTCGTGACGTAACGGGTGCCGATGTTGCCGCGGATCGGCATGGCCGTGTCCAGATCGAAGTCGATCTGGGCATAGGCGCCGGTGGTCTTTTCCTGGACGGAGCGGTTGTTGCCGCTGGCCGGCTGCCAGCTGAGGGCGTAGCCGTCGAAGCCAAACAGATCCGACGCCTTCTGGTAGTCGGGGATCAGCCAGTTCAGCGCCGTGCCCGACGGAATGTCCCATCCGTCCGAGAAGCCGACCGTGCGGCTGTAGCTGCTGATTGCTGCGGCGGCCACGGAGGCGGGGATGCAGGCTTCGGCGTTCGCCGTCACCGCCAGCGGCGGCGAGCAGGAGGCCGGATCGCGACGCCGTTCGGTCGTGGCGAAGGTGTAGTCCTTGAAGAAATAGCCGGTCTTCAGCTGGAAGCGGTCGTTGAGGTCGAAGGTCGTGTTGACCTGGATGGTGTCATAGGTGTTGTCGGCCGTCTGCGGACGCATGCGAATCTGCGTCAGCCTCCACTGGGCCGGATCATTCACGTCGAAGCCGTAGGAGATCAGCGGCAGGTTCGAGTTCTGACGATAGTCATAGACGTAGTCCTGCGAGTCGGTCTTGTCGAACAGCAGGGTCGTCTGGATCGGGTTTTCGTGCTCGGACTTGCTGGAGCCGATCAGGGCGTCCATGCGGAAACGGTCGTTGAAGTCGTGCTTGAAGTTCAGAGTGACCTGGGTGAACTCGGTCGACAGTTCGTCGTAGCGGGACTCCGAGCGGACATCGACGTTGTCGAAGCGGCCATAGAGCATGTTGCCGTTGCCATCGACGAAGGAGTCGCGAACGATGATGCCGTTACGGCCCGCGGCGCCGCTGGCGCTGAAGTCCGGCGCTTGCAGGAAATGCTCAAAGCGGGTGGCGCTGAAGTCGGCGTAGAGGACATCCAGGCTGACTTCGGTCGCGTCGCTGGGGCGCCATTGCAGGGCGCCGGTGACGCCAAGGCGGTCCTGATCGTGCTCCAGAATGCCATAGCGCGGCAGACGCGGGGTAAAGGCGTTGATCACGCCCTGGCCCTGACCGGCGCGGCCGATGTTGCCGCCTTGCCAGCGCACGGTGCTATGACCTTCTTCCAGCGCCTCGCGCGTGGAATAGGCGACCGAGAGCAGGGCGCCGAACTTGCCGTCAGCCCAGGTGTTGGAGATCAGGAAGGCCCCGCGCGGGTCGGCGTTCTGGGCCAGATCGTTGTAGCCGACCTGACCTGACGCGGCGATCGTCAGCCCGTCCTTGTAATCGAAGGGGCGCGCGGCGCGCAAATCGACGGTGGCGCCCAGCGAACCTTCCTCGGTTTCGGCCGAGGCGGTTTTGCGCACCGTGATGCTGTTGAACAGGTCCGAGGCGAAGACGTTGAAGTCGAAGCCGCGTCCCCGGTTTGTGCCGCCCGAGCTATCCGTGCCGCCGGTGGTGCCCAGGGCCTCCATGCCGTTGATGCGGATGCGGGTGAAGTCAGGGCCGAGGCCGCGCACCGAGATGTTGCGGCCTTCGCCGGCGTCGCGCGTGATTGCGACGCCGGGGATGCGCTGGATGGCCTCAGCCAGATTCTGATCCGGGAAATCGGCGATGTCTTCGGCGACGATGACGTCGACGGCGCCGGCTTCACGGCGCTTGACGTTCAGGGCTTGCGCCAGACTGCCGCGAAAACCGGTGACCACGACTTCATCGACGGTGGTGGCCTGTTCTTCGGCCGGACCGGTTTCCTGTGCATAGGCTCCGCCGGCCATGGCGAGCGTCAGAGCGCCGAGCGAGGCGCCGAGGGTCAGCGCGTAACGCGCACGGGTAGCGTGGTGGGTCATCTATGTCCTCCTCCCAGTTGAGCTTTTCAGGGATCGTTCGTCCCTGTTCCAGCCGCCGCGATCGCGGGAACCGGTGTCATTTGGCGTTTGTCAGCCTGTGCCACCGGTGTCATATAAAGCTACGCACAGTTTCCGGCGTGTGGCAAGACGAAGGCGAACGCTGTTTCCGTCAATGTCGCAGGCCAGGTCTGCGCCAGCGAAATACAACTGATCGACCGCAGCAGATGGTCGGCGAACAGGGAGACGATCATGCCGCTTCTGACTGTCGAATCACTGTTGGCCCGATTGTCGTTTCCGACCGCCTGATTTCTTGCTTCGAGTATCTGCATGACCCAGCCGCTTCGCCTGAACTCCGACCGTCTGTTCCCGGCCGACGCCGACACCCGCAGCGTGGCGCGACGCCTCTACGCCGAAGTGAAGGGTCTGCCGATCATTAGCCCGCACGGTCACACCGACCCCAGTTGGTTCGCGGGCAATGAAAACTTCGCCAACCCGGCCGAGCTGCTGATCACGCCCGACCACTACGTCTTCCGCATGCTGCACTCGCAGGGGATGGCGATGGAGGACCTGGGGGTGCCGCGGGCCGACGGCGGCGCGGTCGAGACGGACCCACGCAAGATCTGGCGGCGCTTCGCCGAGAACTATCATCTGTTCCGGGGCACGCCGTCGCGCATGTGGCACGACTGGGTCTATGCCGAGGCCTTCGGCATAGACGTCCGCCTGTCGGCCGAGACGGCGGATCACTACTACGACGTCATCGACGCCGCGCTGAAGACCGAGGCTTTCAAGCCGCGGGCCCTGTTCGACCGCTACAACATCGAGGTCCTGACCACGACCGAGAGCCCGCTCGACACGCTGGAGCACCACAAGGTCATAAACGCCTCGGGCTGGAAGGGGCGGGTGCTGACCGCCTATCGCCCGGACCCGGTGCTGGACCCCGACTACGAGGGCTTCCGCGACAACCTCAAGGTTCTGGCGGAGCAGACGGGTCGCGATACGATGACCTGGGAGGGCTATCTGCAGGCGCTGCGTGATCGCCGGGCCTTTTTCATCGAGATGGGCGCCACCTCGACGGACCACGGCCACCCGACCGCCTTCACCGCCGATCTGTCCAAGGCGGACGCCGAAGCCCTGTTCAAGCGGGTTTCGACCGCCCCTGCGAGCGCCGCCGACGCTGAACTGTTCCGCGGCCAGATGCTGACCGAGATGGCCGCCATGTCGGTCGAGGACGGTCTGGTGATGCAGCTTCATCCCGGCAGCTTCCGCAACCACTCGGCGACGGTGTTCGACCGCTTCGGCCGCGACAAGGGCTGCGATATCCCGACCCGGACGGATTACGTCCGGGCGCTGAAGCCGCTGCTGGATAGGTTCGGTTCGGACACGCGCCTGACCCTGATCCTGTTCACGCTGGACGAGACCTCCTACAGCCGCGAACTGGCCCCGCTGGCCGGCCATTATCCGGCGCTGAAGCTGGGGCCGAGCTGGTGGTTCCACGACAGCCCCGAGGGCATGCGTCGCTTCCGCGAGCAGGTCACTGAGACGGCGGGCTTCTACAACACCGTCGGCTTCAACGACGACACGCGCGCCTTCCTGTCGATCCCGGCGCGTCACGACGTGGCGCGGCGCATGGACTGCGGCTTCCTTGCCAAGCTGGTGGTCGAGCACCGCATGGAGGAGGACGAGGCCCACGAACTGGCCCACGCCCTGACCTATGGTCTGGTCAAGGCGGCCTACAAGCTGTGACCCGCCTCGACGACGCAGCCCTCGCGGGCCTGCCCGCCGACGTCGCGCGCCCGGCCTATGACCGCGCGGCGGTGAAGACCGGCGTGGTCCATCTGGGCATCGGCGCCTTCCATCGCGCGCACCAGGCGGTGGTGTTCGACGACGCCCTGGCCAGCGGCGATCTGCGCTGGGGCGTCTTGGGCGCCTCGCTGCGCTCGCCGGGCGTGCGCGATCAGCTGAACCCGCAAGACGGTCTCTACACCCTGGTCTTGCGGGACGGGACCGAGGAGCATCTGCGGGTGATCGGCGCCGGGCGCGGGGTTCTGGTGGGACCGGAAGATCCTGCGACCCTGGTCGCAGCCATGGCCGACGTCGACGTCCACATCGTCACCCTCACGGTGACCGAGAAGGGCTATCGTCTCGATCCGGCGACCGGCGACCTGCTGCTGGACGACCCGGACGTGGCGGCCGATCTGGCCGATATTTCCGCGCCTCGCACCGCGCCCGGCTTCATCGTCGCGGCCTTGCAGGCGAGGAAGGCGGCGGGGCTGAAGCCCTTCACCGTCATCAGCTGCGACAACCTTCCGCACAACGGCAAGCGCATCCGCGCTGGAGTCGTCGCCATGGCGCGCCATGTCGATCCGGCTCTGGCCGACTGGATCGAGGCCGAGGGGGCCTTCCCCCAGACCATGATCGACCGGATCGTGCCGGCGACCACGCCGGACGACGTGGACCGCCTGACCGCCCGCCTCGGCGTCGAGGATCGGGGCATGGTCAAGGCCGAGCCCTTTACCCAGTGGGTGATCGAGGACTGGTTCGCGGGCGAGCGGCCCGATTTTGCGGCCTTTGGGGTCCAGCTGACCGATGCGGTCGAGCCTTGGGAGGACGCCAAGCTGCGCCTGTTGAACGGCTCCCATTCGGCCATCGCCTATCTGGGCGCCCTGTCGGGTCATGAGCATGTCCATGAGGCCGTGGCGGTCCCGGCCTTCCGCGCCTTCATCGAAGCCCTGTGGGATGAGGCTCAGACAACCCTGAACCCGCCGCCGGGGCTGGATGTGGCGGCCTATCGCGCCGAACTGATGGCCCGCTTCTCCAACTCGGCCCTGATGCACCGGACGCGCCAGATCGCCATGGACGGGTCGCAGAAGCTGCCCCAGCGGCTGCTGGCCGGGGCGGCCGAGCGACTGGAGGCCGGGCAGGGTATCGAGGCCATGGCGCTGGGCGTCGCGGCCTGGATGCGCTGGCAGGAAGGCGTGACCGAGAGCGGCGAGGCCGTGGTGGTCGACGACCCTCTGGCCGCGCGCACCGCCGAACTGATCGCGGCCTCCGAGAACGACGAGGCAGAGGTCCGCGCCCTGCTGAGCTTGTCGGCGGTCTTCCCGACGACGCTGGCCAATGAACGGCGCTTTGTCGATGCGGTGACGGGGGCTTTCCTGTCGTTGCGAGAGCACGGCGCGGTCGAAGCCGCTCGCCGGGTGACGGAGTAGGTCATGAGCCGCGTTCTGGTCCTGAACCCCGCCGATGATGTCGCCATCGCGCTGGAGGACATCGCCGCCGGAGATAGGCCTGAGGGGCTGGGCGTGTCCGCCCGCGCCGACATCGCTACCGGACACAAGATTGCTCGCCATGCGGTGGAGGAGGGCGGTCTTGTCCGGCGATATGGCCAGGTCATCGGTCGGGCCAGGGGGACGATCGCCGCCGGCGACCACGTCCACGTCCACAACCTGGCCATGGCCGAGGATGGGCGGGAGGCGGAGGTCGGAGCCGACGTTCATGCGCCGGCGCCACTGTCAGGTACGACCTTCAGCGGCATCGTCCGCGCGGACGGTCGGGTGGGGACGCGAAACTACATCGGCGTCCTGACCAGCGTGAACTGTTCGGCCACGGTGGCGCGGCGGATCGCCGACGCCTTCCCTGACGCCAGCCTGCCCAAGGGCGTGGACGGGGTGGTGGCCTTCACCCATCAGGGCGGTTGCGGCGGGTCGTCGCTGTCGAGCGACACAACCCTGCTGCAGCGGACGCTGGCGGGCTACGCCCGGCATCCGAACTTCCATTCCATCCTGATCGTAGGGCTGGGCTGCGAGGCCAATCAGATCCCGGCCTGGCTGGCCAATGAGGGTCTTGAGGCGGGACCGCACCTGCGCGCCCTGACCATTCAGGAGGCCGGCGGTACGGCTCGCGCCATCGAGGCGGGGATCGAGGTCGTGCGCGAACTGGTGGCTGAGGCCGCCAGGGTTGAGCGACAGCCGGTCTCGGCCGCTCACCTGACGGTGGGCTTGCAATGCGGCGGCTCGGACGGCTGGTCCGGCGTCACGGCCAATCCGGCCTTAGGGGCCGCGGTGGACCTGCTGGTCGCGCACGGCGGCTCGGCCATGCTGTCGGAGACGCCCGAGATCTGGGGCGCGGAGCATCTGCTGCTGCGGCGCGCGGCGTCGCAGGACGTGGCGGACCGGCTGAACGCGCGACTGGAGTGGTGGCGGGCCTATGCCGACAAGCACGGCATGGAGCTGAACAACAACCCGTCGCCCGGCAATCTGAAGGGCGGGCTGACCACCATTCTGGAGAAGTCTCTGGGCGCGGTGGCCAAGTCGGGTTCGACGCCGCTGAACGCCGTGATCGGCTATGCCGAGCCGCTGACGAGCAAGGGTCTCAGCTTCATGGACAGCCCCGGCTATGATCCCTGCTCGGCGACGGGCCAGATCGCCTCGGGCGCCAACCTGATCGTCTTCACCACGGGCCGGGGATCGGTCTTCGGCGCCAAGCCTTCACCGTCGATCAAGGTGGCGTCGAACGCCAGGCTGGCGAGTTGGATGGACGAGGACATGGACATCGACGCCTCGCCGGTCCTGACCGGCGTGGCGATGGAGGAGGTTGGCCGCGCCATCTTCGAGCGGATGCTGGCGGTGGCTTCGGGCGAGCCGTCCAAGTCCGAGGCTCTGGGCATCGGCGACAACGAGTTCGTGCCCTGGCAGGTCGGGGCCTATCTGTAGGGCCTGATGGCTGGGGGCGAATGGCGTGCATCTGAATCCTTCTCCCGATGGGAGAAGGTGGCCCGCAGGGCCGGATGAGGGTTCGCGCTGAAAGTCGGCGTGAGCCGTTGCGCTGCGGCTGAGGCCGATGGACGGCACAGCCCCTCACCCTTTCGCGCAGCCGCTCGCTTCGCTTGCGGGCGCTCAAGCCCTCTCCCGCCGGGAGAGGGTTGGGTGTGCCTTAGCCCTCCAGCGTCTCGATCAGCTCGCCCATGTTTCTGATGAAGACCTGGGTCGAGACGCACTCGACCGGATAGTCGGTGTTGTAGGGCGAGGTGTCCCACAGGTCGCCGACGCGGGTGGTCTGATACTCGCCGCCCGTCACCGCCTCCGGGGCCTCGCCGATATAGGGGTTGGATGTGGTGGTCAGGGGCGAAGGCCAGTAGCCGCGCGCGTTGAGGTTCGCGATCAAGTCGGCGGCGCGGCCCGGCACGGGCCTAGCCAGACGGCGGGCGTCCGACGACATGTCCCAGACGTCCACGTCCTGAAGGGTGAAATACTTCGGCAGCTTCAGCGTGCCCGCGCGGGCCTTCAGCGGCGAGTTGCGGCTGACTTCGTCCGGCGATTGTGCGGCCAACTCCTCGTACTCGCGACGCAGGGCGGCGGTGTCGACGTTGCGGAACGAACCGTAGTGGACGATCAGGTTGTTGGGGTTGGCGTCGGCGTAATACTGGCCGTTGGTGATGTTGGACCCGCGTCGGTGGATATAGACCGGGGTGTTCGCGCCCTCGAGGATGAAGGTCGGGTGGGTGCGGCCCGGCGCGATCAGATTCTGGGGCGTTTTGACCTGATCCAGCCAGTCCAGGGCCTCGGGCAGGCGGGCCAAGTATTTGCGGTCGCCGGTCAGGCGATAGAAGCCCAGCATCGACTTGATGTTGGCGCCGGTGGTGTGGGTGGCGAAGGCCTGCGGTTCGATGGTGCGGGCGCCGGCAGGTTTCAGCGTGTCGGGGAAGTGCTGCAGACCCCAGGCCGGTTGCGGCATGGGCTGCTGGGTCTTCACATAGATGTCCATGCCGCGATGGATGGCGTCCAGCAGGCGCGCATCGCCGCGACCGTTCACGGCCAGACCGTGCCAGGCGTAGAGCAGAAACTCCAGGTTCTCGCCCGCCACATCGTCATTGAAGGTGATGTAGGGGGTGTAGTCCTCGTGGCCATGCACGCCGCCGTTCTGGACGAAGGGATAGCGCTGGGGCCAGCCGCCGTTGGGATACTGGGCGTCGAGAACGAACTGGATGGCCTTGTCCAGAGGCGCGCGATACTGGCGCTCGCGCTTCTCCAGATAGACGCGCAGCAGCAGTTGCGAAGCCTCGGCCGTGCCCGCGTCGTCGAAGGTGGCGTTGCCGTAGTAGCGGTGGAATTCCTCCATCCGCCAGGCGTTCTTGCCATAGGTGGCGTACCAGCGCTTCAGCGATTCTTCGCCCGCCGTGTCGATGACGTAGTTCCAGCCGCCCGCCGGGTGCTGGCCGCGCACCAGGGCGTCGGTCGCGGACTTGGCGGCCTCGTAGAACTGCTCGTCGCCGGTGGCGTGATAGGCGTCCAGATAGAGATGGCCGACGGTGGCGGTGCCCGGCGGCTGGACCCAAATCATGGTCGGCGAGGCTTCCAGCTCGCCCCAGCGACGCGAGAAATCGGGCAGGACGTTCCAGACATAACCGCCCTCGACGGCCGCCTCGTCGGTCATGAAGCGCGTCGCACGCTTCATCGCGGCGATGACGGCGCCGCGGTCGGGCGCGGCTTGCATGATCGTGTTGGCCAGGGCAGGGGCGGATGCGGCCGTGAAGGTCGCGGCGGCGCCGGCGGCCAGCAGCGCGCGGCGGTTCATGCTTGTCATGGTGTCTTCCTCGGATGCGTCGCCTCGCAGCTCTGACGGCTGCTTGAGATCAGCGAAGCTAATCATGATTGACACCGGTTTCCTAGCGTCGGTTTGCGACGTGGAACTCGTCGGTTTTCACGAATCCGTCAGCGGCGGATGTCGAAACCGCCGTCGCCCATGGCCGCGCGCACCTCGGCGGCGGTGAACAGGTTGAAGTCGCCCGGCACCGAGTGTTTCAGACTCGCCGCCGCCAGACCGAAGTCCAGCGCGTCCTGATCCGACCAACCGCTCCACAGACCGAACAGGACGCCCGAGGCGAAGGCGTCGCCGCCGCCGACCCGGTCCACGACCCCGGTCATATGGATGGCGTCGGTCGAGGTCTCGATCACGCCGCCGTCGGCGCCCCGCGTCAGCATGACGGCCGACAGGGCCTGATCCGCCACGCTTTCCTGCACACGAAGGGTGCAGGCGATGCGTTGCAGGCGGGGGAAGGCGTCGAAGGCCGCCACGGCGGCCAGACGGCGGCGCGCATGGGGATCGGCGTCGTCGAACTTCGTCTTCAGCACGAGGGCGAAGTCGCGGTCGTCGGCGAAGGCGATCTCGGCTCCGGCCAGCATCCTGCCGAGGGTGGCGGGCGGATCGCCGGCCCATTGCTCCCACAGCTTGCCGCGGAAATTGCCGTCGTAGCTGATGCGGACGCCCTTCTTCACGGCGGCTTCGACCAGTTCGACGGCGGCGCGCGAGCCGTTGGGACCGGTGGCGGGGGTGACGCCGGAAACGTGCAGCCACTCATAGCCGTCGAGCAGGGTGTCCCAGTCGAAGGCGTCGGCGACGCGCTCGACGAACGCCGAGCCGGCGCGGTCGTAGAGGACTTCGGACGGGCGGCGCACCGCGCCCGGCGTCAGGAAGTAGAGACCCATGCGGCCCGGTGCGAAGACGATGGGCGTGGTGTCCACGCCATAGCGCCGGACCTCGTCGCGCGCCGCCCGACCCAGGGCGTTGTCGGGCAGGACGGTGGCCATCGCCGCCGGCGCGCCGAAGCGGGCCAGGGCGACGGCGACATTGGCCTCGGCCCCGCCCGGACGCGCGGTCAGGGCCGGAGATTGAAGCAGCAGCTCGTTCTGGTTCGGACTGAACCGCAGCAGCATCTCGCCGAAGCAGAGAATCTTGGAGTTCGGACGAGGGTTGCTCATGGTCGGAACGCTAGCGCGGGATCAGCGCGCCAGCCAGCCGCCGTCGACCGGCAGGGTGATGCCCTGCACATAGTCGCTGGCGCGGCTGGCCAGGAAGACGGCGGCGCCGCCGATGTCCGACGGGTCGCCCCAGCGGCCGGCGGGGATGCGGCCCAGGATCTCCTTCGAGCGCACCGGGTCCTCTTGCAGGGCCTGGGTGTTGTCCGTGGCGAAGTAACCCGGGGCGATGGCGTTGGCGTTGATGCCGTGTTTGGCCCACTCGTTGGCCATCAGCTTGGTCAGGCCCGCCACGCCGGATTTCGACGCGGTGTAGGACGGCACGCGGATGCCGCCCTGATAGGACAGCATGGAGGCGGTGTTGATGATCTTGCCGCCGCGCTGGTCGGCGATCATGCGCCTGGCGGTCGCCTGGCTGAGGAAGAAGAGGACCTTGAGGTTGACGTTCATGACGTCGTCCCAGTCCTGCTCCGAGAAGTCCACGGCGTCGGCGCGGCGGATGATGCCGGCGTTGTTCACCAGGATGTCGACGGGGCCGAGGGCGGCGGTCGCCTCGTCCAGGACGCGCTCGACCGGTTCGATGGAGGTCAGATCGGCCTGGATGGAGACGGCGTTGCGGCCCTTGGCCAGCACCTTGCCGACCGTGTCGTCCGAGGCGCGGCGGGCGACCGAGGCGATGTCGGCGCCCGCTGCGGCCAGCGCCAGGGCGATGCCCTGACCGATGCCCGTGTTGCCGCCGGTGACCAGCGCGACCTTGCCGGTCAGATCAAAAGGATTGGCCATGCCCATAGGTCCCTACTTCAGCTGACAGATGTCGAGCTTGTCCATGTCTGTGTAGTCAAGGTTCTCGCCGCCCATGCCCCAGATGAAGGTATAGTTCGACGTTCCAGCGCCCATGTGAATCGACCACGGCGGGCAGATCACGGCCTCGCCGTCGGCGACGACGATGTTGCGCGACTTGTCCGGCTCGCCCATGAAGTGGAAGACGCGGTCGTCCTCGCCCAGGCCGAAGTAGAGGTAGGCTTCCGAGCGGCGGTCGTGAATGTGGGGCGGCATGGTGTTCCACACCGAGCCCGGTTTCAGGATCGTGACGCCCAGCAGCAACTGACAGGACTTCACCTTGGCCGGGACGATGTACTGATAGATGGTCCGTTCGTTGGACGTCTCCAGCGCGCCCATTTCGAGCGGCACGGCGTCGGCGATCGAGATCCTGGTCAGTTCGTGGCGCGTATGGGCCGGGGTGGCGACCAGATAGAACTTCGCCGGTTCGGCTGCGTCCTTCGAGGTGAAGGAGACGTCGACCGAACCCATCGGCACATAGGCGCCGTCGCGGAAGTCGAGGTCCAGCACCATGCCGTCGACGGTGACCGAGCCTGCGCCGCCGATATTGACGATGCCCAGCTCGCGTCCTTGCAGGAAGGGCGCGCCGGCCAGCGACGCCGGCACGGAGTGGGTGGGCAGGCTCAGCGGGGTTTCGGTCGGGGTCGCGCCGCCCATGATCATCCGCTCGTGGTGCGAATAGTTCAGGCTGACCTTGCCCGGCACGAACAGGCCCTCGATCAGGTAGCGGTCTCGCAACTGCTGATTTGTTGCGCCGTCCATCATGTCGGGATGGGTGGCCTGATAGACCTTGTCGTACATGGGGTCGTAGTACATGCAGGGCTCCCTGAAGGACTCGCCGGGCGAGCCACAGGGACGGATCTTCCGTCCGTCCTTCGGTGGACTAGGTAACCGGTGTCATATTATGATGCAATCCATTAGACCATAATCGCCGGCATCTGCCGGGCGTCGCTCCGTCATCGCTTGAGGAATACCCATGAAGATCGCTCTCATCATCGAAAACAGCCAGGCCGCGAAGAGCGAGACGGTGCACGCCGCCCTGACCGCCGTCGCCGAACCGCTGGGCCATCAGGTCTTCCACTATGGAATGTACGCGCCCGAGGACAAGGCTTCGCTGACCTACGTCATGAACGGGCTTCTGGCGGGCATTCTGCTGAATTCCGGCGCCGCCGACTTCGTCGTCACGGGCTGTGGCACGGGCATGGGCTCCATGATGGCTTCCAACGCCATGCCGGGCGTGTTCTGCGGCCTGATCATCGATCCCACCGACGCCTTCCTGTTCGGTCAGATCAATGACGGCAACGCCATCTCCATGCCCTACGCCAAGGGCTTCGGCTGGGCGGCCGAACTGAACCTGCAGGACGTCTATCGCAAGCTGTTCGAGGGCGAGCGCGGCCTGGGCTATCCCAGGGAACGCGCCGTGTTCATGGCCAAGAACCGCAGCATCCTGAAGGACCTGAAGGCCGTCACCTGCAACGACATGCTGACCGTCCTGAAAACCATGGACCAGGACCTGCTCAAGGCGACCGTGGCCGGTGAAAAGTTCCAGGAATACTTCTTCGCCAACGCCACCGACGAGGGCATTCGCGAGTATCTGAAGGGCGTCGTCAGCGCATAATTCGCGCTCAAGCGGCTTGAGGAAAACAGGCGGTCGGCGCGCAGGCGCCGGCCGCCCTGTCGTTCCGGCGACCTGTGGCTGGACGGGCCTACCCCCAGGGCGTGGCCGATCGGCGCACCACCAGGGCGGGGCGGACCTCGGGCTGCTGCAGTCGGGCGGGATCGACGCCGCGGGTCGGCGCCAGCAGCTTTTCGGCAGCCATCCGGCCCATGTCCCGGATCGGCAGGCGAACGGAGGTGAGATTGGGCCAGACCCGCGCCGCCATCGGCAGGTCGTCGAAACCGACGACCGAAAGGTCGCGCGGCAGTTCCATGCCGCGTTCTCGCGCCGCCTGCATGACGCCGAGGGCCATGTCGTCGTTGAGCGTGAAAATGGCGGTGGGCGGCTCGGGCAGGGACAGCAGGGCATGGCCCGCTTCGACGCCGGATTCATAGGTATAGGCGCCCTGAATGTCATACGCCTCGGGGACGGTGATCCCGCATTCCGCCAGAGCGTCGATAAAACCCTGGCCCCGGACAGCGGATGACCGGAAGGACGCGAGGCCCCGCACCAGGGCGATGCGGCGGTGACCCAGGTCAGCCAGGTGGCGCGCGGCCTCGGCGGCGCCGATCCAGTCGTTGGTCACGACCATGTTCTGGGGCTCGTCCAGCGTCAGAGAGGCGATGCGGACATAGGGGCAGTCCAAATCCCTCAGCAGGTCGATCACCGAATCGTCTTCGGACACCGAGGGCGGCATGATGACGCCGAACAGACGCTGGCGTTCGATGAAGCCGCGAATGTCCTGCAGCAGGGTGGGGGAGTTGCGGCTGCAAGGGTGGACGACCAACTCGAAGCCCGATCCCTTCAACGCATCCAGAATGCCCTGCTGCATGTTGACGACGTAGGTGGGACTGGGTTGGTCGTAGATCATGCCGACGAGGAAGGATCGGCGGAAGGCCAGGCCTCGCGCCTGCGGGTCGGGTACGAAGCCCAACTCATCGATGGCCGCCTGCACCCGCTCGCGTGTGTCTTCGCGCACGAAGGGCGATTGGTTGATGACGCGGGAAACCGTCTTCTTGGAGACCTCCGCCACGCGGGCGACGTCGTTGATGGTGGCTCGCTTGCCCGGTTTGGCTGCTCGCGAATCGTCTTCCGACAACAGCGTTCCCCTTCGTGTTCTTGTTTGACGTTAGGCATAGCTCCGCTCGGCTTCGGGCGCCATGGGCTGTTTTCAAGGCGGATTGACACCGGTTTCCTAACCCGACCATTATCTGGCGTTTTCCAATGGGGCGTCATTTGACCGACCAGATCATTCATTCGGAGCGCTGCGCATGACGGCTGCTCCCGTGCAGACGCCGATCTCGGATCAGGCTGTCGCCGAGACCTTTGTCAGCGCGCGTCTCGCCGCGCGCGCGGTGCCTGACTATCCGGGCGACGCGCCCGGGCAGATGGCGCGGTCCTACGCCATTCAGGATGCGGCCATCGCCCTCTATCCCGACCGGGTCGTGGGCTGGAAGGTCGGCGGCGTGCCTCCGGCGCAGCAGCCGGCGCTGGGTATTCATCGTCTCGCAGGGGCCATTTTCGCCGGCAACGTCTGGACCGCAGGCGCGGCGCCGACGCCTTTGCCTGCCATCGAGGGCGGGTTCGCCGCCGTCGAGGCGGAGTTCATCGCCCGCATCGGCGCAGACGCTGATCCGGCCAAGACCGACTGGACCCTGGCGGAAGCCGCCGATCAGATCGACGCCGTCTTTATCGGGGTGGAACTGGCGGGAAGCCCGCTGTCGGCCATCAATGATCTCGGCTCCGCCGTGGTCGCCTCGGACTTCGGCAACAACGGCGGCCTGGTGATCGGCCCCGAGTTGAGCGACTGGCGCGAGCGCATGGATGGAATCCAGGTCGAGACCGTCATCGACGGCGTCAGCGTCGGCAGGGGCGGCTCGCAGTCGCTGGCCGGCGGGGCGCTGGAATCCGTACGCTTTCTGCTGGAGCATTGCGCCCGTTGGGGACGACCGCTGACGGCGGGCGCGCTGGTTTCGACCGGCGCCGTGACCGGGGTTCACCGCGTCTATGCGGGCAGTGAATCGACGTGCGTGTTTGAAGGCGTGGGAGAGGTCCGCTGCACGGTCGTCAAGGCCGCGCCGCATTCGACGCAAGACTAGATTTTAATCACAGCGCGAACCCGTCCGCCGTTCAGGGCGGTCAAGAAGGCGGGGCGTGCGAGGAAACCAAGGGAATGGGTCTCGTACCATGAGTGACGCTTCGAAAGCCGCACCCGCCGGGGAGGGGCCGATCCGTGTGATGGCGCCGCCGGCGGGCAAGTACCGCTGGATCGTGATGTGGCTGCTGTTCGCGGCCATGGTCATCAACTACGTCGATCGCCAGATGATCGGCTTCCTCAAGCCGACGCTGTCGAGCGAGTTCGGTTGGTCCGAGACGGACTATGCCGACATCGTCTTCTGGTTCCAGGCCTCCTACGCCGTCTTCTACCTGATCTTCGGACGGGTGATGGACAAGATCGGGGCGCGCTGGGGTCTGGGGATCGCCTTCCTGATCTGGCAGATCGGCCACATGATGCACGGCGCCGCGCGCGACCTGTCGCACTTCATCATGGCCCGGATGCTGCTGGGCGTCGGCGAGGCCGGCGGCTTCCCCGGCGGGATCAAGGCCGTGGCCGAGTGGTTCCCCAAGAAGGAACGCGCCTTCGCCACCGGCCTGTTCAACGCCGGCACCAATATCGGCGCCATCGTCACGCCTCTGGTCGTGCCGATCCTGGTGCTGAGTTTCGGCTGGCAGATGGCCTTCGTGGTCACCGGTCTGTTGGGTCTGATCTGGCTGCCGATCTGGCTGATCGTCTATCGCCGTCCGCGTGAGGTGAAGACCCTGACGCAGGGCGAATTGGAATGGATCGAGCAGGATCCGGCCGACACCGTCGAGAAGATCGGCTGGAAAAAGCTGCTGACCGTCAAGGAAACCTGGGCCTACGCCGCGGGCAAGTTCCTGATCGATCCGATCTGGTGGATGTTCCTGTTCTGGCTGCCGGACTTCCTCGGCAAGAACTACGGCCTGGACCTGAAGACCTTCGGCCCGCCCATCGTCGCTATCTACCTGTTGTCGGACGTCGGTTCGGTCGGCGGCGGCTGGCTGTCGGGCCGCTTCATGAAGATGGGCATGAGCCTGAACAAGGCGCGCAAGCTGACCATGCTGATCTGCGCCCTGTGCGCCGTCCCAGTCGCCTTCGCCGCCTTTGCATCCAACCTGTGGGTGGCGGTGCTGATCATTGGTCTGGCGACCGCAGCGCACCAGGGCTTCTCAGCCAACCTCTACGCCTTCCCCGGCGACGTCTTCCCGCGCTCGGCGGTGGGCTCCGTGGTCGGCATCGGTGGGATGCTGGGCGGCATCGGCGGGATGATCATGGCCAAGTACGCCGGCTTCGTGCTGGACCAGATCGGCACCTACACCCCGATCTTCGTGGTGGCGGCCTCGGCCTATCTGGTGGCGCTGCTGGTGGTTCACCTGATCTCGCCAAGATACGAACCGGCCAAGGTCTGATGATCTGAGGCCCAGGAGGGCGCTCGTCTGAGGGGGCGAGCGCCCTTCTTCAATTCTGACAGGAGGCGGGCATGGATCTGCATCGACGCGGTTTGCTGATCATGGGGGCGGCGGCTCCCGCCTTGGCGTCGACCCTGCCGACCATGGCGACGGCCCAGGCTCTCGCGCCAGCGGACCCGACCGAGGTGGTCCGGCTGTGGCCCCAGGGCGCGCCGGGCGGGGAGGGGGTGACGGTGGTTCCCGTCGTACCCGAGCGCTCGACCGATCCCGCCTACCGCGACCGCTACGCCCAATACACGACCGACCCCCTCATGACGGTGGTGCGGCCCGAGCGGCCCAACGGCTCGGCCCTGCTGCTGATCCCGGGCGGCGGCTATCGCTGGGCGGTGCTGGACAAGGAGGGCCTGGACGTCGCTCGCGTCTTCGCCGCCAGCGGCACGACCTGCTTTGTCCTGCGTTATCGCCTGCCCGCAGACGGCTGGGCGGCGGGCGCGGACGCGCCCTTGCAGGACGCGCAGCGGGCCATTCGTCTGATCCGCAGCCGGGCGGCTGAGTTCGGCGTGCGGCCTGACCGGATCGCGGTGCTGGGCGCCTCGGCCGGCGGACATCTGGCGGGGCTGGCCAGCGCGCGGACGGATGCGGTCTATGCACCGGTCGATAAGGCGGACGATGTGTCGCTGCGGCCCGATCTGAGCGTGCTGATGTACCCGGTGGCGACCATGAGCGATCCGCACGTCCATGCCGGCTCGCGGACCCATCTGCTGGGCGATACGCCAGGGGACGACCGTATCGCGGCCTATTCTCTGGAGCGGATGAACTGGACCGGCGCGGCGCCTGTCTTCCTGTTGCACGCAATGGATGATGTGGTTGTGCCGGTCGAGAACAGCCTGATGCTGCTGTCCACGCTGAAGGCGGCGTCGGTGAAGGCCGAAGCCCATCTGTTCCAGGAGGGCGGGCACGGCTTCGGCATTCGCCTGATCCAGGGACGACCGGCCCAGGTCTGGCCCGAACTGGCGCGAGCCTGGGCGGCGCGTCTGGACTTTCCGCTCTAGGTTCCCGGCTGCACGTAGGGGATGGCCGAGAAGAAGGTCCGCTCGTCGCCGCGCGGGTCGTTGACCATTCTGGGCTCCACATCGAACAGCAGGGTCTGGCGCGTCGGCAGTTCGTAGCGGTCCCAGCGGGGAAGGCCTGCGTGGTTGGGATCGCCGGTGCGGGCCAGGGCGATGAAGGCGTCGCTCATCTGATCCGCCACGCCCTGCGCGCCCGGTCCCTTCGTCCGCGACCCGGCGGCGTCCACGTTGTCGAACGCCAGAGGAATGTCGGCGGTGTGGAAGGCGCCCTTGCGCCCCGAGGCCGTCTCGCCGGGGAAATCCAGTTGATAGACCCAGGCGGGCGCTCCGGCCCGGGCGCGTTCCTCGGCCTCGATCACCGCGCCGCGCCATGAGCGACCGGCCGTCGTGGCGGCGATCAGGACCTGATCCGGGGACCAGTCGGGGTGCATCCGGCGATAGGCCGCGATCACGGCCTCGGGCGTGACGTCGATGCGCATGACGCCTGGCGACATCCGCGCGGGCAGAGTCTCCCACGTCAGGCTGAGGTTCTTCGGATCATCGCCCATGAAGCCGAGGGTTTCCTCGCGCGTATTGCCGATGATCATGGGGATGGTCAGCCCCTGCGGCGCGGCGTCGGGGTAGAAGGGGTGGCGCGGCAGGCTGCGGAAATCCAGCACCGGTCCGAAGTAGAGGCCGCCGTAGCCGAGGATGGGGTCCTCCACCCCTTGCGCCTCCAGCAGGCGCTCGACCGGCAGGGCGGCCGCCTCGTAGGCGCGATCCGGCGTCAGGCCCAGAGCCTTCAGCCAGGCGGTGGCGCGGGTCGTCGCGTTGAGGGGGCCGGACGCCGTGACCTGCTGGCCGCTCATGGTGGCGGCGCGGTGGAACAGGCCCCGCGCGGCGGGCATGGCCATCAGGGTCGCGATCTTGGCCCCGCCGCCCGACTGGCCGAAGACCATGACCCGGTCGGGATCGCCGCCGAAGGCCGCGATGTTGTCGCGCACCCAGCAAAGGGCCAGAATCAGGTCCAGTTGGCCGACATTGCCCGAATCCTCGAACGCCGGCGCCAGCCGCGCCAGATAGGCGTAGCCAAGGGCGTTCAGCCGGTGGTTGAGCGTCACCACCACCACGTCGCCGCGCGTCGCCAGCCGGGTCCCGTCATAGAGGGGATCGGACCCTGATCCGCTCGAATAGGCGCCGCCGTGGATATAGACCATGACGGGGCGACGACCGGCGTCGAGGCCGGGGGTCCAGACGTTGAGGAAGAGGCAGTCCTCGCTCTGGTTCGGCACGTCGCCCCGCTGCGGGCTGGCGGCGCCATAGTCGAAGGCGGGCGCGGGGTCGCGCCAGGGCGTCGGGACCTTCGGCGGCTGGAACCGTCGCGTCGGCGCGCCGTAGCGGACGCCCTTGAAGACGCTGATCCCCGCCTCACGCCTGCCGATCACGGGGCCGGCGGTGGTGTTGGCGCGCGGGACGGCGCCCGACCGCGCCAGGGCGGCGGGGGCAAGGACGGCGCTCGCCATCCCCGAGAGAACCGCAGATCGGCGTGTCAGCATCAGCATAATCCTGAGGGTGCAGAAACCGGTGTCATGCCTTCAGCAAGGAAAACGCATCCGGCGTGAGCGCGTGGCGAGAGAAGGCGGCCGCCCGGACAGCGCCGTTGAAATAATTCACCCGGTTGAAGCGGCATCCCACGGAGGTCGCGCCCGTCCCCTGGGGGCGGAAGGCCAGCGGCGCCTCGCCCTGCAACACGCCGTTGACGAAGCTGCGATATGTGACGCCGTCGTAGGTCTGGGCCACATGAGCCCACTCGCCGACGGGATGCAGCTTGTCCGGGAAGATCAGCACCTGATTATAGCCCGGTCCCTTGGTGAAGGCGTCCAGGCACCATTGACGATCATAGACGCGGATTTCGAACAGGAAGCGCGTGCCGGGCCACTGTTCCACGCCCGTCGCCGGGGGGGCTTCCTGAAGGTGGAACCAGCGCTGCTCATGCGCACCGCCGTCGGGGCGGAACAGGGCCTCGAAGGTGAACCGCCCGGCGCCGGCCAAGGGGTGATTGTCGATGAACAGGGCGTCATCGACGCCGTTGAACTGCATGGCGGGGCCATAGGGCGACTCTGTCAGTCGGGGGGCGCCCTCCGCCGTCGTCTTGTGTCCGCCGACAAGCTCAAATCGGTCGAAGGTCCAAAGCTCGCGATCGGTCGCTTCAAGCCCTCGAGCGGTGGCGCATCCCGCTGTTGCGACCGCCAGGCCGCCGGCCAGTACAGAGCGACGCGTGGGGGCGGTGTCGTTGACGGCGAGCAGCATGGGGTCAACCTCTTCGGCGCTATAACCCGAGGTGTAATGGTCTCTGGTTCGGGTGTCTAACGCGCGCGTTTGAGAGAGAGCCCGCAGCGGGCCAGAAGGATCGCCGGAGGTCCTCAAGGCGCAGGATGAAGGTCCAGCTTCATCCCGGCGACGATCAGGCAGGCCGTGTCAGCGACTGTGGCGATGCGCTGGTTCAGGCGGCCCGCCTCGTCCCGGAAGCGGCGCCCGAGAGCGTTTTCCGGCACCAGCGACCACCCGACCTCGTTGCTGACCGCCCAGACGCTCGCGGGGCAGCCGGCGAAGGCGTCGGCGAGGTCATCGACGGCCGCAGGCAGGTCGCGATCTCCCAGCATCTGGTTGCTGAGCCACAGGGTCAGGCAGTCGACGACGACGACATTCTCTGCGGTCAGGCCACGGACGGCGGCGGCCAGATCCAGCGGGACTTCCAGGGTTCGCCAGCCGTCGCCGCGCTCGACCCGGTGGCGATCGATCCGGTCGCGCATCTCGTCGTCGAAGGCCTCGGCGGTGGCGAGCATCAGGGGCTGGCCGCCGGTTGTCGCCGCCGCCTGTTCCGCCTGTCGCTGGGCATAGGCGCTCTTGCCCGAGCGGGCGCCGCCGAGGACCAGGGTGATAGCCATGCTTCGTCTCTCCGGTTGACCTGAGGGGCGCGCGGTCCTACTGCCACGGTCGCGTCAGGTTCCCCGAAAGGGGATCAAAAGGGAACGGAGTGTGAAACTCCGGCTGTTCCCGCAACTGTAAGCGGCTAGCCCGCGCGTCATACGCCACTGGCGGTCTGGAAGGCTACGGCCTGAACGACTTCTGGGAAGGCGACGCGCACCGGCGTTGATCCGCGAGCCAGGAGACCTGCCTGTCGCCGTCGTTCTCCGCGCGGTCGGGATGTGCCGAGCGGTCGAGGTGACTCGTGTGACGACAGTCGTAAACCAGCCGCGCCAGCGGTCCCTTCCGCGTGTCTGATCGACGCGCGAGAGGGCGTTGGCCGGCGTCGTCAAAGGAGCCGCCGGATGAACCGGATCGCCTATGCCTCTCTCGCTGCCGCCAGCCTTCTGGCCGCCTTCCCCGCCGTCGCCGAGATCACCGACCAGCAGGCCGCCGCGCCTGACGTGGCGGGCCGCGCCGGCGCCACTGCCCTGGCCGACGTCATCGTCACCGCCAACCGCTCGGCCCAGCCGATCGAGCGCGTCGGCGCCTCCGTCACCGTCCTGACCCAGGCCGCTATCGAAGCCCGCCAGACCCCCGCCGTGGCCGAGCTTCTGGCCCAGACGCCAGGGGTCAGCTTCACCCGCAACGGCGGCGTCGGCACGACGACGGGTGTCAACATCCGCGGCGCCGAGAGCCAGCACACCGTCGTCCTGATCGACGGGGTCAAGCTGAACGACCCGTCCTCGACCCAGGGCGGCTTCAACTTCGGCAACCTGCTGGTGGGCGATACGTCTCGCATCGAGGTGCTGCGCGGCGCCCAGTCGACCCTTTGGGGCAGCCAGGCCATCGGCGGCGTGGTCAACATCGTCACCACTGAACCGACCGAAGCCCTGCAAGGCAGTCTTGACGCCGAAGCGGGCTCGCGCGGCACCACCTATTTCCGCGGCGGCATCGGCGGCGCCAATGACCGCCTGAGCTGGCGTCTGGCCGCCAGCCGCTATGACACCGACGGCTTCTCCGCCTATGCGCCGGGGACCGAGGACGACGGCTATACCAACACCGGCCTGTCGGGTCGTCTGAACGTCAAGATCACGGACGCCGTGTCGCTGGACCTGCGCTCGGTCTGGTCGAACGGCCAGAACGACTTCGACGCCTTCAACGGCGACAGCCGCGAGTATGGCAAGACCAAGGAACTGGTCGGCTATGCGGGCCTCAACTTCGACCTGCTGGACGGCCGTTTCCGCAACCGGATCGGCTACGCCTACACCGACACCGACCGTCGCAACTACAATCCCGCGACCCTGGTCCAGCCGCTGACCTTCGACGCGGCCGGCGAGAACCGGCGCTGGGAGTATCAGGGCACGTTCGCCGTCACCGAGGCGCTGAACACCACCTTCGGCATCGAGAGCGAGCGTTCGGAAATGCGCACGCGTTCGCCGTCGGCCTTCAACCTGAACCCCGCCTTCGCGCGCGGTCAGGCGGACCTCGACAGCGCCTATGCCCAGGTCCAGTGGACGATGCTGGACGGCCTGACCCTGACCAGCGGCCTGCGCTACGACGACCACGCCCAATACGGCGACAACCTGCTGGGTCAGGTCGCGGCGGCCTGGGCCCTGAACGACGGCGACACCGTGGTGCGCGCCAGCTGGGGGCAGGGCTTCCGCGCGCCGGGCCTGTATGAGCTCTACAGCGAGTACGGCAATCTGACGCTGCAACCGGAAGCGTTCGACAGTTGGGAAGTCGGCGTCGAGCAGCGTCTGTTCGACCGCGCCGTCGTCTCGGCGACCTATTTCAACCGTCAGGCCGACAACGAGATCCGCTACAATGGTTGCTCGACGCCCTCGACCGATCCGCTGTGCACCGTCAACGGCGTGGGTCGTTGGGGCTATTATCGCAACGTTCAGAAGACCGAGGCGCAAGGCGTCGAACTGATCGGCCGCGTCGACGTGACGGAACGCCTGAACCTCAGCGCCAACTATACCTGGACCGACGCCAAGAGCGCCTCGGGCGCCACGGACGGCAAGCGCCTGACGCGCCGTCCCGAGCACATGGCGAACTTCGCCGCAGACTACGCCTGGCCCTTCGGCCTCAAGACGGGCGTGGCCGTGCGTTACGTGGGCGAGACGTTCAACAACGACGCCAACACGGTGATCGTGGACGAATACACCCTGGTCGACATCCGCGCCTCCTACCCGATCAACAACAACCTCGAAGTCTATGGTCGGGTCGAGAACGCCTTCGACGAGGACTATCAGACGGTCCTGAACTACGGCACGGCGGGTCGCGGCGTGTTCGGCGGCGTTCGCGTCCGGTTCTGATCCGATGCATGACGCCGCGTTTCTGACGACGGCGACCCGGCACGGCGGCGGTCTGATGAAGGCCGCCGCCGCCTATCCCGATGCGCCGCGGCCGTGGCTGGACCTGTCCACCGGGATCAACCCCGAACCGTGGCGGGGGGCGCGGGCGGCGGAGGCCGAGTTGAACCGTCTGCCCGATCCCGGCGCTCTACTGGCGCTGGAGACAGCGGCGGCGTCTGCTTTCGGCTGTGCGCCGCAACGGACGGCGGCGACCGCCGGGGCCGAGGCGGCGATCCGGCTTCTGCCCCTGCTGCTGGGCGTGCGCTCGGTCGAGGTCGTCGGCCCGACCTATGGCGCCCATGCCGAGGCCTGGCGGGCGGCGGGCGTGGCGACGCGCCTGATCGCGCCGGACCAGGCGGCGACGTCGCAGGCGGGCGTGCTGGTCATCGTCAACCCGAACAACCCCGACGGACGCCTGACCCGACGCGCCGAGCTGATCGCCATGGCGCGTGCGCGCTCAGCGGCCGGGCGCTGGCTGGTGGTGGACGAATCCTTCATCGAATGCGCGCCCGACGACAGCGTGTCGGATTTGGCCGAGCCGGGCCTGATCATCCTGCGGTCGTTCGGCAAATTCTATGGCCTGGCGGGGGTAAGGCTGGGCTTCATGCTGGCCGCGCCGGACCTGATCTCACGCCTGCGCGCCTTGCTGGGCGATTGGCCGGTCGGCGCCGATGCTTTGATCATGGGGCGGGGCGCCTACGCCGACAGCAGATGGCGGCGGCGGACCCAGACGGCCCTGGCGGATCGCGCCGATCGGCTCGATGATCTGCTGGTCCACGCCGGGTTTCAGATCATCGGCGGGACCAGCCTGTTCCGCATGACGCGCACGCCGCACGCCGCGCCCTGGTTCCAGCATCTGTGTCGGGCGGGCGTCCTGACCCGCCCGTTCGACCATACGCCCGACGCCTTGCGTTTCGGCGTGCCGACCGAACGCGATCTGCCTCGTCTGGCTCGTGCGTTGGAGACCTTCTCGTGAGGACGACGCGGCGGGCAATGGTCGGTGCAGCAGCGGCCCTGATCGCCGCGCCCGCCTTGGCCAAGCCCGCGCCGCGTCGCGTCGTCTCCCTGAACGCCTGCCTCGACGCCATTCTGGTGCATGTCGCCGACCGGGGCCAGATCGCGGCGCTCAGCCACTATGCGCGCGAGCCGGTGGGCTCGACCATTTCCGAGGTCGCCCGGACGCTGCCGTTCACATGGGAGACGGCCGAGGAGGTCATCGCCCTGCGGCCCGATCTGGTCCTGACCAGCCGCCACAGCGCCCTGGCCACCCGCAATGCACTGGGCCGGATGAACATTCCGACCGAGCTGTTCGCCGTCCCCGACAGCGTCTCAGCCAGTCTGGACCAGGTGCGCGAGGTGGCCCGTCTGGTCGGCCGTCCCGCACGGGGCGAGGCCCTGATCGCCCGCATCGAAGCCGCCATCGCCGCCTCTGCGCCGCCGCCCGGCGCTCGCCCGCTGAAGGCCCTGATCTATCAGCCCAACGGCTTCGCCGCCGGGCGCGGCACCCTGATGGACGAGATGATGACCCGCGCCGGGTTCGAGAACGTCGCCGGGCGCTACGGCCTCGGCAAGTGGGGCAATGTCCCGGTCGAGCGCCTGCTGGCCGACCCGCCCCAGGTCCTGCTTAGCGGCGTGCCGGTTCAAGGTTCGCGCACCTGGGCCGACCGGGTGATGCGTCACCCGGCGCTGGCCTCGCTGTCCGGTCGGATGGTTCAGGCGCAGCTCGAAGAGAAGCTGCTCTATTGCGGCGGGCCGGTGCTGATCCAGACCGCCGCCGCCCTCGCCGAGGCGCGCCGCACGGCGCTGGAGGCCCTATGAAGACCTTGCCGCGTCCCTTGATCATGGCGGGGTTGCTGGCCCTGATCGTCGCCCTGTCCGTCGCCAGCATGAGTGCCGGCCGCGTCTGGGTGCCCTGGAGCGAGTGGGCCAGCCAGAGAGGCGACCCGGTCTGGGCCATCCTGTTCGAACTGCGCCTGCCGCGCACTGTTCTGGCCTTGATGGTCGGGGCGGTGCTGGGCCTGACCGGGGCGGCGTTGCAGGGCTATACCCGCAACCCTCTGGCCGATCCGGGGATGCTCGGCGTCTCGACCATGGCGGCGCTGGGGGCGGTTCTGACCTTCTATCTGGGCGCGGCGGCCAGCGCCCCCTGGGTTCTGCCGGGGGCGGCCATGATCGGGGCGGGCGTCGGCGTCCTGCTGCTGCTGGCCCTGGCGGGGGCGACCAGCAGCGTCGTCACCTTCATCCTGGCCGGGGTGGTGATCCAGACCATGGCCGGCGCCGGGGTGGCGCTGGCGCTGAACCTGGCCCCCAACCCCTGGGCGGTGAACGAGATCGTCAACTGGCTGATGGGGTCGCTGGCCGACCGCAGCCTGGACGAGCTGAAGCTGGCGGCGCCGGGCATGGTTCTGGGCTGCCTGCTGCTGATGACCCAGGGGCGGACGCTGGACGCCTTGACACTGGGCGAGGCCGGGGCGCGGTCGCTGGGGGTTCGGCTGGATATAGGGCGCTTGATGCTGGCGCTGGGCGCGGCGCTGGCGGTCGGGTCGGCGGTGTCGGTGACCGGCTCCATCGGTTTCGTGGGGCTGATCGTGCCGCACCTCCTGCGGCCTCTGATCGGGGCCCGGCCCGGCGGTCTGCTGCTGCCCTCGGCCCTGGGCGGGGCGGCCCTGGTGCTGGCGGCGGACATACTGGTGCGACTGACGCCGTCGGCGGCGGAGATCAAGCTGGGCGTGGCCATGGCGGCCCTGGGCGGCCCATTCTTTCTGGCCCTGTTGATCGGGATGCGGAGGAAGCTGGCGTGAGCATTCTGAGCGCGGACAATCTGTCTGTCCGACTGGGCGACAAGACGGTTCTGAACGGCGTCGGCGCGGTCTTCGCGCCGGGCCTGGTGACGGCGGTGGTCGGGCCGAACGGGGCGGGCAAGTCGACCTTGCTGGACTGTCTGGCGGCGTTGAGGAAGCCCGATGCCGGGCGCGTCACGCTGGACGAACGGGCGCTGGACGACCTGCCTTCGCGAGAGCGGGCGCGCCGCATCGCCTATTTGCCGCAGAACGCCGAGATCGCCTGGGCGGCGGACGGGCGGACCTTCGTGGGTCTGGGCCGCACGCCCTATGTCGGCGCCTGGGGCCTGACCGCCGAGGACCGGGCGGCGGTGGATCGCGCCCTGACCGTGACGGGCGTTCAGGCCTTCGCCGACCGTGTGGTTTCGAGCTTGTCCGGCGGCGAGCGGGCGCGCGTCCTGATCGCCCGCGCCCTGGCCGGTGATCCGCAATGGCTGCTGGCGGACGAGCCTTTGGCGGGGCTCGACCCCGGCCATGTGCTGGACGCCTGCGACCTGTTTCGGCGGCTGGCGGATGAAGAGGGGCGGGGCGTCATCCTCACCCTCCATGACCTCGACGCCGCCCTGCGGGTTGCAGACCGCGTGATCGTTCTGGCCGAGGGGCGGGTGCTGGCCGACGCCGCGCCGGCCGAAGCCCTGTCGCCCGCCGTGCTGAAGGCGGCCTACGGCGTCGAGGCCCGCACGCTGGACGGCCAACGCGGCCCGGTGCTGGAGATGGTCGGCCGTGCCCGCTAGCGTACCGACGCCGTGGATCGTCGCGGGCGCCCTGCTGGTCGAGGGGGCGCTCGGCTGGCCGCGCCGCCTTAGCCACCCGGTCGTCTGGATCGGCGGTCTGATCGCGACCCTGGAGCGGCGCTGGAACCGCGCGGCGTGGTCGGCGACGTCACGGCGCGCGCTGGGCGTCCTGACGGTTCTGATCCTGGTGGTCGTGGCGGGCGGCGCGGGCTGGGGCCTTGAGCGGCTGGCCGCAACGGCGCCCTTCTGGCCGGGACTGGGCCTGTTGCTGATCTGGGGGGCGACGGGGCTGGCGGCGCGCAGCCTGTTCGACCACGTCCGCGCCGTGGCGCGTCCGCTGGCGGCCGGCGATCTGCCCGCTGCGCGCCTCGCCGTCAGCATGATCGTCGGTCGCGACGTCGAGGCGATGGACGAAGGCGAGGTGGCGGGCGCCGCTTTGGAAAGTCTGGCCGAGAGCTTTTGCGACGGGGTGGTCGCGCCGGTTTTCTGGTTCGTGGTCGGCGGTCTGCCGGGTCTGTTCGCCTACAAGGCCGTCAACACCGCCGACAGCATGATCGGCCACATGGAGCCGCGCTGGCGCGCCTTCGGCTGGGCGGCGGCGCGCACCGACGATGTGATGAACTGGATTCCCGCCCGGATCGCCGGGACCCTGATCGCGCTGGGCGGCTGGCAGGGCTGGCGCGTCATGTGGCGCGATGCGGGCAAGCACGATTCGCCCAACGCCGGCTGGACCGAGGCGGCCATGGCGGGCGCGCTTCGGGTTCGGCTGGGCGGGCCGGTTCGCTATGACGGGATCACCACCTACCGTCCCGATTTCGGCGACTGGGCGCCGCCGCGCGCCCATGATCTGAACCGGGGTCTCCGCGTCTATGGCCTGGCCTGCGCCGCCCTGATCTTGCTCTTGATTGCAGGAGGCCTGGCATGGCCGCATTGACCTTGACCGACCTGTTCGCCGTGCCCGCCCTGGAACGGGCGTCCCAGTCCGTTTTGCAGCAGATGCTGGACGGCAAGGCCAAGCCGCCGGGCGCCCTGGGACGGATCGAGGAACTGGCCCTGACGCTGGGCCTGATCCAGCAGCGGCTGAAGCCGGTCGTCGAGCGCCCGGTGCTGCTGGTCTTCGCCGGCGACCATGGCCTGACCCGCTCGGGCGTGGCGGCCTTTCCGTCCGGCGTGACCGTGGCCATGGTCGATGCCCTGCTGGCGGGCAGGGCCAGCGCCAACGCCTTTGCCCGCGTGGTCGGGGCCAAGGTCCAGGTGATCGACGCGGGCGTGGCCGCCGACCTGTCGGACCGGGCGGGCCTGATCCACGCCAAGGTCGCATGGGGCACGCAGGACGCCTCGGTCGAACCGGCGATGACGTCCGCTCAGGCCCAGGCCGCGCTGCTGGCGGGCGCGCGTGTGGCGCAAGCCGCGATCGCCGATGGCGCCGATCTGATCGCCCTGGGCGAAATGGGCATCGGCAACAGCGCCTCGGCGGCTCTGCTGATGCATCGGCTGGCTCCCGCGCCGCTGGACGATTGCGTGGGGCAGGGGGCCGGACACTCGCCGGAAGGCATGACGAGGAAGCGCGGGGTTCTGGCCAGGGCTGCGGCCCGAACCGATGTCACCGCGCCTTTCGATGTGCTGACCCAGTTCGGCGGCTATGAGATCGCCATGATGGCCGGCGCCCTTCTGGCGGCGGCCAGGGCGCGCGTTCCGGTTCTGGTTGACGGCTTCATCGGCACGGCGGCGGCCCTGCTGGCGGTGCGTCTGGCCCCTGCCGCGCGGGATTATTGCCTGTTCGCCCACGCCTCGGCCGAGGCGGGACATCGCCTGATGCTGGACGCCATGAACGCCCGGCCCCTTCTGGAGCTGGACATGCGGCTGGGCGAGGGGACGGGCGCCCTTTTGGCTGTGCCGCTGGTCAAGGCCGCCTGCGCCCTCCTGTCCGAGGTCGCCGAACTCACCGACGTGCTGGAGGCCGCAGGGTGATCCGGCATGAGGCGCGCCTGTTCGTCTGCGCCGTGCAGTTCCTGACGCGCATCCCGACGCCGCAACTGGCCGGTTTCCAGCCGGAATGGATCCAGCAGAGCGCGCGCTACTATCCGTTGGTCGGCCAGGTCGTCGGGGCGCTGTCCGCCCTGATCCTGTATGGCGCGGCCCAGGTCTGGAACCCGTGGATCGCGGCGCTGCTGGCGGTGGCGGCGGGGGTCGTGCTGACCGGCGGCTTTCACGAGGACGGACTGGCCGATACGGCGGACGGGCTGGGCGGCGGTCTGACCCGTACGCGGCGGCTGGAGATCATGAAGGACAGCCGGCTGGGCTCCTATGGGGCGCTGGCGCTGGGGCTGACGCTGGCTCTGCGCGTGGCGGCCCTGGCCATGCTGACCCAGGCCTCGCCCCTGTTCGCAGCGGTTGCGCTGTTGGCCTCGCAAGGTCTGGGACGGGCGGCGGCGGTCGGGGCCATGACGATCATGCCCTATGGCGGCGACCCCGGCATGGCCAAGGAGGGCCGCTCGGATCGCGCCTCCTGGGTCGGGCTGACCGTGGCCGTTCTGATCGCCCTGTGGCCGCTGGCCTTCTTCTCGCCGACTACGGGGGCAGGGGCTGTGGCGCTGGGACTGGCGTCAGCCGCCGTTCCCGCCTGGCTGGCCTGGCGGCTGATCGGCGGGCGCACTGGAGATGTGCTGGGCGCGGTCGAGCAGGCGTTCGAGGTCGGCTTCCTGCTGGCCGTCGCCGGGCTGGCGGCGCGATGAAGCTGATCGTCGCGCCCTTGCATGAGGTGGCGGATCTGGTGAAGCGTCATCAGCCGTCGCATCTGATCAGCCTGGCCTCGCCCGGCCATGTCAATGCGCCCTTGGCCACGGCTCCGTCGCATCGGCTGGACCTGAGGTTCAATGACATCGCCGAGCCGCGTGAAGGCCTGACGCCGCCGACCGAGGCGGATGTCGCCGCCCTGCTGGCCTTTGCAGCGAGCTGGGATGGGACGCGGCCCTTGCTGATCCATTGTTGGGCGGGGGTCAGCCGCTCGACGGCGGCGGCCTATGTGATCGCCTGCGCCCTCGCCCCCCCGCGCCGCGAGGCGCACTGGGCCGGGCGCCTGCGTAGCCTGGCCCCGACCGCCACGCCCAATCCCCTGATCGTGGCCCTGGCCGACCGTCTTCTGAACCGAGACGGCGCCATGACCCGCGCCGTCGCCGCCATCGGACGCGGGGCCGAAACCGCCTGGGGCCAAGCCTTTGAACTCGACCTGTCGCCTGAAGAAGAAACGCGCCGATGACCGAAGCTGAACTGAACGCCCGCCACGCCGAGAAGATGAAGAAGGTTCAGGCCGCCCGCGCCCGGATGATGGCCGGCAAGACGGTCGAGCGCGGTCTGGTCATCGTCCACACCGGGACCGGCAAGGGCAAGACCACGGCGGCGCTGGGCATGGTCTGCCGCATGATCGGCCACGGGATGAAGACGTCGATCATCCAGTTCATCAAGGGGGCGATGGAGACGGGCGAACAGAACCTGTTCGACGCCTTTCCCGATCTGGTCGAGATGCGGCCCATGGGCGAGGGCTTCACCTGGGACACGCAGGACCGCACCCGCGACATCGCCAAGGTGCGCGAGGCGTGGGACGCCGCCAAGGCGCGGATCATGGACCCGGAGTGGAAGATGGTCGTCTGCGACGAGCTGAACATCGCCCTGCGCTATGACTATCTGCCGGTCGAAGAGGTGCTGGCGGTCCTCGCCGCCCGCCCGGCAGATACGCACGTCGTCATCACCGGCCGCAATGCCCCGGCTGAACTGATCGAGGCGGCGGACCTGGTCACTGATATGCAGATGGTCAAGCACCCGTTCCGCAGCGGCGTGAAGGCGCAGGCCGGGGTCGAGTTCTGATGACGGCCCGTCTGGTGGTCTGTTCGACCTGTCGGTTTTCGGATGCAGAGGCGACGGACGCCGCGGGCCTGTCCGGCGGTCAGCGCCTGTTGGAGGCCGTCACGACGATCATGGCGGGTGAGGCGGGGGCTGAAACCGCGAGCGACCTCCGGGTCGAGACGCAGGCCTGCCTTTGGGCCTGTTCGAGCCGTTGCACCGTCTATCTGGCCCAGGACGGCAAGCCCGCCTACCTGGCCGGACGCTTTTCGCCGACCCCCGAGGCGGCGGAGGCCATTGTCGCATTCTTCCGCCTGTTCGCCGGCAGCGCGGACGGCGCCGTCTCCTATCGCGAATGGCCGGAGGGCATGAAGGGCCATTTCATCGCGCGGCTTCCCGCTGACCGATAGCCGCCGCGCCGGAGCTTCTGGTCAAGGCGACGAGGCAACTTCGGATATAACGGCTTGAAAAGAATGGTGGACGCGACAGGGATTGAACCTGTGACCCCTACGATGTCAACGTAGTGCTCTCCCGCTGAGCTACGCGTCCGCCTGTTCTGCGGCCCGTCCGACTGATGTGTCGGTGGGCGGGAAGGCGGCGTCTATAACCCGCAGTTCGCGGGGGCCGCAAGAGGCTTGTGTCTTCTTTTTTCGTATTTTTTCGTTAGGCCGCGATCATGCGTTCGACCTCGTTCACCAGGTCGCGCAGGTGGACGGGTTTGGACAGGACCTTGGCCTGGGGCGTGGCCTGGGCGGCGGACAGGGCCACGGCGGCGAAGCCGGTGATGAACATGATGCGGATGCCCGGCTGACGCACGGCGGCGACGCGGGCGACCTCGATCCCGTCGGCGCCCGGCATGACGATGTCGGTCAGCAGCAGATCATAGGGACCCTGTTCCAGGGCGTCGATGGCGTCGTCGCCGTTCTCGCAATCCACCACGGCGTGACCGGCGCGTTCCAGCGCACGGGTCAGGAAACCTCGAAGCGAGCCGTCGTCTTCGGCCAGCAGAATACGCGCCATGTGTGGATCAGGTCCTTGGAATATCAACGCGGAACCTAGGCCCTCATCTGTAAACTCGCAGTGAAAATCAACGTGGGGGCGAGTGCGTAGAGGGGCGAAGTCGGGGATAAATCAGGCTATGGCCAAGCCATGAGCCCTGCGCCGACCGACGCGACCTTCAGCATCACCCCCGCGCCGTGCGTGCGGGCGACGCCGCTGGTGTTCGCCTCGCCCCATTCGGGGACGCTCTATCCTGAGGACATGGGCGCGGCCGCGGGCCTGTCTCAGGCGTCGTTGCGCAGCGCTGAGGACGCGGCCGTGGACCGTCTGCTGGCGGCCAGCGGGGCGGCGGGGGCGGTGCTGATCGCCGGGCGGATCGGGCGGGCCTATGTCGATCTGAACCGCGCGCCGGACGACCTGGACCCGGTGCTGATCGTCGACTGTCCCGACGGGCCGCCGCCGGGGTTGAAAACCCTGGCCGGTTACGGCGTCGTGCCGCGTCTGGCGGGGGACGGAACCGCGCTCTACGACCGCCGCCTGACGTTGGCCGAGGCGAGGCGGCGAATCGCGCGGGTCCATGCGCCCTATCATGCCGCCCTGGCCGAACAGATGCAGGCGGCGCGGGAGGGGCGGGGCCGGGCGGTTCTGATCGACTGGCATTCCATGCCGGCGCGCGCCACGGGTCCCAACGGGCCGGACGTGGTGCTGGGTGATCGCTACGGGACCAGTTGCGCGGTGGGGCTGACGCGGCGTCTGCGGGCGCTGTTCGAGGCTCTGGGCTGGTGCGTGGCGCTGAACCGACCCTATGCAGGCGGATACGCCACGCAAATCTGGGGGCGGCCCGAAGAGGGCTTCGAGGCCGTCCAGATCGAACTGAACCGACGGCTCTACTGGGACGAGACGGCGAACGCGCCCTCGGTCGGCTGGGGCCGCTGTCAGTCGGGGCTGAACCGGGTGATCGCGGCGCTAGGCGAGGACTTCGCCGCCTGATCTTGCCTGCGGATCAAAAAAAAGCCGCGCCCGGAGGCGCGGCATATAAAGTCTATAGGGAGGAAACGCCCAGGAAGGGCATGACGCCCGGAGGCGTCGAAAGCCAAGTTAGGTTGCAGCGCACAAAAATTCAAGCGCCGATTATCCTTGTGCGATCACAGGCTGTTACGAAAATCCGTTTCGTTGTTACCCGTCGCCGGGCGCGCGATCCGCACAAATCGTTCGCGGCTGCAATATGGCCGAAGTCGGGCCTAGCTGCGTTCCAGGAGGCGTCTGGCCGCCCGCACGGCCCGCGCCGCCGGTGACCCGGCCTGACGCCAGACCAGCAGGCCGAAGGCCGAGATCACGCCCAGCGCCAGCCACATCGGCCCGAACAGCCAGGCGGCCGCCGCCAAGGCGAAGTAGTAGCCCCTGACCCCCTGACTGAAGCCGCCCAGGGCCGGGTTCAGCACCCGCGCCACCGCGTGCCCATAGGCGACCTTGTCGGTCTCTGAATGGATCTCGGGCGCCGCCCCGATCAGGGCCAGGGCGTAGTTCATCTGACGCAGGGACCAGATGAAATCGAGGAAACCGCGCGCCAGGCAGATCAGGACCAGGGCCAGCTTGGCCTCCAGAATCTTCATCGGCACGGCCTCGGCGCCGACGGCGGCGAAGCCCTTCAGCGCGTTCTCGCCGCCGAACAGGATGCCGGCCACGGCCGCGATCAGCAGCAGGTTGGTCGAGGCGAAGAAGGAGGCCGAGTTGATCGAATGGCCCATCAGTTGGCTGTCGATCAGCCGCATCTCGCGATGGGTCATGGCCGTCATCCAGCTGTCGCGGACCACCAGCATGTCGTCGTTCAACGAGCCGCTGCGGCGTGCGATCAGCTTGAGCAGAGGCCCATAGCCCAGCCAGGCCGTGAAGAAGAGGACGAGGGCGATCCAGTCGATCAGGGTCATGCCCTGTTGATGCCTTCAGTCGGGCCTATGGGGCAATAGCGTTCGCTGCAAACCGCCCTCTGAAGCTTGCTGTTCGGCGACGCAAAGCTTATCACGCGCGTCAATTCTCCCCGTTCGCACCTGCAACAAGAGCGTAACATGAACATCGAAGCCATTCCGGTCGGCCCGAATGCGCCGTGGGACATCAACGTCATCATCGAGATCCCGCAAGGCGGCCTGCCGGTGAAGTACGAGATGGACAAGGAATCCGGCGCCCTGTTCGTCGATCGCTTCCTGCACACCGCCATGTACTATCCGGGCAACTACGGCTTCGTGCCGCACACCCTGTCGGACGACGGCGACCCCTGCGACGTGATCGTGCTGAACCCGACCCCGGTGGTGCCGGGCTGCGTCATCCGCTCGCGCCCCATCGGCGTGCTGAAGATGGTTGACGAAGCCGGCGGCGACGAGAAGATCCTGGCCGTGCCGGTCGACAAGCTGAACCCCTACTACACCGAGGTTTCCAGCTATCGTCAGCTGCCCGCCATCCTGATCGAGCAGATCGAGCACTTCTTCACCCGCTACAAGGATCTGGAGAAGGGCAAGTCGGTGACGGTCAACGGTTGGGGCGACGCCGGCGAAGCGGCCGAGCTGATCGCGGCCGGCATGGCCGCCCACCAGGCCAAGCTGGCCAAGGCCGCCGCCGAAGCCGCCTGAGGCGACACAGCGTCTGAATAGAGAAGGCCCCGCCGGTCGAACCGGCGGGGCCTTTTTTTGGGCGCTATCGCTCGCCGCGCGGCGGCTCGCTGCTTGAGCGCGATTTCTCCCTCCCCTTCATGGGGAGGGTGGCTGAGCCCGCAGGGCGAAGCCGGGTGGGGGCGGCAAGGCAAATCAAGCGCTGCGCCCAGGTTCGCCGCGCCCTCCCCACCCGGTCGCTGCGCGACCACCCCCCCCCGATCGGGGAGGGAGAGGCGTTACTGCTTCGCCCGGAAGGTCGCAATCGCCTCGACCGTCTGGCGCACCTTGGCCTCGATCCCGGCCCAGTCCTTCGCCTGAATGGCGGCGTCGGTGATCAGCTTGGAGCCCATGCCCGCCGCCACGATGCCCGAGCCGAACCACTTGGCGATGGAGGCCTCGTCGGGATCGACGCCGCCGGTCGGCATGATCTTGGTCCAGGGCATGGGCCCCAGCACCGCCTTGACGAAGTCCGGCCCGCCGACCGAGGCACCGGGGAAGAGCTTGACGATCTCGCAACCCAGAGCCTGCGCTTCTGAAATGTCGCGCACCGAGCCGCAGCCGGGCGAATAGGCCACCTGACGGCGGTTGCAGACCTGGGCCACCTCGGGAACCAGGCAGGGGCTGATGACGAAGCGCGCGCCCGAGGCCAGATAAAGCGCCGCCGTCGGCGCATCCAGGATCGAGCCGACGCCCATGATGATGTCGGGATCGGTCTGGGCGAACTGCTTCGACAGGGCCGTGAAGGTCTCCCAGGCGAAGTCGCCCCGGTTGGTGAACTCAACTGCCCTGGCCCCGCCGCGGGCGCAGGCGCGGATCACCTCGGCGCAGACCTCCGGGTCGGCGTGATAGAAGACCGGGACGACCCCCTGGCTTTCAAGGGCGGTCAGCACGCTGAGGCGGTCGTGGCGCATGGGGTCTCCTTCAGGCCTTGGAGGCCGCAGATCGGCGGTTCGCGCGCCCGACGTCAAGTGACACCGGGATCAACACTGGTAAGCGGCGCCTATTCGGCGGTCGCCAGCGTCACCAGCCGCCTGACCATGCCGCTGTCCTTGTCGGCCAGCGGGTCCAGGATGGTGAAGTGATCCAGCCCGTCCAGCACCTCGACATGGGTGTCGGCGCCCTTGCCGCCCCACTCGGCGGCCATGCTGCGGCTCTGGCGAATGAACTCGTTGCTCTCCGCTCCGCCGACCCAGCAGTCCAGCGCCCGCCCGCCCGGCGCGCCGCCATTGGGGGCAGGCCAGTGGATGGGCGACAACGCGCGCGCCGTGACCGCGTCCAGCCCCAGGGCCTGGTTCAGCGAGGTGTGGATCAGCGGCTCGATGTCGAACACGCCCGATATCGCCAGCGCCGCCCGCGCCCGCCCTTCAGACAGCATGGCCGCCGCCATATGCCCGCCGACCGAATGGCCGAACACCAGAGGCCGCTTGCCGGTGCGGTCGCGGACCAGCTCGGTCGCCCGGCGCATCTGGCCGATAATGGCGCCGACCTTGACCGCCGGGGCCAGGTCATAGCCGGGAATGACCACGCTGATCCCGTGTTCCAGCAGGGCAGGGGCGACCCAGGCGAACCAGGCCCGGTCCAGCGCCTGCCAGTAGCCGCCGTGCATGAAGATGGCGGTCGGCGCGCCCGAACCGGCGTCGAACCATTCCATCTTCTGACGCTCGCCCGGGCCGTATTCAACGGTTTCCGGCCGCCGCGCGTCGATGACGCGGGCCGAATCCTCTCGCCATCGTTTCAGGATCGCCGGGTGGCCCGGCACGCGTTCCCGATTGTTGTAAGCCGCCTCGTAATCGACTGGAGGGGCCGTCAGTGTCGCCGGAGCCTTACCCATGCCGTTTCCATCCGCTATGCACCTCCGCTTGAACGGGAGGTTCCGACCATGATGACCGCCATTTTCGTCTTCATCAAATGCGAGTTGGGCTACGCCAACGACGTCGCCGCCGATCTGGTCGACAATGTTGAAAACGTGTCGGAAGTTTACTCGACCTCGGGTCAGCACGACCTGCTGGCCAAGTTCCAGCTGCCGAAAGACGCCGATATCGGCACCTTTGTGACCAAGCAGGTGCAGACGCGCCCGCACATCCGCGACACCTTCACCGTCATCACCTTCTCGCCCTTCCTGCCCTCGAAGAAGTAGGCGGCACGGGCCGAAAAGGATCAGCCGGCGGGTCTGGCCGCCGGCTTGCGCCGCGCGGGGCGGCTGTCGGAGCTGTCCTCTGCGGCGTCGGCGCGATCGGCGGCTTCGTCCTCGGCTCCGACCTTCTCCTCGACGGCGGCCGAGAAGCGCTGATAGACGCCCAGGCCCACCAGCACGACCACGGCCGCGACCAGCAGGGCGGTGGGATAGATCAGCAGGGCCACGTCCTCGCGCGCCGTCTTGAACACCACGACCAGGGCTTCCAGGAAGACGGCGATGACGATCGTCGACAGGAATTTGGTCAAGCTGCGTCGAGCTTCGGCGGCGCTGCGCTTCTCCTTGCCGCGCTGAACCTCTTCCTCGAACAGGTACTTGGCCACGTCGAAGACGGCAATGGCGACGATGACATAGCCCAGCACGTCCAGCAGGGCGTCCACGCCTGAATGGTCGGGGCTGACCACGGCCCGCAGAGCGTCTCCGACGCCCAGAAAGACCAGGCCGAGCGCCAAAAGCAGCAGCAACAAACTGGCGCCGCCGAAGACGATGCGGGTCAACAGGGTCATGGAACGAGCTCCCTCAGGCCTGAAGCAACGCTCGAGCAGCCAAGGTGTTTCCGCGCCCACGAGACCGTAGCCAATCGCAACGGATTGCTGTTAGCGTGGCTTCAGGGAAACGCAGCAAGGGCACGCAGATGACCGACCTGGACACATTCCGCGCCGAGACGCGCGCCTGGCTGGAAGCCAACTGCCCGCCCGAGGTGCGCGGACCGCGCGACGGCGACGAGGACTATGTCTGGGGCGGCCGCAAGGCCGTGTTCAAGACGCCGGCCCACAAGCTGTGGATGGAGCGCATGGCGGCGCGCGGCTGGACCGCGCCGGAATGGCCCAGCGCCTATGGCGGCGGCGGCCTGTCCCGAGAGGAGGCCAAGGTGCTGGCGTCGGAGATGCGCCGCATCCAGGCGCAGATGCCCCTGGCCAGCTTCGGCATCTGGATGCTGGGCCCGGCCCTGTTGGCCTTCGGGACCGAAGAACAGAAGCAGCGCTTCCTGCCGCCCATCGTGCGCGGCGAGATCCGCTGGTGTCAGGGCTATTCCGAGCCCGGCTCGGGCTCCGACCTGGCCTCGATCCAGACGCGGGCGGAGGATCGCGGCGACCACTGGATCGTCAACGGCCAGAAGGTCTGGACCTCCTACGCCGATCAGGCCGACTGGATCTTCTGTCTGGTCCGCACCGACCCCGAGGCGCCCAAGCACCTGGGCATCAGCTTCGTCCTGTTCGACATGGCGACGCCGGGCGTCAGCACCCGCCCCATCACGCTCATCAGCGGCAAGTCGCCCTTCTGCGAGACCTTCTTCGACGACGTGCGGGTCGAGAAGGAGAACCTGATCGGGACCCTGAACCGCGGCTGGGACGTGGCCAAGGCCCTGCTGGCGCACGAGCGGACCATGATCGGCGCCATGGGCGACACCGGCGTCGGCCGCCCTCTGGGTCAGGTCGCGACGGATGCGCTGGGCGTGGACGAGGCCGGTCGGCTGGACGAGCCGTCCTTGCGCGCCCGCATCGCCGACTACGACATCGACGCCGCCGCCTTCCGGCTGGCGATGGAGCGGGTGGGGGATCAGGTGAAGGCCAAACAGGCGCACCCGGCCATCGCCTCCATGCTCAAATACTACGGCTCCGAACTGAACAAGCGCCGCCATGAACTGGCCATGGCGGCGGGCGGCTCGGACGCTCTGGAATGGGAGGGCGAACGCGCCAGGGACGGCGCCGTCGCCCGCGACTGGCTGCGCACCAAGGCCAACTCCATCGAAGGCGGGACCAGCGAAATCCAGCTGAACATCATCGCCAAACACCTGCTGCAACTGCCGGGGGCGTGACGCCACGCCCGCCGTCATCCTCGGGCTTGATCCGAGGATTAAGGGTGGCGTCCGACCGGAGGCCGCCCGCTCGCCCCAACGCCCGATGCTCGGATCAAGTCCGAGCATGACGAAGAGAAAGTAGGATTGATGCCCCTGATCCTGACCGAAGAGCAGACCATGCTTCAGGACGCCGCCGACGGCTTCCTGAACGAACACGCCCCCATCGCGCACCTGCGGAAACTGCGCGACAGCCGCGACCCCGACGGCGTCTCGCGCGACCTGTGGCGGGCCTTCGGCGAGATGGGCTTTGCGGGCGTCATTATCCCTGAAGAAGACGGCGGCTCCGGCCTCGGCGCGGTCGAGGCGGGCGTCATCGCCGAGAGCCTGGGCCGGACCCTGACGCCCTCGCCCCTCATGGGTTCGTCCGTTCTGGCCGCGACCGTGCTGAAGGCGGCGGGTTCAGACGCGCAGAAGGCCTGGCTGGCCAAGATCGCGGCGGGCGAGGCCATCCTCAGCCTCGCCGTGGATGAAGGTCCCAAGCACGCGCCCGCCAGGATCGCGACACGCGCCGAACGCGCCGGCAACGGCTTCAAGCTGAACGGCGCCAAGGGCTTCGTGCTGGATGGCCACATCGCCGACGCCCTGATCGTCGCGGCGCAGACGGATGAAGGTCTGACCCTCTTCCTGATCGACCCGCAGACCCCCGGCTTCGCGGTCGAGCGCACCATCATGGTCGACGCTCACAACGCCGCCCGCGTGACCCTGACCGATGTGGTGGTGGACGCCGACGCCGTGATCGGCGCCGCGGGCGAGGGGCAGGGGCCGCTGGACGCCGCGCTCGTGCTGGGCCGGGCCTGCGCCGCAGCGTCTCTGGTCGGGGCGGGCGACCAAGCCTTCAAGGTGACGCTTGAATACCTGCGCACCCGCCAGCAGTTCGGCAAGCTGATCGGCGAGTTTCAGGCCCTGCAGCACCGCGCCGCCCACCTGTTCACCGAGCTGGAGTTGGCCAAGGCCGCGACCCTGGCCGCGCTTCAGGCCATCGACGCGGGCCGTCCCGACGCCGAGCAAGCTGCGGGCGTCGCCAAGGCCAAGGCCGGCCGCGTCGCCGAACTGGCGGTGCAGGAAGCCGTCCAGATGCACGGCGGCGTCGGCATGACCGACGAGTTTGACGTCGGCCTGTTCATGAAGCGCGTCCGCGTCCTCAACGAACTGCTCGGCGACGCCGGCTTCCACGCTGAGCGACTGGCGCGCGCGCAAGGCTTCTGACGGTTTGATCCAGGGCAAAGCCGTGCCGGGCCGGGGTGACGCGTCGGTTTCGCCCGGCTAAACCTTCCGCAAGGGAGACACCACATGACGCGATCCAACGCGCCCGCCTACCAGACCGGCTTCGCCAACCACTTCGCCACCGAGGCTGTTGAAGGCGCCCTGCCGGTGGGGCGCAACTCGCCGCAGCGTCCGGCCCTGGGCCTCTATGCCGAGCAGCTGTCGGGCGCGGCCTTCACCGCCCCGCGCGACCACAACCTGCGCAGCTGGCTCTATCGTCTGCGGCCCTCGGCCCAGCATGGTCCCTATCAGCCGTTCGCTCAGGGCCGGGTGCGTTCGGGCCCCTTCACCGAGACCCTGCCCAATCCCAACCGCATGCGCTGGGACCCGCTGCCCCTGCCTGAGGCGCCGACCGACTGGGTTGAGGGGCTGACCACCTATTGCGGCAACGGCGATGCCGATTCCGGCACGGGCGTGGGCGTCCATCTCTATGTCGCCAACCGCTCGATGGTCGATCGCGTCTTCTACTCCGCCGACGGCGAACTGCTGATCGTGCCGCAGCAGGGGAGCCACCGCTTCGTCACCGAGATGGGCGTGATCGAGGCGGCGCCCGGCCATGTCGTCGTCATCCCGCGCGGCGTCCGCTTCCGCGTCGAGGTCGACGGACCCGTGCGCGGTTATGTCTGCGAGAACTATGGCTCGCCCTTCCGCCTGCCGGACCTCGGCCCCATCGGCTCCAACGGCCTGGCCAATCCGCGCGACTTCGAGACCCCCGTCGCCTGGTTCGAGGACGTGGACCGCCCGACCCAGTGCGTCCAGAAATACGGCGGGCTGCTGTGGGCCACGACCTTTGGCCACAGCCCGCTGGACGTGGTCGGCTGGCACGGCAACTACGCCCCCTGTCGCTATGACACGGCGCGGTTCAACACCATCGGCACGGTCAGCTTCGACCATCCCGACCCGTCGATCTTCACCGTCCTGACCTCGCCCAGCGACACGCCCGGCACGGCCAACTGCGACTTCGTCATCTTCCCGCCGCGCTGGATGGTGGCCGAGGACACCTTCCGCCCGCCCTGGTTCCACAGGAACGTCATGAGCGAGTTCATGGGGCTGATCTTCGGCGAGTACGACGCCAAGGCGGGCGGCTTCGCCCCCGGCGGCGCGAGCCTGCATAACCGCATGAGCGGCCACGGCCCCGATCAGGCCAGCTGGAACGGCGCCACGAAGGCCGAGCTGAAACCGCACAAGATCGAGAACACCCTGGCCTTCATGTTCGAGACGCGGATGCCGATCCGCACCACCGCATGGGCCGAACAGACCCCCCTGATGCAGCTCGACTACGACGACTGCTGGACCGGATTCGAAAAAGGAAACGCCGGATGAAGTTGAAAGCCCTGCTGGTCGCCGCCGGTCTCGCACTGGCCGCCTGCTCCCCGACGCCGGCGCCCGAGCCCGTCGTTCAGAGCGTAGAGGCGCCAGAGCCCCCGCCGACCATGAGCGTCAGCACCAGCGCCTGCACCGCACGCGGCGGCGAAATGCAGCAGGTCGGCCGGATGCAGTCCTGGCAGTGCGTGGTCAAATACGCCGACGCGGGCAAGCGCTGCACCGACGCCTCGCAATGCGAAGGCCAGTGTGAGATCGCGGGCAACAGCGGCATTGCTCCCGGCACGGCTACGGCGGGCGTCTGTCAGGCCGACAGCAACCGTTTCGGCTGCCGCACCACCGTCAAGGACGGCAAGGCCGAAGCCACGCTCTGCATCGACTGAGCCCCTGTCATCCGCACGGCGCTGAAGGACGTATCTGAGCCATGACCCTGTCCGACATCGCCCTGCTCCTGTTCCTCAATCTGGTCCTGATCCTGGCGGTCATGACGGCGCTGTGGCGTGTGGCCGTGCGGCTGGGGGATGTCAGCTTCATCGACGGGGTCTGGCCCCTGGGCATGTTGATGCTGGCTCTGGCGACCTGGCCGCGTGCGGAAGGCGACCCCACGCGGTCGGCCCTGCTGGTGGGACTGTGCGGGATCTGGGCGCTGCGGCTGGCCTGGCACCTGTTGCGGCGCTGGCGGGCGCATGGGGCGGACGGGCGCTACGTCGCCATCCTCCAGGCGCAGGAGCGGAAAAAGGGCTGGGGTTTCTCGCGCACGGCCCTGCTGATGGTCTTCCTGCCCCAGGGCGTCCTGGCCTGGCTGACCGCTCTGCCGGTGCAACTGGGCCAGGTCGCGGCCCAGCCTGCTGTCGGCATGATCGGCTGGATCGGCGCGGCGCTGGCGCTGATCGGCATCGTGTTCGAGACGGTGGGCGACGCCCAGCTGACGGCCTTCCGCAATGATCCGGCCCGCAAGGGTCAGGTGCTGGACACCGGCTTGTGGCGCTACACCCGCCATCCCAACTATTTCGGGGACGCCTGCGTCTGGTGGGGTCTGTATCTGATCGCAGCCGAGACCGGGCCGGGTCTTTGGTCCATCGCGGGGCCGCTGTTTCTCACTTTCACGCTGACGCGCTGGTCCGGCATCGGGCTGACCGAAAAGGCCATTCACAAGTCGCGGCCCGGCTACGCCGACTATGTGAAGCGCACCAGCGCCTTCATCCCCTGGCCGCCGAAACGCCTCTGAGACGGGTGTGAAAAAGCCCCCGCTGCTATCGCGGCGGGGGCCAAAGTCTTCGCGTGAGACTTAGTTCGCCGGGGGCGTGGTGCTCGGCGAAGTGTTCGGCGTGTTGGCGGTGGTCATGCCGCCGTCAGCGTTGCCGGCCTGTTGTTCGATACGGTCGGCTTCGGCGTTCAGCGCCTGTTCCTGGGCTTCGTTCGGGGTAGCCGCAGCCTGGGCTTCCAGGGCGTCGGCCTGTTGTTCGGCGGCCTTGTCGGCGGCGCTTTCACCGCAGGCGGCCAGACCGGCGACGGCGACGATGGATGCGGCGGCGAGAACGAGTTTACGCATGGTGTTTCCTCCAAGTGATTGAACCGCATCAACGCCTCGGCCTCACATTCGGTTCACGCCGCCGTGATGTTTTCTCAGCCCGCCTCCTTGAAGGCCACCCGCGCGGCGCCCAGCAGAGCCGCGTGCTTGTGCAGGATCACCTTGGTCGGGATGGCCTGCATATAGGGCTGGAACCGGCCCTTGCGTTCGAACCGCTCGCGGAAAGGGCTGGCCTTGAGGAAGGGCAGGATGCGCGGCGCTATGCCTCCGGCGATATAGACTCCGCCGCGCGCACCGGTGGTCAGGGCGATGTCCCCGGCCACGGCCCCCAGGATGGCGCAGAAGCGCGCCAAGGTCGCGCCGCAGGGCGTATTCGGGTCCTTCAGCGCGGTTTCCGTGATCTCGGCCGGGTCGTCGATGTGGGTTTCACGTCCGTCGATCTCGGCCAGAGCCCGGTGCATGTTCAGCAGGCCCGGCCCGCAGATCAGGCGCTCGATCGACACCCGGTCATAGCGGCGGCGCAGGATGCGCAGGATCTCATCTTCGACCGCGTCGCCGGGGGGGAAGCAGGCGTGGCCGCCCTCGGACGGCATGGCCATCTCGCGCCCATGGGCGTCGCGGACCAGGGCCGAGACGCCGAAGCCGGTGCCGGGGCCCAGCACCGCCACCGTGGCGTGCGGATCGCCGTCCACCGGCCCGCCCAGCGAGGCCAGCTCGGCCTCCGGCACGATGGGCGCGCCCCAGGCCAAGGCCTCGAAGTCGTTGATCAGCTTGACCGGGTTCAGCCCCAGGGTTTGAAGCTCGCCTTCAGACACTCGCCACGGCGAGTTGGTCAGGTCGATCTCGCCGTCCGTGACCGGCCCGGCCACGGCGATGACGCCGCCCGTCGGCTTGACCGCGCAGCCGTCGATGAAGGCCTTCACCCCGCCGAGGAAGGTCGGATAGGTCTCGGCGGGAAAGCTCTCGTGATGTTCCAGCACCGGACGGCCGTCGACCATGCGGGTCAGGGCGAAGCGGGCGTTGGTGCCGCCGACATCGCCGACGAGAAGGATCTGATCAGTCATCAGGCGTCCACCGTGCGATCAACGACATTAGGATTGGGAGGCGTGTCCGTATGGCCGCCGGCTCCGGCGGGCACGGCGAAGCAGACGGTGGCCCCCTGTTCGGCCGTGGTCACGACATGACGGAAGGCCCCGAACAGCTCTCGGCCATAGCCCCAGGCCGAACCCTCGGCGTTGGCGGTCGAGCGGACAGCCAGCGGGCGCGCGGTCAGGTCCGCCACCCCGACCGTGGCCAGCACCCCGGCCTCGGCGTCCAGGCGGATGATGTCGCCGTCCTTGACGTGGGCCAGCGGACCGCCCGCCAAGGCCTCAGGCGAGACGTGGATGGCGGCGGGAGTCTTGCCGCTGGCGCCCGACATGCGCCCGTCGGTGACGAAGGCGACCTTGAAGCCCTTGTCCTGAATTACTGACAGGGCGGGCGACAGGGAGTGCAGTTCCGGCATGCCGTTGGCCTTGGGGCCCTGGAAGCGCAGCACCACGACCACGTCGCGGAACAGCTGGCCGTCCTTGAAGGCTTGCAGGGCGTCTTCCTGGGTCTCGAACACGGCGGCAGGGGCCTCGACGATGCGGTTCTCGGGTTTGACCGCCGAGACCTTGATCACCGCCCGGCCCAGATCGCCCTGCACCAGACGCAGCCCGCCCTCCTTGTCGAAGGGATCGGAAGCGGGACGCAGGATGTCGCGGTCCAGGCTTTCCGAAACCCCGTCGCGCCAGACCAGTTCGCCGTCCACCAGCGACGGTTCCTTGAAATAGGCCTCGATCCCCTGACCCATGATGGTCGTGACGTCCGAGTGGATGTGGCCCGCCTGGGCCAGTTCGCGCGTGACGAAGGCCACGCCGCCCGCCGCCTGGAAGGCGTTCACGTCCGCCGAGCCGTTGGGATAGACCCGCGCCAGCAGCGGCGTCACCGAGGACAGCTGATCCATGTCGGTCCAGTCGATCAGCACCCCCGCCGCCCGCGCCATGGCCACCAGATGGATGGCGTGGTTGGTCGAGCCGCCGGTGGCGAGCAGGGCGACGATCATGTTGACGATCGACTTCTCGCTGATGACGTCGGCCATGCGGCCTTGGCCCGAGCGCGCCAGTTCGACCGCGCGCTTGGCCGCCGCCGCCGTCAGGGCGTCGCGCAGGCCGGTGTCGGGGTGGACGAAGGCGGTCGAGGGCATATGCAGGCCGGCGATCTCCATCATCATCTGGTTGGAGTTGGCCGTGCCGTAGAAGGTGCAGGTGCCGGGCGAATGATAGCTGCCGATCTCGCTGGCCAGCAGGGTGGTGCGATCCACCAGGCCCTGTGCATATTCCGCCCGGACGCGGGCCTTCTCGGCGTTGGGAATGCCCGACGGCATCGGACCCGCAGGCGCGAACACGACCGGCAGATGGCCAAAGGCCAGCGCCCCCATGAACAGGCCCGGCACGATCTTGTCGCAGACGCCCAGCATCATGGCCGCGTCAAAGGCGTCGTGAGTCAGGGCCACGCCGGTCGACATGGCGATGACGTCGCGGCTGAACAGCGACAGCTCCATGCCGGGGCGGCCCTGGGTGACGCCGTCGCACATGGCCGGGGTTCCGCCCGCCACCTGGGCCGTGGCGCCGACTTCGCGCACCGCCTTGCGGATCACTTCGGGAAAGCGCTCGAACGGCTGATGCGCCGACAGCATGTCGTTGTAGGCGGTGACGACGCCGACATTGGGCTTGGACCCGTCCATGGCCGTCAGCTTGTCGGCGATGGTCTGGCCAGCAAAGGCATGCGCCCAGTTTGCGCAGGACAGCTTGGCCCGCCCGGCGCCGCTGGCGCGAGCGGCGTCCATGCGGCGAAGATAGTCGGCGCGGGTGGTCTTGCTGCGTTCGATGATGCGGGCGGTGACTTCCGCCACCACCGGATTCAGGGGGGGATTCAGAGCCATTAGACGGCCTCCGTCCAAAGCACTTCGAGGGGAACCTTGGCCGCGATCAGGGCGGCGATGGGCTGGACGCGGGGATCGCCCGCCGCCTCGCGCTCGAACACCGCGCGCTTCGCGCTGCCTGTCAGGGCCAGCACCACGCGCCGGGCGCCCATCAGATAGGGCAGGTTGATCGACAGTCGTTCCTGCGGCGGCGCCATGCCGTCCCGACCGGCGGGCACGCCATATACCGCGGGCTTTAGGCCCGGCGTCAGCAGCGTCTTCAGCGTCGGGCTTTCAGGGGGGAACATCGAGCAGATATGCCCATCCTCGCCCATGCCCAGCAGGACGGCGTCGAGACGTGCGCCTTCTGCGGCCAGCGCCTTTGACGCCTCGGCGGCGGCGCGGTCCACGGTGACCGAGGGCGCGTAAAGCGGCAGGAACCTCGCGGCCGAGGCCCGCCCCGTCAGCAGGGTGCGCTTCATCAGCGCGGCGTTCGACTCCGGCGAGCTCTCGGGCACATAGCGCTCGTCCACCAGGGTCGCCGTGACGTTTGACCAGTCCAGATCACCCTGCGCTAACCGGGCATAGATGGGCGAGGGGGTCGAACCCCCCGCGCCCGCGAAGACGGCGCGGCCCTCGGCGGCGATACCTTCGCTCAGCGCCTCCGCCAGCCGCTCGGCGGCGGCGTCGGCCCAGGCGGCGGGGGAGGAAAGAACTTGGATCGCGGTCATCAAATCCTCCCGCTCATCCCCGCGGAGGCGGGGACCCAGGTTTGAGCCATCTGACGGACGGCGGCCCTGTCTGTGCCACCCAGAACGCGGCGTCTGTCGCCAAAGCGCTGGGTCCCCGCCTCCGCGGGGATGAGCGGATAGTTGTCACTCATCGCGCGTGTTCCACTTCCGTCCGGTCCGCGACAGCAGCAGGTCCGCCGCCTCCGGTCCCCAGGTCCCAGCCCCGTAATCCAGCGGTTTGAACCCGGCCCCCGACCAGGCGTCGGCCACCTCGTCCACCCATTTCCACGCCTGTTCGGCCTCGTCGCGGCGCACGAACAGGGTGCTGTCGCCCTTGAGCGCATCCAGCAGCAGGCGCTCATAGGCGATGCGGCGGCGCGGCGGGGCGGCGTCCTTGTCGTTCTGCCCCCATGACAGGCTCATCCTGATCGGCTGTAACTGCATCCGCTGATCCAGCCCCGGCTTCTTGTTCATCACCGACAGCGAGATGTCCTCGTCGGGCTGCAGTTCGATGACCAGGCGGTTGTCATAGATGTCTCCGCGCTCGCCGTGGCCGAAGATGGAGTGCGGCACCGGCTTGAACTGGATGACGATCTCGGTGCGCTTCTCGGGCAGGCGCTTACCGGTGCGCATGAAGAAGGGCACGCCCGCCCAGCGCCAGTTGTCGATGTCGGCGCGGATGGCGACGAAGGTCTCGGTGTCGGAGGCCTGGCCGCGCTCTTCCTCATAGGCCTTGGCCGGCTGGCCCTCGACCGCGCCGGCGACATACTGGCCGCGCACGGTGACGCGCTCGGCCTCCTCCGGCGTGATGGCGCGAAGGGACCGCAGCACCTTGACCTTCTCGTTGCGGACCGAGTCCGGGTCGAGGTCGCTGGGCGGCTCCATCGCCACCAGGCACAGCAGCTGCAGCATGTGGTTCTGCAACATGTCCCGCAGGGCGCCGTACTCGTCGTAATAGGGCCAGCGGTCGCCGACCCCGACCGTCTCGCCGACCGTGATCTGGACGTGATCGACCGTCAGATTATTCCACAGCGGCTCGAAGATGGTGTTGCCGAACCGCAGGGCGATCAGGTTCTGCACCGTCTCCTTGCCCAGGTAGTGATCGATGCGGAACACCTGACGCTCGTCAAAGGCGTGGGCCACGGCGTCGTCGATTTCGAGGAAGCTTTCCAGATCCCGCCCGACCGGCTTCTCCAGCACGATGCGGCAGTTCTTCTCGGCCAGACCCGCCGCCTTCATCGCCGTGACGATGCGGCCATAGAGGGAGGGCGACACCGCCAGAAAGGAGGTCGTCTCGCCGTCGCCGGCCCGGGCCTTCAGCGCCTTCAGGCTCTCGGCGTCCGTGGCGTCCACGGGCAGATAGTCGAGGCGGGCGGCCATGCGCGCCCAGGTGGCCTCATCCCAGCCGCCGTCAGCCTCGGTGCGCAGCTTCACCGCCGCATGGACCTTGGCGATGTATTCCTCGGGGCTTTCTTCCGAACGGGCCGCGCCGATGATCTTCAGGTCGTCCGGCAGCAGGCCGTCGTGGTCGAGGAAATAGAGCGACGGCAGCAGCATCCGCATGGCGAGGTCGCCGCCTCCGCCGAACAGAATGAGAGCCGCCATTCGCGCTTTCCTCCATGACCCCGGCCTGCGGGGTTGCGTCTTAAGGTCTAGCTATCGTCCTTGGCCGGTTGCGCGCGGCGGGCCAAGACGTCCAGCACGTCCTGAAACACCATGTTACGCGCATGGAGCAGGACCAGCAGGTGATAGATCAAATCCGCCGACTCGCTGGCGAGTTCCGCCTCATCGCCCGCCGCCCCCGCCAGAGCGGTCTCCACGCCCTCCTCGCCGACCTTCTGCGCGGCGCGTTTCGGCCCCTGGGCGATCAGGCGCGCGGTCCAGCTGTCGTTGGGGTCGGCCTGGGCGCGGACGTGGATGGTGCGCTCCAGCCGCGCGATGCGGCCCACGCCCGGCGCGTCCTCCTCGCCGAAGCAGCTGACGCGGTTCAGGTGACAGGCGTTGCCGACGGGGCGCACCTTCACCACCACGGCGTCGCCGTCGCAGTCAGGCATCACCGAGACGACATTGAGGAAGTCGCCGGAGGTCTCGCCCTTGCGCCAGCGCCCGCCGCGTGACCGCGAGAAGAAGGTGGCCTGGCCGCTGTCCAGGGTCTCGCGCAGCGCCGCCTCGTCCATATAGGCCAGGGTCAGCACCTGAAGCGTGTCGGCGTCCTGCACCACGGCGGGGATCAGGCCGCCGCCCTTGGCGAAGTCCAGTTGGGCGAAGTCGATCTTGGGGATGTCGACCGTCATGATCCTTCTCCCCTCGTGGGAGAAGGTGGGCGCCGGAGGCGCTCGGATGAGGGGGAGGGTCCAGCGCGCATCACGGCCAAGGATGAGCTTGAGGCCAACCGCCCCCTCATCCGTCTCGCTGCGCGAGCCACCTTCTCCCCCGAGGGGAGAAGGAAATCGAAAGTGGTCATATCCTCACCTCCACGCCTTGCGTGTCCAGGTAACGTTTGAGATCGGGAATCGCGATCGCGCCCGAGTGAAACACGCTGGCGGCCAGGGCGCCTGACACGTCGGCGTCCAGAAACACGTCGCGGAAATGCTCCACCGCCCCGGCCCCGCCCGAGGCCACCAGCGGAATGGTCAACCGCCGCCGCGCCTCGGCCAGTTGTTCGAGGTCATAGCCGCGCCGCACCCCGTCCTGATCGATGCAGTTCAGCACGATCTCTCCGGCGCCCAGGCCTTGCGCCTCGACGATCCAGTCCATCGTCAGCTTGCCCGCGCCGCGCCGGGCGTTTGGATCGCCGGTGTATTTGTGAACGCGCCACTCGCCGTCCTGAAAGGCGCTGTCGACGCCGACGACGACGCATTGCCGCCCCAGCCGTGCGGCCATCTCGCCGATCAGGTCGGGGCGTTCCAGCGCGGGGGAGTTGATCGACACCTTGTCGGCGCCGTGGTCGAGGCAGCGCGCCGCCTGCTCCACCGTGCGGATGCCGCCGGCGACGCAGAAGGGGATGTCCAGCAGCCGGGCGATGTCCTGCACCCAGCCATAGTCCAGCGTCCGCCCCTCGGGGCTGGCGGTGATGTCGTAGAAGACCAGTTCGTCGGCGCCCTGATCGCGATAGCGCGCGGCCAGTTCGGCGGCGTCGCCCATGTCGACGTGACCCTCGAACCGCACGCCCTTGACCACCCGCCCGTCCTTGACGTCGAGGCAGGGGATGATGCGTCTAGCGGTCATTGGCCGAAACCGGGGCCATGTTCACGGCCTCGATGGCCTCAGCCACGGTGAAGCGACCGGCATAGATAGCGCGGCCGGTAATGGCCCCGGCGCAGCCGATGGCCTTGGCCGTGATCAGGTCGTCCAGACTGGCGATCCCGCCCGAGGCCTGGATCTCCAGCTCGGGGCGACGCGCGATGGCCTCGGACAGAAGCGCCCGGTTCAGACCCGTCAGGGCGCCGTCGCGCTCGACGTCCGTGATCAGGATATGGCGCAGCATGCCGACCGGATAGCGATCCAGCACGCTCCACAGATCCACGCCCGACGACTGGGTCCAGCCCTTCAGGGCGGGCACGGGCAGGCCGTTCTCGTTTCTCACGTCCAGGGCCAGGGCGATGGCCTCGGGGCCGAACTGCTCCAGCCATTTCAGCACCTGGTCCGTGTCGGTGACGGCCAGAGAGCCGATGACGACGCGGCTGATCCCGGCCCCCAGCAGGTGTTCGATATCCTTCTCCGAGCGCACGCCGCCGCCGGACTGGACCTTGATGTCCACGGCCCGGGCCATGTCGCCGATCAGCGCATACTGGCGCGCCTCGCCCGCCTTGGCCCCGTCCAGGTCGATGACGTGGATCCACTCGGCGCCCTCGGCGGTAAAGGCCGCCATCCGGTTGGCCGGGTGGGCGTCGTAGCGGGTCACGTGATTGAAATCGCCGTGCAACAGGCGAACCGCATGGCCGTCGATCAGGTCAATGGCGGGATAGATGATCACGCGGGAATCTCCAGGAAGTTCTTCAGGATACGCGCCCCTGCGGCGGCTGACCGTTCCGGGTGGAACTGACAGCCCCAGCGGGCGCCCATGTTGACCACGGCGGGCACCGGGATGCCGTAGTCGGCGGCGGCGATGGTCGCCGGGCCGTC